>Ga0302308_10001275_pt1 | contig 20549 bp, 22 predicted proteins | sample III_Palsa_E3_3_FD_200531 | JGI IMG/M metagenome (GOLD analysis project Ga0302308, IMG submission 200531) | Peat permafrost microbial communities from Stordalen Mire near Abisko, Sweden - III_Palsa_E3_3 | ecosystem: Environmental > Terrestrial > Soil > Palsa > Peat permafrost | place: Sweden...
GTGTGGAAGGCCTAGGGGTAGTATTGCCATCGTATCCACGCGTAAATCCGTTCGTGCATCACCCGCGTATCCTTCAAGGGCTAGCCACTTGTGATCGCATTGTTGGCCGTTGGCCCATACTGCGCGCTGGTGGAGACAACACGCTCTTGTTGCTCGAGCGGCGAGCCTGAGTAGACGATACGCGAATGCCAACTAAAGGCTGCGTTCTTCTATACGCCGCATGAAACGGCCAAGAGACAGCGTATCGTCATAGCCTTCATCCTCTACGTCATCGGCTCCGCCGCGTTTCAGAACCGCCATATCCGGATGCAGCCATCGCTAAATGAAGCCTGAGACGACCTCGGAAGCATCTCACCTCTGGACGCCATGACCGGCACCGCCAACCGCCGCTGTTCCGACCGGACTTTGAAACTCAAGTGGAACCGTGCTGTTCGCGTCTCACACCTCTCGCACCCGAATCCATCGTGGCCAATCCTTCTCGATGTAGAGAGCTAGGTTTGCAGCAATTCGGGACCGCTCCTGTGTTTGATTGAACGTAAGCTAACGGTCCGATCAGTCGTCGGAAACTCTTGTTTTGGGTTTTGCTCACGATTCAGATACTCAACCTTCCTGCTCAGGGTATTGCTTACACGCCCGTCCGGACAATCGGGTCAGCATTTTTTCTTGTGCTTCTTTTTAATCTCGGCATGGTCCCTGGAACTCATTTTTCTTCACAATGACTGCCATTACGGCCATCATCTTTGCGCTCGGCATATCGCCAGAACAGGCAATCTCTGTTTCCTTCGGCTTGATCGCCTGGCTGCTACTATCCCGCGGACAGAAGCCCTTTCTTCTGCATGCTGCCGTTCTGGTTGCTCTCATAGGAGCGATAGCTCTCGCGTTCGCGGTCGCCTACCACTTGCACGACTTGATACTCTCTGGGCATCAGGATGGAGATCTCGCTTTTCCTCTTCTGCCATCGCCTTCTGTTGTTCTTATTCTCTTTGCTTATATCGCAGCAGCATGCACACTCTTCCTTAGAATCGGGCACCGTCGATGGAACTCAGTTGCGATCCCTCTGGGGATTGGTTGTTTCAGCCTGCTTCCTGTTACTCTCGGACGCTGTGATCTTCTCCACCTGCAGATGACCTCGGGAGCCTTCATCCTTGGTGTTGCGACCATAGAAGCTCATCCGGCAATTCGTCGCCACTGGTCTCCACTCACAACCTGCATGCTATTTGTGTTGCCTTTGGCATTTCTCATTGTGGACTATCGCTCAGCGTTTCATATCGCGTCACCAGCAGGTAACGCGCCAACGATGCAGCCTCACAAAAACCTTCATGCGTTCGCCGATGCGCTGCATCCAGCAAATGTCTGTACCGTGTATTACCGCACTCCGAGTGTGGCTCCATCGCCTGCGCGCAATTCACGGCAAGACTGCATGGATGTTGACTTTTACTTCTCTTTTTGGAATGTGGCTACAGCTTCGGCAATCCAGAAAAAGCCTCGAACATTAGTTCTCCTCCTTTGCAGCCTCTTATTCTTCCGGATCAACCTATGGCAGATGTTTTCCCTGTGATTGAAGCAGATCCGACAAATATTGACACCAATGTGCTGGCAATCCACATACCCAGACCAATACATACACCTTATGACTACGATGTATTGAAAGAAGCGGTTCTACATAACTACGTTCCCAGCTCTCAGGCATCGGATGGCTATCGCATCTGGGATCCAAAACAAACAAGATAGCCACCGCCAAAGCATGCGACACCGGGATGGGGGCTAAAGAGTGCCGTCTTCAAAGCGGCGCAGAAAACGTCCCAGGGAAAGCCCACGCGAGAACTTCAACATATAGCTTTCAACCATTTTCCAATCCATAGAAGCCCCTGCCGGGGGTAGTGTTTCCATGAGCCGACGCAAAGCAGGCACATCGAGACAGGCAGAAGCCAGGGTACTTTTCTCCATCAATTGAATTTCATCGAGAATGGAGCCCCGCTCTGCAAGCAGCGATGCATGGTAGTCAGCCGCTTGCAGACCGCGGCGTCGCTCAAGCCGGACATCATCCGGCAAGAGGTCTTTCATTGCGTCGCGCAGTAAAGAACGCGGCATCCCCCGGTGGCAAAAACATTCGTCGGGAATGGAAAGACAGAATGGCGATCGGCAGTAGGATCGACCAGCTGCAAGCCGTAGACCTCATGGACTGCTGCGATATGCGTTCCCAGGTCGCCGCGTGCAAAGGCGGCCATGCGAAGTTTTCTGGAATCGGCATAGTAACGATGCGCGAAATTTCTTTCTTCATTCGCGCTTTGACTACTCCGTCCGGTGCGTTGGAGCAACTCGGCAGAGATGGCGCTGATATCTTCGAGCCTCGATTCCGGAGTGCGGCGCAGCTTCCGATAGAGCCGGCGCGCACGCGGCGAAACATATGGTCCGAAAATGCTATGCGTTATCTCCTTCCAGTCTGCACCTTGTTGATGCCGTTCACGCAGATGGTGCAGGAGAGCGAAATAGCTGCGTTTTTGTAAGAGAGCTGCCGTTGCTGTCGAGCCTTCATAACTGATCGTCAAATTGCCGCTCGCGCCTGTCAGCATGGTGTCAATCCCATGTGACCGCGCTTCGGCATACATGCCATAAAGCCATTGAGCATTTTGAGGGTTCAGTACGGGTTTCATCTCTGTCGAAGCAAGAGAATCAATGGCCTCAAGCATGGTTCTCGAGCGATTGAGGATGAAACGATGGTGGACATTCGCATAAAGACCTGCTACCGCTGCGGCATTCTGTCCTTCGTGTAAGAAAAAACGGTCAGGGTAAGAAGATGAAGAATTGGGCTCTGTTTCCGGCACGGCTGTATAGGCGATCAGGCTGCTGGAGCGGGATGCCAGCTCGCTTGCTGCCAGCGCAACGACAGAAGAGCTGTCCAAGCCTCCGCTTAGCTGCGCTCCGATACGAGCGTCAGGTCCGGCTACACGATCCCTGACAGCAATAGTTAGAACGGAGCACAAGCCCTCGACATAATCGCGATAATCCTTCAATCGAAGCTGAGGAATTGCAGATGGATCCCAGTAACTAGACACTTCTATTGTGCGATTCGAACGCCATACGACAGTCGAACCCAACGGAACAGTTTGAATGTCGCGAAAGAATGTACTTGTCTCTGAATCGGGAGGAGCGAGAAGCAGCCAACCTGCAACGTGCTCGTAGTCGAGTTCACGCCTGGGAAGGTGACGCAGGCCCGTAGAAAAGTAGAACCTATCACCATCAATGCGATAAAAAAGCGATCGCCGACCAGTGATGTCCCGCGCCAGGAGAACGGAACCATTCACGGAATCCATGATGGCCAGGGAAAAATCCCCTCTCAAGCGTGAGACAAACTCCTTGCCCCATTTCTGGTATGCAGCGCAAATAGCTCCTAAAAGATGAGGGTCGCCTGTAAGCTGCTGCAACTCGTCCAGATTGTGGACGCATCCATCGAGCATGACAGTGATACCACCGCCGGCCTCGACAAACATCAGGCTATTATGGGTTGACCAGAAATTGCCGACCCCATCGTCTGGATCTGATGAAATCGAGGCACCGTCACCAAGTCGCCTGAGTTCATTGAGGGACTGAGGAGATATGCTTCCAAAGAATGCCATCTAAAACCGCAGACGCGAGTTCAGCATGAGTATTTGCAACCTGCTAGATCAGCCCAGCAATTTAGGAGATGTGCATCGATATGCCATCTTGGTGGGTGCCCGATGTCAACGTTTCCGTGAGGTTTACCTGAAGTACGGTCATCTCAGGAGTTTGCCATTGCCGCTTGACCTTGGTTTCGGGTGAAACTGAAGTCTCCAGATTTTCTTTAGCTGTATTCTTCATTCGTAAAGCTCCGTTTTGAAGGATAATCGTTCCACGGCCAATGCCGGACTGATCCAGTATAGCCCTGTTAACACGTATGCGATTCACCGAGATTTGCTTTCGTACTTTTTTCGTCCTGATGAAGGCATCGCGAGGATCGCGCCGTCGGCAAGGTCTTCCGCAAACAGTCCTTGTTATCCAATATGCCCTGCCAGTAGGATGCTGTGTCCATGGCACGCCGCTGCTCGCCGCCATTCGATCGGCGCGTCCGGACGCAACGATTATTGTTGCAACACATGGCAATGGATTGGCCGCACTGCTGCACAATCCGTATATCGACCACCTCATTGAAACACCGGCGATGACCTCCCGATGGATGATTTTCGCAATTGCTGGTTTCCTCCGAAAGAGGCTGCGACAAAAGGGCTTGCAGCCCGATATCGTCCTGCAAGACGCTTCCAACGTAGGTGGAAGCTATGCTCTTTTGGCCTTGGTCCTGCGCGTTGCTCCCACCGCCGGATTTGCACATGCTCCCCTGTTGTATGACACACATCTCGATTACGATCTCAGCCTGAGTCTTCTCGATAACACGCTACGGCTTGCTCCCCTCGTCGGTGCTGAGTCCACGCATCTGGAACCCGCCATATATTTCTCGGAAGCCGATCTCGACGCTTCAAGAGCGTTGCTTCGCGAAGTAAATCCGGCAGATCTTCCACTCGTAGGATTCGTTGTTCAGGGCCGCGGCCCCAGAAGCAGCCGTTGGCCCGAAGAACATTTCGCCGAGGTTCTTCGCTATGTCCACTCGCTGGGATATTGCGCAGTCTTCCTGGGCATCGCTTCCGACACCGAAAGGATCGATCGGGTTCGCACTCTGGCAGGCGCATGTGGATCTTCCCTGGCGGGCAGGACATCCATCCCGGAGCTGACAGCCGTGCTGTGTCTTTGCGATCTTCTGGTCACTCTCGACACCGGGATCATGCATGTAGCTCGATCGACCGACCTGCCCATAGTGGTACTTGGAACCGCATGGCAGGAACCGATCGAATGGATGCCTTTGGATAAGAAAAATGTCCGCATCATTCGCGGTGAGGAGTATGAAGATCTCCCAGTCGGCTATCACACACATAGAATAGATGTGAACGACGTGCTTCAAGCAATTGCCGAATTACGAGATGCCTATCCGGCTTCTTCTCAGGCCCGAAACTGGCGCGTTTCTCAGAGGCTTTCTACCCGAAACGCGACTTCTGGCAATCGCTAGACGGACCCCGTGAACTTGGCATCGAACCCGCAAAAGGAGCGCGGCATGCCATAATTTCTCGTGTGTCCAATTACGGGATGAGGCTTGAGAAAGTTGACCGATTTACAGAAATGGACCTACCGAATCTCGGGCCTGGTGGTCAGTTCAGAAGTTTTATTGCCTGGTGCCTCGCAATGGGACGCTGGTGGTTTGCACCCGGATATTGTTGTCCGCCGTGTGCCGGTCGAACCAAGATTGTTCCAACCAGTTCGGAAAGGGCCTACATGGGAAACGAATGGAGAGCGATTTCTGCTGAACATAGAAAGCCTTGGAAGATTCCTTATGCACTCCGGAGGCGAGATATTGTTCGACCCGGACGGGAACTCCGATCCTGGTGACATCGGACTCTTTGTGCTCGGCACCTGCTTTACTGTGCTCTTGCAACAACGCGGATATCTAATTCTCCATGCCAGTGCTGTTTCTGTAGATTCTCATGCTGTCCTGTTTTGTGGCCCATCCGGTGCAGGAAAGTCCACGATGGCGGCCCTTCTTGGGATGCGAGGATATCCGTTATTGAATGAAGATGTCTGTACGCTAAACCCAATGGATGGCGGAAAATACTCGGTTCGATCCGATAGCAGGATGTTGAAGCTATGGAGCGAAACTGTCGTGGAACTCGATTTAAATCAGAACGCACGGACACTTGTGAGCGAAAAGCATAAGAAGTTCTTTGTAGAACCTTTGCGGAGCGGGATCGCGGACAAACAGTCGATCAAAGCACTTTATGTTCTCAGCGATCTGGAAAAAGGAAACGAGCCATCTCTTGAGCACTTGAATCCACTCGAAGCTGCAGTGGAATTGAAACGAAATGCTTACCGTCCAACTCTTGTAGAAGCAATGGAAGTGCATGAGGACTATTTCCGCATCTCCATAGGTTTGCTCCAGCATGCCAGCGTATACAGACTGTATCGCCCCAAAGACTTCGGCCAGACCGAAGCACTTTTTGCCCTGCTGGAAGAACACTGGAGGAACCTCGGCTTACAGACTTCAGATCAAATTGAAACATTTTCCTGAACGGATCCATATCTTATGAAGCCATTACATTTACACGAAGACGTTGTCATTAAGCGCGAAGATGGCTGGCTAGCGGGTCGTGTTGGAGACGACCTTGTCATGATGCATGCGAAGAGCAACCAATTTGCCAATCTGTCCGCGACAGGCAGTCGCATTTGGGAGCTGCTGGAAGGTCCACGTACATTGAAGAACCTCTGTGAAACGCTTTCCTGCGAATATGACATTACAGCGGAGGAAGCGATGGCAGATATAACCAAATTTCTGCGAATGGCGGAGTCGCACAACTTGCTTCATTTCGAACAATGAGAGACCAACACCAGGTGCGCATGTCTCCATGGAGCAGGCGTCTTCTTGTGCTTGAAGCAATGATGTGGCTGCTGATCGCTCGAACCGCCATCGCATGCATCCCATTCGCCAGGATCGGGAAATATCTTGGAACGCTTCAACCGCCTTCTTCGATCTCAACCCCCGAGGACATCCAGCGAGATCCGATTCATCACATAGCCTGGGCCGTCAATCGCGCCGCGAATATGCTTCCGTTTCGCATGGTTTGCCTGCCGCGCGGCCTCGCCGCCTGGCAGATGCTTCATCGGCGTCAGCTGCCGGGCCATCTCCACTTCGGAGTGATCAAAGATGCATGTGCCACAATCTCATCTCATGCATGGCTGGATGTCTGGGGTGTAGAAGTTACCGGCTATCCGGAAGCGTATGACTGCGTGGAAATCGGGTATTATGCGCGTTGAAGTCGCACCGTATAAGCCGTGTCTTCATTGCTGTCAGCATTTGTAAGAAACCGAATAGAACGCAAACCGAGACCAGTATCCAAAGTGCGTTTGAGCTAACTCTTCTTTTGGGAAAGGGAAGACAGCTTCTTCATCGTTGCAAGCATGGCAGTCCGAAGACCGTGTACCAGCCGTCTTCCCAAAGTAATTTCTACATTGGTCCAGGCCGGGGGTGTGAAAATCTCGTTGCGCAACTCCGTTGCGAGGTATTGCGGTTTTGCACTGAGCAAAAAGTGTGAAGCATGAACGAGCGTATTCACTGCGCGATGTTCAGTTAGCTCTCCCGCACCGTTTCCTGCCAACATGGCCTTGAGAGCGAGATAAGCCAGAAGTCGCACTGTTGCTCCCGATTCGGCTGCGCGTGGCAAAGGAAGACCATACAAATCGCGACAGAGCATCAGTGCCTGCCCTACCGCTCGCGATGTGCCATTCTGCTTAGCCCTCGCGATAAGAGCAGCATCCAATTCGTCACCCTGCCGCCGAATGGCAGCCAGATCGGCCAACCATTTGAGTCGAAACCATGCATGTGATGCTCCATGGATGCAAAGATACTCAGCCAGTTCGATCCGGCCCAGGGTCGGCAGCGTGCGACCCCCATCAAGGTCGACAGTCTGCCATGTATCGGGTGGCAAATATTGCTGGCCGAAGTGTTGGTTATTTGCCAACCGCCAGTGCAATTCGACCTGCATTCCAGTGGCCGCTTCCGCATACTCGTAGTGAGATCGACGCTGACGGAATGCGTGCAACTCCTCCTCAGACCATGACGCGGGGGGGACAATTCGCGCGAAACTTAGTTGGGAGAGCATGGCATCGGCGGCCTCGACATGTTCTTCTCCGATAAACAAATCGATATCTTTACTTTGCCTGATCCCGAATTGTCCATACGCTAGAACGTCAAGGGATGAACCCTTCAGCACGGCAGCGGGGATGCCAACGTCCTCCAGTCTTTGGACAAGACGGCTGGCCTGGTCAGTCATACGCAAACTGTTGAATGCGATTTTTTTTGCAGTCTTCTGCAACCGAAGCAGAAGAGCTTCTGGAACGCTTCCGCACGGAAGCCGCGAAATCGAATGGTAGACAAGCCCGCCCACTCGCTGCTTTTGCATCACAGCACAAAAATGCTCCCAATCCAGAGGTTGATGGAGAGCAACGTGCAGCATTTCCAGACTTTTTGCGGATACGGGAAAAACCGTAGCGGTAGCAACAGCATTAAATTCCCGAATCTTCTTCATCGAGTCTTAGGATATTTGAGGCAGTGCATTCTTGTCACAACTGAAAATACGCACTAGTGATATGGCTGATTGATCTACGACCGGGTCACGTCGCCGACGGCCACATCAAGGTTTGGAAGATGCTGAGGAGTAAAGATCGTCCTCTAGCATTGTGTAAGACAACCCGCCTCAAGACCGCCATAGCAATCGTGAAACTCTAGTACTACGGAATGCTATCAACGGACTTTTACGCCGAGGAGCGCACATGCCCTCCCGCTCCCCGACAATGGTTGGTATGTCTTCTGGCCATACAACCGGTGAAGTCAAAACCTAGAATGACTTGGCTCGATGTTAGACAGAATTGTCGTTGCACCACTGACCACTGGGATGAGGAGTACCTTCGCCTCGCTGGTGATACTACCGTTCGCCTGGATGAGCGCATTCGAGTCAAGAGTAACAAGGTGAAGAGGCTGTTGACGTTGCTAAGCGAGATGGCAAGCAATCTACTCGACAACGTTGAGAGGGGCTTCAAATCGGGAGAGGCGAAATCATGATCGATGAGGGTGCACTTAATTACAAACGGGGAGATCTAGTCGAGTTCAAACATGTAACCAACCACAAGTAGGAAGAAGCGCCGCGGCCTTTCCGCTACCAAGGATATTCGCCCAAGGCCATCAGCTTCTCCTTACGGTCGAAGCGATAGCGTCACCACCACAATTTCGATCCACCAGGATTGACCAGCAAGAACAAACCGTGGCTGTCGGATAACTTGAAGGGCTTGTCCCGTGGCTTCGCCGCCTTGATAGCGAGATCGGTCAGCTTCATCGAAAGTACCCCACATTTAGGGGAGCCGTACCCCCAAATGTACCCGCTTTTGCCTGACGTTCGCGTCATCGACACCCAACTTTATTGAGTCAGGAACTTTTATTTTCAATGACTTAAGAAATTGATTGCTTCGTATTCAGGGATTCGAACCGTAAAAGTTATCTTATTTATTTCAATAACTTATGGATGATTGGTTGCCCCCCAGGGATTCGAACCCCGATCGAGCGAGTCAGAGTCGCTAGTCCTACCATTGAACGAGAGGGCAATACAGACAAGTTGTACGGCAGCTGCAGGCTCGGCGGGAGCCACAATCAGCCGCCTCATTGAGTGTACGGGGTGCAGAGGAAAGAATCAACCTCGCAAGAACTTACTCCTCCCGCAACACTTCCAGCGGTTTCTGGCCTAGAATGCGATGGCTCGCAAGCCAGCCTGCTGCGACGGTGAGCGCAGCCGTCGCCAGCCATGCGCCAAGGTCCATCCACGGCTGGAAGTGGTAATCGAAGTGGATGACGCGCAGCAAAATGAGCCGCGCAAGAATATTGGCGAAGATGAGCCCGACAAATCCTGCGACGAGGCCAAGCACGGCGAACTCGATAGAGAAGATCGTGGCGATACGTGGACGCGTAGCGCCAAGTGTTTTGAGCACCACCACTTCGCGGATGCGACGATAGCGCGTACCGGCAATAGAGCTCGCGAGGATCACAATGCCCGCGAAGATGCTGAAGGCCGCGAGGAATTGGATGACATAGGTGATCTGTAGGATGACTTGACGCACAGTTTCAAGCGTGGCTGCGACATTGATTACAGTGATGGTAGGAAAGCTCTGATAGAGCGCACGGAGCAGTGGCTCGGTAGCGGCGGTATCACAATGTACACCGCCGTACCAGACGACGGGCAGGCCTGCGAGAACCGGTGCGGGGAAGACGAACTCCGCGCGCGAGAAGACGTGACGGCTGTCAGCCTCGTAAATGGCGGCAACGGTTGCAGTGAACTGTGTGTCTTGTGCAGCGAAAGTCATTTGTTGGCCCGGCTTTATACCAAGGCGATCGGCCTCCATTCGCTCGACCGCCACAAGCGGATGCTGTGCAGAAGCAGCGGATTGCTGTGCGGTCCACCAGTCGCCATGGATAACTTTATCGCCTCCAGGTGGCGTGTCCGCACTGGGTGCCCAAGTCAGACTGAGCGATTGCAACATGCGGCGCGGCATGTGCTGTAGCTTGAGCTGCGAAGCGGGAACACCGTCGATAACGACCAGCCGCGAACTGACCACAGGAATAATCTCAGGTGCGCCGTGAACCCCGGGTTGATGCGCAAGGACAGCTCGTACGCCGGCGACCTCGTCGGTGGAGATATCGATGAGGAAGATATTTGGCAGATTTGCTGCCGTAGAGATCTGCATCTCCTGCACCACCGAACGTTGTGCAATGTAGACCGTGACGATCTGCATGACGCCGAGGCCGAGCGCGGCGAGTAGCGCGGCCGAAGGATTACCAGGGCGGTAGAGATTGGAGAGACCATGACGTACTGCAGAAGGAAGGTGCAAGCGTGTGCGGCTGAGAAAAAAGCGAAGCAAATAGAGCGTGAGCGCAGACATCGCGAGCAACACTAAAAGCACAACCACCAGGCCTGCAGCAAAAAAGCCGCCGACCTGACGCGAGTCTGAAACGCGCGCGGCAAGGAAGGCGAGACCACCGAGGATAAGCGCAATGGCACCGATCTGGGCCAACGAACCACGCAGCTTGCGCGCTAGTCGTGTTGCGAATGGGTCATCACTAATTTCAACAGCGCGTCGAAGAATAAGGATGGGGCGCACGCCACGGATGTCCAGCAACGGCGGCAAGGTAAAGAGCAGAGTGGTCAACAGGCCCGCACCAAGACCGACAGCATAGGAGCGCGGATCGAGACGAAAGTCCGGCGTGATATGCAGCAATTTAGCTAGAAATAGTGGGAAGACTAACTGCACGCCGATGCCGAGCACGACACCGAGCAGACCTCCGGCAAGTCCCAGCAGCAGTGTTTGGAAGAGATAGATCTTCATGATCTCGCCGGAACGCGCGCCGAGAGATTTCATAATGGCAATGGAGTCAAGCCGCTGTTGCAGGTGTGCGCGCATAGCCATGGCTACGCCTACGGCGCCGAGCACCAACGCAACTAGCGACATCAGGGAGAGTAAACCGGTTGCGCCGTCGAGCCCCTTCGTGAGCGCAGGATTCGCCTCGCGGTAGTCATTGACCTGCGCCTCCGGCAGCAGCGTCTCAAGTTGCGACTTCAAAGCAGCGACGTCTTCGTCCGACCTTGCGGTTGTGGTCTTTACCGAAGGTAGCTTGAAGAGATAACGGCGTGATGCATGAGACCCAGCTGCAAGCAAACCGGAGCTCGCCAACGCATCGTGCGACAGCAAAACCCGCGGCCCGGCGGCAAAGCTGCCGGAGAGTCTATCGGGCTCTTCCTCGACCGTCGCCGTAATGCGATAAGCTCGATTGCCAAGCTTGATGGAGTCGCCGATCTTCAGATGCAACCGCAGCAGAAGGTCATCTCCGACAGCGACAGTATCAGGTGTGAGAGCCTGGCTTACCGGCATCGCAGGCGCCAAAATAACGTCGCCGTAGAACGGATACTTTGTCGGGTCGACAGCCTTAAGCGAAACCAGCAGCGGATCTAGCGATGTAGTGGACGACGCCATCGACATCAACTCGGCAACCTGCGTCTCTTGCACGCCAGTGACGGCGATCTTATCGAGCCCAACTTGCTCCTGCGGCGTAGGCTGACGAGTAGTCTTTGCGGAAAGGTCCGCAGCCATAATGCTGCGCGCACGCAACAAAAGCATCGAGCGGAACGAAGATGAAAATCCGCGTACGCCGGTAAGCGCTGCCACGCCGATTGCTACGGAAAGAATGACAAAGACGAACTTGCCGCGCGAAGCGCGCAGCTCGCGAGCGGCGATGCGGGAGGCGGTGGAGTAGCTGAGGCTTGCCAACGTTGTTCCCTTCCCTTTTAGAGGTGCGCCGTTGATGGAACCTGATGGGCATCGCCAACGACAAGGCCGTCGCGCAGCGTAATCACGCGCGCGGCATGTGCAGCCAGCGCGGGATCATGTGTGACCAGCACCAGCGTGGTGCCCTCCGCGTGGTTCAGCGAGAGCAGAAGATCGAGCACAGCTTGGCCATTGTTGGTATCAAGATTGCCGGTGGGCTCATCGGCCAGCACAATCGGCGGACGCAGAATGAAGGCACGGGCCAACGCGACACGTTGCTGTTCACCGCCCGAAAGCTGCACAGGATAATGATCGAGCCGCGCGGTCAGACCGACGGACTCGAGCAGCTGCCGCGCGCGTTCGAGCCCCGTCTTGCGATTGCCCGTGGCATCGTTCAACTCATACGGCAGCAACACATTTTCAAGCGCGGTCAAAGTGGGGATCAACTGATAGCTCTGGAAGACAAAGCCGATGGTGCGCCCACGAAGCTGCGCCAGCTTGTCTTCGGGAAGATAGCTGATCGCGGTGCCGTTAAGATGCACATTACCGGAGGTTGGATTATCGAGCCCCGCCAGTAGGCCGAGCAGCGTCGACTTACCCGACCCTGAAGCACCCATAATCGCCGCAAACTCACCGCGTTCGATGGTGAAGTCAATGCCTTTGAGGATTTCGACGGTAGTGGCGCCAGTTCGTAGCGACTTTCGCAGCCCGTCGACGACGATCATCGGGCTCTTTCCAGCTCCAGTTTCATTCGTTTCGAGCAAAGGATGCGAACCTCTCGGTAGAATTGGAATGTGCAGCGATCTATCGTTCCTCCTATCTTATCTGGCCTCGGTCTCTTCGTCTGTGCGATGTGCCTATTCGGCTGCAAAGCTGACAACGGCAAGGCCGATCCCGGCCTAAGTTCACAGGTCACGATGCAGCAGCCCGCAACAGCGCAGGTGCCGGATGGGCGGCCCGTCATCGTATGTTTTGGCGATAGCCTTACTGCAGGCTACGGCACCGATCCAGGCCAGAGTTATCCAGACGCGTTGCAGATAATTCTCGATCAGGCGAATTATCCGTATCGCGTGGTCAACGAAGGCGTAAGCGGCAACACAACCAAAGATGGACTTGATCGCATCGGTCACGTACTCGCACTGCATCCAGTGCTGGTGGTAATCGAGTTCGGCGGAAACGACGGACTGCGCGGGCTACCTCTAGAGCAGACCAAGAGCAATCTCTCGAACATCATCGAACAACTACAGGCGGCGCATACCAAAGTTGCGCTCGCGGGTATCACCTTGCCACCGGACTACGGACCCGATTACATTGCGAAGTTCAACGCGATGTATCCCGCCATGGCCAAGCAATATCACGTGCCGATGCTTCCGTTTCTACTACAGGGTGTCTACGGCGTGCCCGGCGATATGCAGGACGACCAGACCCATGCCACCGCGCAGGGAAACAAACAGGTCGCAGCAAACATTGCGGGCCTGATTGAGCCAATGCTGAAACACTAGCCCAGCACAATCTCCGGCTGCACCAGCGTGCCGGCGATGCGGCGCGCAATAGCCAGCAGATCTCGCGGTCCACTAAAGATCTTGAGCTGCGGCGCGTCCGAGAACTCCGGCACATTCACCTGCATGCCATTGCGAATACGGCCGGCAGTCTGCTCATCCACCATCACCGAAGGCACCTCCGGCAATAGCGCACGTGGATGCGGCAAGCGGGCTTCAACCTCGGCTGGTGTGAGCGACTTCAACTCTGCGAGAGTGATTGCCTGATCCAGCGAAAACGGCCCTGCCTTCGTACGTCGCAGCGACGACAAATGCGCACCACAACCGGCCATCGCACCAAGCTCATGCGCAACGGAACGCACATAACCACCCGCAGAGACATGCATTGCAAAACCGGCAGTATCGCCTTCAAGGCTGCTCAATTCAAATCCATGAATGCAGATGCGCGCCGGCTTTACAGGCACATCTTTTCCAGCGCGAGCGAGCTTGTGCGCGGGTACACCATTGATCTTCTTTGCAGAAAACACCGGCGGCATCTGGTCCATCTCGCCGCGGAAGTGCTCCGCCAAAACACGCAGTTCATCGAGCGATTGCGTCAGCGGTGCAGGCTCAGACGAAGGTGTGCCATCGGCATCAAAGCTATCGGTCGCAAAGCCGAAGCGGATCGTACCGGTGTACTGCTTCTCTGCTTTGCCAAAGAACTGCGCCAGTCGCGTGTACTTGCCAAGCAGCAGCGGCAGCACGCCGGTCGCCATGGGATCGAGCGTACCAAGATGACCGACAGATCTCTCGCCGGTAGCGCGGCGCACGATCGCGACGACATCGTGCGAGGTCATCCCCGCAGCTTTATCAAGAACTAAAAGGCCATTCATAAACAGGGTTCCTAGCGGGAGCGTTCGACAAGCGACAGGAACTCGTTGCGGGTTTGCAATTGCGATTTAAAGACGCCCAGCATCGCGCTGGTCACCGTGCTGGAGCTTTGCTTCTCCACGCCGCGCATCATCATGCAGAGGTGTTGTGCCTCAAGCACCACGCCCACTCCCTGCGGCTGTATCGCTTCGTCGATGGCCTCCGCAACCTGCTGCGTAAGCCGCTCCTGCACCTGCAATCGCCGTGCAAAAACATCCACGATGCGCGGAATCTTGCTCAGCCCAATTACCTTGCCATTCGGCACATAAGCAATGTGCGCCTTGCCAAAAAACGGCAGCAGGTGATGCTCGCACAAAGAATAAAACTCAATATCCTTGACGATCACCATCTCGTCATAGTCCACATCGAAGAGCGCCTGGTGCAAAACTTTTTCAACAGACTGGTGATAGCCATGCGTGAGGAACGCCATGGATTTTTCCATACGCTCCGGCGTGCGCAAAAGGCCATCCCGCGCGGGATCTTCGCCAACGCGCGTCAAAAGTTCGGCATACAACTGCTGCATCGTAGCGCTGCCAAGCGCCACGTTCGCCGCCTCATGCGCAACCTGTGCGGGCGTCTCGCCGCTGCGTTCCGGGCCTGGAGATTCAATGGGTAGTTTCGTTATCATCGGCTCTTCGATCTTACTCTTCGTGTCGTATTGGAGCACCTTCACCGAAGTAGTCAAAAGCATTATTACCCGTCTCTTCAATGCGAACGCGCTCCAACGTCGCATGAGGATACTGCGCAAAGATCCGCCACAGCTCCAGGCATAAATTTTCAGTGCTCGGCACAAGATCGCGAAAGCACTCCAACGTATTCAGGTTCGCATGGTCGAACAAATCCAACATCTCGCGCTGCGCAAAGGCATCCAAGTCGCCAAGATTCGTGACCATACCGGTAGTCTTATCCACCGGCCCGGAGAGCGTGATCTCCACTACATAGTTATGCCCATGCCCAAACGGATTATTGCACTTGCCGTAGACTTCGCGGTTGCGCTCCGGCGTCAGCGCATCCACATGCAGCCGATGCGACGCGGCAAAGTGATACCGGCGCGAGAAATGCGCAACAGGCCTGCTCATACGCCTTCTCCATAGAAGTCCGCAAAGAGATCCGCCATCTCATACACGCGCACACGATGCAGTTTTGCGCCGGGAATCTTGCCATCAAGCCGCCGCCAAATGGCAATCGCAATGTTCTCGGTCGTCGGCACAGCATTCCTAAACTCAGGCACCTCGTGATTCAGGTGGCGATGGTCATAGACCGAAACCACCTCCTGCTCCATGATGTCTTTTAGCTGCTTCAGGTCCACCACAAAGCCGGACACAGGATCGACATCGCCCTGCACCGTGACCTCCAGTGTGTAATTATGCCCGTGGCCTTGACGGTTAGAGCACTTACCGAAGACGCGTTCATTCTCGGCCTCGGTCCAGGCATCGTTCCAGTAAAAGTGAGCGGCGGAAAAATCGGCTTTGCGGGTAAGAAGAATCATAAGATATCAATAAGGCCCAACAATGGTTGGATGCAGAAGATTCGGCCCCGATGCAATCAGCGACCGGAACGATAAACCCTTCCCTTCCACCCTACCTGATGGAAGACCTTGTGTTGCATCCAGCTACGAACCAGCAGCAGGATAAACAACGGCAGCGCAAAAACAGAGATCGCGCAATCGAAAAAGCTAAAGTTCGAACGCGCCACACGGCTGTAAAACCGCCAAAGGTTACGAAACCACAGCACCAAAATCGCACCCTGCTGCCAAAGAACCAGGTGGGGATACCGAAATAAAAGCACCGGCAGCAACAGCAACGCAATATCCAGCAGTCGCCACGCGGCCAGCACCAGCGCATGAGGAAACAGCAGCACAAGATTCTTAGTCCAGCCTTCAAACATATCGCCAAACCCGCGATACATCCGTGTACTCAACGCATCAGGAGCATACCGAAACCACAAATTCCGCTTCGACCGCTTGATGTTGTACGCCAGATCGACATCCTCCAGCACCGACCGCCCCACCATGCGATGGCCGCCAACCGCAAAGTAAGCCTCACGCTCCGCCATCAGAAACTGCCCGTTCGCCGCAGCCACGCGCTTGGCCGGATCATTCACCTCCGCCGACGGATACACACTTGCCAGCTCCGAAAAAATCAGCGGCATCAACGCCCGCTGCCAGAAGCCATGCACAACCTGCCGCGGCGAATAAGACATCAACGCCGCATTATGCTTCTTCGCCTCATGCATCGCTCGGACAAGGTCGCCAGGCTCATGCACCGTATCGGCATCGGTAAACAGCAGCCAACGCCCACGCGCACTCTGCGCCCCCGCCCAGCAGGCATTGGTCTTCCCGGTAAAGGCACGCTGCGTCGCACGAAGCTCCAGCGGCGGCGCCTCCAGCACACGCATCCCAGTTCGACCCGCAGCAGCCTCCAGCGCAATCGCACGTGTACCGTCGCTGGAGTCGTCATCCACAACAATCAACTCCCAGTCGCTACCCAGCGCAAACACCGCATCATCCTGCGCCAGCAGCGACGCCAGGCACGCAGGCAGGTTCGCCGCCTCATTCCGCGCCGGGATGATCACACTAAGCTCCGGCCTGTCCGTAACATCCTCCGGCTCGACCTCCGGCGCAGTCCGCAGCGTCACCGGTTCGTCATCCATCGGAAGCCCGAGAATCGGGCTCAGCTTCGTCGTTGCATTGGGAGATTGGGCCACAGCTTCGTATTATAGGAACCGATGGCCTTTCCGCGCACAAAACGATTCGCAGCCTGCCTCGCGCTACTCCTACTCGCCGCCGGCTGCGACCGCAACGACCACCCCCAAAACATCGGCCGCCCCGCACCGGAGTTCACCCTCGCCGACGGCACGCACTCGGTCGACCTCAACAAACTCCGCGGCCACGTGGTTCTGATCAACCTCTGGGCAAGCTGGTGCGCCCCCTGCGTCGACGAGCTTCCCAGCCTCCTCGCCCTGCAGCGCCAGATGCCCGGCCTGGTCGTCGTCGCCATCAGCATGGACCAGGACGACGACGCCTACCGCCGCTTCCTCACCCTGCACCAGGTCGATCTCCTCACCATCCGCGACCCCTCCGCGCGCATCAACGCCCTCTACGGCACCGCCCAGATCCCTGAAACCTACGCCATCGACCGCAACGGCATCCTGCGCCGCAAGTTCGTCAGCGCGCAGGACTGGACTAGCCCCGAGATTGTCGACTACCTCCATCGCCTCGGCACCTGACCGCCTCACTGGTAAAATCGAACCATGACGCAGCTTGACGTAATGTATCGCTACGGCGCACCGCCCGCAGAGGCCGCTATGATGGCCCTCAGCCGCGTGCGCGAGGTCTACGGAGTCCGCGCACTCGCCTTCAACGAGGCCGAAAAAACCGTCCGCCTGGAGTACGACGCCACCCGCCTCACTGAGCCCATCATCCACCAACTCCTCCGCCGCTCCGGCCTCGATATCGTAGAGCGTGTCTCGCTCATCCCACCCCAACCCGAGCCCGAGCCAGTCGCCGCCGCAACCGTGTAATCCTTCGTAAGCCATCGCGACCGTATAATCCTCTGCCAGTGAGACGAAGCCTCCGCTCTCGTCTCCAACCCAACACGAGGAACTCCATTGGCTATCACGCGTCAGATAATCACCTCTCTCGGTCGAGACGGGTACGATCTTCTCGGCAGAAAAACAGTCGCTGTAAAAATTGTCGATGAAAGCATCGTCAGCGGCTCCCTGCTCACCGTCGAAAGCAACCACTTCTGCATCCTGAAGTCGCGCGGCGCAGTCCTGGCCGTCTATGAGACTGGCCAATATGCCATCCAGACACCCGATAAGCCGCTCCTCGGCTCCATCGCGCAGGGCTTCTTCGGCGGCACCTCGCCCTGGGTCTACGAGGTCATCTATATCAATCGCAGCAAGCTGCTACTCAGCAGCGTAGGCGTCGCCACCAGCAAAGAGATGGCCGAAGTCCAGTATCAGGTGGACTATTACATCCACATCGACAGCACCGACGATGCACTCGACCTCATCACCCACATGCCCTTCGACGGCATGGCGATCTCCGGTGCAGAAGTTGCAGAATACGCCGGCCCAGTCGTCGAGCAGGCCATCAACCAGATCATCCAGGTAACGCCGCTCGAGCAAATCAACGAGAAGGTCCACGACATCGTCGAGCTCATCAAGGAACATCTCGCCGCCACGCTAAAAATCTACGGCATCGCGCTCAACGACGTAAAGCTGCTCATGCTTCCCAAAGACCAGCGTATGCGCGAGCTGATCTCACTCAAAGCCTTCGGTCTGGAGCCGGAACAGGCAGTGCGCTACTATCTAGCACTACAGATGGCGGACAAAGGCCTTATCTCCGCTCCCAACGCCGCCGCGGGCCTTCCTTTTAACATCGGCGGACAAGCCATGCCAACCTTCGGCCTCGACAAAGACCTGAACCTAAAATAATCGAACCTGCAACCGAGGGTCCCGGCAACACTCGGGACCCTCATCTTTCAGCGGAGACGAACCCCCGATGCCCTTCTATAACGACAATGAGTTCGAGCAACTGGCCATTAACCTCTTCCAGGGCTGCGGCTACAACTTCTATCGCGTAGAGAACCAGTTGCGCACCGACGACCTGCTGATCCGCAGCAAAGTAAGCGAGCTACTCGCCGAAGCCCGTGCCGATATCGTCACCGCCTCGCTGGCCTACCGCCACGAGCATCTTCCTCCGCCCACACGCGAAAACCCCTTCCCCAACCCGGAAGCCATTCACACCGCGCAGGCCCTCGACGCCGCAGCCGCCGAACTAACCGCCCTCGCCGCCCAGATCCACTCTGCCCCCGCGCCTGCAAACGACCGCATGTGGCAACGCCACCGCAACGAAGCCAACACTCTGCTCCAACTCAGCCAGATCGACAAACAAATGGTCATCCTCGCGCTTGCGCTACGCTCCCGCACCCAGAATGGCGCCGCATGGATTCTGGACCACCTCGCCGACATCCAATCCGCCGCAACCGACCTGCGCGCGATCCTGCGCAAACGCGGCGATCTCCTTACAATTCAGGTCTAACGCTGCGTGGGGTTGCTCCATCCCACCCCCATCGGTTATCCTTACTTAGTTGCACTTCTGCAATGTGCGCCCGTAGCTCAGCTGGATAGAGCGCCTGGCTACGAACCAGTAGGTCGGAGGTTCGAATCCTTCCGGGCGCACCATAAACTCCTTACAATCAGCCATTTCCAAAGCCCTGGCGACTGCTAGCGACTTACCAGCGCCTGCTGCGCCGCCAGCAACGCGGCAAACTGCTCCGCAGGCACCGGCCGGCTGAAGTAATAGCCCTGCGCCTCTTCGCAATCGTGAGCTTCAAGAAAAGCCAACTCTTCCGCAGTCTCGACACCCTCAGCCACAACTCTCAAGTTTAGGTTCTTCGCCATGCTGATGATGGCGCTGACGATAGTCGTCTCCTTCGGCGTAGTCGTAATCTGCCGGACAAAAGACTGGTCGATCTTCAGCGCATCGAGCGGAAACTTCCGCAGATAGCTCAGGCTGGAGTACCCCGTTCCGAAATCGTCGATGGCCACCGTAACCCCGCCGCCCCGCAGCATCTGCAAAACCAACGCCGTAACCTCCGCCCGCTTCATCAGGGCGCTCTCGGTCACCTCAATCTCCAGGAAGTGCGCATCAAACCCAGTCTCTTGCAGGATGTCGAAGACGCCTTTCAGAAATCCTTCCTGCTGAAACTGCATCGCCGAAACGTTCACCGCCATGCTTATCTCAGGAAGGCCGGCATCCACCCAGGCCCGTGCCTGCGTACAGGCCTCCCGAAGCACCCAGTCGCCGATCGGCAGAATCAAGCCGCAGTCCTCCGCAACCGGAATAAACTGCGCCGGCGAAACCGCACCCCGCGTCGGATGCGTCCAGCGTATCAACGCCTCCGCACCGGTAATGGCCCGCGTCTGTAGGTTGATCTTCGGCTGGTAGTGCAGCACAAACTCATTTCGTTCCACCGCCCGCCGCAGACTCTCCTCAATGGATTGCCGCTCGACCGCACGAACATTCATCGCCACTTCAAAAAACTGATAACTCTGTCGCCCGTTTTCCTTTGCCTGATACATCGCCGTGTCCGCGTTTTGGATCAGCGTCGCCACATCCAGGCCATCCTCGGGGTACACGCTGATCCCTATACTCGCCGTGACATGAAGGTCGTGATTATCGATATTGTGCGCCTCGGCGATCGCCGCCAG
>Ga0302308_10001286_pt1 | contig 20451 bp, 24 predicted proteins | sample III_Palsa_E3_3_FD_200531 | JGI IMG/M metagenome (GOLD analysis project Ga0302308, IMG submission 200531) | Peat permafrost microbial communities from Stordalen Mire near Abisko, Sweden - III_Palsa_E3_3 | ecosystem: Environmental > Terrestrial > Soil > Palsa > Peat permafrost | place: Sweden...
CATCGAACGAGGCCAGAAAGTTCAAGGATCCGACCCAGTTCCTGGTTTCCGCGATGCGGCTTGCCTACGATGGTCAGCCGATCACCAACGCGCAACCGCTGGTGAACTGGCTGAACCAGATGGGCGAGCCGGTATTCGGACGCATCACGCCTGACGGCTGGCCACTGGATGGCAGCAGCTGGTCGAGTTCCGGGCAGATGGCCAAGCGCTTTGATGTGGCCGGCATGATTGGCAGCGGCAAGAACCGACTGTTTGCCAACGGCGATGGCCCGCCCGTGCACATGGACCCGCCTGCCATGAACAATTTGGTCTACCAGCAGACGATCGAGCCCAACCTGTCATCTGCCGCACGAACAGCGCTGAGCAAAGCCGCGTCGCCGACGGAGTGGAATACGTTTCTGCTTTCTTCCCCCGATTTCAATTACCGATAAACCAGCGCTGCTGACCGACGCACTGCCAAACGAAAAATGTCGTCACGCAAGTCAACCGAGTTGAGGTGTCTATGAACCGTCGCGAATTCCTGCTTGCCGCTGCCAGCGCTGCCGTGGCTCTACCGACGCTGTCCTTCTCCGGCAAACTATTTGCCGCACCCGCCAGCTCTCCGCGCTTTCTGTTCGTTTTCCTGCGCGGCGGCTACGACTGCAACAACCTGCTGGTGCCTTACAGCAGCGATTTCTATTACGAGTCGCGGCCAACCCTGGCGATTGCCAAACCCGACGCCAACAACCCGAACAGCGCGATCGCGCTGGACGCCAACTGGGGTCTCAATCCGGTGCTGCGCGACTCGATCTATCCACTGTGGCAGCGCAAGCAGGTCGCCTTCATACCGTTTGCCGGCACCGACGATTTGTCGCGCAGCCATTTCGAGACGCAGGACAACATCGAACGCGGTCAGGCCATCGGCGCCACCGGCAACTATCGCTCCGGCTTTCTGGCGCGCCTCTCCGGCCAGCTCGCCAACGTGCCCACCATCGCCTTCACCAATGATTTGCCGCTGAGCCTGCAGGGCTCGGACAAGGACGTGCCGAATATCTCGCTGCGTGGCAATACCAATTCATCCTTCGATGCACGACAGTCGGCGATCCTGACTGACATGTATCGTGGTACGCCGCTGGCTTCCGCCACGGCCGACGGCCTCGAGCTGCGCAAGACGGTATCGAAGGATCTGATGGACGAAATGGCCAAGGCCGGCCGCGGCGCACCGAGCGCCCGCAACTTCGCCACCGAAACGCAGCGCATCGCCACCATGATGCGTGACAAGTACCGGCTCGGATTTGTGGACGTCGGTGGCTGGGATACGCACGTGAACCAGGGCAGTGTCACCGGCGGCCTGGCCAACAACCTGAAGAATCTCGGCGAGGGCCTGGCCGCCTACGCCGACGCGCTGGGCGACGAATGGAACAACACCACCGTGGTGGTGGTCTCCGAATTCGGCCGCACCTTCCGCGAAAACGGCGACAAGGGTACCGACCACGGCCATGGCACCGTGCACTGGGTCCTCGGCGGCAAGGTCAACGGCGGGCGCATCGCCGGTGAGCAGATCGCCGTCACGCAGCAAAACTTGCTGCAGAATCGTGACTATCAGGTGCTCAACAATTATCGCGATGTACTGGCCGGGTTGCTCGGTCGCATGTGGGGGCTGCAAGGCAACCGCATGCAGGCGGTATTTCCGCAGGCGAAGCCACGCGATCTGCAGCTGGTCTGAGCGCATGATGGAGCAAGGCCCCCAGCGGCTCCATCAACCGGTTAAAGGATTTCAAGGAAGCACCCTGCATGCGTCTCGAGCTACCGGCGATCCCCAAAAATCATGTTCTGCGCTGCCTTCATTTTGGCATCTGCGTCCTGCTGCTGACACCGCTGCTGGCCAGCGCACGCAGCATGGCGCCATTGAAGTCCGACGACATCAGCTGGCTGCGCCGCGATGGTTTCGGGCTCGACACCGCGAGCGTTACCCGATATCGCGAGCTGGGTCGTAGCGGCCTGCTCGATGCGCAACTTGCCGACCGCGTGAACGACCCATTGCCGCCAGCCATCGCATCGCTGATCAACGGTTACCAGGCGATTGCGACGACACCGCAACAGCTGCTGATGGAACTGGACGCTGCGCAGCAGCACATCAAGGCCCTGCCGGATGGCCCGGATCAGGCAGCAGCGAAAAAAAATCTGCAGGACATGGGCAATCAACTGCAGCAGCAGGCGCAGCAGGCCGAGCTGCTGCAAGCGGTATACGGCCCGAACCAGCTGAAAGAACAGCTGGTGTGGTTCTGGCTCAACCATTTCAGCGTCTATGCGCCAAAGGGACGCGTGCGCTGGGAGCTGGGCGACTACACGCAGAACACCATCCGTCCGCACGCCCTGGGCAAATTTCGTGACCTAGTGATGGCCACGCTGGAAAGCCCGGCGATGCTCGAGTTTCTCGACAATAATCAGAACGCCAAGGGACATGTCAACGAAAACTACGCGCGCGAACTGATGGAACTGCACACGCTCGGCGTGGGCTCGGGCTATTCGCAGCAGGACGTGCAGCAGCTGGCGCTGATTCTGTCCGGGGTCGGCATCGCACCGACCAATGGCAAGCCGGAAAAATTCAATCCGAAATTCGCACCGCTGGTCGTGCGCAATGGCCTGTTCGAGTTCAACCCGCAGCGGCATGATTTCAGCGACAAGGTTTTTCTCGGTCACACGATCAAGGGCAGTGGCTTCGATGAAGTGACACAGGCCGTCGACCTGATCGTGCGTCAGCCGGCGTGTGGCGAATTCATCTCGCGTCAGCTAGCCGAGTATTTCGTCTCGGACAACCCGTCTCCGGCGCTTGTGAAGAAAATGGCGCACACCTTCCAGCGAACCGATGGCGACATAGGCAAGGTCATGCGTACGATGATCGAATCGCGCGAATGGCTGGCCGGCAACAATCAGAAACTTGAGAGTTTGAAATTCGACGATCCGATGCGCTTCGTCGTTTCATCGGTGCGCCTGGCCTTCGACGGCAAGCCTATCGCCAACGCGCTGCCGCTGGTTTACTGGCTCAACCAGCTGGACGAACCGCTGTTCGGCCGCATTACCCCCGATGGCTGGCCGCTGGATGGCGCCAGCTGGTCCAGCTCCGGCCAGATGGCCAAGCGTTTCGACATCGCCCGCGCGATCGGCAACGGCAACAATCTGCTGTTCACGCCTGCCGGCAGCACCGCGCGAGGCGCGGGGTTTCCGATGCTGACCACCCGCCTCTACTACGACGCCATCGAGCCCTACCTCTCACCGGCCACACGCGACGCGTTAGCCAAGGCCAACTCGCAGCAGGAGTGGAACAGCTTTTTGTTGGCGTCGCCGGATCTCAACTATCGCTGAGCTAACCCAGAATCGCTAATGGCTCACGTTTGACTGTTGCCGCCTGCGCACAGTCTGATGGCGACGCCACCGGGAGACTCCCTCAGCCACCAGCAAGGCCAGCAAGAGCAACAAGGTAAACGCGGATATTTTCAATCCTCTACGAAAGCTTTTCGAGCGGAACCCCACGATTAACCGATGTCTGCCGGCCGGTATGTGCACGGCCTTACCCAGCACCTGCGCTGTCCACACCTTTACAGGCATCCCATCGACCTTCCCATACCAACCCGGATAGTTTGCATCAGCGAGAAATATCCAGCAGGCGAAAGGTGCCTGCACATCCATCTCGTAATGATTGGACCGACTTCCAATCATGCTCATATGCACGTCCGCCACGTTGCCCGCGGCTATATCGTCCTTGGGAACAGGCGTACCTCCAGGATCGTTTTGTACAACCAGTGTAGGTAATTGCATGACATGCAGTCTGGCCAGACTGTCGTCAGCGGATGACGCGCCAACAGCATGGGCATACACCTGAACGAACGGCCTGGCGAACGTGTTTTCCATCACCCAAAAGCCAAGTCGGTCATGCCCCGCAACACGCAGACCGGGCGCGTGCAGCTCACCATCGGCGGTGATGTAGCGGACATTGAGCAGATCGATCATTCGCGCGCCCGGCCCCGCCTGGCTGACTCCATTTACCTCGTCCGTCAAGGTCTGATTAATGATGTCGCGGTTGTACAACTGCAACGCCAGCGTACCGTCCATCGACGAGTCGCCACGCAACAAGTTGGTCATGCCGAGATTCGAATTCACGACTTGCTGGGTCATTTTGTCGAGATTCGGCGCATGCGAATCCAGAAAGGCGTAGATCAAGTTGATACTGACAGTAAAGAACTTGCCACTTTTCACGCCATCACGCGGCAGCTCGTCCAGAACGGATGACGATTGCAATAGCGCTGCATCGTAGAACTTCAACTGATCCATCGAGAAAAACACGCATTGCGTCACGCTCAGAAAAAACATCGCTGGCGCAATCCATCGCACGCGACGTGTCACGAAAAGCGTTACGACAAGCAACAATGCAATCGCAACGACGCTAAGAGCTTTCCACGCGTGGCCCTGATCTGCCCGGAAGACAATCGCAAACCACACCGCGAAGAATACGACCGCTGCCAGCCAAGTTCTGACTCTCCATTGGCGACGATATGGATGCTTCAATAACCAATGAATGGAACCATCTATTGCAAATGCCGCGAGCACTGACATGCTCACTGCACTAATGGCGAGATAGACCCACGTGATTCTGAAATAATGCAGACCCGGAACAAGGTGTGCCTCGTACAACCAACGAAAGACAGATAGTGCATTCCCTATGCCCAGCACTACGAGCAAAACCGTCGCGACGGCATACCCTTTGAGCCTCCATGGTGAACGGACGGCCAGGAATAGCGAAACCAGTACGCAGACCAACAGATTTGCAATGCCGGGAGTCTGTTTTTGCGTATCGAGCGGGAACAGTATGCAACGCAGGCAGTAATCCACCGTGTGCCGAAAGATAAGGTCAACCCCATTCTCACGGTGCGACAGCCCGACCAGCTCCATCAGTGGCAAAAGCTGCAATGCGGACAGGCCGAGACAAAGCAGAGCGGCGAGACCAGCGGTAGCTATGTATGCGCGCCAAAACTGCCTCCATTGCAGCCTGCCATGGCTGCTGAAAGGCATCGCAACGAGAGAACACAAGGCGAATATCACGACGCCATGTATTACCTGCGGATACCCGGCCACAATCAGCAGACTACCCATCACCGCCATGAATATGGCACGCAATATCGATGGTTTTTTGAGCCACAACTCAAAGGCGAGCAGCGCCCATGGCACCCACATAAGCGCGCCGGAAATGGTCAGATTATTCTGTATAGATAACCAGGAGCTCGAAAAAATCACCGCTATCGCCGCAAACCCGGCTGCCCAGACCGTGCTACCGAGCGACTGGCACAACTTGATGACGCCGAAGCCGGCTATCAGCATGCAGAGGTAGTGAAATACGCTGCTTCCCAGGGTCGGCGGAAAAGCCCATGCAACCAGCAGGTTCAGCGGAGAAGCAAATCCACCCTGACCTTCGGCAAACAAGGGATGACCGCCAAAAATCTCCTTGACCCACAAAGGTGATTCGCCACCATGTAGAAAATCTCTGAAAAAATGCAGCAGCGGCAAGCCATGGATAATGGAATCACCAGAAATAATGACTTTGCCTGCGAAAAGTGTTGGCCACCACATGCAAGTCACGCACGCAAAAAGGATTAAATAAACAAGCCAACCGGCGTGCACGTTCATCCATCTCGAGCGAAGACTTCCAACAGAATTTTCCAATGCCCCCGATCTCCGCATTAGCCGCTGGAAAGGCCCCGGCGGCGATTGATGATAATCGCACAGCGTCACATAAAAGGCCTATGTCGCGATGGACTACAAATCTGCGCACCAGATGCGCAGTGAAAGTCAGCCCCAGCGAGACTCTCAATGCATATGGTGTTGAAGCATCTCAACAACGACAAGTCACACGCAACGCGCTGGCCAAGGCCAACTCGCAGCAGGATTGGAACAGCTTTTTGTTGGCTTCGCCGGATTTGAACTACCGCTGATACTCCCGAGCACCCCACACGAGGCGCACGGTTCAGTCGGACGAACTCGGCACCAGAAGGTGTTTCGCCAACAGCCCATGCAGATGACCAAGACCGCGTATCAGGTGCAAGGTAAGAAACAGCAGCAGCACTCCCAGCACACAAAGGGCGAACGCGCCGCTCCAGCTTCCGAGCCACTCGATGCCGCCGCAGAACCACTCAGGTTGTCCGTTGCAGGTACCCGACTCAAAGTGCAGCAGATTGCCAACCAGCCTCAGCAAGGGCGCCATGGCAAAACTCAGCGATACGCTCAGCAAGGTTACGCTCAGCGTGAAATAAATGATGCCCAACGGCAGCATCAGCAGCATGTACAGCAGCGTGGTCCAGGTCCGCGCATCGGTAAACATCGCGCCGATGCGTTTGAATAGCGACTGCCCTGGTCGCGCCGTATACATCGGCCTACGTGGCATGCGCACACCTAGCATGGTCTCGACGATACGCCCCTCAAGCAGCGAGAGGCCGCGCACGCTTCCGAAGAACAGCACAACGAAAGGGATGCCGATGATCAACACCGAAAAGCTTAGCGACAGCGATACGCCTGTCACCGCCCAGGTGAAGTAGAAAATACCCGTGGCCAGCGCCAGCAGCATGTAAAACAGTGCGCCATAGGTACGCTGGTCAGCCGCCACGCCAAAGAATCGCCCGGTCAGCGAGCGGCGTTGTGGCGGCGGTGGCGGGCGTATCGCGCGCTGGATCTTTATTTCCTGATCGCGATAGATATCGGCGACTTCATCCGGTGCTCCGTAACTGCCAACCACCTGCTGCAGCATGGTCGCCTCGTCGCGACCGGGTTGATCCGCCAGTTCAGCGCGCAAATGCTCTTCGGCGTCGTACAACGCATCCTGGATCAGTGCCGGGTCGGCGCCGCGCAAAGCGGCACGCAGCTGGTTGAGGTATTCAGCAATCGTGTGCGGTGTGCCTGGTGATGATGATTTCATTACACCCCTCCTTGCAAAACGTTATCGACGGAATCACGGGTGGCGTTCCACGCCGCAACCCATTCACGCAGTACTTCGCGCCCCGGTTTGGTGATGCGGTAATAGCGCCGCGGCGGACCGCTGACGGATGGCTCGACTTCGCTCGACAGCAGTCCGGCGGCCTCCAGATTGCGCAGCACGGGATACAACGCGCTCTGCTTGCCGGCCAGCACGCCCTCGCCGTTCTCCTCCAGCCGTTTGGCGATCTGATAGCCGTACATCGGCTGACGCGACTGGCTGAGCACAGCCAGCAGCACCAGCGATATCGTGCCGCTGGACAGCTCCTTCTGGAATTTCTTCAACGGGCCGACGACGTCATCCACGAACTCACCTGCACGGCTACTTAGTCGTGAGTGAACAGTAGTACTTACTTAGTAGTAGTACATGGGCCTGAAGTCATACATATGGCAAATCGTCTTGTGGGCATGTAACCAAAGTGGGTACCGGTTGTACAAACATTGATTACAAGAGCATGTACAGACATTGGTTTCAGGGCGATTGGCGCAGGACCGAGCCTCACGCATATTCCATTCGAAACCAGCCATCCCCAATGATCCAAACCGGCAACCGGGAATGCTCTCAAATCGACCCCCGTAATGATGTGAGACCGTGCACCCGAGACGGTCTGAAAAACGCCGCCACTATGAGGCAGGTTCACCGACGACCGCGTTGCCAGGAATAGCTGCATGCACCGCAACGCATGAAACACGCGACCGATCGGCGCTGACCAGCCGCCGACCAGTAAGATCAGCCGCAGGCCGACGTCGACCGCCACCGGAAGCGGAGCTAAAAGCAGTATGTAAAAGGGAGGGGATAAAATGGGAAAGTGTCTATCCTGGCCAGCAGGTATTCTGGTGGGTGCTTTGCTTCATCTGTTTGCGAGACCTCTTCATGCCGACGATACGAAGCTTTTTTACGGGAGGGTAGAGAATGCAGCGGCACTCGATAGCCAGCGAGCGGCTTTCAATCAAAGCCTGAAGCGACTCGGGTTCACAGAAGAACTCAGCTCTTGCAAGATCCTCGTCGAATTGCACCAGGACGTCCGGGATGGAAGCTTTGGGGGAATTTGCACCCTAACTAGCACTCCCGCACGGGACGTTCTTGTATGCGATGACACGATGATTGGAAAGTTCACGATCAAGGCATGGGGCTTTGCGGAGACGCCCGACGACGTGGCTGCCTTCACACAGGCAAATTGCCCCGGCGGCGGCTGACCCCGCGGCGTGCGAACAACGTCTGCCTCCGAACCAGGCTGTGTGAAAACAGATTTGCGCCAACACCGATGGTGAGATTGCCACACTGAGTGCCTTTCTGAGCACCTGCAGTCGGCCAGTAGCGCTGCGGTGGCAAAGGCATCTCGGAGATTTCGAAACGTGCGATCGACATCGAAGGTCTCAATAAGCTCCTCGATTGACGTTTTTTTGCGGCGAACACGCCATCAGGCGCGCATCGCCTGCATCAGCGGCGCGATCCCCAGGATGCGCATCACACGTTTGAGGTTGTAGGCGAGCACGTGCAGGCTCATCTCCGTGCTGACGTGCTTCAGCGTGCGCATCAGGAAGTGGGTGGACCCCATCCACGCCTTGAGCGTGCCGAAGGGATGCTCGACCGTCTGCCGACGGATGCGCATCTTGTCCGGATCGTGGTCCAGGCGCTGCTGCATGGCATCGATGACTGCCTCATGTTCCCAGCGCTTGATGCGACGCTGCGCTGCCGGCGTGCACTGCGCCTTGAGCGGGCAAGTCTTGCAAGCCGAGCTCCAGTAGCAATGTAACGTCATTCCCTTTTCGACCGTGGTGAAGCGCCAGATCAGCGATTGGCCGGCCGGGCAACGATAGGTGTTGGTCTCAGGTAGATAGACAAAGTCACGTTTGCCGAACAGGCCCTTGGCCTGGTTATTGGAGGTCTGTGGTCTAGGGACGTAGGCCGTGATGCCGGCGTCTGCGCACGCCACGATCTCCTCGCCGCTGAAGTAACCCCGATCAGCGACGACCTCGAGATGTTTGGCCTGCATGGCGGTGCGCGCACGCTGCGCCATCACCGCCAGCTGGCTGCGATCATTGCCAATGTTGGTGACTTGGTGGTCGATGATCAGGTGATGCTGCGCGTCCACTGCTGACTGCACGTTGTAGCCAACGGTGCCGGTGCCCTTGCCGCTGGTGGCCATTGATCGCGCATCCGGGTCGGTCAGCGAGACCTGCTTATTGGGAGCGGCCTCGACGTCCTGCGCCAGCGTCTTCATACGCAGCATCTCCGACTGCAGCTTCTCGACCTTTTCCCGCAGCCGCGTCGTGCGGGCTTCGGCAACATGGGCGGTGCCTTGGCGATCCGCACTGTCCAGTTCCGACAAATACCGGGCCACGCTGGCCTCGATCTGCTCAAGTCGGCGCTGAACCTTGGCGCGCGTGTAGTTCCGGTCGCGGTTATTGACCGCCTTGAACTTGCTGCCGTCGATGGCCACCAGGGACTGCGAAAACAGATCCAGCCGCCGGCACAGCACCACGAACTCGCGGCAGACCTGGCGGATCGCTGCGCCGTTGTCCTTGCGAAAGTCCGCGATCGTTTTGAAGTCGGGCGCCAGCCGACCGGTCAGCCACATCAGCTCGATGTTCCGATGTGCCTCGCGCTCCAGACGACGGCTCGACTGCACGCGATTGAGGTAACCGTAGATGTAGATCTTCAGCAGTGTCGCCGGGTGATAGCCCGGACGACCCGTACGGGGTTGTCTTCCGTCACGTAATCGTCGAGATGCTCGGGCAGCAAGGTGCTCTGCGAGCGGACTTCACCTTCCACAAAACGTCCCATCGGCAACTCTCGTCGGCGCGGTGGTACAAGTTTATCGAGTCAGAGGGTTTTCACACAGCCTGGAACCACAGTGGACCTAAAGAAAGGGATTTAAACACATGCGATTATCAGTGGCGTATTGCATAGGGCTGGTTCTCGTTTTAGTAAGCATTTGCTGCGGCTGCACATCGATAAGCGTCACGACAAGCCGTCCAGATGAAATATTGATTTGCGATGGTAAATGGAACCAATACAGCATGTTTGATCGCGCGTCTGCCGACCGTCGCATCCTCGTCTATCCGAATCCAGATACCACGAAAATTCGGCTGAAAACTTTTGGTCAAGTTGAGGGATTTTGCATCAGCAAAGAGAGCGCTACCTGCAAGGTCTCTATGAAAGGTAAACGCCTGATCATTACTTCTACGTTCCCCAAGTGGATGGGTACACAGACATTTACTTTTGACGCAGGTACCGCGCGCATGACGTTTGGTGCAGGCCGGATCGATGGCGGTCAGGAATTCTCAGGCGCTTGTCGGCACAAAACTGACTGATTAAACCTGAATCGGCAGCGTGCCTGCTACCGACGGCGGTCTCAACCGGTCGATGCAACAGCTTGGTGAAATCGTTCGGCGGGTGTTTCAAAGCCTAACGTTTCTCTGGGTCGTTCGTTCAGCAATTTTGCAATGGCGTTGAGCTTGGCCTGTGTGACGCCGGACAGGTCAACTCCCTTCGGGAAATACTGCCTCAGCAATCCGTTGGTATTTTCGTTCGAGCCACGTTGCCAAGGCTGGTACGGATCACAGAAGTAAACCTGGATGTCGGTCGCCAAGGTAAAGCGACGATGACTGGCCATTTCCGATCCTCGATCCCACGTCAGCGATCGATATAGCTCCTTTGGCAAGCGCTTCGCGTGCTTTATCAGTGCATCGATCACTGTCACGGTATCGCGTCGGTTGATCTTGACCAGCATGACGTAGCGCGTGTGCCGTTCGACCAGCGTGGCGATTTGACTGTTCTTGTCGCCAAACAGCAGATCCCCTTACCAGTGACCGGGCACGGCGCGATCTTCAATAGCCGGCGGCCGCTCACTGATGGAGACGGCGTCTATGATCCTACCGTGGTCGTCGGTTTTCTGCGTGTGGTGGCGCGAACGACGCATCGCGCGGGTACGTCGAAGATGCGCGAGAAGCTCTTTTTTCAGGGTGCCGCGAGACTGGATGTAGAGCGTGCGGTAGATGGTTTCGTGTGACACATGACAGCCCGTATCGTTGGGATAACGGCGCTTGAGCCATCCGGCAATCTGCTGCGGCGCCCACTGTCGCTGAAGCTTCTCAGCCACCCATCGCGCCAAGGCCCGATGCATGACCAGCTTACCTAGCTTGGGGCGTCGCGCTCTAGTCCAGGCGGCCTCGTCGGCCTGACTAGCACGATAAATTTCCAACCCGCCGTTGCGTCCAATCTCGCGACTGATGGTTGAGGGTGCACGCTGCAAGGACGTGGCGATGAAACGAATGGATTGGCCGCCACCAACCAGCGCGAAATGACCTCGCGCTCGTCTAGCGTCAATGTCCGAGGCGAGCGTTTGCGCAACGATGGACGGATGCCACCGGACGCCGCGAGAATCCCGCGAACCGAGGAATGGTGTCGATCAAAGAGCTGGGCAATTCGGTGCAGCGATTCACCCCGCTGCCATCGATCCCACATTTGGGACTTCTGATTTTCCGTGTACTGGACTCGGGTGCGGTGCTTCATGTGCAACACTCCTGCTGCCTAAGCAGTCGTCAGTGTGTTGCATCGACCGGTTGAGACCGCCACCCATAGCGAACATTGCATGGCACTTCATACGCAGAGACAAAGCAGACGTGCTGGGTCCGTTTATACATTCGGTTGTTAGCCGGACCCAGCACAGATAAGCTCCGCGGAAATCATAGAGTTGCGTCGACACCATCGCTCGTTATCAAGGATGTATAACATGACCTGCGGGTCCGTCTATGAGGTAGTTAGGTGGCAAATGGATCTGGTAACATCGAAATGTAAGGTCGCAGCGTTAACCTTAGTTACGTTGCCAACAGCCATCTGGTATGTCGTGGACAATCCGGACACGCACATTTCAAAGCTTGCGTTTCTTCTGGGTTTTTCGCCGTTGTTTGTCGGTGCTGGTACGGAACTTTATTGTCAGTGGAAGGCCGTGTGGGACAACTGGGGCAATGCCAAGCCCCACGTAGTGGGAAGCCCGACAGGTAATAAAATTGCTGTCATATTGGGCCTCACTCTTCTCGGTCTTGTGGTCTTTCTTGCTTACGTTGGTGCTACACGCCGCACCTAACCACTCGTTCAAGGCGGACGGCTTCGCGGCCGCTTAACTCCAGCGTCAGGCCTTATGAAGAATGCTCCACCTGGATACGAGTGTCCGTTCTGCGGTATTGCTGAGACACTCCCATCGCCTGCTCCAGAATCAGCCGTTGTCTTGGTGGATGCCAACGTGTTCGCTTTGGTTCCGACTCACCACTACGCTGGAATAAAAGGCAACTGTTTGGTGGTACCTCGGAGCCACTATGAGAACGTGTTGGATATTCCGGACCATCTTGGCAACGACTTCTTTCGTACCACGCGTCGCCTGGCGCACGCTATGCGGAATGCCTTCGGTTGTGAAGGAATCTCCACTCGCCAACACAACGGGCCAGCCGGCAATCAAGATGTGTGGCACTACCATCTTCATGTATTTCCTCGCTACTCAAATGACGGACTACATGCGGGGCAGAAAGTGCCCTACACCACCGAGGAGCGCATTGAGTTGGCAGCCAGTCTCCGGGCTGTTTTGCGGTAATGCAGTTTGCTTGCGGGTCGGGCTGCCTGGATGCACCATGAGGCCTAACCATTCGTTCAAGGTCGATGGCTTCGGCACCGCTTAATTCCAGCGTTAGATGCCTAAGATGCCAACCAAGCGTTGATACCGTATGAAGCCGATGATGGAAGAGCAGAACATTCGGATGGCTATTGATCGACATTGGGCTGCGTCCGCTGCGGGTGACCAAGTTGCCGAGCATGAGATCTATCACGATGATGCTGTGTGCGATTACCCACAGTCAGGCGAGGTCATCCATGGTCGGCGTAACCTGCAAGCGCTTCGTAGCCATCACCCCGGTAGACCATCGGGGTTTGCAGTTCGGCGCATCACAGGAGCGGGCAATCTTTGGGTTACCGAGTATGAGATTACCTACGAGGGCAAGAGCGTCTATACCGTGAGCATCATGGAGTTCCGGGATGGGAAGGTGTCGCACGAGACTCAATACTTCGCCGATCCCTTCGACGCTCCTATTTGGCGAGCTCAGTGGGTTGAGCAAGGGGCATGATCGACCACACTGACAACGGCATGCAGCCAACGCCGCAAAACAGTGCGTGATGCCCAGCGTTAAACGTCGCAAACACAGTATGCACTTGACCAAACTTCGGAGACGCAAATGAAGAGAGTCACAGGTATCGGAGGAATATTTTTCAATGCGAAGGATCCTGTCGCGCTGCGAGCCTGGTACAAGCAGCACCTGGGAATCGACGTCCAGGTATGGGGAGGCGCGGCGTTTGCGTGGGCGGACGCGGCGGGCAATCCGACAAACGGAACGACCGCGTGGTCCATCGGTGCCGCTGATGGCGAGCACTTCGCACCAAGCCAGTCGACCTTTATGGTCAACTATCGCGTCGAAGACTTGGCCGCTTTACTTCAGGCACTTCGGGACGAAGGATGTGCCGTGCTGGAGAAGACCGACGATTCCGAGTACGGAAAGTTCGGTTGGGTGATGGATCCTGAGGGCAACAAGGTTGAACTTTGGCAGCCGCCACCGGGGCAGTGATCTCCGTGTTTGAAAACCAAATGCCGACGCCTGACCGGTCGCTCGAGTCGACGGCCCTAGGCAAGCTTCGACTTGCATCTCAACTTCAGCGTCAGTTCCCCACGCAATGATGTCGCCATTGAGTAATCCATCTGTATTTCGGGGCGGTTGTCACTGCGGTCAGCTTCGCGTGGCCTTTTCAACCGCGCTGGACCCGGCAAGCATGATTCCCCGAGCCTGCGACTGCTCATTCTGTCAAAAGCACGCTGCCGCTTACATTTCAGATCCGGCCGGGCAACTGTCCGTGATCATGCAGAGCCCGGATGCGCTGCGTCGGTATCAGCAAGGATCAAATACGGCCAAATTCCTGCTCTGCACTGGATGCGGCGTGCTGGTTGCCGTCGTCTTTGAGCACAACGCCCGCATGTACGGAGCGGTCAACGCACGATCCCTGAAGAGGCTTGCCGACTTTGGCAGTGCGATCCCGGCTTCGCCGCAATTGCTGGCTGCCGATGAAAAGGTCGCACGCTGGTTGCAAGTGTGGGTTCCAGACGTTGAACTGGTCACGTCTGGCACCTGACCGTAAGTCGCTCCAAAGTATCTACTGCGTAATGTCTGCAAACTTCCCCAGCAACCGCATCAATCCGCCTGCGCGGCCTCGTCTCTGCCTTGCTGGCGGATGATCGCCTCTTCGCGCGCATCGATGATCGACTGCATCACGCTGTCGACATCGGCGATGGTTTCGTCGAACTCGAAGTGGCCGGTGAGTTCGGTGTCGGGGTGCAGTTCGCCGAGTTCGAACAGTGCCCACATTTCTTCAGCGTAGTAGCTGTCGAGCAATTCCGGCGCGAAGCGCGACAGGCTGATGGTGATATTGCCGACATCGCGGCGAAGCATGGTCCGTGCGGCGTTGTTGCCGGAGGCGCTGACCACCTGCGGCAAGTCGATGATGACCGGGCCTTCCGGCCCGACCAGCACGTTGTATTCGGAAAGGTCGCCGTGAATCAGCCCGACGCAAAGCATGCGCGCGGCCTGCTGCATCAGGAAGCGGTGGTAGTCGCGCGCGGTATCCGCTGACAGTTCCACTTCGCCCAGACGCGGCGCGGAATAACCATCGGCATCGGTGACCAGCTCCATCACCAGCACACCGTTGAAATAGCCATAGGGTTTGGGCACGCGCACGCCGGCGGCGGTGAGCGCATAGAGCGCGTCGACCTCGGCATTTTTCCAGGCGGCTTCGGCCTCCTTGCGGCCGAATTTGGTGGCCTTGCCCATGGCACGGGCTTGACGGCTACCGCGCACCTTGCGGCCTTCCTGATATTGCACGCGCGCCTGGAAGCTGCGCTGCGCCATGTCCTTGTAGACCTTGGCACAACGGATGTCCTCGCCCGAGCGCACCACGTAAACGGAAGCTTCTTTGCCGCTCTTCAGCGGTCGCAGCACCTGGTCAATGACGCCTTCGTCGATCAGATCCTGCAGGCCCTTGGGTGTCTTCATGCGTGGAAAAGCTTCGGCAATTCGTGGAATAACCCCAATTATGGCCGATCTGCGGGCTGACTCGCTTGTTTCTCGTTGCCAGGCCTCAGCTTGCCTGCAAACTGGCAGTGCTCAGTCGATCCCGTACGCCCGCCGCAATCTCGAACGAGCGCCGCCGTGCCGCATGATCAAACACGTTGGCCGTGATCAATAACTCGTCCGGCTTGTGCCGCTCGATGAAGGCCTCGATGCCGGCTTCCACCGTTGCGGCATCGCCGATCACCGCACAGGCCAGCGCGTGGTCGACGCCGTGCCGCTCCATCGGCGAGGCATACGACTCGATATTGTCGATCGGCGGCGGAATCAAGCCGGGCTTGCCGCGACGCAGATTGATGAAGCTCTGCTGCTGGGTAGTGAACAGCTTGCGTGCCTCGGCATCGCTTTCGGCAGCGACCACGTTGACGCCCAGCATGGCGTAAGGCTGCTGCAGCCGCGGCGACGGGCGGAAGTCGCGACGGTACAGCGCCAGCGCCTCATCCATCGCATCGGGTGCGAAATGCGAGGCGAATGCGAACGGCAGGCCCAGCCGCGCCGACAAGGTCGCGCTGAACAGGCTGGAACCCAGCAGCCACACCGGCACGTCGATGCCGGCACCCGGCACGGCGCGCACCGGCTGGCCGGGCTTCACCGGCTCGAAGTAACCCAGCAGCTCCATCACATCGTGCGGAAAAGCATCGGCACTGTCGAAATAGCGGCGCAGCGCCTTGACGGTGGGCTGATCGGTGCCAGGCGCGCGGCCCAGACCAAGATCGATACGTCCCGGATACAGCGATGCCAGCGTGCCGAACTGCTCGGCCACCTGCAGCGGCGCATGGTTCGGCAGCATGATGCCGCCGGAACCCACACGAATTTTCGACGTGCCACCGGCCACATAACCGATCAGCACCGCCGTGGCAGCGCTGGCGATGCCGGCCATATTGTGGTGTTCGGCCAGCCAGTAACGGAGGTAGCCCAGGCGTTCGGCGTTCTGCGCCAGGTCCAGCGTGTTGCGGAAAGCCTGCGCGGGGTCACTGCCTTCGGTGACAGGGGCAAGGTCGAGGATCGAAAAAGGAATCATGGGTTTTCTCGCAATAGCTATGGTCCATGATCTGGGGACGGTTGCCGCGATTGCCAACGGCTTTCGCATCAGCTGCAGCCGATAGGCATGCGCAACACCAACCCCGCCTACAATGGCCGCATCTTTCTCCACGGCATCTCGATGACTGAACCGGTTCGCCTCGCCAAACGCGTCGTCGCTCTTGCACAGTGCTCAAGACGCGAGGCCGAGCAGTACATCGAGGGCGGCTGGGTGCGCGTCGATGGCGTGGTGGTCGAAATGCCGCAGTTCATGGTCGATACGCAGACGGTCGAACTGGACCCCGGCGCCAAGCTGATCGCCACCGAACCGGCCACCCTCGTACTGCACAAGCCGGCTGGCTACGATGCCGGCAATGGTCCGAATCCGGCCAGCGCCTTGGTCATACCGGAAACGCGCTCTGCCGACGATGCTTCCGGCGTACGCCCGCTAAAGCGTCACCTGCAGCGACTGACCTCGCCGCTGCCGCTGCCGACCGAAGCCACCGGCCTGATGATCTTTACCCAGGACTGGCGGGTGACGCGCAAACTCACCGAAGACATTGATCGGGTCGAGCAGGAGTTCGTGGTCGACGTGAGCGGTGAGATCATCGAAAACGGATTGGCCCTGCTCAATCATGGCCTGCGTTTCAACAACTACGCCATGCCGCCGATCAAGGTCAGCTGGCAGAGCGAGCAGCGGCTGCGGTTTGCGTTCAAGGGGCTGCAGCCCACCCAGATCGAGCCGATGTGCAACGCGGTCGGGCTGAAGGTGCTGGCGATGAAGCGGTTGCGCATCGGCCGCATTTCGCTGGCCAAACTGCCACCAGGCCAATGGCGATATCTGGCGCCGCACGAGCGCATCTAGCGTAAACTTTCCGCACGCTGCAATGACGCTTTGATGTCCTGAAGCACTTGCAGCGATGTCAGCAGTGCCGACCGTCCCACCACCACACCGCGGAGAGCAGCATGAGCAAGGGTTTGGACTCGAAGAAGAGCGACAAGAAAAAGCCGGAAAAAACCATGAAGGAAAAGAAGCTCGCCAAGCAGGAAAAGAAGAAGAACGCCAAGTAATCGTTCCCGCTTCCTGACGGTGGCTGCATCGGTCATTACCTATTGACCGGTGCAGCCATCCGGCTTGCGCCCATCGCGCTCAAGCCATGCGTTAATGCGCTTCGCTGCCGTTACCGCCTTTACTCAGTACTGACCCATGTAATCGCGCTTGCCGATCTCCAGGCCGTTGTGCCGCAGGATCCCGTACGCCGTCGTCACGTGGAAGAAAAATTGCGGCAGGCCATAGCTGAACAAATAGCTCTGCCCGCTGAAATGACGCTCTTTCGGCGTACCAGGTCGGGTGATGATTTCGCGTTGTACCGCGTCGTCAAAAGACGCTGCGTTCAAGCCATCGATAAAACCGATCGTCTTCGCAATCAGGGCATGCAGCCCTTCGAATGTTGGCTCACCTTCTTCCACTTTCGGCACCTCGACACCGGCCAGCCGCGCGGATATGCCACGCGCAAAGTCGCAGGCGGTCTGCACCTGCTTGGCCAATGGAAACATGTCGGGAAACAGCCGCGCCTGCGTCAGTGCCGACGGTTCGATGCTCTTGGCGGCAACATGCGCCTCGGCTTTGGCAAGAATCGCGTCCAGGCCGCCGAGCATCTGGCGGAAGACGGGGACCGAACTGGTATGGATGGCGTGTGACATGGCAATTCCTGGAATACGGCGAAATGATCGACGCAGTGTAGTTCAGTGATGCCTTCACGGCGGATGTCCGATGGATGATTTCAAGGGTGGCGCACATGCCATGCCGCCAGCGCGACCTGATAGCGCTCCAGCGCCAGCTCATAGGTGTCGAAGACGCAGGGCACGCAGCCTTCCCCACAACAGTCCGCGGCATCCGGCTCGAGCGGACGTGTCGGCGGCGGATCAGCAGGATCGGCAGCGACATCGCGTGCTGGCAGATCATCTTTTTGCATGAAGATTCACAACTGGCTTTTCATTTGCGCCTGATCATCGTGCCAGCTAACGACGCCAGCTCGGCATGCGCCATTGTCCAAACCGGGCATAGGCAACGCCGGTAACGGCTGCGAAGATAGCCGATCGTACTCAGTGGATCGATGCCCATGCGAATCGGCGGCAAACAACAAGGCAACACTATCGGCCCAAAACTGGTCTCAGCGCTATTACTGGTGCTGCTTCTTTCAGCCTGCCGCAGCATGCCGGCGCGCGTGCCGGACGTCAGCGCACCGCACTATCGCGTCGTCGGCTACGACGTCGTAAAAGATGGTGCAGATCACGTGGACGCGGACAAGATCGACACCTTGATCTTTGCCTTCGCCCGGGTCGCCGATAACCAGGTCGTGCTTGATCCAGCTGCGTCCAAAAGGCTGCATCAGCTGACTATGTTGAAGTCGGCACATGCACAGCTGAAGGTTGTGCTGTCGGTCGGCGGCTGGGGCGCTGGCGGCTTTTCCGAGGCGGCGAGCACGCAAGTCAGCCGGCAGCGCTTTGCGGACAGCGCGACGAAACTGCTGATGGACAACGATGCCGATGGCCTCGATGTGGACTGGGAATATCCAGGGCATTCCGAATCAGGCATCCACTCAAGCCCGCAGGATCGCGGCAACCTCACCTTGCTGCTGAAAGGCATCCGTGCCGCACTGGATGTCGCTGGCCAAAGCAAAGGCTGCCATTACACGCTCAGCATGGCCATCGCGGACGGCCCCTTCATCGATGGCATCGACATCGCCGCGATTGCGCCCTATCTCGACTGGTTCAATTTGATGACGTACGACTTCGTCAATTCGATGACCCCGACGACCGGACATCACAGTGGCCTGCATGCGTCGCCGCTCACCCCAACCGATGCGCGCACCACCGACCGCGCGGTGAGGCAATTCCTCGCTGCAGGTGTGCCACCGAAGAAACTGCTGATCGGTGCAGCGTTCTACGGCCGCGAATTCGATGACGTGAAACCCGAGCACAACGGCTTGTACCAGGCATACGGCCATTACGGCACGGAACATCCGTGGCCGCAGCTCGAAGCCGATTTCATCAACCGCAACGGCTTCGTGCACCACTGGGATGCAGATGCGCAGGCGCCGTATCTGTGGAAACCAGCGACCCGCCGCTTCATCAGTTATGACGATCCGCAATCCATCGCCGCCAAGGCTGCCTACGTAAAAGCGCAGCACCTTGGCGGCATCATGTACTGGGAACAGAGCGAGGATCCGCAGAACGAACTGCTGGACGCAATCTGGCGCGGCCTGCAGTAATCGACCGGCTTAATTCGCCGGTTTGTGGAAGCGATAGATGAACTGATCGGTGTGGCCGCGTATCGACTTGTCGAACACCTTCAGCGTGTGGGTATCCGCCGGATTGCGTAGCGCATTGCTCTCACCGTCAAACACGAAACCCGCAGCCTCGACCTGCTTCTTCACGATGGCCGGGTCGATGCGATGCAGTGTGTCGGTATCGGCCATACCGGAGCCGGCGGGCGCGACGTGATCGACGATCACCCACAGGCCACCCGGCTTCAGCGCATCGAACACCTGCTTGTTCAGCACCGCCGGATCCTCGCTACCCATGAACTTGTCCGGGTAATCGTGGTAGTTCTGCGAGGTGAACACCAGGTCGACCAAGGCCGGTGAACTCAGCTGATTGGCCGGCTGCTCCAGCACACTGACATTGGCGTAGTGCGGGTCTGCGGCAAATTTTTTCACCGCGGCGAGATCATCGGCATCTTCCTTGACGTACTCGTTCGGCCAGATCGTATACACGTGACCCCGGGGTCCGACGATGGCACTGAACACGCGGGTGAAATAGCCGCTGCCGGGAATCAGCTCCAGCACGCTCTGGCCGGGCTGCACGTGGGCAAACTCCATGATCGAACTGATCTTGCGGCGTTCGTCGTTGGCCTTGTCAGCATCACGGGCGGGGTCGCCCACGGCCTTGGCCACGTTGGCGTAAATGGCGCCAGTATGAGCACCTGACATCTGGGCAAGCGCAACGCCAGGCAGGGCAACAGCTATCAGGAGGGCAAGGACGGTCGAACGCATGAGTGACTCCGCAATCGGCAAAGGTGCAGGCATTGTGCGCCCGAATGGGAGCTGCGCGCGCCGTGACCATCGGCAGGGGTCATTGATCGCCAAGTCAACTCGACCAATGGGCTACACGCGATAACTATTGTTCTGGCAAAGTGCAGCGTTAGATCGCAGCGCCAACCAGGGGAATTCAGCATGCGCGTATCCATCCAGCTTTCATTGG
>Ga0302308_10001295_pt1 | contig 20352 bp, 22 predicted proteins | sample III_Palsa_E3_3_FD_200531 | JGI IMG/M metagenome (GOLD analysis project Ga0302308, IMG submission 200531) | Peat permafrost microbial communities from Stordalen Mire near Abisko, Sweden - III_Palsa_E3_3 | ecosystem: Environmental > Terrestrial > Soil > Palsa > Peat permafrost | place: Sweden...
CAATTTCGCCGATCTCGAAGCTGCCACCAAAATGCCGGGCGCTTCGGGCATCGAGCCGATCGACGCGCCGGGCGGCGGCCACCGCGTGAGCTTTCCGGGGCCGGAAAATCTTCCGTTCGAAGCGGTTTACGGCATCGAACGGGTGCAGCCACTGCTGAGCCGCCGCGCCTTCAAGCCCAACTTCGCCAACGATATGCAGCGCATCAACAGCGTGGTGCGCATCGATAAAGGCCCCAGCGACATCCGCCGCATCAGCCATGTTGCGCTCTATGTTCATGACGCCGCCGCGGCCACGGATTGGTCGGTCGAGAATTTCGGCTTCCTGGTTTCGGATTACGTCGATGGGCCGGACGATGGCCCGCTGTTCGGCTCCTTCGTGCGTCCCGACAATGGCTCCGCCCTGGTCGATCACCACGTCATCGCCTGGGTCAGGCACGAGCGCGTGGCGATCCATCATTCCTCGTTCTGGGTGGAGGATTTCGACGCGCTGTTCAACGGCGCCGACCATCTGGCCAAGCAAGGCTATTTCCATGAGCAAGGCATCGGCCGCCACGGCGCGGGCAGCCAGGTGTTTTCCTACTGGCGTGATCCGGACAATTTCATGATCGAGCGCTTCACCGATGGCGATGTGTTCGACGCGACCTATCCGTCGCAGCGCAACATCGCCTCTCCGAGTGCGATCTTTCAATGGGGGCCGGAGCCGAAGCCGACATTCTTTGAATAATCCAGCGTTATGCTGAACCAGTAATCCGGCCGGCCGCGACGGCCCGCCGGAATTTTCTCACGCGGCGGGTTCAACCGAAAAACCTACCGCGCCGGGATTGGCATCGAGCCAATCGCAGATCAGTTCGCAGGTACGCATCGCATGCTCGCGGATGCGGCGCTTTCCTTCGTCGACGTTGCGTTCCAATGCCGCAACCATCAGGCCCGCATGTTCCAGCTCGACATTGCGCCTCTGGGGTTCCAGCCGCGCCGCCATCGAGCGGTAGCGTTCACAGCCCCGATAAAGAATATTATAGGTGCGCATCGTCCATGGGTTGTTGCAGCCTGAAACGAGAGCCATGTGGAAATCTTCGTGGATCTGCTGGGCAAATTCGCCAACCGGCAATTGCTGACGCAGGCGCGCATGCTGAGCTTGCAGCAGGTCGAAACTGGCGCGCAGATGGCGTTCCCATTCCGCGTCGCCCTGCTTTATGGCCAAACCGAAAGCTTCGGCCTCGACGATGCAACGGGTGCTGTAGACATGCAGCATGTCTTCACGCGACAGAGGAGCGACCCGGAAGCCGCGCTGTTCCAACCCCACCACCAGATCTTCGCCAACCAGCCTGGACAGGGCTTCGCGCACGGCGCCTGGGCTCACCTCGAATTGCTCGGCGAGGTGATTGATCTTGAGCTTCTCATCAGGGCCAAGAGCGCCATCCACGATCAACTGCCGCAATCTGAGATAAACCCGCGTCGACTGGCTGCTACTGTGGATGTCCATTGGAAAAATCCGTGGTTAGAGGTCGTTTTACTCTAGGTGCGGCTCGGCCGCGGCTCAACCCGCGAGAGGGTCTCACCATGGACCATAATATATATTCCGGCCATCGGAACGTCAAAACCCTCCACGCGCCAATGGCGGATCGATGCATACGTGAACCTTGCCAGGAGCGCTACGCCCGCTCCGTCATCGGAAGAAAGCCTTATGGCGAGGGCTATACGCGACGCCGCGCTTATGCGGAATTCGTCTCAAGGCGAAATTGCGATCGTCTGCCTCCGGCAACGGAAGGGGATAGTTCGCCCCACAGGCAGCTGTCCCGTCTGTGTGACGACCGACACGTCGTAATATTTCTTTACACGACATTTGCCCGACAGGGCCAGATTTGCCCTGGTTACAGTACAGTATAGGCTGGCGCTCACGATAAAATATATATAAAACGCTGACAGCAGCGCCGAAGCCCATAGCAGGCGCGATGTCCCGCTTCATACCGTCCCGAGGATAATAACATGCATCTGTGCCGCTTCGAGACCGATCGCACCATTCAGATCGGCAAGGTGACTGCCGATAATACGGTGGTCAGCCTCTCGGCTGTGTTGGACGGCGAGACTTCCATGCGCCGCGTGCTGGGGCGGCTACCTGCGTTGCGCGCGGCATTCGAAGCCGTAGAAGGCCCCGCGACCCCGCTCGCCCAGGTCAAGCTACTCGCGCCGATCGACGACCCGCAGAAATACCTCGCCATCGGCATGAACTATCAGGCTCACGCCGATGAAGCCGCCGCCGCGGGCTATCCCGCCCCTAAGAGCCAGCTTTGGTTCAACAAGCAGGTCAGCTGCATCACCGGTCCGTTCGATCCGATCGTGCGGCCCAAGGTTTCCGACAAGCTCGATTACGAAGCCGAGCTGGGTTATGTGATCGGCACGAAATGCCGGCACGTGTCCGAAGCCGATGCGCTTTCGGTGATCGCCGGTTACCTGATTTGCAACGACGTCTCGGTGCGCGACTGGCAGCATCGTTCGCCCACCTACACGCTGGGCAAGTCGTTCGACACCCACGGCCCGATTGGCCCCTGGATCACCACCGCCGATGAGATCGCCAATCCCGAAGACCTTGGCATGCGCCTCACGGTCAACGGCATCGTGCGCCAGAACGCCAAGACCAATGATCTGATCTACAAGATCGCGCAACAGATCGCGTATCTCACCACTGTGATGACCCTCTATCCCGGCGACGTGATCGCCACCGGCACACCCTCGGGCGTGGCTGCGGTGGATCAGAACTGGATGAAGCCCGGCGATGTGGTGCGGGTGGAGATCGAGGGCCTCGGCGCGATCGAAAACCTCATCGTCGACGAAGACTGAGGAGCGCCGCCAAGGAGGAAATGTGATGTTTGAGCTTGATCCGCTGGTTGGCGTCGCCTCGCACAGTGCGTCGAACGGCGCTAAAGCCGACCGCCGAGTCGGTGACGGCCCGCACCCCGGAATTCATCAGAGCGATGCTTGCCGCAACCGGCGCCGGCGCGATCTGTGCCGGTTCCGATGTGGTCAATTCAGGAATTTCCCTGGCAAAATTTCGTTGTAAACAGCTTAACAGCAGACGAGGGATAGTCGTGAGCGAAGACCTTCAACGTTACAGTGCCGTCGCGGCGGCGCTGCATTGGGCAATCGCAATATTGATCATCTTTAATCTAGGCTTTGGCTTCTTCATGGAAGGATTCAAGCCGCCATTCAGATTTCTGATCCTCGCGCTGCATATTTCGTCCGGCATCACCGTGCTGGGATTGACCGTGGTCCGAATCGCATGGCGCCTCACCCATCGTCCACCGCCCTTGGTCCCCGGCCTATCGCCGCTCGAAAGCGGCGCTGCCCACACGGTGCATTTCCTGCTCTACACCGCGATGCTGTTCATGCCGCTGACCGGGTGGTCGATCCTTTCGGCTCACCCGCCAAACCCGCATTTTCCGAAAATGTCGCTGTGGTTCACTCCGATACATCTGCCTGCGATTGGCCCGATCGCGAATCTTGAACCCCATTTTCAGGCGCAGATGCACACCAATTTCGTCTCCGCCCACACCGTCGGGGGCTACACCCTGCTGGCCCTGCTGCTGCTGCATGTCGCTGGCGCGTTGAAACATCAATTCGTCGACGGTCATCGGGAGTTCGCCCGCATGGGTTTTGGTCGAGCATCGTAGCTTCCCTCCCGCCGCCTCGTGGGGAAAAAACTGACCCGCCCGATCAGGGAACCTGGCGGGTCGGTTTTCCGGCGGAACATTCGAGCGGGGCGGCTCTTTCAGGGCGCTGCTCCTGCAGAGTTCTGATTCCAGAGCGGCATTATGGTGTCTGCGCCTGCCGCGTTACTTACAAGGAGCTGAAATGTCGAACTTGAAATTTTCTGCTGCTATCGCGATTGTTGTGCCCCTTCTGGCGACAATCGCATCCGCGCATCATTCATTTGCGGCCTATGATACCAGCAAGACCATCACGGTGCAGGCTACTATCAAGGAGTTTGATTGGGGTGCGCCGCATTCCTCCGGCACGTTCCTGGTGATGCAGCCGGGCGGTGAGCCCAAGCAGGTCAGTGTCATCGCCGGGGCGCCGAACTCCTTTTCCAACCAGGGCTTTCGTGCGCACGATTTCAAGAAAGGCTTGACCGTCACCTTGATGTACCATCCGCTGCGCGATGGGAGCACCAGCGGCGGTTCCTTGGCCGGCATTGTGTTTCCTGATGGACGCAAATACGGTGAAACCCAACCCGGCAGCGGCGGGGCTCCAAAGTAGGTCCGAAGCGGCTTTGCGAAAATATCTGCCGGGCGGCGAGCCCCATTGCCCGCACCGGACAAAATCGACCTATTCAAGAAAATATGAATGACAAGTTCGAAAAAGGAGAAACGTTTATGATCTCGAACCTACGAGGGTACGCCCTGGCAGGTGTTGTGATGGCTGCGGGCGCCGTCGTGTTGCCGGCGGATCCCGCCGCGGCCGTCAGCATCGAGGGCACCTGGAAGATCAGCACGCCCGCGAGTTCGTTCACGCCCACCGATGGCCCGATTCCTTTTACGGCAGACACCAAAAAGCAGTATGAGGATAATCAGGCCGCTTCGGCCAAGGGCGATTTCAGCTTCGATCGCACCCAATCGCGCTGCTCTTCGCCCGGTGTGCCGCGGCTGGCGCTTACGCCGTTGCCGTTTCGCATCTGGGTGCGTCCCCTGGCGATAACGTTTCAGTACGAATGGAACCGCCTGAACCGTACGGTCGATATGACCGGCCGCACGTTTGCTGCTCCTTTTGCCGGTCCCGCGATAGGGTTTTCCGAGGGGCACTGGGAAGGCAGCACGCTGGTAATTAAAGGCCAATATTTTTCCGAGGATACGTTGATCGACGACCTGGTGCCACACAGCGACAGCATGGTGGTGGATGAACGGCTGCATCTCAAGGGCGCCAACACGCTCGAGGACGATTTAACCATTACCGATCCGGACAGTTTTACCCGCCCCTGGCACACCAAGGTGACGTACACGCGTCAACCCGACCAGGCTTTTGCCGAGGATGTCTGCCTCGACCGTCTCAACGCCGGGCAAATGCCCCTGCCTCTGATCAAGCGGTGATCGACATGCGATTTGCTCTCTCGCGGCTCCGCGCCGTGACCGTGGGTCTGGTAATGGCGCTTGCTTCAACCGCCCTTGCTCAAATTGGTCCAGGCGGCCCCCCCGGCGGTCTGACGCCCCCGCCCGTCGACCACAGCTTCGACGATCTCAAACCCTCGCCCAATGCCATTGGTTTGGGTGGCATCTTTCCGCCCTTGGCGACGCCAGTGCCGCCGAATGCGCCGCAGCCGGCATCCGATCCGCGCGATCTGGAGGGCGCGTGGGTTCATACCGAGTCGCTGTCGTTTTTGATCGACAAAGACATTGATGGCATGCGGCCTCCTTATAACCCACGCGGACACAAGCTTTTGGCAAAGCGGCTGAAGTCGATTGCCGATTCCAAGCCCTTTCTCAATGCGTCTTCAACCTGCCACCCGCCCGGGCTTCCCTGGCAGCAAGATCTGAATTTCCCATTCCTGATCTTCCAGTCGAAAAATCGGATAGACGTGCTTTATCAAGAATATCATGGGCTGCAGACGATTTATATGAACCCGGCCGATGCGCCGAAGACAGCCAGTTATATGGGGACTTCGATTGGGCATTGGGATGGCGACACCCTGGTAGTCGTCACTAAAGGCATGAAGAACCCCATATGGATCGATGTGGATGGCACGCCGGCCTCAGCAAATGCCGTGATCACGCAACGCATCCGCAAAGTGGACGAAGGGGGATGGTCTTTGCGAATTGAAACCACGCTTGATGATCCGACCTATTACACCCACCCGTGGAGCTGGGTGCGCGACTTTGGCTGGAGACCGGAAGATCAAATCTTCAGCGAGTATGACTGCGAAACCCAGGTCGGCGACAAGAGCAACAATTCCAATGCTGGTCTGGTTCCCGAACCAGCCGCGGACGACAAACCATGAGGTGCAAAATGAGGTTTCGGTTCGCTCTTCCTGTCGCAATCGCATTGCTGGCAGGTGCCGCCCAAGCCGCCAGCACGCCGCAGGACAAGGCCAATGAGGCCGCAGTGGCGGGATTTTACGCGGGCCTCGATCAGGCGGATGCCGAAGGGCTCCAAGGCAGCGCCCGATTGAATTTCATTCAGAATCTTTGCGACCGCTATATCGCACCGGGCTATATTCAGCACTCCGGTTTGGGAGGCGGCAACGGACGCGAAGCGCTGGTGCAAATGCTGGGCGGCGGCATGAAGAGGAATTTTTCCTCAGGTAAGGCATTACCCGCGGGGCCGAAAATGGGCCCGGCAAAAGTGATGGTACTTGCGGCGGACGGTAATTATGTGGTCCGGATCAGTGAACGGACGATCAATGGGAAGTCTACGCTGGTGTGGAACATGTTCCGCATGGAAGATGGCCTGCTCGCCGAACATTGGGACTCAATGAGCGGAGCCCCGGAGGCACCGGGTGCTGGCGCAGCCGGTCCGCCTCCGGGTGCTGTACCGCCGGTCGGCGCTGCTGCTGCTCCTCCTGCCGGTACGCCAGGCGGCTAGAACCCTCGGAGAAGCCGAGCATCATGCCCAATCATCCCTGGCATGACTGATGCCATCAAAGGCATTGCAGGATTTCAACCATCGAAATCCTCAATATTGCGGCCCGATCAATGCGGCGAAATAGCAATGAAGCCCGCACAAGAAGGACCGTTTATGATATCGAACCTACGAGGGTGCGCCCTGGCGGGTGTTGTGATGGCGGCGAGCGCGGTTGCGTTGGCGGCGGTTCGCTCGACAACCCGATCAGGCCTTTTCCGAAGATGTTTTCCTCGACCGTCGCAACGCCGGGCAGATGCCCCTTCCTCTGATCAAGCGGTGAATGTCATGAGATTTCCTTCCGCCCCGCTCCTCGCCGTGACCCTTGGCCTGGCGCTTGCCCTCGCTTCGACCGCCCTGGCTCAAACCGCTCCGCCCGGTGTTTTAGGTGGTCCGCCAGGTGGCCTCGGCGGCCTTCCGGTCCCGCCCGTCGACCATAGCTTCGACGATCTCAAGCCGTCGCCCAATGCGATTAATCAGGGTGGCGGGATTTTCAGAGTCGCTACGCCTTTGCCGCCGAACGCACCGCAGCCTTCATCCGATCCGCGCAATCTGGAAGGTGCATGGATTCATGCCCAGCCGCTGGTGTTTTTGATCGACCAAGACATTAACGGTATGCGGCCACCCTATAACCCGCGCGGGCACAAGCTTTTGGCCAAGCGGCTGAAGTCGATCGCCGATTCCCAGCCCTTTCTCAATGCGTCGGCAACCTGCCACCCGCCCGGGCTTCCCTGGCAGCAGGACCTGCATTTCCCCTTCCTGATCTTCCAGTCGAAAAATCGGATCGATGTGCTTTATCAAGAATATCATGGGCTGCAGACGATTTATATGAACCCGGCCGATGCGCCGACGGCACCAACTTAAACGGGCACTTCGATTGGGCATTGGGACGGCGACACGCTGGTGGTGGTCACCAAAGGCATGAAGCAACCCATTTGGATCGATGTGGATGGCACGCCGGCCTCGGCAAATGCCGTGATCACGCAACGCATCCGCAAAGTGGACGAAGTGGGGTGGTCTTTGCGAATTGAAACCACCCTTGACGATCCGACCTATTATACCCACCCGTGGAGCTGGGTGCGCGACTTTGGCTGGAGTCCGGAAGGTCAAATCTTCACCGAGTATGACTGCGAAACCCAGGTGGGCGACAAGAGCAACAATTCCAATGCTGGTCTGGTTCCCGAACCAGCCGATGACGACAGACCCTGAGAGCACTGTCAGCCCAGATTGTAGATTCGCTCAAAACTGGGTAAGTTGGGCGCATGACCCGGCCAAAGAACCCATTCCGCCAGTTTGACTCGTCACCTGAAGTTATCTGCTTGGTGCTGATGATGTACGTCCGGTACCCGCTGTCTGGCAGCAATTCTCGCAGGGCTGCGCGCGCGTCATCGCCGGCAGTCTCAACGCGGATGTCCATGTCGATGACGTGCAGAAAATAGCCGTCTATGCGGGATGGATCGCCGAGCCGCACGCCGACATTGTGGCCGGCCACGTAGGAGGCCTTCAGATCGGCGATCGAGGCAACGGGTTTAGACGGCCAGGCACCATCGAACGGCGCTTTCGAGCGCGGACGAAGCCAGTGGACGGCGAAACCAGCGCTGACGAGAGACGAAATTTCCTTGAGCACAATCTACCCTAATAAGAGCCGCCACACGGGCAGCAGCGGGCTCCATTTGGAAAGCAGAACGGGTAAAGCACTTCCGTGGATAAGGCGTAATTCGCCGCTTTCGGGTCCTTTGAGGTCTGAAAGATTATTCCGCGTCGTCTGGGCTGAACTTGGACTGGAACCAGCATTAGAAAAGCTCAGGGCCACTTCACCACCGGCGGCAGCGACATCAGGATCGCCTCGGTGTTGCCACCGGTCTTGAGCCCGAACAAGGTGCCGCGGTCGTGGATCAGGTTGAACTCCACGTAGCGGCCGCGGCGGATCAGTTGATGCTCCCGCTCGGCGTCGTTCCATGGCAGATGCATCCGTTCGCGGATCAACCGCGGGTAGATTTCGGCAAAGCAGGTGCCGACTTCGCGGGTAAAGGCAAAGTCGGCGATGGGGTCGCCGCTCGCCAGCCGGTCGTAGAAGATGCCGCCTACCCCGCGCGGTTCGCCCCGGTGCGGGAGAAAGAAATAGCGGTCGCACCATTCCTTGAAGCGCGGATAGTAGGTCGGATCGTGCCGGTCGCAGGCGGCTTGCAGCGCGGCGTGGAAATCGGCAGCGGCCTTGGCGGTATCGTCGCTGGTCATGAACATTGGCGTGAGGTCGGCACCGCCGCCGAACCAGCCTTGGGTCGTGATCAGCAGCCTTGTGTTCATGTGCGCCGCCGGCACGTGCGGGCTTTGCATGTGGGCGACCAGGCTCAGACCGGTGGCGAAGAAGCGTGGGTCTTCCTCGGCACCCGGGATCTGCTTGGCGAACTCCGGGGTGAATTTGCCGAACACAGTGGAGATATTGACCCCCACCTTCTCGAACACGCGCCCGTGCATTACGCTCATCTCGCCGCCGCCGCCGTCGGCGCCATCCTCGGTCGGGCGCGACCATTGCTTGCGCTCGAAACGCCCTGCCGGCAGATCAGCGAGCGGGCCGGTCTGTTCATCCTCGATCATGGAGAAAATACTACAGATTAGGTCTCGCAGCGACGAAAACCAAGCGATTGCCTCACGTTGCAATGCAACATAGGGGGATTTATTTTCATTCATTGTGGTGGTTTACGGGCCTTTGGCGGTTTCTAATGATGGAGATGATGTTGCAGTCGCTATGCTCCGTACCTAGTATAGCCGCGCCGGAGGGTGAATATCCAGCCGGGCCAGGGCGCCTGGGCGGTCTGGCGGTCACCTGAGAATAGATCGGCTGGCGAACAGAGGGCATAATGGCTGACAGCGGAGCTTACGTGGCCCACCCGACGGGCGACGGCGTTACCAAACGTGATTTCATGACTCTGGTCGCCGGCGCCGGCGGCGCGATCCTGGTCGGCGCGATCGCCTGGCCGCTGATCGACAGTATGAACCCGGCCGCCGACACGCTGGCGGTCTCGGCGGTGGAAGTTGACATCAAGCCAATCCCGCTTGGTTCCGGCATCACCCTGCTGTGGCGCGGCCAGCCGGTCTTCGTGCGCCACCGCACCATGATGGAGGTCATGGAGGCGGTCGACACCCCGCTCTCGGCCCTGATCGATCCCGCCACCGACGCTTCCCGCGTCATCGCCGGCCACGCCGAGTGGCTGGTTCTGATTGCGGTCTGCACTCATCTCGGCTGCATTCCGCTTGGAAATAAGGCGGGCGAGAAGCGCGGCGATTGGGGCGGGTACTATTGCCCTTGCCACGGCAGCCAGTATGACACCTCGGGCCGCGTGCGCCATGGGCCGGCGCCGGCCAATCTGGCGGTGCCGCCGTACGCGTTCGAAACCGACACCAAGATCAAGATCGGGTAGGAATAATGAAGTGAAGGAAGAATCTTCTTTTTTGAAAAAAAGAAGCAAAAACTTTTGTCAGTTCGGGCCGCTGCGAAGGCGGCGAGTCTCCTCCGGCCCAAAGTGACAAAGTTTTTTTGCTTCTTTTTGTTCACAAAAAGAAGATTCTTACCTTGCCTTAACTGATTGATTTCACTAACAATTTTCCGAACGGCTCGACGACCAAGGGAAACGGCGCCAATGACGGGACTTCATAAAAGCACCTATAAAAATCCGCTGATCAATTGGTTCGACAGCCGTTTGCCGATCCTCTCCCTGCTCGACAAGGAGTACGGCGCTTACCCGACCCCGAAGAATTTCAACTATTTCTGGAATTTCGGCGCGCTCGCCACGGTGAACCTCGTGATCATGATCATCACCGGCGTGTTCCTAGCGATGAATTACGACCCCAACGCCGATAACGCCTTCGCCAGCGTCCAGCACATCATGCGCGACGTGAACTATGGCTGGCTGCTGCGCTACGCCCATTCCAATGGCGCGTCGATGTTCTTCATCGTAGTCTACATTCACATGTTCCGCGGTCTCTATTACGGTTCCTACAAGGCGCCGCGCGAGCTGTTGTGGCAGATCGGCGTGGTGATCCTGCTGCTGATGATGGCGACCGCCTTCATGGGTTACGTGCTGCCGTGGGGCCAGATGAGCTTCTGGGGCGCGAAGGTGATCACCAACCTGTTCTCCGCCATCCCGGTGGTCGGCAACGCGATCGTGACCTGGCTGTGGGGCGGGTTTTCGGTCGGCGCGCCGACGCTGAACCGCTTCTTCAGCCTGCATTATTTGCTGCCGTTCGTGATCACCGGCGTGGTCTTCCTGCACGTTGTGGCACTGCACATGACCGGATCGAACAATCCGCTCGGGATCGAGGTCAAGGGACCGGCCGACACGCTGCCGTTTCATCCCTATTACACCGCGAAAGATAGCGTCGGCATCTGCGTCTATCTGATCGTGTTCGCGATCCTGGTGTTCTTCATGCCGAACGCGCTGGGTCACGCCGACAATTATATTCCGGCCAACCCGCTTTCCACGCCCGCCGACATCGTGCCCGAGTGGTATTTCCTGCCGTTCTACGCGATCCTGCGCTCGGTGCCGAACAAGCTGCTCGGCGTGATCATGATGTTCAGCTCGATCTTCGTGCTGTTCGTGATCCCCTGGCTCGACACCAGCAAGGTGCGTTCGGCCCGGTTCCGCCCGCTGTATCGACCGTTCGTGGCGATATTGCTGCCGGCGTCGCTGTTCCTGCTCGGCGACGTTGGCGCGCATTCACCCTCGGGGATCTGGATCCCGCTCGGCCGCATCGGCACCGCCTACTATTTCTTTCACTTCCTGATCTTGCTGCCGCTGCTGGGCAAGATCGAAAAACCGCTGCCGCTGCCGGAAAGCATCAGCAGCCCGGTGCTGAAGTCGAAACCGGTCTATAAAGCGGAGACCGTCTGATGCGCATCGCCGGTCTCGCCCTCGCGGGCGCGCTGCTCGGCGCGCTCGGGCACATCCACGCCGCCCGCGCCGACGTGGCCGATCAACACTGGAGCTTCAACGGCCCGTTCGGCACCTATGACCGGGCGTCGCTGCAACGCGGTTTCCTGGTATACAAGCAGGTCTGCTCGGTCTGCCACTCGATGAAATACCTCTACTACCGCAACCTCGAGGACATCGGACTGTCGGAGGCCCAGGTGAAGGCGGTCGCCGCATCGGTCACCGTCGACGGCGGCCTCAACGACGACGGCAGCAAGGAAATCACCCGCGACGGCCTGCCGTCGGACCATTTCGTCGACCCGTTCCCCAACGACGTCGCCGCGCGATCGGCCAACAACGGCGCGCTGCCGCCCGATCAATCTTCGCTGGTGAACGCGCGCGACGGCGGCGCCGACTACGTCTACGCGGTGCTCACCGGCTACACCAAACCCCCAAAAGGCTTCGTGCTGGGCGACGGCATGAATTACAACGCGGCATTCTCGGGCAACCAGATCGCCATGCCGCAGCCGCTGACCGATGGCCAGGTGACCTATACCGACGGCACCAAACCTACTCTGGACCAGGAAGCCCACGACGTCACCACCTTCCTCGCCTGGGCGTCAAACCCGGAAATGGAACAACGGAAACGTATGGGCGTGCATGTCATCCTGTTCCTCGTGCTGCTCACGGGCGTGGTCTATATCGTCAAACGTAAGGTCTGGGCGGACGTGCACTGACGAAGAAAGACAAAAAGAAAGCACTTCTTTTTTGAGAAAAAAGAAGCAAAAAACTTTTGTCAGAAAGTAGTGCAGGAGACCACAAATATGGACGCGACGATCGGAGTGATCGGAGGCTCGGGAATCTACGATATCCCGGGACTCGAACAAAAAGAATGGCGTAAAGTCGAAACACCCTGGGGCGATCCTTCGGATCAATTGCTGTTTGGCGTGCTCGCCGGCACCAAATGCGTCTTCCTGCCGCGCCACGGGCGCGGCCATCCGACTTCGCCCTCCCACCTTAACTACCGCGCCAACATCGATGCGCTCAAACGATCCGGCGTCACCGACGTAATCTCGCTGTCCGCAGTCGGATCATTGCGTGAAGATCTGCCGCCGGGACATTTCGTCATCGTCGATCAGTTCATCGATCGCAGCTTCGCCCGCGAAAAGAGCTTCTTCGGCGACGGGCTGGTGGCGCACGTCTCGATGGCCCATCCGGTTTGCGCCCGGCTGGGCGACGCGCTCGAGGCCGCCTGCGCGGACGAGGGCTTGGCGGTCCGCCGCGGCGGGACCTATCTGGTGATGGAAGGGCCGCAGTTTTCCACCAAGGCGGAATCCGAGCTCTATCGTTCCTGGGGTTGCAGCGTGATCGGCATGACCAACATGCCGGAGGCGAAGTTGGCGCGCGAGGCCGAGCTTTGCTACGCGACCATCGCGATGGTGACCGACTATGATTGCTGGCACCCCGACCACGATCACGTGACGGTGGAAGCGGTGATCAGAGTGCTGCTGGGCAACGCCGACAAGGCGCGTGGTCTGGTGCGTGCAACGGTGCCCAAATTGAGCGGGGCGAGGGCGGTTTGCCGCTGCGGCTGCGATCGCGCCTTGGACAATGCGCTGATCACCGCGCCTGCGGTCCGTTCCGCCGAGTTGGTGAGTAAGCTGGACGCAGTTGCCGGTCGCGTTCTCTAATGTTCAAAAGTTTTTTGCTTCTTTTTTCTCAAAAAAGAAGTTCTTCCTTTGTTCTTGCCTTCTGAATCTTTTATTGCCATTCTTCTATAGCCTCGGCGCGGCCGCCGAATTGGGCTACGCTGGATCGTCGATGATAAAAACAGGAGGGTCAGATGTCCGAGTATCACGGTAAATTCGTCTGGTATGAGCTGATGACTTCCGACATTGCCGCGGCGGAGGAGTTCTACAAAGGCGTGATCGGTTGGGGATCGCGCGACTCCGGCCAAGCCGGCATGGAGTATCGGATTTTCACCGCCGGCGAGCACGGCATCGGCGGGTTATGGACGATCACCGACGACATCACCGCGGTGGGCGGCCGCCCCGGTTGGGTCGGCTACATCCAGGTCGATGACATAGTGGCGAGTGCCGCGAAGGTGACTGAAGCCGGCGGCGCGATTTATCACGGCCCGTCCGAGATTCCCGGCGTTGGTCGGTTCGCGGTGGCGGCCGATCCGCAGCATGCCAAATTCGACCTGTTTCAGCAGCCGCAGCCGATGTTGCCGCCGAGTCAAAGCGCGCTCGGCCGGGTCGGCTGGCACGAGCTTTATGCCACCGATTACGCTTCCGACTTCGAATTTTATGCGACGTTGTTCGGTTGGACCAAGGCGGACGCGATCGACATGGGCCCGATGGGGACCTATCAGATGTTTGGCGTTGGCGGCGCCACGCTCGGCGGCATGATGAACAAGCCGGAGCAGATGCCGGCTACCGGTTGGCTGTACTACTTCAACGTTGAATCCGCCGAGGCCGCGGCGGAGCGGCTGCAAAGCCTCGGCGGGCAAGTGTTGCATGGGCCGGCGCAAGTGCCGGGCGGGCACTGGATCGTGCAGGCGTTGGACCCGCAGGGGGCGTTTTTTGCCCTGGTCGCAGCGATGAAGTGAACGGAAGATTTCCTTCTGGTTACGGCAGATTTCGCTGCTGGGCGAACCGTGTGCTTTTCACCGCGGCACCCGACATGCGGCGATGAGAGCGGACTTGGCAGTCGCTAAGTGCTTGCTTTCAATAGCAGTGTCGTGCCATATAAATGAAAGCTGGCGTAGGTCCTGATATCAGTCATCGGAGTGATCATGTTTAAGATCGGACTTCTAGCGGTTTGCGCGGTTGCTTTGGCGGGATGCAGTGTAGGGCAGGAGCGCACGGCGAGGACCGGCTATATCGACGCGGCGAACGCTTATAATACCTGTCTGCTCAACAATCCGAGCGCGATGGACAATTGCGCTGCGCAGAAGGCAGTGATGGATAATGAATTGCAGGTGTACAACGCCTTGTCCGGGGATGAGTGAGGCTTTTCCGGTCTAATCGCGCGGGGAAGGTGCCTCGCCCGCCCTCCGTCGGTTGATGGTTCTATGTGGGCCGATATTGCTCTAGCTTCGGCGCGAAGCAGAATCTCCAACTCCAGCCATTGTTCCTCCGCCGCGGCCAGCGTCTTTTCCGCCGCGTTAACTCCGCGGCGACGCGATCGAATTTTGCCTTGTCGCGGCTGCAGAGATTGGGTTCATCCAGCGAGAGGTGGATATCTTGCAGGAGCAGGAGCGGAGGAGCCACATGCGGTAACGCACCAACACTAACGAATAAAAGTTTTTTGCTTCTTTTTTTCAAAAAACAAGACTTCCTTCTTCACGATCTGTCAGCCGCGGTTTCGCCATTAGGGAATCTTCCTGGTCTCCGCCGGCCGGCTAGTCTTCTCGGCGATCCCGCTGACCCCTTCGCGCCGCTGCAATTCGGCCCAGACTTCTTCCGCTCTTACGCCGCCATCGACCCAAAGCACGATCAGATGATACAGCACGTCGGCGCTTTCGTTCACGAACAGGGTACGGTTGCCGGCGACCGCCTCGATCAGGCACTCCACCGCTTCTTCGCCGAATTTCTGGGCCACTTTCGCGGTTCCGCGCGACATCAGGCGCGCCGAATGGCTGGTGGTGGGATCCGCGTTGCGTCGCTGCACCACGACGTCCCACAAACGATCGAGTACGGTCGCGTTCGGCGCGGCCGCGACCGGCGGCGGAATCGGCGCAAACACGCGCGGTGCTTTCTTGCGGGTTTTGCTGGATGATTTCAGCGCGGCGGTTCTTTTGCCCGTGCTTTTTTTTCCCGTCACCTTGGTGGCTTTAGCCATGCTCTAATACTCCAGGTCCGCCGGCAGGAGCCGCACCGGCAAACCCGCCGCGGCCAACGCCTGCTTTACTTCGGCGATCGAAAATTTGCCAAAATGGAACACGCTCGCTGCCAATAAACCAGTTGCGCCCGATTCGGCACCCTCAACAAAATGCTCCAAGGTTCCTACGCCACCGGACGCGACCACCGGCACTCGCACCGCGCCACACACCGCGCGCAGCAAGGCTAGATCGAACCCCTCCCCGGTGCCGTCGCGGTCCATCGAAGTGAGCAAGATTTCGCCCGCACCCAGCGCGGTGACCTGGCGCGCCCATGCAACTGCGTCAATCCCGGTGGGATTACGGCCGCCGTGGGTGAAAACCTCCCAGCCGGTAGCGGATTTGCGGGCGTCGATCGCCACCACCACGCACTGGCTGCCGAACTTCTGGGCTGCTTCGCGCACGAGTTCGGGCCGCGCCACGGCGGCCGAGTTGATGCTGCACTTGTCCGCGCCGGCGAGCAGAAGCTTGCGGATGTCGTCGACCGAACGCACTCCCCCGCCCACCGTGAGCGGCAGAAATACCTGTGCCGCGGTGCGCGAGACCACCTCGAGAATGGTGTCGCGGTGCTCAAAGCTTGCGGTGATGTCGAGGAAGGTAAGCTCATCTGCGCCGGCCAGATCGTAGATCCTGGCTTGTTCGACCGGGTCGCCGGCGTCGCGCAGCGAGACGAAATTGACGCCCTTGACGACGCGGCCGTCCTTCACATCGAGGCAAGGGATCACCCGCAGCTTCAGCATGGCGCCCGGCCCGCGAGGATCGCGAGCGCAGATTTCACCCCGACTTTGCCGTCGTAGATCGCGCGGCCGACGATCACACCCTCGACTCTGGCGGATTTGGACGCAGCGGCGCGGTCGCGGAGCGCCACCAGATCGGCTTCCGAGCCGACGCCGCCGCTCGCGATCACCGGAATGCTGGTGGCGGCGGCCAAGGCGAAGGTCTGATCGAGATTGAGGCCCGAGAGCATGCCGTCACGGCTGATGTCGGTGTAGATAATCGCGGTCACTCCGATGTCCTCCAGCCGTCGCGCCAGTTCGCTTGCCGCCATGTTCGAGGTCTCGGCCCAGCCTTCGGTCGCGACCAGCCCATCCCGCGCGTCGATCCCCACCGCGACCTGGCCCGGAAACGCTGCAGCAGCCTCGCGCACCAGACCAGGGTTCTTCACCGCCGCGGAGCCCAGGATCACCCGGCGGATACCGGCCGCGAGCCAGGATTCGATCGCGGCGAGATCCCGCAAGCCGCCGCCAAGCTGCACCGGAACCTTCACGGCTGCCAGAATCGCTCGGACCGCGGCGTGATTTTCGCTTCGCCCGGCAAACGCTCCGTTAAGATCGACGACGTGAATAAAGCGGCAGCCCTGCGCCTCGAAGCTCGCCGCCTGGGCGCCCGGATCGTCGGAATAGATCGTGGCGTCCGCCATCTCGCCCCGGCGCAAACGCACGCAGGCGCCATCCTTCAAGTCGATGGCGGGATAAAGCGTGATCGGCGCCGTCATCGCTTGGATTTGCCGGCCTCGGCCTCGTGCGGACCGTTTTCCGGGCGAGGCTTCTTCAGCGCCTTGCAATAGTAAAATCCGCCGATGGTCCGGCCCGCCACGCGCGCGTAGGCGGGATGGGTGCCCCAGCGGGTGTAGCCGAGCTTTTCGAACAGCGCGATCGCGGCGGCTTGGGTTTCCCGCACGTCGAGATTGAGGAAGTGATAACCCTGGGCCCTGGCATGGTCCTCGACCGCCCGTACCAGCATCCGTCCCAGCCCCTTGCCGCGCGCGTAGGGCGCCAGGAACGCGTGCATCAGCGAAGCGGCGAAGGCTTGCGCCTCGTTGTTGCGTGATGGCCGGACCAGCTGCGCCGAGCCCACCACCGATCCGTCGAGGCGGGCGACGAACAATTCACGCTCCGGCACCAGCAGCACGCCGCGGTAATAGCGCTGCATCCCCTGCCGGCCGGGTGAGTTGATCCAGCCGAAGCCGCCGCCGTCGAAGATCGCGGCATCGGCGGCTTCGCAAAGTGCTGCCAGATCGTCGTCGGAGATCTCGTCCGCGCGCTCGACCGCAGAGGTGCGTGCGGTGCCGGTCATGGCGCCCACCGCAGGAAATTGCCGAGCAGACGCAACCCGACGCGCTGGCTCTTTTCGACATGAAACTGGGTACCCGCGCGCACCCCCGATGCCACCATCGCGACCTTGGCGCCGCCGTAATCGGTGGTGGCGAGCACGTCCGCGGGATCGGCGCCCTCTAGCGCATAGGAATGGACAAAATAGACGTGATCGCCGGGATTGATGCCTTCGAGCAACGGATGACCGGGCTCGAAATCGAGGCCGTTCCAGCCCATCTGTGGCAGGCGCAGACCGGGCGTATCCATCAGCGCGATGTCACCGCGCACCCAGCCGAAACCCGGCGTGACCTCGTGTTCGAGCCCCCGCGCCGCCATCAGCTGCATGCCGACGCAGATGCCGAGAAACGGCGTGCCGGCCTCCGTCGCCTCGAAGATCGCCGCCTTCATGCCCGGAACCGCTTCGAGCCCATGTTCGCAGTCGGCAAACGCGCCTTGGCCGGGCAGCACGATCCGATCGGCGTGGCGCACCAGATCGGGATCATTGGTGACGACGACCTCGGCCGCGATCCCGACGTCGCTTGCGGCCACCGCGAGCGCGCGCGAGGCCGAGGCGAGATTGCCGCTGCCGTAGTCCACCACGGTCACCGTCCTCATCCTCACAGCGCGCCCTTGGTCGACGGGATCGCGCCCGCGGTGCGCGGATCGATTTCGACTGCCTGCCGCAACGCCCGGGCGGTGGCCTTGAAGCAGGCCTCGGCGATATGATGCGCGTTGCTGCCGGCCCGCTGGTTAATGTGCAGGTTCATCTGGGCGTTGCCGGCGAAGGCACGGAAGAATTCCTCGAACAGTTCGGTGTCCATTTCGCCGACCTTGTCGCGGTCGAAGGCGACGTTCCAGGCCAGGTAGGCGCGGCCGGAAAGGTCGATCGCCGCTTCCGCCAGGGCTTCGTCCATCGGCACCAGCGCGTGGCCGAAACGGCGGATGCCGCGCTTGTCGCCCAGCGCTTGGCGCAGCGCCTGACCCAGCACGATGCCGACATCCTCGGTGGTGTGATGATTGTCGATGTGCAGATCGCCGGTGGCGCGAATGGTAAGGTCGAACGAGCCGTGACGGCCGAGTGCTACCAGCATGTGATCGAGAAAGCCGATCCCGGTCGCGATGTCGGTCAGGCCGCTGCCATCGAGATCGAGCCGGAGCACGATGTCGGTCTCGGAGGTCTTGCGCGAGATGTCTGCGATGCGGGTCATGATGGTCCTCGCGCGGTTCCTAGCGCATCGGCACGGAAAAAGTAACCCGCCGCGCCGTGATCCGGTTCGAGACCACGACGGAATCGGCTGTCGCCGATTATGACTCTGGAATCGCGCGACAATGACAGAAATAAGTCGGTTGACGCGCCGGACTGAACCGTCCTACGCGGAATGATCTGCTGGTTTCCCATTCGGAGATTCACAACATGGCCCGTTCCGTTCTCACGCCGCGCGCGTGCGCCGGCGCCGCCATGGTTGTTATTGGATTCGCCGCGGCGTCGATCTCGCCCGCGGCAGCGCAGTCTGCCACGTTATTCGGAACCGCGGTGCCGGACTGGCTCAGCCTGCATGCGCAGGATACCGAGATCGAGCAGTATCACCCGGCTTTCACTTCGCCGGTGCGCGGAGCCAACAGCCTGGACCCCGGGTCGCGCGGCGATGAGACCAGCACTGCGACGCTCTACCTCGGAGCGCGTCTCACCGACAGCCTGTCGGTCTATGCCGATCCCGAAATCGATCAGGGCTTCGGGCTTAGCAACACCACCGGCGTCGCCGGCTACGTCAACGGCGAAGGCGCCAAGGTGGGCGCCGCGTCGCCGTATTTGCGGCTGCAGCGCCTGTTCACCCGCTACGTGATCGGCCTCGGCGGCGACCCGGAGCCCGTCGAGCCGGATCAGAACCAGGTCGCCGGTTCGCAACGCCCCGACAACCTCATCATCACCGCCGGAAAATTCAACGTCACCGACGTGTTCGACAATAATGATTTCGCGCATGATCCTACCAGCGATTTCCTCAATTGGTCGATCATCGATGCCGGCGCCTTCGATTACGCCGCCGACGCCTGGGGTTATAGCTATGGCGCCAGCGCCGAATGGAACCAGGACGCCAGTACCCTCCGCGCCGGCCTGTTCGATCTGTCGCGCATCCCGAACGGCAGTGAGCTTTATCGCGGCTTCGGCTCATTTGAAACCGTCGCCGAATTCGAGCAGCATTTCAACATCGGTCCGCAAAACGGATCATTGAAATTCCTCGCGTTCCTCAATCGCGGCGATATGGCGAACTATACCGATGCGACCAGACTTGGCCTCACCACAGACAGCGTGCCGAACGTCGCGCTGGTACGAAACTACGGCAGCCGCGCCGGCTTCGAACTCAACTTTCAGCAGGCGCTTACCAGTTATATCGGTATGTTCGCGCGCGCCTCGATCGACGACGGGCACAAGGAAGCCTACGAATACACCGATATCAACCGCTCGCTGTCGGCCGGACTCTCGATCAAGGGGGCATCATGGCAGCGCGCCAACGATAATGTCGGCCTCGCCTTCGCGATCAACGAAATCTCCAAACCGGCCCAGGATTATTTTGCCGCCGGCGGCCTTGGCATTCTGATCGGCGATGGCTCGCTTGCCAAATATGCCCCCGAACAAATCATCGAAACCTATTATAATATCTATATAGAATACGGTCTGGCGCTGACCTTCGACAATCAATTCATCGAAAATCCCGCCTACAACGCCACCCGCGGGCCGGTCGATGTGATCGGTGCGCGGTTTCATGTCGCGTACTGAAGTGATCCAGGTCTGGCTGAGATGATGGTAGATAAAATCAACGGTTAGAATTCAGGAGAAGGTCTTCTTTTTGTGAACAAAAAG
>Ga0302308_10001297_pt1 | contig 20335 bp, 16 predicted proteins | sample III_Palsa_E3_3_FD_200531 | JGI IMG/M metagenome (GOLD analysis project Ga0302308, IMG submission 200531) | Peat permafrost microbial communities from Stordalen Mire near Abisko, Sweden - III_Palsa_E3_3 | ecosystem: Environmental > Terrestrial > Soil > Palsa > Peat permafrost | place: Sweden...
AGGGAGGTGGCTCGGGGATGCCGGCGTGGGCGAAGTCGAGCTCGGCTGCTACGGGAATGAGGCTTTCGAAGGTTTCGCGACCGAAGATCTGGAAGAGGCGCTCACCGGCGTTGAGGACTGATGGAGCGATGAGGAGGGCCTGCGTGCTGGAGTGGAGCTCGAAGTGTTTTTGCGGGTGCGCGAGGGCGTAGTGCGTGACGAGCGCGGCTACGTGACCGAGCTCGGTGGACTCGCTGCGGAGGAATTTGCGGCGGGCGGGGGTGTTGAAGAAGAGGTCGCGGACCGCGATGGTAGTGCCGGGAGGCAGGCCGGCGTCTTCGACGCGGAGGATGTTGCCGCCGGCGATCTCGAGGCTGGTACCAACCTCTTCGTCGGTGGCGCGGGTGTCGAGCGAGAGGCGCGCGACGGAGGCGATGGAGGGTAGAGCTTCGCCGCGGAAGCCTAGAGTGGCGATGGAGAGGAGATCGTCGGAGGAGCGGAGCTTGGAGGTGGCGTGGCGCTCGAAGGCGAGGAGCGCGTCGTCGCGGCCCATGCCGTGGCCGTTGTCTACGATGCGGATGAGCTTGCGGCCGCCGGCTTCGATTTCGATGCGGATGCGGGTGGCACCGGCGTCGAGGGAGTTTTCGAGGAGTTCCTTGACTACCGACGCGGGGCGTTCGACCACCTCGCCGGCGGCGATCTGGTTGGCGACTTGGTCAGAGAGAACGTGGATGCGACCCATGAAGCGATTGTAGAGAGGGAATGGCTGAGTAAAACAGCGCCGCATCTGCGATATAGTCTTGGAACGATGAAATAGGCCGGGAGCGCGGAGCGAGCAACAAACAACGCCCCCGAAACAACTTTGGACAAGGGTGATGAAATGAGACTTACCCGCCCGATGAATCGAAGAAGAGCTCTACTGTTTGCGAGCTTCTTTTTGCTCTTTCACTGTCTAAGTCTCTGGGTCTTTCATTCACAGACGACGCGAGCCACTTATCCGTTTGCGATCCTTGCTCCCTTGCTGGCTGTTTTTGCATGCTGGGCGCGCAGCGGGATCGATGACTCGCGCGAACGGCTGGGTTGGATATTGCTCGGTACAGGCCTGGTACTTTGGGATTGCGGCATGGCGCTTTCTGCATGGGAAGAGCTGTCAGCGCATATTCCGTTTGTAGTTGCGGGGTTTTCGGACTTTATCTTCTTCCTTTATGGTGTGCCGGTGTTGCTGACTATCTCTTCAGCCAAGCAAGAACAGAGAAGCACGCTGTTCTTCTGGATGGATGGGGTGCAAGCCATTTTGACGGCTTATCTGACATATATCGCTATTTTTGCAGTGGTTCCTTTCGCGGAGCACAGGCTTCGACCTATCTCCGAATCCACGCTGCTGCTGACCTATAACATCGAGAACCTTGCGCTGGCATGCGCGGCAACCTTACGGCTTTTGGCGCAGCCACGAGGCGCGGAAAGACGTTTCTACAAGATACTTTGCAGCTTTCTGTGGGCTTATGCTCTTTGCGCGGGAACGTACAACCAGATCGCGGTTGCCACGCAGGGACATACGATGTCCGACCTGCTGGTCGACGTGCCGTTTTTACTTCTTGCGTTGCTTGCAGGAACAAACTTCAACGCCACTAAAGATAGCGAAGCCGTTGGCCGCAAAGGGCCGGTCACCCGTTTTATGGATAATGGCAGCCCTGTTCTTTACACGCTTGCATTGCTTACGCTTGGAATTTACGTCATGCATAAAAGCTTTACGGCGGGAGTGGTTGGCGTTTGTACGGCGCTTTCGGTGTACGTGATTCGGACGACGATGCTGCAAAGCCAGTATTCGCAGTCGCAGGAAAGATTGCGGGAGGCACGTGACCGGCTGGAGATACTTTCGCTGGAGGATGGGCTGACCAAAGTTGGCAACCGACGCTACTTCGATCGGATGCTTGATGTGGAGTGGAACAGAATGGTGCGGGCCAAGGACAGCATCTCCTTGATCCTGCTAGACATCGATCACTTTAAAAAACTGAACGATCGAGATGGGCATCCAGCTGGCGATCGATGCCTGATCGAAGTGGCCCGCAAGCTAAAGTCGATCCTGCCCAGAAGCGGCGACCATCTGGCACGGTACGGAGGCGAGGAGTTTGCTGTTATTCTTCCCGCCACCGACCGGACCGGCGCGATGCTGGTGGCAGAGAAGATGCGGGATGCCGTGCGCTCATTGGGCATAAAAAATGCCGTTGGCGACAAGGCGATTCTTACAATCAGTCTGGGCGTTGCGGTTTGCGGATGGCCCGAGATGAGCTCATCCCATTCGCTGGTCGAAGCTGCTGATCGAGCACTCTACCGGGCAAAGGAACAGGGCCGTGACCGGATTGAGGTTTCCTTGATCGAAGTTGCTCTCAGCGAAGAGCAAGCGGGGGAACCCGGTGTATCCGCACAGGATTCCTAGCGGTCGCCGACCAAGTGCAGGCGCATGAAGTTCGTTGCGCCGGTTTTGGTTACGGTGCCGGCTACGATGCCGACTACCTGACGCTTCTTGACGTAGCCGCGGGATTCGAGGATGTCTTCAGCGGTATTGACTAGTGTGTCTGTGCCGTTGAAGCGAGCGCACTGGATGGGGTAAGTGCCCCAGAGAAGCATTGCGCGATGGACTACGTGCTCGAAGGGGCTGAGCGCGAAGATGGGGGCGTCGGGGCGATACTTGGAGAGCAGGCGCGCGGTGTTGCCGCTTTCGGTGAAGATGGCGATGGCGGCGAGATCGAGGTCCTGCGCGGAGTGGGCCATACACTCGCAGATGGTCTCGGGTACGGTGAGAGACTTGCGGGTGCGAGTGGGCGCGAAGTGGGGTTGAAGCGACATCTGCGCTTCGCTTTCGAGGATGATCTTGTTCATCATCACGATGGACTCGACCGGATACTTGCCGGCGGCGGACTCGGCGGAGAGCATGACGGCGTCGGTGCCGTCGTAGATGGCGTTGGCGACGTCGGAGGCTTCGGCGCGGGTGGGGCGCGGGTTTTCGATCATGGATTCGAGCATCTGCGTAGCGGTGATGACGGGCTTCAGATACTCGTTGGCGCGGCGGATGATGTGCTTCTGGATGGCAGGGACTTTTTCGGGTGGAACTTCAACGCCAAGATCGCCGCGGGCGACCATGATGGCGTCGGAGGCTTCGAGGATGCTATCGAGGTGGTCGATGGCCTGCGGCTTTTCGAGTTTGGCGATGACCCAGGCGTCGTAACCGAGGGCGGCAATGCGGCTCTTGACGTAGCGGACGTCGTCGGCTGTCTGCACGAAGGAGACGGCGACGGTGTCGCAACCGGCTTTGAGGGCGAACTCGAGGTCTTCTTCGTCCTTAGGCGTGAGCGCGGGCACCTTGATGGCAACGCCGGGGAGGTTGATTCCCTTCTTTTCGCCCAACATGCCGCCGTTGACGATCTCGGTGACGACGTCGGCGCCCTGGAGTTCGAGGACGCAGAGCTCGATGAGGCCGTCGGAGAGCAGGACCTGGTCGCCGGGCTTGAGGTTTTCGGCGAGCGTGGTGAAGACGGTGCTGACGCGCTCGGCGGTGCCGTCGATTTTTTCGGGCGTGATGGTGAGCTTGTCGCCAGCCTTGAGCAGGACGGGCTTGTGGTCGACGAGGGTTCCAGTGCGGATCTTGGGGCCCTGCAGGTCGGCGAGGATGCAGATGGGCTTGTCTTCTTCCTTGGCGATCTTGCGCACCATGGCGATGAGTTCGCTCTTCTGCTCGTGGGAGCCGTGCGAGAAGTTGAGACGAGCTACATCGAGCCCTGCGCGGACGAGCTTGCGGAAGGTCTCTTCATCGCTGGATGCGGGGCCGAGGGTGGCGACGATCTTTGCGCGCCGAATGCTTTCAGAGGAGACAGGGCCCCAACCGCCGTTCGTGACGTTCATTTGCACAATCCTTCAAAGCGGAGGCATCTGGAGCCCGCAGCGCTAGTGTTATTTTTGGCTTCTCTCGCGTTAGCCAGTCCGTCAGTCATTCTACCTGTCGGACGGGATTGTGCGCCGAGCAGGGTGATCTGGCGGGGAATTTTGGACTTTTCGACGCTCGATGTTCAACTGCGCGTTGAACTCGGAACCGATGAGGACGCTGAGCGCGATGATGTAGAGCCAGAACATAAGCGCGATGGCCGCGCCGAGCGAGCCATAGACGCGGGAGTAGTTGGCGAAACGGGTGACGTAGAAGCCGAAGCCGAGCGTGGTGACGAACCAGAGCAGCGTCGCGACGGTGGCGCCGGGAAGGCTGGCGCGCCAGGACCAATCCATGCGGAGGGCCAGCCAGGGCTCCATGTGCTGGCGCATGTGGGTGCTTAGGTCAGTGCCGAGGTGGTAGATGACAGCGATGATGCCGACGCTGCCGACGAGCGCCATTGTCCAGCGGAGGATGAGAGCGATGACATAGACGGGCATCTGAAGCTGCGGAGAGACTTCGCCGGCGATCCAAAGCGTGATGAAGTGGCCAAAGACGACCAGCACGCTTACGAGGGTCATGGGAATGAGCGACAGCGGCACGAGCGCGAGAGCGCGTCCGCGACGAGGCCAAAACGAATGCTTATGGAGTGGAAGGCTGTGGGCTCGGCGGAAGCCTTCCATCAGCGTGGCCATGACGCTGGCGGCGCCGGTGATGCTAACGATGACGGAACCGAAGAGGGCGCGAGCAGTCTGCGGGTTGTGATGGCTGGTGGCGAAGTAGGAGTCGAGCAGCGGACTGACGTTGGGCGGCAGGACGCGATCGAAGAAGGTGGCCATCTGAAAGCGGAGAGGGATGGTATCCGGCAAGAGACCGACGAAGGCGGCAGCGACGATAAGCGCGGGAAAGAGCGCGACCATGGCGGAGTAGGCCGTGGCCTGGCCGACGGTGAGGATGTCGTGCTCAAAAGCGGCGTTGAAGGTGCGGCGCATAAGCGCGCAGAAATGGAGCGTGGTGTGCGCGGAGCGGCGACCGGCGCTGGTGCATTTGAGTGCCGCAGCCGTGACGTAGCTCATGCGGGGATTACTGCTTCCACTGGTTGAGGAACTCGGTGACAGAGGTGGACTCCATGTAACGCATGTCGGAGAACTCGTTGTGCTGCGCGAAGATGACTTTGCCGTGGTCGTCGAGGACAGCGAGGGCTGGGACGCCGTGGAGGTCTACGCCGCAGCGCTTGGCGACGTCAAAGTTGGCGTCAATGCGGCCGATATTGATATTGACCTTGACGAAGTTTTTGGCGAGGAGCTCGGCGTTGGGGCTCTGGTGAAAGTAGATGTCGAGGACCTGGCAGTCGCCGCACCAGTCGCCTCCGAAGTCTACGAGGACACGCTTGTGGGTGCGATGGGCTTCGGCGATGCCGGCTTTAATATCTTTGTCGGCGTCGGTGATGGGGGGATAGAGATTTTTCTTGACCGTTGGCGGCATGGTCACGGGGACGCGAGGAGCGTTGGCGACTGGCGCCGGAGTCGGCGAAACGGCAGGCGCGGGAGGCGGTGTCTTTTTGCAGCCAGCGACGAAGAGGCAAGAGGCAAGGAGGGCGGATGCGACGGTGTAGCTTGCTGCGCGCACGGAATTTTTCAATCGCATATTCGGCTCCTTGAGGTGCATCGTTCGTGGGACGGTGAATCCCTTGTGTGATGCGGACGGTAGAGTTTTCGACTCGGATTTATTGTATCGGGGTTTGGAGAGGAGTGAGTGTTAGTGCAATTGGAGTGGGATATTCTTCGGTCGAGGGACTTTATGACTTTTGCAGGGCGGTTGGCGTTGGTTTTGGCGATGGCAGGCGGGGTAGCCCTAGCGCAGGATTCGAGCGTGGGAACGGTGCCGCCAAAGGACGCGGCATCGGCGGAGGTCTTGTGGCCGAATGGAGCGCCGGGAGCTGTAGGGAAAGATTTTGACGATGTGCCGAAACTGTACTGCTATCCGGCGGCGGGCGATGGGCCACATGCGGCAGTGGTCGTACTGCCGGGAGGCGGGTATACGCACCTGGTGACGGAGAAGGAAGGCGCGGTGGAGGCTCGATGGCTGAATGAGCATGGGGTGAGCGCGTATGTGCTGCAGTACAGGCTGAGCCCGCGATACCTGCATCCGTGGGCGATGATGGATGGCCTGGAAGCAGTGCGATTTGTGCGCAGACATGCCGCCGATTGGAAGATCAGGCCGGATGCGATTGGGGTCTGGGGATTCTCGGCCGGAGGACATCTGGCAGGAGAACTTGCGACCGCGGAGGGCGATCCGAGCTCGCATCCGGACTTTGCGGTGATCAGCTATGGAAGACTCGATCTGGATTCGAGCATTCCCGGGACGTTTGGGATGGAGTCGATTACCGGAAAAGATGCTCCGCAAGCGCTGGTGAATAAGATTTCGCCGGTGTTGCATGTAACGAAGGCGACCTCGCCGAGCTTTATTTACGCGACAGAGTTCGATGAAAAGGTGGACTCACGAAACGCTACTGCTTTCTTTGACGCACTGCATCGGGCAGGCGTACCGGCAGAGCTGCATGTGTTCGAGCAGGGGCCGCATGGGACCGGAATGGGGCAGAAGCTGCCGAAGGCGCCAGAGCTGGAGATATGGCCCGTGCTTTTGCAGCACTGGATGCAGATACATGGGTGGATGGAGTAGGGCAGCGGCTACTTGCCGGTGTAGTAGCCGTCGCGGGTTTGGACTGTGGAACCCTTATAGTCCTTGTTGGTGAGGCTTAGGTCGATGAGGTGGTAGCCGTCCTTGGTGGCGTCGACGGTGGGAGTGAAGCCGAGGCGGTATTGGGAGTGGAGCTCTTCGGCGATCTGCGCATAGATGTCGTCAACGGTCTGCTTTTTGGTGACATCGAAGACGCGGCCGCCGGTTTCGTTGCACATGCGTTCGAGGACCTTTCGGCCGTCGACGAAGGGCGTGTGATCGGCACCGGTGGGGTGGTTGTTGCCGCCGCCCTGGTTGCCGCCGTTGGGGTAGCCTCCACCGTTGGGATAACCGCCGCCACCGGGGTATCCGCCACCGCCGGGATAGCCACCACCACCTCCAGGAAATCCGCCGCCATGATGGCCGCCGTGGTTGCCGTAGTTATTGTCATGATGCTCTTCGCCCTTGTAGTAGATGGCGTAGATGATGGTGTCGGCGCGTTGGGCGGCTTCGATGGAGCTGGCGATGGATTCCTTGCTGTTGCGGTCTACGCCATCTGTAAGGAGGATGAGGGCGCGGCGGCCTTTGTACTTGGCGGTGATCTCGTCGGAGGAAAGAAACACGGCGTCGTAAAGGGTGGTGCCGCCGTGGGCGTGGCTGTTATTGCCGGTGCTGTCAGTGGAGTCCGCGGAGGGTTGGAAGGAGGGTGCGGAGCTTGAGGTGGTGTCGAGCTGCTTGAGGCCCTGCTGGAGCTTGGGGCGGGAGTCGGTGACGTCCTGCAGGAGCTCGACGGAGGCAGCAAACTGGACGATGAAGGCCTTATCGGACGCGCGGGTAGCGGTGGCTGGCGAGAGCATGGTTTCGAGAAACTTGGCGCTGGCAGAGCGCTCGGCGTCGAGAACGGTGGTCTGGCTGCGGCTGGTATCGACGAGCAGGCCAATGGTAAAGGGGACGTCGGTGTCGTGGTCGAAGTAGCGGACAGTCTGGGGCTTGGTGTCAACTTTGAGATTGAAGTCGGCCTGAGTGAGTTTGTTGAGCAGGGCGCCCTTTTTATCGCGGACTACGGCCGGGACGATGACCAGTTTGGCGTCGACGGAGATGGTGTTGTCGGCGGTGGCGCCGGTGGGCGCAGGAGTTTGCGCGGAGAGCGTGGCGGCCAGCGCGAGAGAGAGCGCAAGGGGTTGCAGATATCGCATGTTGGGTTAGACGGGGGTGAAGGGACGGAGTTGCACGGAGTTGGGACGGAAGCGCGGCGGGAAAATCTCGGCTAGCATCAAAGGGATAAGACCAGTCGGGAGAGATTGATGCGGAAGTTGTTTGGAACGGATGGGATTCGGGCTGTGGCAGGGGTGGCTCCGCTGGATAAGCGGACGGTGAGGGCAGTTGGAGTGGCGCTGGCGAAGACGCTGGGTGAGGGTGCCCGCGTGGTGATGGGGATGGATACCCGCGAGAGTGGGCCGTGGATTGCCGCCATGTTGGCTGCCGGGTTACGCGAGGGTGGGGCAACTGTCGAAAGCGCGGGGGTGATTCCGACGCCGGCGATTGCGTTTCTGGCAAGGAAGCATGGGTTTAGCGCCGGGGTGGTGATCTCGGCGTCGCATAATCCGTGGGAAGACAACGGAATTAAGGTTTTTGGGGGCGACGGGTTCAAACTGCCGGACGCGGTGGAGATGGGGATTGAAGCCGAGATTGAGAAGCAGGTTTTGGGATTTGGGGATCGGGTTTGGGGGGAAGAAGAACTGCCAGAGGTGAATGACGCGTATCGGGCGGAGTATGTGAGGTTTTTGCTGGAGGCGGTGCCGGGGGTTTCGCTGGATAACCGGACCGTCGTGATCGATTGCGCGAATGGCGCAGCCAGCAGCGTGGCGGTGCAGGTGTTTGAGGCGCTGGGAGGCACGATTGAGGTGACCCATGCCTCGCCCGATGGGCGAAATATCAATGAGGATTGTGGAGCGTTGCATCCGGAGATTGTTGCCGCGACAGTGAAGGTGCTGGGGGCTTCGATGGGATGCACGTTTGATGGCGATGCGGACCGGGCGCTCTTTGCCGATGAGCATGGCAATGTGGTGAATGGCGATGCTGTAATGCTGGCTTGTGCGAGGGATTTGCAAGCGAGGGGTGAGCTGGCTGGAGATCTGGTGGTGGCTACGACGATGTCGAATATGGGACTGGAGGCGGCATTCAAGCGGTCGGGGATAATGATGCTGCGGGCTCCGGTGGGCGATAAGTATGTACTTGAGGAGATGAAGCAATCGGGCGCGTCGCTGGGCGGGGAGCAGTCGGGGCATGTGCTGTTTCCGGCGAAGGCTACGACCGGCGATGGATTGCTAACGGCGCTGCTGGTGATGGATGTGGTGCACCGCTCGGGCAAGACGCTGGGTGAGTTGATCGCCGACCTGAAGAACTTTCCGCAAGTGATCTTGAATGTGAAGGTGCGGGAGAAGAAGCCATTCGATTCCCTTCCCGCCGTGATGTCGTTGATTGCAGCGGCAGAAGAAGAGCTGAAGGACTCGGGGCGGGTGGTGATTCGGTACTCAGGGACTGAAGCGCTGGCGCGGGTGATGATCGAAGCCGAGAGCGAAGAGGCGATGCGGCGACACGCCGAGGCCATAGCCGACGCTATTCGCGCGGAATTAGGCGTTTAGGCTTAGGGCATTCCGATAGGACCCGGCGGCCCCAGGATGTGGATGGTGTGCAGCCAGGTTTCGGCGAGAGCACCCCAGTGGGAGATTGGGAGATCGGTGGGCCTCATGCCGAAGCCGTGGCCGCCCTGGGTGAAGAGGTGGAGCTCGGCGGGGACTTTGGCGTCTTTGAGGGCCTGGAAGTAGAGGAGGGCGTTTTCGACATGGGCGGTGTAGTCGTTTTCGGCCATGACGAGAAAAGTGGGTGGAACCTGAGGGGTAGGCGCAACGGAGGGGTCGACTTTGCTGTTGGGGCCGTTGAGCCAGCCAGGGTAGAGAACCATCTGGAAGTTCGGGCGGGCGTCGATCATTGAGGGTGGAACGTTTGCGCCCTGGAAGCCGGGGTGGGTGCTGAGCACGACGGCGAGGTGGGCTCCGGCGGAGAAACCAATAACGCCAATGCGGGCGGGGTCGATGTGCCAGTCGACGGCGTGGGTGCGGGTGAGTCGCATGGCTTGTTGCGCGTCTTCGAGGTCTTCGGTATTGACGGGATAGTGGCCGTCTTCGGGGACGCGGTATTTGACGAGGATGCAGGTCATGCCAAGCGAGTTGAGCCAGTCGCAGACTTCGGTGCCTTCGACGCTCCAGGAGAGGCGGATGTAGGACCCTCCGGGAAAGACGAGGGCAGCGGCACCCGTGTTCTTTACGGGGTCGGGCGAGTAGACGGTGAGGCTGGGCTGGCTGACGTTGGTGATGCGGATCGCGGGCCTGCCGGAGACCATGCGATCTTTGTCGGTAGTGGGGTCGGTTTCAGGACCGGTAAGGTGCGAGGGCTCAGGATTACCGTTAGGCCAGAGGAGGAGCGTTGGATGCTGGGCGATAGCGGGGATGGCGAGGAGAGTTAGAGCGAGAAGGAAGCGGAGTGGGCGCATGGCGACCATAGTAGTGCAGGTAAAGAAAATGGGGATTGAATAATTATCATTTAGTAATTATTATTGATTGTGATTGAGACTCGATTTGAGTGGGATGAGAATAAAAATCTCTCCAACAAGCGGAAGCATGGAATTCGTTTCGAGCAGGCGATCCTAGCATTTCGTGACCCACTTGTGGTCTCACGCAAAGAACGGATTGAGAGCGGGGAGCAACGCTGGCAGACGTTCGGCATGGTCGAAGGTTTGCTGCTTCTACTGGTAGCGCATACCATCCGCGAGGATTTGGACGAGGAAGTGATTCGCATTATTTCGGCTCGGCCTGCGACTCGCAAAGAAGGCGAAAGTATGAAGACGAAAATGGTTAGTTACACACTTGAAACTTTGCCTCCGTTGAGTGAGAAGGATCGCACGCGGCTGAAGGCGCTGGCTGCGCGGCCTGATAGCGAGATCGATACGTCGGAGATTCCCGAGTGGACCGACGCGCAGTGGAAACATGCCGTGCGCGGGAAGTTCTATCGGCCCTGCAAGAAGCAGATCACGGCGAAAGTCGATGCCGATGTGCTGGATTGGCTGAAGTCAGAAGGTAAGAGGTATCAGTCGCGGATGAATGCGATTTTGCGGCGGGAGATGCTGGCGAACGTGCGGCGGGGGTAGGACCTGGGTTTAGGTAGCTACCGTTCTGCACCTCTTACTTGATATCGCGCCAATTATCTCCAAGACCAACATCGGCGACGATAGGTATAGAAAAGTTCGCGGCGGATTCCATCTCGGTCTTTACCAACTGCTGCATCTCTTCGGCTTCTTCGGGAATGACATCGAAGAGAAGTTCGTCGTGAACCTGCAGCGTCATCAGCGAGCGGAGTTTGCGGCGTTGCATCTCGGCGTCGATGCGCAGCATCGCGATCTTGATGAGGTCGGCAGCGGTGCCTTGCAGCGGAGTATTGACGGCGGTACGTTCGGCGAAGCCGCGTTGATTGGGGTTGCGGGATTGGATATCGGGAATGGGGCGGATGCGGCCGAAGGCTGTGCGGACGGATTGGTCGCGGCGGACGGTTTCGAGCGTCTGTTCGATGAACGCGGCGACACCCTTGTAGCGATCGAAGTAGCGCTCGATATAAGCCTTCGCGATCTTCTGGTCAATGCCTAATTGCGCGGCGAGACCGAACGGGCTGATACCGTAGACGATGCCGAAGTTGACGGCCTTGGCACGGGCGCGGGTCTCTTTGTCCATCGTGGCGGGATCGACTTCGAAGACCTCGGCGGCGGTGAGCGTGTGGATGTCTTTGCCGGTGCGGTAGGCGTCGAGCAGTAGAGGGTCCTGCGAGAAGTGGGCCATGAGGCGAAGCTCGATCTGCGAGTAGTCCGCGGACATAAGCTTGTTGCCCTGGGCGGCGATGAAGGCGGCGCGAATCTCGCGTCCGACCGCGGTGCGCACCGGGATGTTCTGCAGGTTGGGATTGATGGACGACAATCGGCCCGTGGCTGTGCCGACCTGGTTGAACGTCGTGTGGATGCGGCCCTGCGCGTCGGCTAGTTGTGGGAGAGCGTCTAGATAGGTACCTTTTAGCTTTTGAAGCTGGCGGTGCTCAATGACCAGCGCGGGGACTTCGTGTTCGGCTGCGAGGCCTTCGAGGATGTCGATGGCGGTGGAGATGGTCTTGCCCTTGCCGTACTTGATGGGCTGCGGAAGATTCATCTTGTTGAAGAGGACGTCGCCGAGTTGCTTGGGCGAGTTGATGTTGAAGCGATGCCCGGAGGAGGCGTAGATCTTTTCGGCGAGGTCATCGATCTGCACGGCGAGGCGCGTGGATTGGGCGCGGAGTTGGTCAATGTCCACGCGGACGCCGGACTGCTCCATGCGGAGCAGGACCGAAACCAGTGGGAGGTCGAGGTGGGTGTAGACGTCGGTGAGCGTGGAGTCAGGGCTCAGGGTCGAGGGGCCAAGGTCCAGAGCGTTTGCTGCGGAGGGTTTGGCTTTCTGGACGTTGGAGCTCATTGCCTTATCGGCGAAGAGCATCTCTGTGGTGACGGCGCCGCCTAGTTCGGGTGAGTCTTTCGGAACGACTGGAGCAACATGGGTTTCGGCTAGCTGCTCTGCAAAGACCGTGGCGAGCCGGACGATGGCTGCGGCCGCTTCAGGGAGGCGCTTGGGGTCGGCGGGATTTTCTTTAGTGGGTTGGTGGGTGAGGGCACGGCTCGTAGTGCGTGCAGCGATGTCGATGAGCGTGTGCGAGGCGTGCGTGGGATTGAGGAGGTAGCTTTGCAGCATGACGTCGGTGATTGGTCCACCGAGCGTGACGCTGTGCGGCTGTAGCGCGCGGAGCACGGCTTTGAGGTCGTGAACGAGCTTGGGGAGCGTCGCGTCTTCAAGCGCGGCGCGGAGACCAGGAGTGTCGAGCGTGACGCTGATGGCGTGGGTAGGCGTGACTGCGAGGCCGAGAGTGCAGGCGGGGTCACCTGTGGATTCAGGGCCAGTAGTCGAGGGTTCAGAGAGAGACGAGCCTGCCGAACCCTGTGGATCGCCAAAGAGGGACATGTTGGTGGGAGCCTGAGGCTCAGGCTCGGCTTCAATATCCGCTTCTGCAGCAATCTCTTCGGTGATGGCTTGCGCGGTAGCAGCTAGAGCGATAGACAGATGACCTGCGGAGCGAGCTTCGGCCAGGAGTTCTTCGAGTTCGGCGGCGTTCGCGTTGGTGGTGTAGATGACAGGGATCGCATCGACATCGGGGGCGAGTTCTTTGAGCAGCGTGGTGAATTCGAGCTCGGTAAAGAGCGCGCGGCAGGCGGCATTGTCAACCGGCTGGGTGCGCATCTCGTCGAGTGAAAACTCGATGGGGACGCCAGTGTGGATGGTGACGAGTTCCTTCGAGAGAAGAATGTTGTCGCGGTTGTTCTGGAGGGATTCGCGGTAGGTTTTTTTCTTGACCTCGTCAGCGTGGTCAAGAGCGCCTTCGACGGTACCGAAGGTTTGTATGAGTTCGACGGAGCCCTTGTCGCCGATGCCGGGAGCGCCGGGAATGTTGTCCACCGAATCGCCGCGGAGAGCCATCACGTCGATGACGCGCGACGGTGGAACCCCGAGAACTTCTTCTACCTTCGCAGGGTTCAGGACGAGGTTGTCCTTGGTGGGGTTGAGGATGCTGACGTCCTCGTTGACGAGCTGCATCATGTCTTTATCCGGCGAGACGACATAGACGTGATGGCCGAGTGCGGAAAGCTGGCAGGAGAGTGTGCCGATGACGTCGTCAGCCTCGTAGCCTTCGTAATAGAGGATAGGGATGCGGAAGGCTTCGAGCGCACGGCGGATGTACGGCTGCTGCTGAATGAGGTCGGGCGGCGTCTCGGGACGGTTGGCTTTGTAACCGGCGTAGACGACGGTGTCGAATTCCTGCGTCTTGATGTTGAACTTCTGCACGTCCTTCATCTGCTTGGCCTGCTCGTTGCGATGGACGGGAGCGCCAACGTCATAGACCGCTGCGAGGTAGAGCGGAGAGAAGTCCTTGCGAAGCTTGTTGATCATGTTGACGAAGACGTAGGTGGCCGCGGTGGGAATGCCGGTGCGCGTAGTCATCGGGCGCATACGCGCCATCGCGTGATAGGCGCGATAGATGAAGGCCATAGTGTCGAGGAGGTAGATGGGCGGCTTTGCGTTGTTTTCTGGCATCGAACTCTCTTGTACTCAGATGCAAGTATGACAGGCTTGCACGAAAGGTTGAACGGATGAACGGATTGAAAGTGGCAGGGCGGTTTGTGGCGGCAACACTGGTTGCGGTAACGGTTTGCGGCACTGGATTTGCACAGAGCGCAACGCCCGGATGCACGAAGCAGCAACGAACGTATGTGTGTAACTGGGAAGGCTTTCGGGCGGATCTGGCCGCGGCGGGAACGGTAGCCGTGCGCAGTGAACGGCTCGATCCTTATACGGGTGTGCAATTGAAAGACTTAGCGAAGTCGCTGGATAAGAAGATCGTGGAGAAGGACGCGGATTTAGGGTTCGAGGTGGTACCGGTGGATTCGAATGGAGTTCGCGTGGGGCCTGGGGATGAGGCACTGGTGGAACTGCGGATCTATGCAAAAACACCCTTGACGAATCGTTATGACCCGGTTTGGGTGGAGACCTATACGGGACAGGTGGACCGGCCCTGGGCGACGACGGTTCATGCTGTGATCGAACAGTTTCAGGAACGAATCGCAAAGCACTAATACGCGTCCCGCTCGCGACCTACGAAGTGATCAACATGCAATCGCCGTAGCTGAAGAAGCGATAGCGCGCCGCTACGGCGTGGGCGTAGGCCGCGAGCACCGCTTCCCTGCCCGCGAAGGCTGAGACGAGCATCAGGAGCGTCGAGCTGGGCAGGTGGAAGTTGGTGAGCAGGCCCTGCACCAGCTTGAAGTCATCGTTGAGGCCGGGGCTGAGAAACAGGTTCGTCGTGCCGGAGTGCTCGGCGATAGGGCCGGGCAGGCGCGCGATGTGTTCCAGCGTGCGGGTGGTGGTGGTGCCTACGGCGATGATGCGGCGGCCTTCGCGTTGGGCACGATTGATAGCTTCAGCGGTCGCCTGCGAGAGCGTGTAAGGCTCGGCGTGGAGGCGTATGTCTTCGGTGCGATCTACGCGGATAGGCTGAAAGGTTCCGAGGCCTACGTGCAGCGTGAGATGCGCAATCTCAATGCCGTGCGCGGTGAGGGCTCCGAGGATCTCAGGCGTGAAGTGCAGGCCAGCGGTTGGAGCAGCGGCAGAGCCTCGCTCACGTGCAAAGACGGTTTGATAGCGGGCGCGGTCTTCAGGAGTATTGGGTTCGGATTTGGAGCGGTGAATGTACGGCGGCAGTGGTAGATGGCCAATCGCTTCAAGTGTGGCGTGGAAGTCTTCAACTGGGGCGAAGCGGAGGGTGCGCTCGCCGAATTCTCCGGCAGAGAAGACTTGCGCCGTGAGGTTTGGGTCGGCGAAGTGGAGGGTCTCGCCGGGTTGGATCTTTTTTGCGGGCTTTACAAGGGCTGTCCAGTCGTTGTGCTCGGAGGCCAGCCGCCGGGTAAGAAGGACTTCGATGTGGCCGCTGGGAGCGGGGCTGTTGTGCTGTGTCGTAAGACCGGCGCGGGTGGCGTAGAGTCGTGCGGGCAGGACGCGGGAGTCGTTGAGGATAAGGAGATCGCCGGGCTGCAGCAGTTGCGGAAGATCAGTGAAGAGATGGTCGGCGAACCCACCAGACTGGCGGTTGAGCGTGAGCATACGGCTGGCGCCGCGGACCGCTGGCGGGTGCTGGGCAATGAGGTCTTCGGGGAGATCGTAGTGGAATTCGGAGACAAGCATAAACAGACAGTAAAGATTATGGGGTGGTGGACATGGTTACGGCTTCGTCAAGCCCCTGCTGGAGGTCGGCGAGGTCGACGGGCGTGTGTGCGGGCCACGAGAAGGTGACGGTGGTGAAGGGTTTAGGGATCATAAAGCGGTCCCAGGAGTCGAGATACCAAGCGCTGCCGGGCTGGGCGTGGAAGGCACCGAGCCACTTCGCATCAGTGATAAGGGCCAGTTGAACGGGGCCGGATTTAGCGATGCGGGCTGGACCTTTGGGACCGTCGGCGGTGAAGGCGCAGATGCGATCGACGGCGTAGGCCTGAGTCATGCCGCGCAGTGCGGCCGTGCCTCCGCGAGTGCTGGAGCCGCGTACCGCAACGAATCCGAGACGTTCGACGGTGCGCGCGATAAGTTCGCCATCGAAGGATTGCGAGATAAGGATGGCGATACCGAGATCACGGAAGCGATGCGCGCAGGCGAGCAGCGAGCAGTGCCAGAAGGAGAAGATCGTCGGGCCAGGGATGATATGGCCAGTGGGCGTGGCAGGCGCGTTGACATCACGGTAACGGAGCGTTGCGCCCAGCAGACGGATGAGCGTCGCCGCGAGAGGTGGAACGACGGCGAGGAGGATGCGCTGCTTGCGAGAGAAGGCCACAGAGTAAGTCTATGTGTTGATCGCGGAACCTGCGGCACGAAAATCCAGACCCGGAATATGCGGATTGTCGATAGCATTGGTTTATGCGATATGTGGAGTGCGGCGAGATTCGAAGCTCAGTGCTTGGTTTTGGCTGTGGCGCGGTGATGGGACGCGTGGGGCGCGTGGATTCGCTGCGCGCGATGGAAGCCGCGTGGGATGCGGGGGTTACGCTGTACGACACCGCGCGCAGCTATGGATATGGCGAGGCCGAAGGATTGCTGGGGGAGTTTCTTCGCGGCAAGCGCGAGAAGGCAGTCATTTCAACTAAGTTTGGCATCTGGCCGCGGAAGCAGAGCCTATTAAAACAGGTAGCCCGGCCAATAGTGCGGGCTGCGCTGCGGGTAATGCCTTCTGCCCGAAGTGTCGTTCGACGCGGTGCAGCGGGTGAGATGCAGGGTGGGCAATTTACGCCGGCAGTTTTGCGGGCGTCGTTGGAAGAGAGCCTCCGGCAATTGAAGTCGGATTATATCGACCTGCTGTTTCTGCACGAAGGTACGCGGACAGCGATGCAGAACGATGACCTGATGGCTGCACTCGAACTAGTGGTAAGCGAAGGCAAAGTGCGGCGCGCGGGGATTTCTACAGACGCGGCGACGGTTGCAGAGGCGATCGAAAGAGGGCCGCAGGTATTGGGTGCGATGCAGTTTGCAGCGAACCTTTTCGACCTGGGTGTGACGGCATCGACACGAGAGAATCCGCGTGGGTTGTTTTTTGTAGCAAACCATCCGTTCGGTGGCGTGCAAGGTGTAGAAGCAACAAAGGCCATACTGGCAGAGATGGCGAACGATGCTTCCCTGCCCACGGAGATGCGTGGCAAGTTGAGCGAGAGCCGCCCGCAGTTGTTCGCTGAAGTGATCTTCGGAACGATTCTGCGTGGAACGGGCATCCATGCACTGGTTCCTTCGATGCTGCGTGAGGAGAACCTGCGGGCAAATGTGGCAGCGGTAGAAAGCACTCGCTTTACGAGCGATGAGCTGGAGTTGGTGCGGCAGCGGATGATTGCGCGAAGTGCGTCAGCGAGATAGCTGCGCGTTGATATGCTCGGCGAGGCGCAGCGTAAGTGCCATGAGTGTGAAGGTGGGGTTAGAGCTGCCTCCCGCAGGAAAGACGGCGGCGCTGGCGATGAAGAGATTTCCAATGCCGTGAACCTGAAGATCAGTATCAACAACACTGGCGCGGGGATCGTTGCCCATGCGGAGACCACCCATGGGGTGATAGGTATCGGTGATCCCGGAAAGATCAGAGATGTCGTCGAAGAACTCGGAACGCCAGTCGATGGGGCCGAGTTGGAGTTCGGCAAGACCTTCGCGAAGCCAGCTAGCAAAGGTGCGGAGAGTAGCAACCTCTATAGGCGCGATGTTCCAGTCGACGACCGTGCGCGGGAGGCCGAGGGCGTCAAGTTCGTCGTCGATACGGACGCGGTTTTCAGGGCGTGGAAGCTGCTCAGAATCAATGCAGAGCATGACAGACGCACGAGATGAGACGAAGCGGCGATGCTTGAGCTTGGCCGCAAGCGCGAGACGCAGCAGGTCGAGCGACGCCGTGGGGAGCCTGGGAAGTTGTTTGCGGAGGGCGGAGCCAAAGTCGCGGCGTTGCAGCGACTGTAGTAAAGCGCGAGCCACCCCGGCGCCAGAGTCTTCGGGTTCTATGATGACGATATGCGCCATGACGGCGAGCAGGTCAAGCCGTTTGCGCAAGGCGGGCGAGGCTTCGAACTTAGCGGTGTGCGTGGTGCCGTGGAGCAGGAACGGCGCGAAACCCTGGAGGAGTTGGCGGCGAGTGGCGCCGGTGAGCGTGGCAGCGGGAACACTGAGGTGGTCGTGGAAGTAGCGTCCAACCTGGTCATATTGATTGCCAACGCCACTGGTCGCAACGCTGCGCGAGGCAAGCAGGAGACGCGAGCTCTCGATAGTGCCGGCGGCAAGGACGAAATGATCGGCTTGAAAACGGAAGCGTGTGCCGGCGTAGTTGCGGACAAGTGCGGCTTCGATACGGGACCCATCAGGTGTGAGCAGGAGTTCCGTCACATTGGCATGCAGATAAACAGTGACGCGACCGGCGTTGGGAGCGAGCAGATCACGGGCGACAGTGTTCGCGAGGTTACGACGCGAGAAGGGCGCCCACTTGGAGAAGCGCACATCGATTTCAGGCAGGGCGCTCTGGAGTGATGGCGTGGGGAGATGAAGCTCGTCGAAGAAGCCGGGGGCTTCAAAGGGCAGCGCGTCCGCGCCGAGGATCGACTGCGCCGCCGGATAGAAAGGCGCAATCTCCTCTGCGGTGATAGGCCATGAATGCGAGAGCAACGACGGCGGCTGGAAGATGTCTGCAGTGTATGGCAGGATCTGACCGCCCCAGCGCGTGGAAGAGCCACCGAGGGTGCGGAAGCGGCCTTCGTGCGTGCCAGTATGCGTCCGCGCGGCCATGCGGGCGTTGTAGATTATCTGACTGCGGTCTTCAAGAGTGTGGCCCCCGGCTTCGAGGAGTGCGACGTCGATGCCGAGTGCCGCAAAACGTTGCGCGAGTATGAGTCCCGCAATGCCTGCACCAACTATGCAGACCTTTGCGTGGAAAGGCTCTGTGCGAGCGGCGTGTTGTTCCAGATCGATCTGCATAGCGTCTCGCTGGCGTGTCGACTGTAGTGCGGCGGGGGGGGCTATATCGCAGAGTGGAGTGTGCGGCTGCGAACTTAGCTGTATTTCAACCAGCGGAGGATTTCAGGTAGGTTGGGCTTCTTGCCGTACATCAGAATGCCGACGCGATAGATGCGCGAGGAGACCCAGAGAACAGCAAAGATGGTAACAAGAATCAGCGCGATGGACAATCCAATCTCCCACGGCTGTGGCATCGAGAGCGAGATACGGAAGTTCATCAGCAGCGGCGCGCAGAAGGGTATCTGCGAGACGATGCGGGAGAGCGTGGAATTGGAGTTACTGATTAATGGACCAAGCATGAGCATGCAGAAAAACAGCGGCATCATAAGGAACATATTGAGCTGCTGAAGCTCCTGCTCGGAGTTCGTCATGGCGCCAAGAGCAGCGGCAACGCTGGAATACAGCGCATAACCAAGCACAAAATACACGACGAAGAAGATGGCCTGCGTGGCGCTGATCGTAACGCCGCTCATAGCGCCGGCACGAGCCGCCAAAGCTGCCGCCGCAATCATCCAGACACCAACCTGCGTGAGCCCAACTGCGCCAACGCCGATAATCTTTCCGGCGAGCAACTCACTCGGCTTGATGGTGGCAAGCAGCACTTCAAAGACCCGCGAAGTCTTCTCTTCGATAATGGATCGAGCGACATTCATCCCATACATAAGAACAACCATGTACATAAGGAAGAAGAGAATGTAGGCGACGAGGAACGAAGCTTTGGAGTCGCCCTTTTTGCCACCCTTGCCAACGATGTTCATCTCAACCGGGTGCATGAAAGCGTCAATGTCCGACGCAGACGCTCCGCGCTGTGCGAGGTACTCGCGGGCAACTACATCGTGCAGGCCTTCTTTTACCGCACTCGATGTTGCAATATCGGCGGAAGACCGCGGCGTGAAGTCATAGGTAGCCTGCTGCGAAGACGGCGAATCCTGATGGATGACGAGGTAGCCGTCAAGCTGCTTGTTCTCCATCTGCTGATCGAGCGTCGCGCTAATACCGGGTGAGGGGGGCACGATATCAACAGTCATCGTGGTGTCCTTGCCGGATTCAAGCTCATGCTTAAGATCAGTTGCAGGCTGCGGCTGAGTCGCCACAACGGCAATGTGCGAGGCGGTTTTGCTGTGAGTAGCGAGCGCCGTTGCGGCGAAGATCCCTCCGCCCATAAGAGTGGGGATCAACACCGTAGCGATGATAAAGCCCTTGGTGCGAATGCGCTCGGTGTACTCACGTTTCGCGATAAGCCAGATATTATGCATCGACTCGGCCTCCTGCCTCTGCGTCGCCAAAGCTGGCGCGAACGTTTTCGATGAAGATCTCTTCGAGCGTAGGCTCCATCACTTCAAAGCGATTGATACGTGTGCCATTGGCAATAGCCTCAGCAAGGATCTGCTGCGCCTCAGCTTCGCTATGAAGCTGAATCTCAGCGATGCCGGAGTAGTTCTTGAACTCAACGATGCCGGCGTGGCGAAGGAAGGTGTCATCGCCGCTAAAGACAACCTGCAGCCGGTTGCGAGGATACTTCGATTTGATATCGCGCATGGAGCCGGAGAGCAGCAACCGGCCG
>Ga0302308_10001307_pt1 | contig 20233 bp, 18 predicted proteins | sample III_Palsa_E3_3_FD_200531 | JGI IMG/M metagenome (GOLD analysis project Ga0302308, IMG submission 200531) | Peat permafrost microbial communities from Stordalen Mire near Abisko, Sweden - III_Palsa_E3_3 | ecosystem: Environmental > Terrestrial > Soil > Palsa > Peat permafrost | place: Sweden...
CTTTGACCATAAAGTGGCACAAGCGGGTATGGATCGGCCTCCCGCGATTCTTGGGAGGATTACTCTCTATAGAGTCGTCCGTTTATAGGGGAAATATCATGACATATGTCTATAGCTTTTTTCGATCCACCGATGATAGCCCGGCGGTCACCATTTCCAAGGAAAATAAGATGGCTTACTTGAAAGAGGGTACGAAGTTATATCTATCTCAGATCGGTGAAAACGATGGAAAATTCAAGGTCGTAAAGCTGAGGCTGGCACTGGACACCATCGATGGGTCGGACACTCAGAACATCCACGTCATCATTAAGTAATTCAGGGAACCGAATCGTTTATGTTTTGATTTCGCTCTCGAGGATAGCCGGAACCGCGTGAGCATTGAAGCCACGGAATTTGCGACCGCCACATTCACAATTTTAAAGCAACGAGTGCGGTCGGACGATTCCTATTCCACCGGGGCGAAGACGCAGCAGTGAGCCCGCAAGAGGCTCGCTGCTGCGCTGCTCCGGCGTTAGCTTGTCCGTCGAGCTCGTCACGTACATTACATCAAGCGCTTTGCCGCCAAACGCGCACATCGTTGGCTGGCTCACAGGCAGCGGGATATCGCGATCGACCGCCCCGTCCGCAGTGTAGCGGCGAAGGCGCCCCGCGCCGTGCAAGGCACACCAGTATCCGCCCTGGGTATCGACGGCCGCACCATCAGGAATGCCAAGGTTTTCCTCTACTCGTACAAAGAGATCGCGTCGGCCGAGCTGCCCGGTTGCTGCATCATAAGCGAACGCGAACACTTCTTTTGTTTGACTATGAGAAAGATAGAATCGCTTTTCGTCCGGGCTCCATGCCATGCCATTGTGCAGGTCCGAAACGTCCGGCTCCGGACGCAGTCCGTCTGCCAGCGTGAAGCTATGCAGTGGCGCCTCTTCGGGCGTAGTAGTGCTCTCCAGCGGGTCAAACATGACGCCGATCCAAAAGCGCCCTGCGCTATCGCAGGCTCCCTCGTTGAAACGAAATTTTGTAGAGTCGAAGGGCGGTTGCGCGAGCCGTCTCAAGGAACCGGATGCGAACTCGAGTCGAAAGACTCCGTGGCGAAGCGCCACGACGGCGCCGCGCGGGTCGTGAACTAACGCGAATGCGCCGATATCGCTCGGCATAAGCCAAGATCGGTTATCCATTGTGGCAACATCATACCGATACAACGCTGGTTTTTTGACATCGATCCAATAAAGCGCGTTCTCGTCAGCCGCCCATGTCGGCGATTCACCGATCGTCGCGCCTCCATTTACGACAACGTCGATTTTCATGAGCCGCTCCGATAAATGTGACCCAAGTTTCCAAGCCTAAAGTTCGCCCCGCGCAGCGAGCGCTGCGATTCTGTCGGCGGTGCGCATGGCAATCGCTTGAATGGTGAGGGAAGGATTGACGCCGCCCACCGTCGGAAAAACAGAGCCGTCGCAGATCCACAGATTTCGGATGTCCCAGCTGCGACAGTCCGCGTCGACGACACTCGTGCGAGGGTCATTGCCCATTCGCGCCGTGCCGCCTAGATGGCAGGTGTCGTCAGTTTCGCGCCATACTTCCTGAGCGCCCGCCGCATCCAAAGCGTTACTCATGAAATCCAATGAGTGTGCGACAAGGCGCTTGTCGTTATCGCACAGGGAGTAGGTGACACGAGCGACCGGTAGGCCATACTGGTCTTTTTCATCGGCTAGAGTAATGCGGTTGCGTTCCTGCGGTAAGGTCTCGCCGACGATCTTCAAGCCTGCTTGATGGTTGTACTTTTGCATCTCGTCGAGTAGCTGATGACCCCACAACCCCCGTCCGTTTTGGGTGGCGGCCCACACCTTGGGCAGTGGGCCTTGACTCATGTAGCAGTAGCCGCCAAAGAAATCCTTTCCTTTGTCGGTGTAGTTCCAATGCTCGGTGATCGCGAGCGAAGGAGGGCCTTTGTATGAGCGAATTTCTTCGTCCATGGTCCCCCAGACGGCCTGATTGGTCTGCACCATAAAATTCTTGCCCACAAGCCCTGAACTGTTTGCGAGACCGTCAGGAAAGCGGCTGGTGGCCGACAGCAGTAACAAACGGGGTGTTTCGATGGCATAGCCCGCCACGACGACATTTTTCGCGCGCTGGAGTTGCCAGCGTCCCTCACGGAAATATTCGACTCCCGTGGCCCGGCCAGAGTCGTTAGTGACGATACGTCCGACCATCGCCAGGTCACGAATTTCGGCACCGGCCGCGACTGCCCTTGGAATCCAGGTAACCAATGCGCTTTGTTTCGCATTGGTTGAACAGCCGGACACGCAAAATCCCCGATATACGCACGGGTGAGCCGCTCCATGCGGAGCCGACAAAGTCGCGAGCGGTGTTGGCGTCCAGGGAATACCCAAGGCCTCAGCTCCGCGGGCGAGAACAAGCGCTGCGGCATTTAACTCATGGGCTCGATATGGATAACGCGGTCGCTTCGGCCCCCAAGGGTAATTGACTGGGCCCGAAATGTTCAAGACTTGCTCTACCTGCCTGTAATACCCCCACATCTCGCGCCAGTCGAGCGGCCAGTCGGCGCCATAGCCGAGTAGGCTGCGCGATTTGAACCACTCCGGTCGAAAGCGCAACGACACCATGGCGAAATGCACCGTGCTGCCGCCCACCGCTTTGCCACTGTTGTTCGATCCAAGTTCTAGCGGGTCCTCACCGTCGCAGATGCGTTCATCGGTCCAGTATAGTTTTGACTGGTGAGCTTCGTCGGAGGCGAATTCTTCGAGAGGGCGCCACCACGCCCCGGCGTCGAAGGCGACGACTTTAAAACCTTTTTTCGCGAGGCAACATGCGAGGGTGGCGCCGCCCGCGCCCGTACCGACAATCGCGAAATCAACTTCCTCGTCTTGCGGATATTCGCGCATCGGTATCCACGCAGTGCGATGAAATACGTCAGGCGCGCGTCCGTTCTTGCCGCGGGGTTGATGCTGAGCGTCATCGAGCACGGCGATTCTCCTGGTAGGCTTTGCCTTCGTCGTCCGGCTTCGCCTCAGCGGCTTCCCAGGGATCGCGTCGGTCAAAGTACATCCGAACATAGCCTCGGGGATTGGCGGGCCCGCCGAAGCCGATTTCGCTCCAGGATTGAGGATGCGAATAGTAGGCGCCGCAGATGTCGTGAAGCACCCGCTTGGAGAAGAAAAGATCTGACGGCATTCCTTGCCAGGCGCTGCAATTTAGTTCACCGCGCTGCATTTGCGTAAGCAGATCAACTCGCTGCACACTGCCGAAGCTCGCAAACGGCAATTCGGACCGTGTACGGCTCTCTTGGTCCAATGCGGCAAGCCCCACTTGCCATGCTGTTCGCATCGGCAGCAGAAGGGCGTTGCGGTAGCCATCCCCTTCATTCTTGAACAGCTTCGCGTCCAGAAGGGCTGGCAACGGAATCGCCGGACGATCGGAGGCCTGCGGCATGATGCAGCCGCATAGCGCCGTGAGGGCGGTCCATTCGACGCCGTTGAAGAACCGCGGATCATTCGGTGTCGCCAAGCGCTCGTCGATGACCGTTCGTGTAGCCTCATCCCACGAGGGGGTGTCCCGCTTATCGAGAACGTTATAGCCGGGGTAACGCGTGGACGGTATGGAGGTCATTTCTCGGTTTCTCTCAGGCGCAACGCGGCCAATCCGGCTAGCGCCAGTGCTGAAAAACTAGGTGGCGCCGGCAGTGGGGGCCCATTAAACAGATTCTGGCTCCAGTTGCGCCAGCCGCCCTGATTGCGAGCGATGCCACGGGCATGGAATCCGACGCCTATTAACCCCAAAGCGGCCGTCATGCGCAACCACGCACGCGTGAACCAACGTGGGCGCGGCGTACTCAACGCCGCCTGAGCGAGAAGTACTGCGGCGATGGGTGGAAGACTGACCGGTGCATACATGGCCGGATGTTGGAATGACCCCCGAAAATGCAGAAGCGCCACTTCGCCCACGGTACCCACAAGCCCAGCGCTTGCCAGCAGTGCGAGCACCTTCCCAGCCGGAAGCCCGAATATCTGGGAATTCTCGGCGGGCTCGTTGCGTAGACGCTCCGCGACGGCCCCGAGCGCGCCGGACAGCAGAAGCGCGGCGGGTGCGCCAAGTGGCGCGCCATAAAACAGGTTGTTCCAGCTCCACCCGCCTGGGCGTTTTGTTACGTTGTACAGGTGAAAGGCGGTGCCTGAGATCCCGGCGGCGACAGCGACCACATAGATCGCGTGGCGCAGTTGATGGGTCTCAGCGTTGCGATCTACACCCCCATGCAAACCAGCGAGCATGGAGAGGGCGGACGAGACTAACGGCGTGTACATCGCTCGGTTCGCAAACGAGCCGCGATAATGCTCCATGGCGCTATCGGCGAGTACCGACGCGGCGAGCAAAGCCGAGCTTCGATTGAATGCGCGGGCCGCCACGATATGTTCCTGAACCTCGGATTCCCCCTCGCGTTCGGGCAGCGAAAATGAAACTGAGTTTCCACGCGCCACCGCTGCGACTGCTGCAACGCCAGCACAGGCACATACAAGACCGATGATGCGGGAACTGTTGCCCATTCGTTCTCCTTCATCCAATGAAGTATCGTTGCGCGTCAGCATGCTTAAACTCCAGTCCGCATCCTGGACGGGTTAGATCGGGACTTATTTCGCCGTTCACAGGCTTTGGCGCGCCGTCAAAAAGCAAGCTTTCGATTCGGACATGATCGTGAAACCATTCCTGATGGCGCAGTCGCGCAACGGCACTGGCAACGTGCAAATGCAAGGCTGGTGCGCAGTGAGCAGATAACGGAATGTGAAAGGCGTCGCACAGGGCTGCGACGCGCATGATGCCCGTGACGCCGCCGCATCGCGACACGTCCGCTTGAAGGACGTCTACCGAGCGTGCGTCCAGCATCCGACGAAAATAGTCGAGCGTATAGCCGTACTCACCAGCTGCGATTTCCATCGGCGCAGGAACACGCTCGCGAAGCGAGCACAGCCCGGCGAGATCGTCTGAGGACACCGGCTCCTCGAACCAGGCAACACCTTGTTCGGCAAAGGTGTGTGAATAGGCCAGGGCGGTTTTTTCAACATAGGCGCCGTTTGCGTCGACAAAAAGACCGGTGTTGGCGCCGATTGCATCGCGGGCGCTTTTCACGCGCGCTGGATCTTCTTTCGGGTTGCTGCCTATCTTGATTTTTACCCAGCGGCAACCGTCATGCTCCACCCATCGGGTAAGCTGCTCCTTTGCCTGCGTCTCGGTATAAGTGGTGAAGCCACCACTTCCATAGATCGATACACTCGGGCGCGCCGCGCCGAGCAAACGCACAAGCGGCACGTTAAGCAATTTTGCTTTCAGATCCCACAGCGCACAGTCAACGGCAGAAATCGCTGTGGCTACGAGGCCTGCTCGGCCTGCGTTACGCAGCCGGCGTCGCATCTTCTGCCACAACATCTCGATATTCCAGCAATCTTCCTGGACGACGCCGGGAGCAATAGTGTCGCCGACCAGCTTCGCGGCGCTGGCATCACTATAGGTGTAGCCCAGGCCTGTTGCATTGCATGCGTCTACCTCCACAACAATCAGCGTGGTTGAATTCCAGGCGAAGGTGCCATCGGCTTCCGGCAGATCTGTCGGAATCGTGTAAGCGCGGCACCGTACTTCAGTGATTGTTGCTTGATGCAAAGCTGGCATGACTGTCGGATGACCTCATAGATCTGGCTGCCGTTCTGTCGCGTTCTGTCGCGCCCGGATCAGCTTCCCTTATGGCCCGGAAGTACTGCCCCGAGCACCTGCTTGGCAGTGTCGATCAAGATATTGCCTTCTTCCGGATCGCCCTTCATCAGGGTTGATGCGAACGCTTTCGCCTCCGCAAGGGTGATATGGGGAGGTAAAGGCGGTACATTCGGATCGGTTTTAACTTCAAGCACTACCGGCCTGTCCGAGGCGAAAGCCTCGTCCCAAGCAGCGCCCATTTTCTCGTCGTCGTCGACATAGATCCCCTTTAGTCCGATCAATTCCGCGAACTTGTGATAGGGCACTGAAGGGATATCTTGCGATGCCTCGAACTTCGGATCGCCTTCCATGACCCGTTGCTCCCAGGTGACCTGATTTAAGTCGCTATTATTCAGAACCATGCAGATCCACTTCGGGCTCGCCCACTGTTTCCAATATTTCGCGACCGTGATGAGCTCAGCCATGTTGTTCATCTGCATTGCACCATCGCCGACAATTGCAACGACAAGCCGTTCGGGAAAAGCGAACTTTGCGGCGATCGCATAAGGTACCGCGGCGCCCATGGACGCGAGCCCTCCTGACAGTGAGCACATCATGCCTCGCTGAACTTTAAGGTCACGCGCATACCAGTTAGCGCAAGAGCCAGAATCGCTCGTCACTATCGCGTTTGCCGGAATACGCGGCGAGAGTTCCCAAACGGTACGTTGAGGATTAACGCCGGTATCCGCTTTCTCCAAGGCCCGTTTTTCTAGCGTCTTCCACCATTTCTTCGTCCACCCCTCAATTTTTTCACGCCACGCTCGGTCCGGCTTCGCATCGAGCATTGGAAGGAGTGCACGCAATGTGTGTGCGCTGTCACCAACGAGATTCACCTCCATCGGGTAACGCAAGCTCAGCATGTCAGCCTTGATGTCAATTTGTACGCCCCGCGCCGCTCCCTCTTTTGGCAAGAATTCCGAATAGGGGAAACCCGAGCCAATCATCAGCAAGGTGTCGCATTCGGTCATGAGGTCGTAGCTGGGCTTGGTCCCGAGCAGGCCGATGCTCCCAGTCACCCACGGAAGATCGTCTGGTAATACGGCCTTGCCGAGCAGGGCTTTTGCGACCCCCGCACCAAGCTTATTCGCGATGGCGATGACTTCATCGGTCGCATGAAGGGCGCCCGCGCCCACCAATATTGCGACCTTTTTCCCCGCGTTGAGGATAGCTGCTGCACGTTGTAAATCTTCTTCGAAGGGCACTACCTTCGGGGCGGTGTACCCGACTCCTGAATGAAGCGTGCCGTGTTTGCGTCCGGGCGCCTCGTATTCGAGATCCTGTAAGTCGTTGGGCAGAATGATTGCTGTGACCTTGCGTTCTGCCATCGCTATGCGAACAGCCCGGTCGACTAGGTGACGGACCTGCGAAGGCACGCTCGCCTGTTGAACAAACGCGCCGGCCACGTCCTTGAACAGGGAGACTAGATCGAGTTCCTGCTGAAAGTGCCCACCAAGTGCCGCTCGGGCTTGCTGACCGGCAATGGCGAGTACAGGCATGTGGTCCATGCGTGCATCGTAAAGGCCCGTCACAAGGTGGGATGCGCCCGGCCCCGACGTAGCCAAGCAAACGCCGAGTTCGCCGGTAAACTTGGCATGAGCGCTAGCCATGAATGCTGCCATTTCTTCATGGCGGACCTGGACGAATTCGATGCGAGAGTGCGAACGATTCAGTGCGCCGAGAAGACCATTGATGCCGTCACCGGGATAGCCGTAGATGCGCCGTATTCCCCATGCATGCAGGCGTTCAACGAAAAAATCAGAGACGGTCTGCTTCATCATGCTTCCTCGGCTTTGTTGGTCATGAGTATGTACAACCCGCTTAACTTAAGCTTTCGATTCGCTCGCGATACTGTTAGTAACCCGTAACTAGCCAAGTGGTGTGGACGTGACGGCAATATCTGTTCCTGCAACTTGGCGATCCTTCGAGAGACTCAATCTTGTTTCTAACCCGATCTTGTTTCTATATTGCTTCGCGCATAGCAAAGGGTTCGTTCCCAAAGAACAAAGAGCACGTCTCAAACGTCTTCTATTGAGCATAGACGCGCCCCCGCCCCGGGCTGAAACGCGCGGGCGCGCTGTCTTCAGTTGTGGGCATAGATCTTGTTGAGCGTTATCTGCTTGTTTTGATACATCTGTCGGACCTTCTTCATGAAGAGTGCATCGGGCGTTTTCTTGCACTCGGTCACAATCTCATCGACGGGATGCGCGGTATCCAGGATCAGCCTATCGTTCTCGCGGACACCGAGCTTGTCGACGCCGGCTACCCAGTAGACAAGGGCAGGCCGATATGCTTCATCTGTCGCGACAAACTCATTGCATTTCATTTTGGAAGGAATGACCTCTTTGGGCGTTTGTGCGAACGCGGTACTGGCCATGACAAGGCCGCATAGTGCGATGAGAATCGAAGTCGATTTCATGTTGCATTCCTAAGTAAACGTAAATTGAAGATCGCGGGCGGAAACGACGGCATCTGAAAAAACGGGTTTTGCCGCGACAATGGGCGCGCTGTCTCTGATGCGTTTTAAGGTTTACCCGCATCAACGCTATGCGAACGGGATATAGGCAGACTAGGCCAGCATTCTTAAACCAAACTTATTTGAGAGCGGCCATCTTCAGATGGTCATCTCGCCCAGTGGACAGTGCTTCAATCGCAGTTTCTCGTACCTGCGAGATTAAGCGCGGGTTAAGGTCCAGCGACTAGTGTCGGGGTGCGGGTTGGTATCCTGCTGGACGGCAGTAGATGTTGCGGCGCAATGCGTCGTAGACGTATTGGAGGAAACAGAAAATGGCTCTACATATCAGCGCAGATTTATTGTTCGAGGAGAGCTTGGCGCATCGCGCCGGGCGTCGGACGTTCGGGGCTCGACTGGACCATTGTCTGAAGCGAAACAATATCTCGTCAAGTCAGGCCGCCAAGCGAGTCGGAGTTGCAGTAGAAGAAGTGACTTATTGGCGTGCCGGTATTACTGCTCCGACGCGTTCGGGGTGCCGGCGTCTGTCGCGATTGCTCGGCGTCGACGTATTCTGGCTGTGCCTGGGGATAGAGGCGGAAGGACCCGATACCCGCGTTCTTTGAGGGACCAAGGTGTCCAGGCGGCGGTTCTGGGTCGTGAGTGTGTGGGCTGTATCCGTTACTAACAGTGTCCCTCCAGCCGTTCGATAGCCAACAGATAATGACCGTCAGGACCTTGAAAGAGGAGGATAGGCCCGTCCGACGTCGGTCTTATATGACGCGATGGCATGCCGAGATTCGACGCAAGCCTGCTTAAATCGCTGCAACGAATCACGATTCTGTCACTGACGATGTCAGTGGCAATGGCTCGGGTGAGAGATTGCGGGACAATCGGTCTGCGGTACGCAAGCAATTCAAGGTGAGGTGACAACTCCGAGGTTGTCTGAAGAGACACTACATCGACTATCGGATTTTCGAGCGCATCCAGCAATCCCTGCTCGCTTCCAGAATTGGTTTGATAAGCGTTCATGGTCAGTCCCAGCGAGTCCGCATAAAATGCGATGCTCGACGGGGCACTGGATACGGATATGGCGGTATGGTCGACGCCCGCGCGCACAGTTGATCGCGCATTTTCATCGCCAGCAGGCTGCAGCAATTCGAGCGGGTGACCATCCGGGTCACGAAACTTGAATGCCGTGACGCCGCCGCTGCCGTCGGGCAGACGAATCGGCGCCGGACCGCCATCCGAACCGCGTGAAATTGTCGTCGGGAGCACCGAGACGCTGTCTTCACGATAAAGCCGCGTGAACGCGATGTCGATATCCATGCAACGTACCGCCAGATGTTGAAACTCAAGATCCGCGGAGGTGTTGGGCGACGTATAAGGGCGAGCGTTCGGGCCGGCTTCGACAAGCTCGAGTTCCTCCTCGCCAAGCCGCAAGCGTTGCACGTTGATATCGCGCGCGCCGAATCCAAGTTCAGCCGCGAGCGCTCGCTCCATGATGAACGCTGGACCAATGGGCAGGAAGCCGAGCCGGTCCTGATAGAACGCAGTACTGCGGTCCAGCTGAACGACGTTACGGCTGATTCGGATAATCCGGGTGATAGGCGCGGGCTTCATGGACGCTGCGCTCCCCGCTGATTGGTATAGATGGCAAACAGGGAATGTGAGGCGCAGATAAACAAGCGGCTTCGATTGCGCCCGCCAAACGTCAAGTTTGAAACGGTCAACGGCACGTAAATCTTGCCCAGTAGTTCACCGGAGGGGGCGATGCAATGCACGCCATCCGCGGCGCTCGACCATACGTTGCCATCCTCATCGCAGCGAATGCCATCGGCGAACCCGGGATCGATCGTGTGGAATAAGTTCGGCTGGGAACACGCGACGCCCTCTGCGCTGACATCCATCACGGCAATGTGCTGGATCGGGCTTGGATCGAACTGCAGACCACTTTCACAGACATAAAGGCGCGTCTCGTCCGGCGAAAAACACAAACCGTTGGGACCCACGAACTGGTCAGAAACGACACTGAGTTCGCTGCTGCTCGGCACGAGCCTGTACACGCATGCGGGACGTTCCTGCACCTGCTTGCCGCCTTCATAATCAGTCTGAATGCCATAGGGTGGGTCCGAGAACCAGATCGAGTCATCGCTTTTGACGATCACATCGTTGGGCGAGTTCAAGCGCTTGCCTTCGAAGCGATCTGCCAGTATTAGTACACGCCCGTCGAGTTCGGTACGCGTAATACACCGCTCGCCGTGCGAGCACCCGATCAGCCGGCCCTGACGGTCGCGCGTATGCCCGTTGGCAAAGCCCGACGGCTGCCGGAACACGCTGATGCCGCCGTTTTGCGTCCATCGCATGATCCGGTCATTCGGCAGGTCGCTGAACAGCAGGCAATCCTGGTCGGCAAACCAAACTGGCCCTTCAAGCCAGCGAAAGCCGCCGCCGAGTAATTCGAGCGGCGCATTGGGAAGGACCATCGCCTTGAAGCGTGGGTCAATGATTTCGACATCCGAATGCGTGCCCATGTAATGCTCGCTAGCGAAAGTGTCCCGGCAAATGCACCGGAGCCACGTGCAACTGGATCGTCATGAGCACCGCAGGCTGATCGCCAATCGTGCCTGAACGATGACCTATGCGCCCCGCGCCATCGGCGATGCTGCCCTGGTCCTCTCCCAGCGAGAGATCGCCCGGACCCATTTCGATGCGCGTGCCGTCCATGGACTCTACCCACCACCGACCCGATATCGGGATGATCCACTGAGGCGCCGGGTTCTCGTGCCAGTCACCGACCCAACCGACTGGCTGGACTGTGACCACCACCGTGGCCTCAGACCGGTCCTGGTTGTCGTTCCATTGGGGAGCAGCATTGCCGACGCCCTTCAGTTCAAACCGGTCCAGTTCACAGCGGACTTGATGACTGACCCCCAGATTGTCTGTCCACAAATGCCAATAGCCCACCCTGGGGGCTTCACCTTCTTTCGCGGGCGATTGCGTCGTTGCGTTTGAAACTGAGGCGGCCATGAATGCGCTCCTTGGCTGGATGATTTTCCGTCGCTTTACTGATTGCTGGAAGAGGCGGGAGAGCCCATCGACGACACACTTCCGTACGGTGCAGACGAAAGTGGATGTTTGAGTACAGCGGACGCACTCATCGGCGTCCCGCCGACTGTAATCAGAAGCAGGCCTCCCACCAGGCCGAAATTCTTTAGAAAGTCCCAGAAGTGGCTTCGACCGTCGCCCGCTTTGGCCCAGAAATGCGGATATCTCCAGAACGGGTGATACAGGAGTGCCGTGACGGCGCAGAAACCCGCAAGGACGAAGGCGGCGAGACGATCGTGCCAGCCAATGACGATGCAAACAGGCGTGACGAATTCGACAACGATGGCGATCACGAGTAACACGGCGCCGCCGGGCAGGAAAGACGAGGTCGCTTGCTGCATCGCTTCCTTCCAATGGACGATCTTGTCGAGCGCACTGAAGGGGAACATCACGACCAGGCACACGCGCGCGATCAAGGGGATAGCGACCATGTCGAAGAAATTCATCTTCAATCCCTCGCGGTGAGCATCATGCGGCCACCGGCATCACGCCCAGGCGCTCGCCGATCTTGTCCGCGACCCGCAGCGCATTGGCAATGATTGTCAGGGTCGGGTTGACTGCTCCGATCGACGGAAAGAAGCCGGCGTCGGTTACGTAGAGATTGTCGAGTTCATGTGCCTTGCAATTCACGTCGAGCACGGAGGTGGCCGGGTCGACACCGAAGCGAATGGTGCCTGCCTGATGAGCGGTGCCTCCAATCGGTATGTCCTTCCCCAGATAGAGCTTACGGTCCATCATCGCCGCGTGGGCGCCCGCGTCAGCAAGCAGCCCCTCGAGTTTCTTTCTCAGCCGGTGATGCGCTTCCATGTTGCCCTCCTTGATCTCCAGCAAGACGTGGTCGCCGTCGTATCGGATACGGTTTTCGGGGCGAGGCAGATCTTCCGTCGATAGCCAGAAGTCCATTGAGTGCCGTGCCATGGTTTCGAAGGGCATTTCCGGCAGCCATTCGAGCCATGCGGGCAACGCTTCGCCTCGGATCTGATCGGCATGGGAGGTCGCGCACATCTGGATTAGGCCAAGCGGATAGACCCAATCGTCTGCACCGAAGTAAAAATCGCTGATCGCAAGGGTCTTCTGGAAGATCGTATCGTTGGGTTCGCGCGTCAGTGCCATCAGGATGGACTGGTTATGCCGCATGTAGTTGCGGCCCACTTGGTCGGACCCATTGGCCAGGCCCCTGGGATGTTTGTCATTGCGCGAGCGCAAGAGAAGAAGGGCCGACGACAATGCGCCGCAAGCGACCACGACAATATCGCCGGTATAGCGCTCCTCCGTCCCCCCGCGTTCCACATGAACGCCCGTCACGGTGTTGCCTGATTCGTCTGTTTCAAGCCGGGAAACGTAGGCATTCGTCATCAATGTAAGATTCGGATAGGCCGCAAGCGCGGGGTCCACGCACATGACCTGCGCGTCCGCCTTGCCATTGAGCAGACACGGAAACCCGTCGAAGGCGTCGCATCGGATGCATCGACTGGTGGGCGTCACCTTGCCATCTTTCTCATCCAGCAGGATACCGAGTGGCAAATGAAACGGGTGTAATCCCGCTTTAACCAACGAGTCGTTAAGAGCCTGGATGCGCGGCTCATGGGACACAGCTGGATGCGGGAAGGGCGTACTCGCATGCGGCTCGCACGGGTCCTCGCCGCGCTGTCCGTGAACATGAAACAGACGCTCGGCCTCGGCGTAATAGGGCTCGAAGTCTGCGTACTTGAGCGGCCATGCGGGCGAAATGCCGTCCTTGTGCTGAAGTTCGTCGAAGTCGCGCTCACGAAGCCTGAAGAGCGCCGCGCCGTACACCTTGGAGTTGCCGCCTACATAGTAGTGAAGACCTGGGTGGAACTTGCTGCCGTCACCGCCGTACCAGGTTTCGCTGGTCTGATACATGCCCTCGACGAACACGGTCTTCGAATCCCAGTTGGCTGGCTCGCGCTTTAAATAATCGCCGCGTTCGAGAAGCAGAATCTTTATTCCCGTCGAGGCAAGTTTTTGCGCGAGAGAAGCGCCACCCGGGCCGCTTCCCACCACGATGACATCGTAATGGCTCATGTTTTTTCTGTTCCGATCACTCGTGTCATCGATTTGAGATTGGGTCCGCTTGCGTTGCATTGAATACGCTAGCGTCTGGAATGTTCAAATCACTCAGGCAAGAAGCAGTCCTGTTGGTATTTAGTAATGCAGTGTGTCGTCCTACAGGGGCGGTACAAGTTTTGCGCTTCAGCAGCATGGTGTCATTGATACACCGCCCCTACGAACTAGTGCCGGTTCCACTCGAGCCCGCGTTTTCATATGACCGTTCAGAGAGAAATGACAATGCCAAAAGTGGTGGTAGTGACCGGGGCGAGCGCAGGTGTCGGTCGCGCCACGGTCGAAGAGTTTGCACGGCAGGGATATGACGTAGCGTTGTTAGCGCGGGATCCTGACCGGCTGGCGCACGCGGCTTCGGAGCTCGAGTCGCGGTACCGGGTCCGTACGCTCGCGATTCCCACTGATGTCGCGGATGCCCCAGCAGTCGACGCTGCCGCCACGCGAGTCGAACAGGAATTGGGACCGATCGATGTGTGGGTCAATGTCGCCATGGCCACTGTGTTTGCGCCGGTTTCAAAACTCACTGCGCAGGAGTTCGAGCGTGGCACTAAGGTGACCTATCTCGGCCAAGTGCACGGAACCATGTCGGCGCTGTCGCGCATGCGGGTTCGAAACCGTGGGGCGATAGTCAACGTGGGCTCGGCACTCGGTTATCGATCGGTTCCACTGCAGTCCATTTACTGCGGCGCCAAATTTGCGATTCGCGGTTTCACTGACGCGCTGCGTTCTGAGCTTATCCATGACAAGCTGAACGTCCACCTGACGATGGTCGATTTGCCGGCCGTGAACACGCCTCAATTCGACTGGGCGAGGAACAAGATGGGCGTGAAAGCCAAGCCGGTTGCACCCATCTTCGAGCCCGAACTGCCGGCCCGCGCCATCTTCTTTGCTGCCACGCACAAGCGCCGCGAGATTTGGGTTGGCTTTCCCACTGTAAAGGCTATTCTGGCTAACCGCATCGCTCCGGGTCTCATTGATAAATATCTGGCTTCGACCGGTTATACGGGACAACTGACGGAGGAGCCGCTCGCGGCGGACGCACCGGACAACTTGTTCGAACCGGTGCGGGGTGACTATGGCGCGCATGGTCGCTTTGACAGGGAATCGAAAGCACACAGTTGGGAGATGTTCACGGACCGGCACCGAACGGTCTTCTGGACTGCCGCTGCGGTGGGTGTGATCAGCGGTGTCCACTGGCTAGCGAAGAAATACAAAGTCTGAGCCAACGCAATCACGGTCCCGGAAACACCCCAATGAGCAAACCGATCGAGGATTACGCCCTGTTGGGCGACGGTGAAACCGCTGCGTTGGTGAGCCGGGATGGCTCCATCGACTGGCTTTGCTGGCCGCGATTTGACGATGACGCCTGCTTCGCCGCGCTCCTTGGCACGCACGACAACGGCCATTGGTCAATGGCCCCCGTTGCCCCAGTGATCCATCAAAGCCGTCGCTACCAGGAAGATACGCTTGTCGCGGAAACCGATTTTGCGACAGAGGAAGGCGCGGTCCGGGTCGTTGACTTCATGCCGATGCGAACAACGTTCTCATCGGTCGTGCGGATAGTCGTTGGCTTGCGCGGCAGCGTAAAAATGCGATCGACCCTATGCATCCGGTTCGACTACGGTGCATTGCCACCCTGGTCGACGGCAGAAGGCGACAGTATGGTCGCGAAAGTTGGACCCGATTTGGTGATCCTGCGCGCACCGATGCCACTCGAAGTTAAGTCTCATGCCACCAAAACGGAATTCGATGTCATGCAAGGAGCCCGGTTAGCGTTCGTGATGAGCTACGGGCCGTCTCACCAGCCGCCTCCAGCGGCCATCGATGCTGAAGCCGCGTTAGTATCGACCCAGGGATTCTGGCGCAACTGGATCGCTCGCTTCGACAATTCGAAGACTGACTGGCCGAACGAGGTGAGGCGCTCGTTGCTGACGCTCAAGGCATTGATCCATCAACCGAGCGGCGGGTTGATCGCGGCGCCCACGACGTCGTTGCCCGAGGCGCCGGGCGGCAAGATGAATTGGGATTACCGATACTGTTGGCTTCGAGATGCGAGTTTTACCCTAGGTGCGCTAATCAACGCAGGGTTTCATGGCGAAGCGCTCGCTTGGAGAGATTGGTTACTGCGCGCCATTGCTGGTTCGCCCGAACGAATCAGAATCATGTATCGCGTTGACGGCGCGCGTCATCTTAATGAGTGGATCGTCGGTTCGTTATCGGGATACCGTTATTCTCAGCCGGTACGTGTTGGCAACGCCGCGTCGACACAACATCAAATTGATGTCTTCGGAGAAGTTCTCGATTGCCTCGACCTCGCTCGCCGGGGTGGCGTGCCTGCTTCGACACAGGAGGCGGAGATTGCGCTAAAGATCGTCGAACACCTCGCGGTAACGTGGAACAGCGAAGGCTCCGGAGTCTGGGAGTCCCGCGCCGATCCGCGCCAGTACACGTATTCGAAGGTGATGGCCTGGGTCGCATTCGATCGTTTCATTCGCCATCATGAAGCGCTCGGTAGCACAAGTACGCTGGATCAGCGCATGCTTGAACGCGTTACCGCATTGCGATCGATGGTGCACGAACAGGTTTGCCGGGAAGGCTGGAACGAAGGTTTGGGCAGTTTCACGCAGCACTATGGTGGCCAGGAAATCGACGCAAGCCTGCTCCTGTTGCCTCTAATGGGCTTTCTGCCGGCTGATGAGCCTCGCATGGCGGCGACAATCGCGACAATCCAGCGTGAACTCTCAGAAGGCGGCTTAATTCGCCGAACAAAGGCGCGCCAGGACGGCCCGAGCGAGGGCGTGTTTCTCGCATGCTCATGCTGGATGGCCGACTGCCTGATCCTACAAGGTCGCACCGACGAGGCACGGGCGCAATTTGAACGCGTCTTGGCTGTCAGTAATGACCTCGGATTGTTGTCCGAGGAATACAACGTCGCGGGCAAACACCTTGCCGGCAATTTTCCGCAAGCGTTGACCCATCTTGCTATCGTCAACACGGCGCTCAACCTGTGTGGTCCGACGCTCAACCGGGGCGGTAGCTAACATTCCCGTGCTCACCTAGGGTAACGCGTGTCCCGCACCCCACACTCGAGCCAAACACCAACATGTCAGGAGTCTTTCATGACAGATGAAGCATCCAAAGATCCTTCCGCTCCGGCGAGTCCGGACACGAGCCGTTTGCCACACGTGGCGTCCTATCCCACGCTGGCTGGGCAGCCTGCGCTCGTGACTGGCGCGAATTCCGGCATCGGCAAAGCCGTCGCCCTTGGACTCGCTCGTGCAGGTGCAGACGTGATCGTCAACTACGTGGTCGATCCGCAAGCGGCAGAAGACGTGGCTCACGAAATAGCAAGCCTTGGACGGCGTGCGATTGCGCTTCAGGCCGACGTCAGCAATGAAGAGCAAGTGCAGGCGATGTTTGCGCGTGCGATCGGCCATTTCGGTACGCTTCACATCGTGGTCAGTAACGCGGGTTTGCAGCGCGACGCGCCGTTCGACAAAATGACGCTGGAGCAGTGGAATACGGTAATTGGGGTGAACCTAACCGGACAGTTCCTTTGTACGCGAGAAGCGGTAAGGGAATTCAAACGGCGGGGCGTCGATAGCGCCGTATCGGTTGCAGCCGGGAAGATTCTCTGCATGAGCTCCGTGCATCAGGAGATACCTTGGGCGGGTCATGCCAACTACGCTGCGTCCAAGGGTGGTGTCATGCTACTGATGAAAAGCCTTGCGCAAGAAGTCGCGCCTTACCGCATTCGAGTCAATAGTATTGCCCCGGGGGCGATTCGCACGCCGATTAATACGGGAGCGTGGAGCACGCCCGAGGCCTATGCCGAGCTGATGACGCTGGTACCCTACAAGCGCATAGGTGAACCGGACGACATCGCTCAGGCTGCAGTTTGGCTTGCGTCAGATGCGGCTGATTACGTGACCGGCGCGACGCTTTTTGTGGACGGTGGAATGACCTTGTACCCAGGATTTGCGACAGGCGGCTAGTGTAGGCAAAAAGCGCTCCCGATTTTCAAGAGGCTGGCATCGCCATACGTAGTGCCAAGCTGGCCATGATCCAGATCGTGCCGCCCACCATGATCGTCAACAGCAGTGCCGAGAACAGGATTAGCTGCAGATCCTCGCGCTTGTGGGCGAAGCTGATGTGCAGAAAACAGCGAAAGTGTATAAGGATCTGCACCAGCGCGAATATGCCAATAACGATCAGCGTCGGCATGCGCGGTAGCCCAGCCCAGTGCACTAGCGCGAACGGCACCAAGGTGAGCAACAACGCAATGCCCGCGCCCCAGACATAGGATCGGAACTCCCTGCGTTCCTCTTGCATCGGGTCTACGCCGTCGACAGGGGCGTTTGGTTGTTCGCTCATGTGAGCCCCGCCAGATAAACCACGGAGAAAATCGCGATCCAGACAATGTCCAGGAAATGCCAGAACAGCGCGAGCCGCATGATGCCGAGCTTCGCCTTAGTATCAAGACCGTAGCGGGCAATTTGGCCCACCAGACAGATCAGCCAGATGCAGCCGCCAGCGACGTGCAGGCCGTGCAAGGGCACCAGGTCGAAGAAGGCGGACAGAAAACCGCTGCGACTGGGTACGCCGCCCTTGGCGAACATGGTACTGAAGTCATGCAGTTCGAAACACAGGAAGGCAACGCCCAGTATCAGGGTCGCCGCTAGCCATCCGATCAGCCGCGGCGTACTGTGCTTGTACTTGAGCGCCAGCGATGCCATCCCGAAGGTGAAGCTGCTGGCCAGAAGCAAAAGTGTCTCGACGAAGATGCTCTTGATGTCGTAAAGCTGGTAGGGCCCTGGGCCACCGGCAGTGGCATGCACCGAGGTCACATAGGTCGCGAACACCATGCCGAACAGGATGGCGTCGCTCATGAGAAATACCCAGAAGCCGAACATCAAGCTTTCGGCGGCTTCGTGATCGTTGCCGTGCGCGGAACTCAGATTCAAGCCCGGGTACTTGGCGGCTTCGCGGCTCATGGCACAACCCCGTCGATTTCATGTTGGGCCAATCCGTCGTTAGCCGGCGTGCGTTCGTCAGCACGGGATATGGCCGTGACCGAGGCCAGAGCATCGACCCAGTGATGATGTTCCTTGCGCACCTGCTGTGCGCTGACAATGCGTGTGGTGTCTCGCGCGAATCCGCGCACGATCATGGTGACCATGCCGGCCAGGAAAGACAGAATCACCATCCACCAGATGTGCCAGACCAGGCCAAAGGCGAGGGAGAAGCCGACGGCCCCGATGACCGGTCCCATAGCGCTGTTCTTCGGCATCTCAATGTCTTCATACGTGTCGAGTCGCTGATAGGCGCTGCGGCCTTCCTTGGCAACGGTGAATGCATCGCGATCTGTGACTCGCGGAATCATCGCGAAGTTGTATTCAGGCGGTGGCGCGGAGATCGACCATTCGAGACTGCGCCCATCCCACGGATCACCGGCAAACACCCGATTCGCGTTCCGCTGCCTGATCGAAACCCACAACTGCACGATTAGGGCTGTGAGGGCCAAGATAATGAGAGCGGCACCAAGCAAGGCCACCATTTCCAGCGGCACGTAGGCGGGCTCGGAGTAAGCAACTGTACGACGGGGCATACCCATTAGCCCCAGTGCGTAGAGCGGAAAGAACGCCAGCATGAATCCGGCTATCCAGCACAGTGCCGAAATTTTCCCCCAACCCTCGTTGAGACGAAAGCCAAAAGCCTTGGGAAACCAGAAGTGGTAGGCGGCGATCATTCCGAATAGTAAGCCGGGCACCGCTACGTTGTGGAAATGCGCAACCAAAAACACGCTGTTGTGCACCTGGTAGTCCACACCTGGGTCCGCCAACAGTATTCCGCTCATGCCGCCCAGCACGAACAGCAGCATGAAGCCGATTGAATAGATCATTGGCACGGTAAAGCGTATCCGGCCGCGAAACATCGTCAACATCCAGTCGTAGATTTTGACGCCGGTTGGAATGCCGATCAGCATCGAGGCGATGCCGAACACCGCGTTGATATTAGCGCTTTGGCCCATGGTGAAGAAATGATGCAGCCAAACGGTGAACGACAGAATCGCGATGGCCATGGTGGCCATCACCAGCGTGCGGTAGCCAAACAGCACCTTGCCGGAGAATGTCGAGACGACTTCGGAGTAGACGCCGAACGCCGGCAGTATCAGGATATAAACTTCCGGATGGCCAAATAGCCAGAACAAATTGGCGAAGTGCATCATGTTGCCGCCAAGCGCATTGGTGAAAAAGTGAAACCCGAGATAGCGATCCAGCGCGAGCTGCGCCGTCGCCACGGTCAGTGGCGGCATGGCAAAGATCATCAGGATGCTCGTGCATAGTGCAGTCCACGTGAACAGGGGCATGCGCATGAACGTCATTCCGGGTGCACGGTGTTTGTAAATGGTGACCGCGAAATTGATGCCAGTGAAGGTAGAGCCCAGAGAGGCCAGCGAAAGCGACCAGATCCAATAATCCGGGCCCACGCCGGGGCTGAAGGTTGCCTCCGTGTACGGGGGGTAGCCGAACCAGCCGCCGGTGGAAAAAGTGCCGATGCAAAGTGAAATCATGACCAGCGCTGCGCCGGCGACGGTCAGTCCCAGACTGATCGAATTAAGCACAGGAAAGGCGACATCGCGCGCGCCGATTTGCAGCGGCATGACGTAGTTGATCATGCCGGTGAGAAACGGCATCGCCATGAAAAAAATCATGATGGTGCCGTGGGTGCTGAACAGCTGCGCGAAATGATCCGGTGAGAGAAAGCCACCGCCAAGGCCGAATGCCTGCTGGGTACGCATCAGCAGGGCCTCGATCAGCGCACGCGCCAGCATCA
>Ga0302308_10001309_pt1 | contig 20225 bp, 13 predicted proteins | sample III_Palsa_E3_3_FD_200531 | JGI IMG/M metagenome (GOLD analysis project Ga0302308, IMG submission 200531) | Peat permafrost microbial communities from Stordalen Mire near Abisko, Sweden - III_Palsa_E3_3 | ecosystem: Environmental > Terrestrial > Soil > Palsa > Peat permafrost | place: Sweden...
AAGCTGGGCGCCGAGCTTTGGATGCAGGCCGGCGCCGGTGCCGCGATCGGCCTCGCCGACAGCGACTATGCCGGCGTCGTTTTCGAGCAGGATCGGTTGCGGCTGGCCGCCGAAGCCGACCTATTGCTCGCGGTACAGCCGCCGCCGGCAGATATCGTGCGCGCGATGAGGCCGGGCGCGATCTTGATTTGCTTCGTCTATGCCCAGCGGCAGCGGGAGCTGGTGGCGCTGCTGCGCGATCGCGGCATCACCTGTTTCGCGATGGAACTGGTGCCGCGGATCAGCCGCGCGCAGTCGCTGGATGCGCTTAGCAGTCAGGCGGCGTTGTCGGGCTACTACGCGCCGCTGCTGGGCGCGGTGCATATGACGCGCATCCTGCCGATGATGACTACAGCGGTCGGATCGCTGCGCGCGGCGAAGGTGCTGGTGATGGGGCTCGGCGTCGCCGGTTTGCAGGCGCTCGCCACCGCGCGCCGGCTGGGCGCGGTGACCGAGGGCTACGACGTGCGGCCGGAAACCAAGGAGCAGGCAGCGTCGCTCGGCGCCAAGTTCGTCGACACCGGGGTGGATGCGACCGGAACCGGGGGCTACGCCAGGGAGCTGACCGCCGACGAAAAAGAGCGGGTCCAGGCGGCGCTGACCCAACATATCCAGCAGGCGGACATGATCGTCACCACCGCCGCGGTGCCGGGCAGGCCCTCGCCTAAGCTCATCAGCAAAACGCAGGTCGACGGCATGAAACACGGCGCGGTGATCGTTGATCTGGCGGCCGAGGGCGGCGGCAATTGCGAATACACCGTGCCGGACGAGACCGTGACGGTGGGCGCCGTCACTATCCTGGCGCCGACCAACGTGCCTTCGCTGCTGGGCGAACACGCGAGCGAGCTCTATGCCAAGAACCAGCTCAGCCTGCTCGAACTTTTGATCAAGAACGGCACGCTGGCGCCGGATTGGAGCGACGAGGTGGTCGCCGGCACCGCGCTTACCCACGCCGGCGAGATCACGAACGCCGCGGCGCGCAAGATGTTCGAGAATAGTTAGGTTTGACGATAATAATGAGAAGTGAAACCAAGCAAGAAGTCTTCTTTTTTGAAAAAAATAAGCAAAAAACTTTTATTGACAAAGTTTTTTTGCTTCTTTTTGTTCACAAAAAGAAGATTCTTTCTTTATCTGCCCTAAAATAGGAGCCGCAATCATGATGTTTGAAACCTCGATGACCTTCGTCATCGCCCTCTACATCTTTATGCTGGCCGCCTTTACCGGCTACGAGGTGATCAGCCGCGTGCCCTCGATTCTTCACACACCGCTGATGTCGGGATCGAACTTCGTCCACGGCATCGTGGTGGTGGGCGCGCTCTATTCGCTGTTCAACGCGGTTACCATCACCGAGGAGGCGATCGGCTTTTGCGGCGTGCTGCTGGGTGCGGGCAACGCTGCCGGCGGCTATGTCGTGACCGCGCGCATGCTCGCGATGTTCAAGGCGAGCGACAAGAACAAGAAGGCATAGACTTCATGTATCCGCAAATCCTTACCGCTGGCAGCGGCTTGCTTGCGTCGCTGCTGTTCATCTTCGGCCTGAAACGGATGTCGTCGCCGGTGACGGCGCGATCGGGGATCGTGGTCGCCGGCGTCGGCATGCTGATCGTGGTGATCACGAGCTTCTTCTATCTGCTGAGCCTGCCGGAAGCGGCGGTAGCCCGGCTACCGGTTAATTTGGCGCTCGCGCTGGTTGCGCTCGCGATCGGCATCAGCCTCGCCTGGTGGAGCGGCAAAACCGTGGCGATGACCGCGATGCCGCAGATGGTGGCGCTCTATAACGGCATGGGCGGCGGTGCGGCAGCGGCGATCGCGGCGGTCGACATGCTGTCGGGGCGGTCGACGGCTGCCCTGCCGCTGGTGATGACGGTCGCGGGCGCGCTGATCGGATCGGTCTCGCTGGCAGGTTCGGTTATCGCCTGGGCAAAACTGGATGGGCGGATCAATTCGACTTGGCGCTGGCCGGGTCAGCGATTCTTCAACGGCGCGGTTTTCATCGCGACGGTGGCACTCGGGCTGGCGTTCATCGTTTTAGCCGGGGGGACGCATTCGAGTCCGCTGGCGGGAGTGTTCTTCGCCGGAGCGCTGTCGTTCGGCGTGCTGATGACGCTGCCGATCGGCGGCGCGGACATGCCGGTGGTGATTTCGCTCTACAACGCCTTCACCGGCCTCGCGGTCGGGTTGGAAGGCTACGCGATGCAAAACCCGGCGCTGATGATCGCCGGCATGGTGGTGGGGTCGGCCGGCATGTTGCTGACCTTGCTGATGGCCAAAGCGATGAACCGGTCGATCGCCAACGTGCTGTTCAGCAATTTCGGCGCGATCGCGGCGGGCGGTGCGGCCGATATCAAGGGCCAACTGAGGCCGGTCGAGGCCGCCGACGCCGCGGTCACGATGCGTTACGCGAGCAGCGTGATCATCGCCTGCGGCTATGGCTTGGCGGTCGCGCAAGCGCAGCAGAAGCTGTATGAATTTGTAAAACTGCTGCAGGCTGCGGGCGTGGACGTGAAATTCGCCATGCACCCGGTCGCCGGGCGAATGCCGGGGCACATGAACGTGCTGCTGGCGGAGGCCGGGGTGCCGTATGACATCATATTCGACATGGCAGACATTAACGATAGTTTTGCCGAGACCGACGTGGCGCTCGTGATTGGCGCGAACGACGTGGTGAACCCGGCCGCGCGCAGCGATAAGTCGTCACCGATCTACGGCATGCCGATCTTGAATGTGGACAAAGCACGGCAGGTTTATGTGATCAAGCGCGGCCAGGGCCGGGGCTACGCCGGGGTAGAGAATCTGTTGTTCTATGAAGAGAATTGCAACATGGTCTACGGTGACGCCCAGGCGGTGCTGGTGAAGATGATCCAGGCGATCAAGGACTTGGGAGAATAACGGATAAAAGTTTTTTGCTTCTTTTTTTCAAAAGAAGACTTCTTCTTTTTGTGAACAAAAAGAAGCAAAAACACTTTGAGTGATTCAGCTCCGGCGTAGCACGACCAGTCCTGACGCTGGGATCACCAAGTTTAACGAACCGCCCTGCGCCCCGAGTGCGGCACCATCGTTGCCGACGTTCCAACCGTCGTAGGCCTGGCCATCGCTGTTGAATACCTCGGTCCAACCCGCGTCGCCGAGGCGGTCGCTGTGGATCCAGTAGCCGTTGGGAAACGCGGCGTTGTTGAGCGATCCGACGACCAAGAATTCGTCCTGATCATCCCAGCGGTGGAATGCGATGATGCGGTTCTGATCGTCGGTCGCGGCAACATCGATATTGTTGGACCGGATCGCCGCGTTCTCGATGCTGAGCCGGATCAGATCCTGGTAATAGCGAAACAATAGCGCGCCGGTGCCGACGCTATCGCCCAAGATGTCCTCGCGATTGGCCATGAACGTGTCATAGCAATAGGGATTCGCCGCGCCGATCTCTTCCCCCATGAAGAACATCGGCGTGCCGGCGGATAGCAGCGCTAGCCCCGCGGCGACCCGCACCCGCGCTTCGGCCCAACGCCTCGTGTCGCCGACCAGCGGCGCGCCGTTGACCGCGAGCACGATGGTGCGCGCCGAGCCGAGCCGATTGCCGCAATCGTCGTGCGATTCGTTGTAGACCACCTTGGCGCTGCCGCTCGCGCCGAGCGCGCCGGCGAAATAATCCATCGCCAGCGGCCGGTTGTCGCCGAAGCCCGCTTGCTGCACCAGCTGGGCATAGGAAGTTCCCTGGTATTCCACCAGATGATGCTGAAAGTCGCCGTACCATGTTGCATCAAAACCCAAACCGTCGCCGGCGAGACTCGGTTCGGTCATCGCGGCCCAGCCTGAATAATCCTCGGCGCTCAGAAACAGACCCGGCTTCAGCAGCCGCATGGTCCGGGTCCATTCTTTAAGAAACTTGATCCCGAACATCTCGGCGCGCGGCGCGTCGTCGCCGTTGGCGTGGATCACCGCATATTGATGGATCGAGCTGGTCTGATCGAGGCGGAAACCGTCGACATGGCATTCGGTAACCAGCCAGGCGGCGCTGCTGATGAAAAGCTGCCGCACCATTTCCTGGTCGTAGGCCGGCGCGTAGCCCGTGGACATGTTGTCGATGTAACCGCCGTCGGGCTCGGGATAATCGCTCGGCACGCCTTCATACCAGAAGTAGATGTTGCGCGTGGGGTCGTTCGAATCGTAGGCCCATTGCACGCGCTCGCCGTCGGGGTCGAAATGGTTGTAGCAGACGTCGAGAATGACGACGATGCCGCGCTGGTGGCATCTTTTCACGAACATTTTCAGCCGGTCGGTGCCGCCGGCGGCCTGGTCGATGGCGAAGAACTGCGCGGTGCCGTAGCCCCAGTTCGCCTTGTCCTCGAATTCGGCGATCGGCATCAGCTCTATCGCGTTGATACCGAGTAGGGCGAGATGATCGAGCAGCCCAATCGCGTCGTCGAGCGTTCCCGGATTAGGCTTGCCGAAGCCGAGCGCGCCGACGTGAAGTTCGTAGATCACCAGATCGCCGAGCAGGGTTGGCAGCGGATGTCCAGGCGAAAACTCGTCGCGCCAGAAATCCGCGACCGGCACGGCGCACTCCCCTTCGACCACGACGACCGATTGGTCGCACACTACGGAGCAGCTCGGTGGGCCATCGAGCGCGGCAGGCGGGCCGGGATAGGGTGCTCCGTTGGGATTAAAATTGCCCCGGCCGATCTGCTGGCGCGAATACATGTCGGTGCGATACGCCTGGGTACCGTCGTCCTTGGTGATGTGGAACATGTAGGGCGTGCCAACTAGCTTGGAAAAATCGGCGAGCGCGGGATCGTCTGCCGGCCCGGCGCTCCAGATCCCCTGCCCGGTGCTGGTCATCGCGATCGTCTTCACCACGCCGGTGCCGTCGTCAGCGACATAACCGCGCACCGGATCGGCCAGTACCAGCTCCACCGCGCGCGCGTTGGGCGCCCACACCGAGAAGCGAATTCCGGGTGGCATCCCGGGGATATCGTGCTTGACCGCGCCCAGCCGCGCGCAATTGGTCAGATAATAGATCTGGACTGCGGTTTCCGCTTCCAGCACGAACGACTGCTGGCGCGCGGTCGAATTCTCGTCGTCGACTTCACTCGCGATCGCCCAAACATCCTTGCCGGCCGGCCCGTCCAGCCTTACGCCCCAACAGAATGTGGTGCCGATCCCGCTCGGATCGAAGGTGACCTCGGCTTCGAACGATGGGCAGCTGTCGGAGTCGATCGCCGGCGCCATCGGCTGGACGCTCCACGCCGCCGCGCTTTGGCCCGATGCGTCCCAACTGCCCTCGAGCCGGACGTTGCTGAACGGGTTGCACGGGAGGCCGGGTCGAAAGCTGAATCGCGTGGTGTTTGCTGGGCACATAGCAATCTCCCGTCGGACGTGGATTGATCAGCTACTCGAAAGTCTCGGTGCCGAGGGGCTCGAGGTGGGGCGTGTTATCTTCGCGCTGGCGCAGCTTAGACAGCGTCTCATACATGCGAAGACGCGCCCGGCTTTGATTGCCGAGCGGACGATGCTCCGGCAGACAATGCCAGGGATTGTAGGAAAGATAGGAGACGAACTCGAATTGAGCCGCGGAATCAAATTTCTGCTGGGGAATGTGCAGCGTGGCGACCGGAATTCGTGGCGATAGCTTTTCCGGCCACAGCACAGCGTTGTTCTCGATCGGCATGCGGTGAGGATCGGTCTGAACCTGGACCATGATGTCGAATTCGACGTCGTGCTCGTCCAGAGTCTTCACCATGTTGTCGCGCAGATAATTGTCGGGCGGACGGAACGGCAGACGCGGAATTTTTTGATAGACCTTGGTCTTGGGGTAAAAGGAATATTGCATCGCCTGGCCCTCGCCAAGCAGATAGGGCACGCAACTGTAATAGTACTGACCGAGCGGATTGTACTGGGTCTGGTTCCACAGCGACTGCATCAGCATGTCGAGAATGTGGGTTTCGTGCGGGTCGAGGAAGTAGAACACCGGCATCTCGCGCAAGCTCCACTCCTGCAGCGCCGCGTTCGCGGTCGTGTCGGGAGTGACGAAGGTGGGCGTGCAGATGCAGATCAGGTCCTGCGTCGCCTTTTCGTCGTCCCATAGTTTTGGCCCTGGTACATCCATCAGCTTGATCGCCATGCTGACGAAGCCGACGTCGTCGATGTCGGCCGGCGCGGTCGGACCCGGTCCGGAATAGCGCACCCAGGCGGGAAAGCTGCGGGGCTCGGCCAGGATGCCGTGGCGCAGATGAGCGGGAAGATCGTCGCGGATGGTGACGGTGCCGCGCACCAGACCGTGAGTCTTGGTGTTGCCGCCGCGCAGATACTTGCCGGGCAGGAAATGGTTGCGCATCTGCGCCGCCATCCGGTCGATGATTTCCTGCAGGGCTTCGGCCTCGCCGGGCATGATGCGCTCCTCGGCGAGACCTAAACCCTCGTTCGGCCGGCGAACGTTGATCAGAAACTGAATTGCCGCGGCCATCGGAGTGCGGAACGCCCAGTTGAAAGCGGGGCGAAACCAGGGCTCGAACCGTCGTTCGAACAGCAATCCCGCCTTGAGAGCACCGTGTAAACGCTTTAGAAGCATCAGGCTATACTCCCGCAGCGGAAGGAAGGAAGTCTTCCTTTTTTGAAAAAAAGAAGCAAAAAACTTTTATTAATAAATTTTTTTTGCTTCTTTTTGTTCACAAAAAGAAGATTTCTCTTTCTTCCTACTCCATTGATTTTCATTTCCCGACCTGTGCCAAATACCGCAGCGCCCGCAGCCCTGGTACAAAGAAATAAGCGCCGCCGCGCACGGTAATAAACTGAGGCAAATTCGCAATCCGCCGGCACGGACCGGCGGCCTGCGGCAGCGTAAATGTGCTGCTGGGATGGCGCGAAGGGAAGTCGAGCCGATTGCCGAGCAGAGGGTCGCTCTCACCGGACAGGCCGTCGAACGTGGGATTCGCCAGCCAGGCGTTCTGGATGAATTCGAACTGGCGCGAAAGATTGGCGTTCAGACAGATGAAATGCAAGCCGACCGGCCCGTTAGCCTGGTCGAAGGCGCCGTAGGAGCGCCCGCGCCGAAGGATACGATGAAACCGCGCAGATGAAACGATGTCTTCGCGGGGCGGCCCGTGCTTGAAACCCAGCGTGCGCAGCAAACGCGAAATTAGTCCTTGCTTGCCCCCCGGCATGTCGGCGGTGCGGGGATTCGCGCGTCGGATGTGCGCGCCGATCGGACATTCCAGTCCGTCGGGGTCGGAGTAGAAAGTAAACCCGTTGTCTTTGATGTCGTCCGGGTCGGGGCCGACGCCCGCGATGCCTGGAGTGGCTTGGGTCACCAGCGGATCACCGGTGCTGAGCTTGCGGCCGACCATCGCTTCGGCGAGCGTGGTGCCGTTGCTGGCCGGAACCTGCGCGGACAGGAAACGCCAGAATCCCGCGACGTCCTGATCGAGCTGCCGGAACACCAGAAATGTGCCGTTGCGAGCAAAATCGCGCATGCCCTGCTCGTCCGCCGCAGGAGGAAGAATACCAGCGGGATCCCGCTCCGGCGCCAGCAATGGACGCTGCTCGTAGAGCCCGTATTCGTTGCTGTAACCGAGCAGAAACTCGCCGGCGGAGATCAGATTGCCGTATTCCAGCACGTCCGCCGCGCCGGGATTGCGCACGCCTTTCCAGTCGATCACCGGCTGGCTGATGCCGTCGATGAAACCGAAGTGCTCCAGCCGGTCACCGTCGCCGACCGATTTGTTCGTGGTCGGAAACTCTTGTGCGACCGAAAAGCCCGGCGCGATATCGGACTTTACCTTGGCGAGCAGTGCCGCAAGGCCGCCCTTGTTGGCGTAGAGCAGGATGACCGCGTCAGGCGTGTCAGCGCCCGCGCCCCACAACCAATTCGTCGGTGCGTTGGCGCCCAAATCACCGAGCCGTCGCGAGCGCCCTTCCGCGATCGCAGCACTGGTCGCGAGCCCACCATAGAATTCCCGCGAGAACTCGTGGATCACCGCCTCTGTCAGCCCCAGATTGGCCAGCCCTGGCGCGGTAAAGGCGATCTGAAGCGCCCGGTCCTGACGGGTCTCGAGATCGCCCGCGCTGGTGACCCGATAGGCGAACGGCGAGGATCCGCCGGAGACAGCACCTAGCCACGCCTTCGCCGCCGTCGCGTCTGTCACCCGCAGCAGCAAAAAAACCGCCTCCTCCAAGCTGCCGTAGCCGGAGCGAACGATACCTTGGATGTCGTGGAGTTCGCTTACCGACTGCGCCATTTCCCACCTATATCAGCGCCAGCCATTGGCGGATTTCGACATCCGACAGCGCGTCGCTTTCAAGTCCCTTGCGGATATTAGCGTTCCGGTTGATGTCGAAAACAGTCAATCCGGGATAGGCATTGTACCAGACCTGCGTCGGCAGCTGGTGCCGGCGCAGATAATTCTGGTAATTCCGTTCGTTCTTTGCCCCGTCCAGAATCAGGAATCGCGTGCGCGGATAGCCGATGCCATTGCTGAAGACGAGATTGATGCCGAAAGCGACCTTATTTACGAAATCATCGGCATAGGTCTCGAGGCTGCGATCATAGTTGCTGGCGAAGAACAAGCGCCGGCCGCCATCGATGAAGACCCAGCGCGCAAAGTGAATAGTCCCGATTCGCGCCAGCCGCCCGCGGGAATAGAGCAGCCGGTTGGCAAAGTTTAGGGCGAACAGCAGAAACACTATGGTTACCCGGCGAAACCACCCCGGCTTGACGTTGCCGAAGGCGCTGAACTGATTGACCAAATCATAGTCTTCGATGCTTGCGAGCGAGGCGACGTACTGGTTCGATGGGATATCGTGCGGCGGTTTGGGCACCACCGGATCGGAGAGTTCGTGACGCCGCAGGAGGTATAAATAGATCGGGATCAGCAAGATCAACGGCGTCAACAACAACAGCAGCGCCCCCGCGAGCAGCAACAGCCCGCTCGCGAGTTCCCCGAGCGTTTGCCGGAGCCAAAACCAGACCGGCGCGGGCTGTGCCGTGGTCAGGATCGGACCGTGCTGCCGCACCGCCTGACGCAGACGGGCGTGAAGCTGCGTTGGCGCTTCCCCAACGGAAGCGCTGGCAATGTATCCGATCAACGCAGAATGCAGAACGGCTTCCTCGCGGATCTGATGAACCGTCCGGCCGACGTAATTGACATAATTTGCCGCCGGACGCAGCGAATGCTGGCGCATCCAGGCGAGCAGACCGATGTTAGGCTCAAAGCCCTTACAATGCGCGAAGATTTTTTGAAGCCCGCTGCCGGCTTCGCGTGCGATCGTCGCCAGCAGCGGGCCGGCGGGCCCATCGCAATCGCCAAGAAACACCAGATAAACCGGCGCGTCGTCAAATGACTCGTTATAGGCCGCGAGATCGCTCAGAGTCTGATCGTCGAGGATGACGAATCGCGCGAAATGGAGCGTGGCGAAATTTCCAAACGGCACCAGCACATTCGCCGGATCCGCCACGCCGGCCTGCAGATTCATACTGGCAAGCAGCTTGCACAATTCTTGCTTCGCGCCGGGGCGGATCGGCGCTGCCACCATGAAGGTATCTTGTGGGATCACGGGCATCTCCAACCAACCACAGCACTTGGGGAGCGCGATCCAAAATACACCGGTGCGGACATTCGTCAAGAAAACCGCCGCGCCGCATTGCGGCAAATCTTAGCCCTTTGAAATCAAAATCGTTTCGAGTCGGCTTCGACGCTTGATCGAATCCCTCCAATCGGGTAACAATGCCTAGAGTACAACGCGACCGGGGCGATAGTTTGGCGGGGCGATAGTTTGGCTTTCCTTTCGCATCCGTAAATAAAACTCATCGATCCCGTGCGACGTGACAGACTCCAATTGTCGCTTTACTTGGCTTTTTTACCGCAATCGCGGCGAGGCTTTCGGGCTGAATACTACGAGTCTCCGGCTGCTTTCTGGCGTCTGCGCAAATGCTGGAGCGATCCATTTCGGGAGTGTGTCATGGCTCGGACTCGTTATGGCTTGGTCGCAACGCTGGTGATCTGCGCGGCTCTACTGGCGGGAACCGCCGTGGCCGCGGGAATCTGGTTCAACATCTCGAACCCTCGCCCCGGCCACGTCTTGGACGAGGCGAGCCGCGCCGGCCGCGACGCGGCATCGTTTCCCGCGGCCACCGAAGACTATTTCCATGATATGGACAACGGCGCCGCGCTGACCCCGCAGGAAGCCGCCGGCCGCAATATGTGGCTGGTGTGGACCGGCGGCAACGACCGATTCTGGGACGTGATGACGGTCAAAACCTTCGGCGCGTTCGACCTGCTGAAGCTAATCACATCCCATCCCGGCCAGGAAATCACCCGCGACACGCGCTGGCAGATCGCCGGCCTGATCAACGAACCCTGCTTCACCAAGGCAACTAAGCCCGATCCGGCCCGCTTCTGGCTCTATCTTGACGTCCGGCAACCCGGATGCGGAGCCGATCCGTTTGAAAACGAACAGAAATATCCCGGGGTAAAGATCGGCGCCCGCGGCACCAGATTCGAAGACGGCAAGACCCTGCCGGTCGGATCGTTTTACGGCTACGCCACCGGCATCGTCGGACTGCGGCTGTTCCCCAACCCCGCCTTTGACGAAAAGGCGGAAGAGCATTGGGACGCGGAAAAATACTACAACGATCCGGACTACTACAATGATCCGAAGCTGGTGCGGCCGTACCGCGTCGGCATGTCGTGCGGTTTCTGCCACGTCGGACCCAGTCCGATCCATCCGCCGGCGGACCCGGCGCACCCGCAGTGGGCCAATCTGAACTCCACGGTCGGCGCGCAATATCTGTGGGTCGACAAGATCTTCGGCGACAATTCGGCGATCACCGCGATTCCCCAGTCGCAGCGCAACAATTTCGTCTACCAGCTGGTGCACACCTATCGTCCCGGCACGATGGATACCTCGCTGGTGTCGAGCGACAACATCAATAATCCGCGCACGATGAACGCGATCTATAACGTTCTCCCTCGGGTAGCGCTGGCCAAAGCCCATGGCAAGGAGACGCTGGGCGCCGACAATGCGCTGAACAAGCAGTTCAACCAGTATCCGCAGTTCGCCGGATCGATCCTGGATAATTTCTATCAGTCACCCGGGACAGTCTGGACGCCGCGCATCCTGAAGGACGGGTCCGATTCGGTCGGAGTGTTGGCGGCGCTCAACCGGGTCTATCTCAACATCGGCGTGTTCAGCGAAGAGTGGCTGTTGCACTTCAATCCGGTGGTCGGCGGCGCGCCGATCACGCCGATCCAAATATCGGTAGCCGAAAAGAATTCGGCCTATTGGCGCGCGACCGAGGCCACCACCCCGGACATGGCGCTGTTCCTGATCAAGGCCGGGCAGCCGGACAAGCTCGCGGCGGCGCCCGGCGGTGCGGCCTATCTCACCGCCGATCCGCCGACGCTGGAACGCGGCAAGATCGTGTTTTCGGAATATTGCGCGCGCTGCCATTCGAGCAAAGCACCGCAGCCGCCGGCGGGAGCCGACGCGGGTTCATGTTCGGGACCGAATTATCTGGCATGCTGGAACCGCTATTGGGCCTGGACCAAGACCGCGGATTTCAAGTCGCAAATGCGCGCGATCGTGCTGCAGCCGGATTTTCTTGACGGCAATTATCTCTCGACCGAGCTGCGGGTGCCGGTGACGCTGCTCAAAACCAACGCCTGCAGCCCGCTCGCGACCAACGCACTCGCGGGCAACATCTGGGATAATTTCTCGTCCACGACCTACAAGGAACTTCCCTCGGTCGGGACCATTACCTATCACGATCCTTTTACCGGGCAGTTGAAGAGCTACGTGATGCCAGGCGGCGGCCGGGGCTACACCAGGCCGCCTTCGCTGATCAGCCTGTGGTCTACCGCGCCCTTTCTGCTGAACAACAGCGTGGGCGAAGACCAATTCGCGCAGGATCCTTCGGTTGCCGCGCGCATGCGGGTGTTCAATGCCTCGATCGAGGAGTTGCTCTGGCCGGAAACGCGGCCGCATGATCCGGTGCTGGGCAAGGACGTGTTCTGGATCGATCGCACCACCGATCGCAGCGAGATTTTTCTGCCCGAGCCCTACGTGCCGTCACTGCTGCATCCGCTGCAGGGGACGCTGCACGCTTTGTTTCCCAAGCTTTTCACCAGCGGCGGCGATGTAACGATCGGACCGATCCCCAAGGGCACGCCGGTTGACATTCTCGCCAATTTTCAGCCGCTCGCGGAGCCGCAAAATATGAATCCCCCCGATCTCGCGGCACGCACGGCGCAACTCGGCAAGCTGATGAATGTGCTGCCTCGGGTGATCAGAGACCTCGCATCCGCACCGGCCAACGCTTCCGACGCCGAATTGAGCACGCGCTTCGCGGATCTGGAACAGCCGCTGCTCGCGCTAAGCAAATGTCCGGATTTCGAAGTCAATCGAGGGCATTATTTCGGTACTTCGATGGCTGAACCGGACGAACCGGGGTTGAGCGACGCCGATAAACGCGCTTTGATCGAGTTCCTCAAAACCTTCTGAAAAATCACACCTGTGCCGGTTTACGACTACATCGTGGTTGGCTCCGGAGCCGGCGGAGGCACCGTGGCCGCGCGCCTCGCCGAAGCCGGAATGACGGTGCTGGTGCTCGAGGCCGGCGACGATCCCGCCGACGCGGACTGCGAAGTTCCGGCGTTTCACCCCAAGGCGACCGAAAACCCGGCGATGTGCTGGGATTTCTTCGTCCGCCACTACGCCGACGCGACGCAGCAGCAACGCGACCCGAAGCTTACTCCGGAGGGTATTCTCTATCCGCGTGCGGGAGCGCTGGGCGGCTGCACCACTCACAACGCGATGATACTGATTGCGCCCGAGGACCGGGACTGGAACGAAATCGCCGCCGTCACCGGGGATCGGAGCTGGCGCGCCAGCCAGATGCGCCGCTATTTCCGGCGGATCGAGAATTGCCGTCATCGTCCGTTCTGGCGGCTGCTGCGCCGGCTTGGGCTCGATCCGACCGGTCATGGCTGGGACGGCTGGCTCACCACCGAGCGCCCGATCCCCGACAGCGCGTTCTTCGACCCCGAACTGATGCCGCTGCTCGAGGAAATGTGCTTCCGCATGGTGAGCCGCACCCCACTCTCAGCACTGCGACGCTGGCTGATCGGCCACGCCGACCCCAACGATCGCCGGATGCGCGGCCGGCACGAGGAAGGCATCTGCTACACGCCGATGACAACCGAGGGACACACCAGGACAGGCACGCGCGAACATCTGCTGCGCGTCCAGTTGCGGCATCGCGAGCGGCTTACGATCGAGCTCAATGCGCTGGCGACCCGGGTGATGTTCGATCGCGACCAGCGGGCGGTCGGGGTCGAATATCTCAAGGGCGCGCGGCTCTACCGGGCCGACAAGCAGCCGAGCGAAGCGCCGGGAGAGCCGCGGGTCGCGCGGGCGCGGCGCGAGGTGATTTTGGCTGCCGGGGCATTCAACACGCCGCAGTTGCTGATGCTGTCCGGGATCGGGCCTTCGGAGGATCTCGCGCGCGTCGGTTTAAGATCGATCGTCGACCTGCCGGGTGTCGGCAGAAACCTGCAGGATCGCTATGAAGTCGCCGTGGTCCACCAGTTGCAGCGCGAGTGGGCGTGTCTCAAGGACGCGCGCTTTACGGTCGACGATCCGCTTTACGCGGATTGGGCGAAATTTCGTTCCGGCATGTATATTTCGAACGGCGTCGCGCTCGCCGCGATCAGGCGATCGGCACGCAAGCTACCGGTCGCGGATCAGTTCTGCATGGCGCTGCTCGGGCGCTTTTCCGGATACTACCCGGGCTATTCGGACGCGTTCGGCCAGCAGAATGATTTCCTGACCTGGGCGATCTTGAAGGCGCACACCCGCAACCGGGCGGGACGGATCAAGCTACGCTCCGCCGATCCGCGGGACCGCCCCGACATCTTGTTCAATAGTTTTGATTCCGTAGATGATCCCGCAGGTGACGATTTGGCCGCCGTGGTCGATGCGATCCGGTTTGTCCGTTCGGTCATGCAGCCTTTGATCGACAGCGGGTTTGGCATAAGTGAGATTCTCCCCGGACCGGATGTTCGCGGCGGCGCCGAGCTTGCGCAGTTCGTGCGAGACAATGCGTGGGGCCACCACGCTTCGTGCAGTTGCCCGATTGGTACCGAGCAGAGCGGAGGTGTGGTGGATTCCATGCTGGCGGTTCACCATACCAAGGGATTGCGCATCGCCGATGCGTCGGTGTTTCCGAAGATTCCGGGATTTTTTATAGCAAGCGCGGTCTATATGGTCGGCGAGAAGGCGGCGGATATGATCTTGGAGGCCGCAAGAAACAAGGTATCAAGATAAGTCTTCTTTTTGTGAACAAGAAAAGCAAAAAAACTTTGTCACTTTGTTGTGGCAACGACCGTGCCATTCGTACCGCAGGCCTGAAGTGACAAAAGTTTTTTGCTTCTTTTTTTCAAAAAAGAAGATTCTTCCCTTATCTCTTGTTTCCCACTCACCTTTGCGCTAGTTTGCACGAGTGTCCCCCAAATGCGTTGACCAGGTAGGAAGCGGATATGTTCGCAAAAATACCACAGTTAACCGCCGGACAAGCAAGCGTACAGAATATCTCGGTTGGTCAGCTCGCCATCGGCCCGATCACCGTCGGACAGCTCGTGCTCGATAACGCGAGTCTCTCGATGTCAGCGGTGCAAGCGACGCTGCAAAACTTAAGTGTCAACGTGACCCTGGCGATCTCGTTTACCTGGCACGTTCACATCGGGCTACCGGACGGAATTCCCGATATCAACGTCGGCGACACCCGCAATCTGGGTGACCTGAGTTTTGGCGTAACGGTCGGGAACGTGCTGATCCCCGGTCTCAGCAACCTGCATTTCCAAATCCCCAGCCTGATCGCCTCGAACGTAACGGCGACGGCGTCCCCGGTGGCTTTGCAGCTCGGCCATTTGTCGGCCGATCAGATCAACGTCGCCGATCTTACCCTGCCTTCCGCCGGCTTCACGCTCGCAGGGCTGAGCCTCGCGTCACTGACCGGGAGCGGCATCGGGATTCCGGCGGCGAATTTCGGCCACGCCACCATCGGCCATGTTCATGGCGATCCCGTCGCCATCCCCAGCCTTTCGATCCCAAGCGTCGAGCTTCCGAGCGTGAGCATCCCATCCATCAGCAGTTCAACGCCGCTCAGCATTCCGGCGGTTCTTCCTGAGGATTCGGTCGGCTTCGACGCCGGCATTCTGGCGGTCTCGATCAATATCACGCCCACGGTCACGATGCATATCGACCAGCTCCAGATCTCCGGCGCAACCGCCAGCGCTTCGACCGGAAACATCGTGCTGCATGGCGTGACGTTGCCATATGATGCGCTCAATCTCACCCTGTCGCAGATCGGCATCGAGACCATCACGATCCCGACCTTCGCACTCTCGTGAAAGGCTGCCGAGATGCCTTCTAATCCGCCTCAGGCCGCAAGAATGGTCCCGGGTCCACGTTACGACATCAATCTCTCGCTGCATGATATACTGACGCCGTTGATGCAGACCGGGCTTGCCACAATCGGTACACCGGCGGCAAATCCAGAGCTCGATGCGCATCTCGCGCAACTGCGTCAACTTGCTGGGAATCTCAAGGACGTGGTCGACCGCATCAACGGCATCGATCCGACCGTGCTTTCCCCGCTTCGGAACTTGTAGTTTCCGCGCACCTGCTCATAGTTGCGAATGGGGCGCGGGCGGCACAAATATAATCTTACTTACCGAACCTAACAAGGGTCCGTTCATCACCGAGGGAGCAGGCACGCATGAGTATCGAGGTCACACAACTTCTCAGCATGAGTTCCGCGGAACTCGATGCATTGTTTACGGCGAGCCCCGCCGGCCCGATCCCGACCGGCGAGGCGAACGGCACCGCGATCGTTGCGCCCGGCACGGTGTTCAGCGCCGGCATCGCCGAATTCGTCAGTCATTTTGCCTGGCAAGGGAAGGTGTTCGACCCGGTTTCCGGCACACTGAAGAATCGGATTGGCCCGTTCGGATTGAATGCCATTATCGCCAAGGTCTATAAGGCCCCAAGCTGGCTCGACGGCAAGGAATGCATCGTGCTCGATTATTCCGAGACCTCGGTGGTCGCGCACTGGATCCGGGACGAAATCCGGCTGATCGACGAAAACCTCTATCTGGGCAAGGTATATTGGGACAAGGCCAAGCTGATCGATTTCGCGCTGAAATTCTGATCACGTCCAATCGCGTGCAGGTAGGCCATAGAGGATCGGAACATGCCGACGAATGTCATTCTGGTTCACGGCTATAGCGTCCGCAGCCTGGACGCCTACGGGATGCTGCCGCAACTGTTGCAGAATGACGGCTACAACGCGCAATCCGTGTATCTGTCGGCCTATGACTCGCTCAACAACGACATTACGTGCGACGATCTTGCGCTCGCGCTGGAGGCGAGAATCCGTGGGTTGGAGACGTCCGGCCTCGACCTCAGCGCGAGTGCCGTGATCGCGCATTCGACCGGCGCGATCGTGGTTCGCCGCTGGCTGCTGAACCGCTGGGCGCCCGGGGCAAAACTGCCTTCACACTTCGTCTCGCTCGCCGGCGCCAATCACGGATCGACCTTGGCGCAGCTCGGTGAGACTCAGCTCGCTTACGTGTTCCGGGCGGTCGACGGCGGGACCTCGGTGGGTCTCGAGGTGCTGCAGGATCTCGACTACGGCAGCCTGTATCTGTTGAAACTGAACGAGGATTGGCTCGATGCCCATCTTGCGCCGTCCCCGCCTGCCACTCTTTCCTTCAGTCTGATCGGTGACGATCACAGCGCGCTGATGAATCAGATTTTCTGGCAGTCCCACGAGAACGGGTCAGACGGCACGGTGCGCATCAGCGCCGGTAATTTGAATTATCGCTTTCTCGCGATCGACCAGACCGCCAAGAATCCCGCGCTCGCCGTCAAAAAGCTGAATCAGGCTGTTCCGCATCTCGTGCTTTCGGGCGTTTCCCACACCGGCGATAATGGCATTCTCGGCGGCAACCCGAGAACGATGACGACGGTCTATCCGCACATCAAGGAAGCGCTGTCCGTCGCACATGCGGCCGATTACCAAGCCTTGGCTGCGAACTGGCAGAATCTCACGGGCGCATGGAACGCGGCGCACCCGGATGATTGCAACGCGACGGTGGTATTTTCCCTCAAGCATCCGGGCGGACGCAGCGTTGCGGACTCGCTGATCCTGATCAAGGACGACGACCCGAGCAACGCGCAATCGATTATGAATGTCGGCAGCTCGATGGAGCCGCGGCAGCCAATTCAGAACGCGACCACGCCATCCTCAGTGTCGTTCTATGTCAATTACGCGAATTTCATCGCGACCTACCCGCACACGATCGAAATTCAGGTGAACAGCGGCTGCGCCGAGATCTCCTATCCCGCCGCGATCTATACTGTGCTCGCCGATCAGACCGGCAGCGTTCGTCCGAACGAGTTCATCTACGTGAAGGTAACCCTCGACCGTCAATCGGTTGGTGCCTACGAAGTGATTCCGGTGAGTCAGAATCCCGACGTTCATCAAACCTGGCCACCGCTGCCGCAACCGCAAGGACCCTGAACGCAGCGTTCGCCAACCGAACAAGCCTGGGCGCATATTCTTGGTGGCGATCGCCTGCCGGAAGCTCAGGGCCACCTGACCCCTCGCTTCCCGGCGTTGGTCAGCTCGCTGCTAACGGAAGAGAATTCATGTCGAACGCTTCTTCAACAAACTCTAACATTTCAGGGCGTCGCAAACCCCTCAAGAAGCACGACGGCAATTATCTCGCCCTCGTTAAGCTTGTATCCGCCAGAATTTGGATGCGGTTTATGAGTCGGTGACCTAGAGTGCTTGACGGGATGCGTAGTATCCCCAATCGGAGCTTCTGCTCCGCTGCTACTCAAACCCCGCATCCGCTTCTGGCCGAATGGAGCTAGGTGATGGAAGTCAGTCGTCGAACCGCAATCCGTATGACCTCTGCCGCGGTCCTAGCCGCGAAGAGCTTTCCGGCACTGGCGGCGCCCTTTGCTTGGCAAGCGCGCCACGGACTCGATGCGAACGCTTTTCAGGCGACGTTCGATGACTTGGTGCACCGGGGATATCGGCTGGTTCAAGTTGACGGCTACAATGTCGCCGGCACACCGCGCTTCGCGGCAATCTGGAACAAGACTGACGGGCCGCGGTGGATCGCCCATCACAACATGACCTCTGACGAGTATCAGCAAACCTTCGATCAGCTGACGCAGCAGGGGTACCGGCCCCGTGACGTGAGTGGATACGAAGCCGGCGGTTCCGCGCGATACGCCACGATCTGGATAAGGTCCTCGGGTCCGTTATTCGAAGCGCGACATGGCATGACGGCGGACCAGTATCAGCAAACCTTCAACGAGCTGACGGCCAAAGGCTATAGACTGACGAGGGTGAGCGGTTACGCGGTAGCCGGCGAGCCGTTTTTCGCAGCGATTTTCGAACTGGCTTCGGGCCCCAACTGGATGGCGCGGCATGGCCTTGATGCCCGGCACTACCAAGCCGAGTTTGATCGAGCCGTCGCCCAAGGCTACCGCCTGCGCCAAGTCTCCGGCTATTCGGTCAATGACAGGCCATATTTCGCGGCGATTTGGGACCAAGGTGGTGGGCCGCCCTGGCAGGCCAGACATAATCTGACGAGCGGCGAGTACCAGGCCGCATTCGACACCTTCGCGCAGCAAGGCATGCGACTGGTGGATGTCAGCGGATATGGCTTTCGTTCGGACGCGCTCTATGCTGCGCTGTGGGTCAAAGGTTGACGCTGCCCCGCGATGATAAAGCTAGGGCTGGTTGACATTCAGCGCAAAGCCAGGATTATTTAGATTGGGGCTGACCGTCGTTGAGGGCAGCATTCCCGCGAATGTATAAGGATTGTTCTCCTCTTCACACTTAAGGGAACTTCATTCGGAATTGCGTAAACTCCTGGCCTCCCAAATGTTACAGCCAAACCCCTCACGTCAATCGTAACATAATTCGTGAATTTATTGCCTTGAAACTGTACACTAAGAAATGGTTGCCCTCAGCACGCATCCACCATACGCTCGCTAAGCCTGCGCACAAGTCGATCAGGGAGCAATTGAAATCACCGCGTAGCCGGTGGCTAAGATGGGCAACGAGATTTTCTCCAACAAATCCGCTGGCGGTACGTCCGATGATTTCTCGTAGATCATCACATTATAGGTTGGAGGTTGGCCGCGAGTTCTAATAGAGAGAAGTGCTTTTTTGCCCGCATACCGATGCGATTTTTCTAGTATTGTCCCAAATATTCGCGAATTCTGTTCTCCAATTACATTCTCGTTCATTTCGACGAGCAGAGTAAATGGCAACGGGGTATCGATCGTTCCTCCGTCCTGTTGCCACCCGAACCCATAGTCTGGCTTCACATGTATTGTGTTCATAGTTGCTCTCTTTTGGCTTCGATTATGGGGGTAGAGGATAAGGACCCGTTACGCTACCAGGTGGTGTACCTTCCGGAAATCTATATTGTATCCCTCCTCCGGGTGCGTTGTTGTAGTCAGGTTCCGGTTCAACGGGGGTCGGCCCCTCGACCGGAACCAGCCCCCTAGGAACCGTGACATTGTAATAGGCGTTCGGTAGGCCAGACCGCGCAGGCAACGCAAGCTGCTGTTGCGCCTGTAAGCCGGTAAGCGGCGGTCCGTTCGCGGTCGTCGCAAACGACCCGGGCAACAGACCTTTGGCGAAATTCGGAGCATCGGCAGCATAACCATAATGTCGGTAGTAATCCTGCTGGACCGTATCTCCTGAGAGCGATAGTACTGACAACCAAGCGGACGCCTTAGTGGCGATTTCCCCTATGGCAGCAAGAATTCCCTCGGAACCAGGGACACGCACAATTTTGGTCCTCTTGACAATTTGAACATAACACGAACAAAATCACCCTGCTCGCCGCAGCGGGATATAACTTCCACCTCCTCGTCAGGTGATTCAGGTGGCTTTTATGTGCCCTGATCAAATGGCTGATCACAGAAGCCAATTACGAAAAAACCGCTTGATCTCGCGATCAGACGGGTTCTTCACGTCGGACAAAAAAACTTTGATCGATCTTGGCCTGATACCAAGTGCCCCGGAGCTTGACTCGTTGGGGGATTCCCAAAGTACGCGGACTTCGATTCACTGATTGCGTGCGGCCGATTCGCCGCGGTGGAGG
>Ga0302308_10001314_pt1 | contig 20183 bp, 14 predicted proteins | sample III_Palsa_E3_3_FD_200531 | JGI IMG/M metagenome (GOLD analysis project Ga0302308, IMG submission 200531) | Peat permafrost microbial communities from Stordalen Mire near Abisko, Sweden - III_Palsa_E3_3 | ecosystem: Environmental > Terrestrial > Soil > Palsa > Peat permafrost | place: Sweden...
GGGTCGAATGCCTGCGCGGCGGGTGACTCACTTGCTGCCGGGACGTCCTGTGCTATCTCCGGCACATTTTCTCCGACCGTCACAGGCCCGCTCACAGAGACACTCGCCATCGCTTCCAATGCCGTGAGCGCAACCCCGGTTACAGGCGCCTTCACTGGGGTGGGAACCAACCTTCCCAAAACTACGTTGGCACTTAGCACCAGCCCCAGCGGGTCAGTTACCTATGGAACCTCGATCGTTGCAACCGCGGTCGTGTCGGCTCCTGCGGGGTCTAGCGTCGCGCCCACTGGCACAGTCACCTTTCTCGTCAACGGCACAGCGTATGCGACAGTAACCTTGAGTAGTGGAAGTGCCGCCACGACGATCACCGGACTTCCCGCAGGTGTTAATACGGTCAATGCGACCTATAGCGGCGACACGAATTACGCTGGCAGTACAGGAACGGCTGTAACAGTCAACGTAGCGCTCGCGCCTACGACGACAACCTTCACCAGCAGCATCAGTAGCGCCACTCCGGTACCTCCGGGCACCAGCGTCACTCTCACGGCAACGGTGACCAGTGCGGTCACGTCTGCAAGTCCCAGCGGAACAGTCAACTTCGTAAGTAATGGCACGACGATTGCATCTGCTCCCGTCAACAGCTCAACCGGTGTGGCAACTGTGACGCTCACAACGCTTCCCACAGGAACGTACTCCATTACAGCGATCTATAGTGGGGACTCGGGCTTTGCGACGTCGTCCTCGGCAACCCTTGTGGTCTCCATTCTCGCGCCGCAATATGTATTCGCGAACCAGCCGACAGCCCTGACAGTTAATTCTCCAGGCTCGGTAAGCGCTACCTTTACACTCGCCCCGATCAGCGGATATGTCGGCGGAGTCAACATGGCATGTTCTGGTCTTCCAGTGAACACACAGTGCACCTTCATTCCTGCGACGGTGGCCTTTGTAGGAACGAATACAGCGCCGCAGAATGTGACGCTCACCATTACGACTGCGACTCCGCCGCCGAGCACGGTGGCGGGATGGTTGTTGCCGTTCGGCGCACTGATGCTGCTGGGCTGGCGTAATCGCAAAGCAATCGCTGCACGTGGTTCGTTCCTGGTGATCGCGTTGGCATTGGGTTCCAGTCTTGCGATCCTCTCGGTAAGTGGCTGCGGCAATGGGAGCACCAGCAACAAAACCCCCGCTGGCACGTCCACTGTAACCGTGACGTTTATAGGAACGCCTACCGGCACGACAACCGTTCCCCCCAATGGCGACGGCAACATTACGAAGGCGTTTAGCTTTACGCTAACGGTGCAATAACGGCGGTTGCATTGCGGGTGATCGGAGTCTTAGCCTCCGATTGCCTGTGAGCGATCCCCACCACCTACCGCTCCACATCAGAGGAATTCATGAAGGCATGGATATCACGACGCGACTTCGGTCGCTCTCTAGGGACGGCTGCGATCGCTTCCGTTGCGCTGCAATCCCCGGCATCAGCTTTGCCTTCGGATCAAAGATTCCCATCTTCATCCACAGAGGGAGCTTTCCCCAAGGGTTTTCTTTGGGGCGCGTCCACTGCGGCGTATCAAGTGGAAGGCGGCGTGAAGGAAGCTGGACGCGGGCTTTCTATCTGGGATACTTTCTCACACCTTCCAGGTAAGACCGATCACGGCGATACCGGTGACCGAGCCGATGATTTCCTGCACCACTATCAGTCGGACATTCAACTGATGTCGGAGATTGGTATCCGTGCCTTTCGATTCTCCGTCTCCTGGACGCGCGTTTTTCCCACCGGTGCAGGCCAACCGAATCCTAACGGTCTGGATTTTTATCGCAAGCTGGTCAACGAACTTCAGCATGCAGGCATTCAGCCATTCTGTACTCTTTACCACTGGGATCTTCCGCAAGCCTTGCAGGATCGCGGTGGTTGGGAAAACCCCGACACGGCTCGGTGCATGGCGGAATATGCGGGCTACGTTGCGGGTGAGCTCTCCAGAGACGGCGTTGCTAACTTTTTCACCACCAATGAGATTCGAACGTTTGTGGAGCTGGGTTATGGTTCAGGCTCGCACGCGCCTGGCCTGCAGGTAGGCAGAAAACGCCTCGCGCAGCTCACACACAACGTGCTGCTCGGGCACGGTTTGAGTGTTCAGGCAATTCGCGCACATGCCGTAAGTAGAACCGAGGTCGGCATCGCGGAGAACCCAACCGCGACAGTACCTGCCACTTTGTCGGAGGCCGATGTCCATGCTGCTCGAGTGGCGATGCGAGAGGAAAATGCCCCTTACCTTACGGCAATTCTGGAGGGCCGATACACGGATCGCTATCTTGTCCAACTCGGAGCGGACGCGCCGCGCTTCACCTCCGAGGAGATGCGGATCATCTCGTCGCCCCTGGATGCCGTGGGTCTAAATCTTTATTCCGCAACCTACGTTAGGGCTACATCTTCTGCTGAGGGGTACGAAGTGCTATCAATACCTGCCGACTTCCCTCATATGGCCAGTTTCTGGTTAGCAGTCAGTCCCGAATGCCTTGCCTGGGCACCGAGATTGGTCGCCGAGATTTGGAAGCCGAAGACCTTGTACATCACAGAGAACGGCTCTTCAGCGGATGACCGGCTTTCCAAAACGGGTGAGGTTGTCGATCTGGGCAGAGTTATGTATTTACGGAATTGCCTAGCGCATTTGAGACGTGCCATCGCGGAGGGCGTTCCGGTCCGGGGCTACTTCGCATGGAGTCTGATGGATAACTTTGAATGGGCAGATGGTTACGGGAAACGTTTCGGTTTGGTTTATGTCGATTATTCGACTCAACAACGCACACCCAAACTAAGTGCCGAGTTCTATAAGTCCGTCATTGCAGGAAATGCAATTTAGCTTATTCCTGATCAACTGACACAACAGCAGGACCGCAAAGTAGCGGCTCCAGCGAGCCTCAAAGGACCGCTGTTCAGCGAGCGGCTCGTATCCTTACGACGAAAGCCTACGGCCGTAGAGGCCCTAAAAGCCGGCTTATCGGCAACTACTTCTTTAGAATGTCGGCGTCCCCGACGGGATTCGAACCCGTGTTACCGCCGTGAAAGTAGCCGAGTAAACCGCAACTGTAAGAAAAAACATGCGCAGGAAGCCATCGGAACGCGTCCTTTGCGCAGTAGCGAACGGTGAATGGGTCCACAGAAGGTCCACGGAAAAGTTGTTACCGCCCTGTCGCGGGGGCAGAGACTTCTTTCCGTGCGTTCAACTCGTTTCCCGCTACTGTTCTCGAACGGCGTTTGCGGAACTTCGCTCTGGAAAATGACACCATCTCAATGTTGCAGAAAAGCCCACACCTCAGGGCAGATCGCGACTTGCCCTGGAATCGCTCACCACTCTCGGCCAGAAATCCCCCTATCGTCGTGATGACGATTGCGGTAAACGCAAGCAGATAACGCTGAGGAACTACCGAGGGTGTTTGCGCATTGTCTGTCCGATTCTTTTTGGCAGGCATATGCCGCTGACCGATCTCTTCCTGGTAGTCCAGCCATCTCTGGTCATGCGGCTGAAGACAAACGTCGGAAACCCACTGCACAAAGCGAAGTTTGATAGCGGCCTTATAGTGTTCGTCCGGCTTTCCATCCGGGCCCACGAAGGATGCGGCGAGTTGAGGCAGACGACCGATTACCGACCGCCAGCTATCAACGATCGCCTCCGCCTGCGGGATCAGTGTTTCTCCCGCGATCTTCAGCCACAAGGCGTCGTCATCGCTCCAGCCTGTTGCCGCCTCCAGTTTGCGAAGCTCTTCAAGAGATACGGGTGACGGAGGTACCGAGTCCTCACCGAACGAATATCCCGCAATAGGACACTTGGAAGTCATAGTCTCTCCTCTATCCGTTCTCAGGCGCGCTTGACGATTGATCGCACGATGGAAATGATGGCACCGCTGCTCTCGAGTTTCGAGTTGTTCTCCTTGTGGGCGGTATCCGCGGCGAGAATGTGCCGATACTGCTCGTAGCTGGCAAGGGACGGAAACTCAATGAGCCCGTGGGCCTCGTTGGTTGGCCCGGCGTAATCCGTGGGCAGAAAGTAGCCGATGATGTTGCCACCGCTTCGGGTGATCGGTTCCATCTCTGCGGCAACGTAGGCTTCGTAGGCGGCGCGCTTATTCGGATCAAACGTGTAGCGAAGGTAAAGGGTCAACATAGGGTTCTCCTTTTCGGATGGCGTTCTGCACGGAGCACTCAAAGACCGGGCAACTGGCCAGGAGTGCTGTGAACACACCCAGTATGATGCGGAGCGCGTCACGAATACTTCCATCCCGATCGAAGTATCTTTCAACGAAAACGTCTACCATTCAGATATGGAGATGGGAGCGCGAGTTTCGGAGATCGGTAGCCTGCTTGGCGATCCAGTCCGGGCGGCCATGCTGACAGCGTTGATGGATGGCCGGTCACTGCCAGCGGGCGAACTTGCTTTCATCGGCAATGTCGCGCCGCAGACAGCGAGTTTTCATTTAGGCAAACTCCTGGAATCCCACTTGATCGCAGTTGAGCGTCAGGGAAAACACAAATATTACCGGTTGACCAATGAGCAGGTAGCGTTGGCGCTCGAATCCCTGGCGTCGATTGCACCGTTGCGGAACGAAGTGCATGTGCGCTCGGACCGGCAACTTTTGCAGCGCCGCAACACAGGGCTGCAATATGCGCGGAGTTGCTATCGGCATCTTGCCGGTCGCCTGGCAATTCAAATTCACGACGCGCTGATCGTACGTGGCTTCGTTTTGTCGGTTGGTGAACGGCAATATGAATTGACGGGGGAAGGTGAAGGTTGGCTCATGAAGCTGGCATCCTCGAAGGATGGCTCGGTCAGCCGGAGGGAGCGCGGAGGACAGGCATGTCTCGATTGGACGGAGCGGCACCATCATATAGGAGGCCCGCTCGGCGTGACGTTGTTCTCCCGCCTGACAGAGGCTGGTTGGCTACTACAGCGGCCGGGAACGCGCGCGCTGGCCGTCACGCTCAAAGGCCGCGAGGCTCTGGACCGGCAACTTGGAGTGCGCTGAATCGCCAGACAATTGCATCTTTTAGCTGGGTAGGTTCCGACGCCATGTCTTCTCTAACCCTGGGGATTCGTAATGGCAACCGCGCATGGCGGAACTAATCCTCGAACTGCCTGGAAAGTCGGGTTTTTTCGGCAAGTTCAGGGCCATCAGGCACCCAGCCAGATCGAAGTTGCCGAAAACACCGTTTTCCGGGAATGACCTTATCAGTGGGAGCATGTCGCAGCTCGCATCAGCTTACCCTCAGGCTTGTGGCCGGTATTGAAGATCGCTACATTCTTCTGCTGCTGGCTTACATCCGGCACGCAAAAATCCTGACGAACAAGTCCGGGAGCAGCGTTGCTTCGTACGGCTGCTGGGTGCGCTGGATGTTGATGGTGTGTGGGTCGACCAGCGGCTTAGGTGTGTTCGCCGCAGATTTGTCTCCGGGATATTGCGTGCCAAACACTTGTGGCCGATTGATTGACTGCAGATAGCGGTCAAGCGTCGCCGCTGCGATCCATTTGTCGGCCGAACCTCCGCGGATCAAGGCTTCCACGGCAAGAATGTGCGCGAACAAATAGTCGTCGGGCGTCTGTCCGTGCTGAAAGATCAACAAAGCGTCTGAAAAGTCCTCTCCCGTCGTGATCTTGCCTTTCGCAAGCAGCCTGCGTATCTCGGCGCGGCGTTCGTCGCCATGCTTGAAGTAGTCCGCAGCTGAGATGCTGCCAGGATTTTCCGATTGATCTTCCATCTCCAATTGGTGGATCCGCGAAACCGCAGGCGTGGCTGCAGGGGAGCCCTGCGCCGCCAATCCAGTCGATCCAATACTCAATCCAACAAGCACCAGCGCCCGCAACTGAACAGTCATCTTAGCCATCGACACGAAATCCCCCTGCTTGCTTTGACACCGTTGGCAAGTCCAATGTTCCAGAACGCCAGGTACCAAAAGACGTGTCAGGCTTCAATGCTTTTGAGTTCCCGTGAAGTCCGCTTATCGGCAAGTTCGCGGCTTCCGGCTGTTTCGATCAGGCCAAGTTCCCGATAACGGCGTTTGAAAGTTTTGCTTTCGACAACTACGACTCTGATGTTGCCGAAAACGCCGTTTTACGGGAATTTAGTTTGGGCTCTTGGCAGTCGCGAAGGGAGAAGCAAGGATGAGGCTCATAGCGAGTCCGGCTCTACGGGGCACAGACGGACTTCCATCGGAAACTCTGCGCAATGAACTGCGACAAACTCAAGAACTCCACGCTGTAGCGTGGCGAGTAGTGTCACTGTTGCTGCGCTGAGCCGAACACTTTCACTACCGGCAGCGCCTCGTGGTGGTCATCGAACATTCCACGCTTCGCTATGGCCCCCTCGGCCATGGGCTCCCACCAGAAAACGCCTTTGCCCAGCCCATTTGGTGTTTGCTTCACCGTATTCACCAGCATCCCCAGAAAATCGGCCTGGCCTTGCGGGGTCTGCGTATATGGCGGCTTTCTTCCCTTGAAGTCCTCGCTGTCCCGCCAGTCATATGCAGTCTCCACTACGATGATCGGTTTTTTGTATCGATTCGCCATGAACTCCAAGTTGTTCTTGAGCTCGTTTAAACTGCCCTGCCACCACGGGTAGTACGACTGTCCAATGACATCAAAGGGCACGCGGTTCACGATCAAATTATCGAAGAACCACTTTGTCGTCTCGTCATTTCCGCCCTGGTCGATGTGGATCATGATCAGTGGCCGCTGCTCGGCTCCCTTGCCGTCGTTCGCGCCCCTAATTCCGGCCTCCAAGAGATCTGCAAACTGCGGCCAGCGGTCGGGTAGCCTGCCGTCGGGCCAAAGCATTCCACTGGTAATCTCGTTGCCGATCTGCACCATATCCGGCATCGTGCCCTGCTCACGGAAGGCCGTGATGGTGTCCTTGGTGAACTGGTACACCGCTTTGACCAATTCCTCATGCGGCATCTTGGCCCACGCTGCGGGTGTCTTCTCATGCGCCGGATCGGCCCAGTCGTCGGAGTAGTGAAAGTCCAGCAAAATCCTGAATCCCAGCGCCCGAGCTGCCTTCGCTTCAACCAGCGAGTATTGAAGCGTATTCGGCAGTGGAGTTGGCTCATTCATAATGCGCAGCCGAACCCAGTTGAATCCGTTGTGCCGCAGGATCTCAAGGCCGGGATGCACCTGCCCGTTGTCCTTGAAGGCGATGCCTTTGGACTCCATTTGCTGCAAGAACGAAACGTCTGCGCCATAGATGAAGTACGGCTGCTTTGCGGGCGCTGATGCAGTCGAACTCGAAGCTTGCGCGGGAGGAATCGTCTGACCAATCGACTGCGTGCCCATCGCCAGCAGCACGGAACAAATCATCAACCACACATAGCACCCCCACTTCCAAAACAAAAAAAGATGCCGATACAAGTCTGGCGCTCAGAGGTGCAAGAGTCCTCTCTGAAGCGCTGTAACCACAGCCTCAGTTCGATCGTGCACATCAAGTCGTTCCAAAATCGCCGACACCCGACACTTCACCGTAATCTCCGCAAGATCCAACTCGGTCGCAATTTCTCGATTGCTCTTGCCCTGTGCGATTCGCTCCAAAATCTCGCGCTCGCGCACGCTCAAATCGCTGCTGGGAGTGCGGTTCGCCAGCGTCTCCTTAATCACCTGCGGCAGATAGCGTCCACCCGCATGCACTCGCTTGATTGCATCCGCGAGAAGGTCGTGCGGCATCCCCTTGATGATGTATCCTCGCGCACCCGCCTGCAGCGCCTGGTGAATATCCTCGTCGCCCTCGTAAGTCGTCAACACGATGAACCGAGCGTCCGGCGACACTGTTCTGATCGTCCGAATCACCTCGACCCCGCTCAACTCCGGCAGTCGCAAATCCATCAGGGTCACATCCGGCCTTTTTTCCTTGTGCAGCGCGATGGCCTCGCGTCCGTTGCCTGCCTGCGCCACCGTCTCCATTCCTGGCAGCGTCCCGATCAGCGCCGCCAATCCGATCCGCACGATCGGATGATCGTCGACAAGCATCACGCGTATTGGCGTTGCCGCCAGGTTTGTCATCCAGCCATCTCCCTGACCGCATCGTCCTCGGCCAAACGGCTGTGCTCGAAGCACACCGCCGCTCTTGGCACTCGAATATACACTTCCGTTCCACGCGTAACCGCACTAGTTACCCGCACGCTGCCACCCAGCCGGCGAATTCGTTCCTTAATCCCTATCAGTCCGAAGTGCCCTTCCGGTGGATGGCCGAATGAATCGAAGCCTGCCCCATTGTCCTCAACCGAAAGCGCGAATTCATCCTCGCCGAAGCTCGCACGCACGGCAATTCGCGTCGGATTCGCGTGCAACAGCGCATTATAGATCGCCTCCCGGCTCGCCATCGCAATCTCGTGCATTGCCCCCGAGTGGAAGTCATAGGCCTCGCCCTCGACCTCACACTCGATCGCAATATGCGACGATCGCCCCAGCCGCTCCGCCAACCTCTGCAACATCGCGCCGAAATCCTGCGATTCCCGCCTGCGTAAATTCCACACCGCCTGCCTCGCCTCGTCGATCGCCGCCGCTAATTGGGTTCGGGCATAGTCCAGCAATTCCACCTGTGCCGTGTTATTTCCTGCACCGCCCGCGCTAGCTGCTTCCAACAGCAACGACACGCCCGCACACCCCTGGATCAAAGTGTCGTGCATCTCCCGCGCCAGTCGGGCCCGCTCATCGAGCGTCGCCTGATACGCTGTCTCCAACCGCCGCAGCTTCTGCCGGTGGACCCACCAGATCACGAGCGCCAGCACAGCGACGCCGAGGCTCAGAAACCACCACGTCCGATAGAAGAACTGCCGCTTCACGATGGTGAGCGTCCGTTCGGTCAGCCTCCCAGACCCATCCTGAAATGCACGCACTCGAAATGTATATCGCCCTGCCGGCAGGTTCGTGTAATCCGCTACGCGACGATTGGACCCGTAGCGCCAGTCGCGGTCGAAATTATCCAGCTTGTACTGGAACTGCACCGCATCCTGCGGCCCGAGCAGGATCGCGCCGTATGCTATCTCCAGGCTGCGATTATTCGCATCCAGCGTCACCGGCCCCGGACCCACCGATCCACTCTGCATTGACACTGTCCGCCCGTCGGCAACGACATTATCCAGAAACACCTTCGGCACCGCCGACGAATCCGTTCTATTGGTCAGAAACTGCACCGGGCCTTTGCTGGTAGGAAACCACGCATTTCCCTCCGGCGTCATCGCCCCTGCCGGCAGCGTCCCTCCGTAGAGTGGAGTCAACTCGCCGCCTTCGGATACGGGGAAAAAACGCTGCGACAAATGGGTCTGCGGAGCACTCGCCAGCTTCTCCAGGTCCGCAATCGAGATGACTGCAACCCCGTTTTCGCCACTCATCCAGAACCGACCTCTGCGGTCCTCCAAAATTGCGTACACGCTATTGCTCGCCAGACCCTGCTCGGTCGTGTAGTGGGTGGTGGATGTGGCGCCCGGAACATAACGGTAGAGCCCGTTGTCCCGCGTCCCTATCCACAACGCGCCGCTTGCACTCTGATTCAACGCCCACGCCTTTTCGCCTGCCAGAGCTTGAGTCGCCGCGTCCTGCACAAACTGATCTCCCACCAGGTGGCTCAAGCCGCGATCGGTTCCAATCCACAGGCCGCCGGCACGATCCTCCAGCAGCATCCGAACGCTAAAGTACACCAGCCCATCCTGAACGCGGAAGTTGCGAAATACCGCGTGCGACAGGCGACTGACTCCTTCATCGGTCGCAATCCAAAGGTCGCCATTCTTCGATTCGATCACGCCGCGAACGAAGTTGTTCGTCAACCCGTTCGCTGTGGTGTATTGCTCCGCCGGCGCACCCTGTCCAAGATGAAATAACCCGCGCCCATCCGTGCCGATCCAAAGTGTCCCGTCCTTGGCCCGAAAGACATTCCGCACGCGCGCGCCATGCAGCCCCTCAAAGTTCGTCGGCGTCGCAACCCCATTCACCAGGTGTGAGAGCCGCGTACCCGCCACCCACAGTGCCCCATTCTGGTCCTGTGAAATCGTCTCGAAATCCGAGTCCGACGCATTCGGCAGCGGCACCAACTGCACCAGAGACCGGCTGAACCGCACTACACCCGCCTGCGTCCCCATCCACACATTGCGCTCGGCGTCCTCGAACAAACTTAACACCGTCTTGCTCGGCAGCTTCAGGTACTCATCTGGCTGGGCGCCAACCACCGACAGTCGCCCGTCGTGCAGCATATAGGCGCCCTGTCCGATGGTCCCGATCCAAAGTGTCCCGTCAGTAGTCTCGCGCAAAGTCCTCACCGTGCCCTGGACGCCGTCGAAGCGTACAAACGAAGCAGCTCCTGGCGGCAGCCGTTGCAGCCCTGAAACAGTTCCGACCCACACCGCTCCGTCGCGCGTCTGCAGAATCGACTTCACCCGCGTCTCGCTGTACTCCCCCACCAGGGGATACTCCGTCGCCACTCTCCCGCGAATGGCAACCAACCGCGATCCGCCCACCCAAACGGTACCATCAGCAGTTTGCGCAAGCGCATGCACCGCCATCGCCGGTATCGCGACTGTCCCGTCCACGCGAATCGCACGTTGAGCCTGCCTATCCGGAAGCTGAAATAGGCCATCGTCGGTCCCAATCCAGATACGGCCGTCGAGCCGCCCTTCGAGGCTGCAGCGGACAAACCCGTCCATCAGACCGGCCGCTGCCCCAAACTGGCGAAACCGCCCGTTGCGCATCCGCACCAGGCCGCCGCCCTCCGTTCCGATCCACAACGTCCCATCCCGCGCCGTCATCAGGCTGAAGACGCTGCTTTCCTTCAATGCCGGCGTATTTCCCCGATCGAACGTAACAAAGTGTGACCCATCGAACCGCAATAACCCACCAGTTGTTCCGATCCAGAGAAACCCATCCAGCGTCTGGGCTACCGCCTGTACGGTCTCCTGCGGCAACCCATCCTGCGTCTGCCAGACGCGCGTAGCGTAGTTCTCCGGCTGGGCGCTGGCTGGACCAATCGTCTGCGCCTGGACACACAGCATGCCACTGAACGCGGTCAAAGCGAGTGCTAGCGTCGATTTTCGCCGAAAGATGAGGGAGATCACACCGGACACGCTTCGATTGTGCGCCCGTCCCGCGATACCGCACAAGAGATACTCCGGTGATGGTCAATCCTGCGCAGCAGCCTACCCATGCCGGGTACCAGAAACATCGTGAATTTACTCCGCACATACTTTGGTATGTTCCAAGCGGTTGTTTAAAACCGTTAGTGTCGTGTGCGCATCGGATCCGATGTTGCGGCTGTGCTCTCGATCCACACAGACAGGAGCGCACGCCCACAATGAGGAAATATCCATGAACTTTCGCAGTCCTTTGTCTTACTTTGCCAGGCCAGCCGCCATCACAGTTCTCATGATCTTCGCCGCAGCAGGCGGCCATGCGCAGGTTGGCACGGCCAGCCTCACGGGAACCGTCGAGGACACGACGAATGCAGCCATCCCCGGCGCAACCGTCACGCTTACCGACACCTCAACCAGAACCTCGCGCACGGCCAAGAGCGACAACAGCGGATTCTTCTCGTTTCCAAACCTTCCCGCTGCTACCTATGAGGCCAGCTTCCACATGCAGGGGTTTTCCGATTTGGTCCGAAAGAACATCGTCCTCGGGATCGGCGACAGTCAGGCCATTCCGAGCATCCACATGCAAATCGGAACGGTGAGCTCCACCGTCAACGTTTCGGCCCAGTCCAGCGCGATCACGCCGACGACGTCCGGTGAAAGCTCTTACACCCTTTCGAGCAAACAAATTCAAAGCCTTGACATTGAGGGACGAAGTGCCATCGAACTACTTGGACTTGTTCCGGGCGCAGCCGACTCAGGTAACTTCGAAAGCGACACGTACAGCGGCCAGACCGCCGGCTTCAGCCAGAACGGCAGCGCTTTCTCGGTCAACGGCAACCGCTTCGACCTGACACAGATCGTAAGCGATGGCGCGGTTGTGAGCGACGTGAACACTTCTGGCGGCGCGGCCGTCACGCCCAACGTCGACATGATCTCCGAAGCGAAGGTCGAAACCGCGGCGTTTCTGCCGGAGAACCCGAACGGCCCCATCGTCGTGAACACAGAAACCAAGTCAGGCGGTCATGATTTCCATGGCGAACTGTACGCCAGTGTCCGCAACCACGTCTTCAACGACACAGATTGGCGCGTGAAGAACCTCGGCCTGTCCAAGCCGAATGACGCATACTACTACCCGGGCGCAAACGTCGGCGGGCCTATCCTCATTCCTGGCACTGGCTTCAACAAGTCCCGCGATAAGCTCTTCTTCTTCGTCGCGTTTGAGAAGGCGCTTCAGTACGTACAAGACCCGCTGCTCGACATACGTGAAGCGGTCACCCCGACCGTAGCCATGCGCACCGGCGATTACAGCGATACAGCGTACATGAGCAACTTCGCCGACAGCGCCTACTACGCCAGTGTCACCCCGTGCACTTCGTCAGGAGCAAACACCTCGCTCTGCGAAGGCACCACCGGCATCATCAACCCCGCGGCCATTGATCCCAACGGCCAGGTCCTCATCAATGCGTTGCCGCAACCGAACGCCAACCCGGCCACCAATGGCGGGTACAACCTGGTCAGCAGCGCGCTTACCTTCCAACCGCGTGATCAGGAAACCGTCAAGATCGACTACAACATCAACCAGAAGAACCATCTTTCCGGACGTTACAATCGCGAATCAGAGACGGTGCCCTTTCCCTTCGGTTATTACAACAACTTCACGCCGAACCTCCTCAGCGCCGACCAATACAACCACAATGGTTCGAACTCAGTGGTGAGCAATCTTTCCACCGCCTTGACGTCAACCATTACCAACCAGCTAATCTTTTCCTACACACGTCTCAACTTTGAAACCTACCTCGGCGATCCAGACGCGGTCTCCCGCAGCAACCTCGGGTATACGGCCGCAGATCTCTATAACAACGACACCAACATCCTTCCTAACGTACAGCCGGAGTACGGGGATGCAGGGTATGCGTCGCTCTACCTGATCGGCGGCAGCTACCCGACGGTGCATGCGCCTCAGCAGACCTATGTAGTCAATGAGAATGTCACAAAGTTGCTCGGGCGGCACACCCTGAAGGCCGGTGTCTACTTCGCGCAGCAGCAATTCGGCGAGCTGACCCCAGGTATAGAAAACGGCAATATCGAGACCGGCGACTACTCCGGTGCCTACAACACTGGCAACGCCTTCGCCGACTTGCTAACCGGTCAGATCGCCGGGTACGCTGAAAGCACCAAGAACTTCATCGGCAACATGACGGAAAAGCGTATCGACTTCTTCGTGCAGGACCAGTGGAAGTTGACGCCGCGCTTTACCCTCAATTATGGAGTGCGCGTGAACCACATCGGCGCATGGTACGAAGATTCTGGCAGGATTGTCGTCTTCGACTCCGCGCTCTACAACCCAGATGGCACCTACGCGGAAGCCCCGGGTCTTGTCACACATGCAACCAACTCTGCAATTTCGATCAGCGGTGGTAAGGCGCTGGGCTTTCAGATCGCTCCAGACGTCGGCTTCGCCTGGGACGTCCTAGGCAACGGCATGACCATCGTGCGCGGCGGCTATGGGAAGAACTATTATGCCGATCCGGGCTCCAATGCCTTCTCGACCATCGAGGCGCCCCCTAACGAAACCTTCACCAGCTTCTACGGCCTTACGACAATCAACCAGATTCCCACGCTACAGACGTACCTGCCACTCGGCCTATATGGGATTGGCAATCTCCATGACAACCATCTGCCGAACACCCAGTCGTACACTCTGGCTGTGGCGCAGACCTTTCCCGGCGGCATCAATACCGAGATTTCTTACAACGGAAACATATCGAAGTATCTAACCAGCTATCTCAACACGAATCCGGTACCCGAGGGCTGCCCAGGTGAGTATCCCGGCTATACACCAGGCTCCTACAACGACACCACGTGCCGTCCCTATTCGCTGCTCTCTGGCTTGAGCACCGAGGTCCATAACCTCAGCTCTTTCTATAACTCCTTACAGGCCACGGCATCGAAGAAGGTAGGTATTTTCAACTTCTGGTTCACCTATACCTATGGCAAATCGCTCGCCTACAACTGTGAGAATCCCTTTGAGGAGCGTCGCTGCTACGGTCCTGCTCCGTTTGACCGCAGCCAGAACGTCAACATCTCCTATCTCATCAATCTGCCGAACGTGAGCGCCAAGTATCTCGGCAATCATAAGGTCTTGAACGGGATTCTCGACGGTTGGCAGTTCACAGGTATCGAGCAGGTTGCTTCCGGAACGCCTCTACAGTTCACCGCTGCCGCGTCAGCAAACGGCAATACCGGCGACGAGTACGACGGCATTCACAATCGAACCATTAATTTCTATTCGGTCGGCGACGCCACGAATGACTACAGTGCACCGAACTTCGACAATCGCGTCCTCGTCGGCACGCCCGACGAGCAGGCGGTTCCAACCCTGGCCTGTGACCCGCGCACCCATCTCGCGGCGCATCAGTACTTCAATGCCAGCTGTTTCGTCTCGCCCCTGCTTGGGTCTGCCAACAATCCAAGCATAGGCACGTATCAGATTCCGTACATCCACGGGCCACGCTTTCAACAGGACGACATTGGTCTGTACAAGTCATTCAAGTTCCGCGAACAGCGCAGCATTCAGATCCGCGCCCAGGCTTTCAACTTCATCAACCACCCGCTGGATGCCTTTGTAGAGTACGACCCCGGGCTTTACCTGCACTACGCCGCCTATGGGGCGGCGCCCGTCAATCCCACCCAGGCAGGCTTTGCTGAGACCAAGCTGGGTGCACGCACGATCCAACTCGAAGCCAAAATCTTCTTCTAACGCGCTCTCGTTCGTTTCAGCGGTGCCGGACCGGCGTCTGGAACCGCCCCGCCCCTACCCGTCTTCGCGTAAACCGTACCTCCCGTTTGCCAAACGAGATCCCTGAACTGCATGAAGGCCCGCATCTCTTTTCGACTCCTGTTTGCCACTGCGATCACCCTCGCCGCGTGGTCGCCCCCTCTCGCTGCACAGAAAATTTCCAGTCCAGATCAATTTTCAGTCGACGCTTCAGCTCCCATTGCGCCTCCGGAAACCGGCTATCTGCACCTCGGCGGCACATCATCGAATGGCCACTCGCTCCAGATCAACAGCCGCTACCTGGTCCTCGACGGCAAGCCGTGGTTGCCCGTCATGGGGGAGTTCCACTTCTCCCGCTATCCTGCATCACAATGGGAAGACGAAATCCTCAAGATGAAAGCCGCGGGTGTCGACATTGTCTCCACCTACGTCATCTGGATCCATCATGAAGAGCTCCAAGGCCAGTTTGACTGGGCCGGTCAGCGCGACCTCCGTCGCTTTGTCCAACTCTGCGCCAAACATGGCATGTACGTCTGGCTCCGCGTCGGCCCCTGGACTCACGGCGAAGTGCGCAATGGAGGCTTCCCTGACTGGATCGCCAAACTTCCAAACACCCGCACCAATGATCCCGTGTACATCCACTACGTACAGCTCTTCTATAACCAGATCGGCCATCAGGTGCAGGGCCTGATGTTCAAAGACGGCGGCCTCATCATTGGTACCCAACTCGAAAATGAATACGGCCTGCATGGTCCTGGTCGCGGCGCCGAGCACATCCTCAAGCTCAAGCAACTCGCCATCGCTGCTGGAATCGACACACCCCTCTTCTCGGTGACCGGCTGGCCGTCGCTGGACTTTCCACCGCAGGAAGTTATTCCTGTCTCCGGCGGCTATCCCGACGGTTTCTGGTACGGCTCCCAGACCAACCTGCCCCCGAGCATGACGTACCTGTTCAACTTCAACCGCGAGCTTGGCGACATGGGCGCGACCGTCCCCTCCGAAGACCCGACGGGCAAGGTAAATCTCGACCACGACCCCTATTTCGGCGCTGAGGAGGCGGGCGGCATGGCCTCCTCCTACCACCGGCGGCCCATCCTCACCGCCGACGACATCGCCGCACTCACTCTCAGCGGCATCGGCTCCGGCATGAACCTGTACGGCTATTACATGTTCCACGGCGGCGCCAATCCCAAAGGCCTCCTGACCACCCTGCAAGAGTCCAGCGCCACCGGCTATCCCAACGATCTGCCCGAAATCAACTATGACTTCCAGGCGCCGCTGGGCGAGTTCGGCCAACAGCGCGAGTCTTACCGCAAGACACGTCTCATGCACCTGTTTCTCAACGCCTTCGGCCCCCGACTCGCCACGATGCCTGCCTTCGCGCCCGTCCAACGTGTGCGCGACCCCGCAGACACCTCCATTCCACGCGTCGCCGTCCGCACCGACGACGTCTCTGGCTTCGTCTTCGTCAACAACTACATCCGCCAGGTCTCGATGCCTGAACGCCTCGACTTCCAAGTCCACATAAAACTTCCGGGTAGAGAAGTCGCTATCCCCACACATCCCATTACCCTTCCGGCCGATACATACTTTTCGTGGGCCTTCGACCTTCCACTCGGCGCGGCAAAGCTTAATTACAGCACTGCGCAGCTGCTTACCCAGCTCAACACCCCCACCGGCAAGCTGGTCGTCTTCTTCGCGATCCCCGGCATCGCCCCCGAGTTCTGCTTCGACCCCGCATCCATTCGTAGCATCACCGCGTCGGGCCCCGCCCTCTCGCACGCCGACGGGGTAACTACCGTCGCCGATCTGCATCCCGGCATGAACTCAACCATAGAGCTCACCGACCGCGACGGCGCCAAGATCACCATCCTCCTGCTCACGCAAGAACAAGCAGAAGAAACCACGCTTCTCCGCATCGGACGCGAAGACCACTTGATCCTAAGCGCATCAAGCGTATTATTCGATGGTTCCGCCATTCACCTGCGTTCCACCACGGGACCCACCCAGACCATTGCCGCGATTCCCACCCTGAACAGCGTCGTCCCAAACAAGTCTGAGGGTCTCTGGACAACCATCACTCTTACCCAGCCAGAAAGACACCTCGTCCTGACCGTTACTCCCGGCCAAATCGCCACACCTCGCCCTGTTATGGAGATGAGCCACTATGTCGACTGGCGCAAGGCCTCCGTTCCCACCGTCCCACCCGATTCAACTTTCCTCAAAGCGGGCACTTGGGAACTTCAATGGCGCAACCCTGACTTCACAGGACTCAGCAACGTTTTTCTTCAGATCGACTACGCCGGCGATATTGGTCGCCTTCAGGCCGGCACAATCCTGTTGGACGACAACTTCTTCAACGGACTTCCTTGGCAAATTGGCCTCAAGCGTTTCGGCATGGGAACAGCAAAGTCTCCACTCAACCTCCAGCTTCTTCCGATGCCTGCAGCCGCCCCCATCTACATCGATGCGAAAGCCCGCAACCTGCTCGACAGCGCACACGCTACGCCAAAGCTCGTCGACGCCAAACTCATTCCCGAGTACGAATCCATCGTGCCCGTCGCACCGTAGGCTCTTGCTTCGCCCGCGAAACACTCGCGCTTGATGAGGAAGGTCACCGCGAGGACACTTGCAGGAACGATCAACATCATCACGATTGCGGCTGGCCCATGAGGGTTGTTCCGCCGATTGGGCCAAGATAGGCCAGCCTCGTTCCTGATAAGTCGGGTTATCGGCAACTTCGGTCGTTATTGCCGGAATTTCGTTTTAGGGGAATGGTAGATGAAAACCTTGTTGATCCACACTGCGGGCTAAATTAGGCTGATAAGGGAGTTAAGCCATGGCCGCGACATCTTCGAGATTGTATTTTTGCCTGTCTTCGTATTCTTTGCATCTTGGCGGGGAAGCGGCGCAAAGCTCAACAGACGAAACGCCTAGAGGAGTATCGGCGCTCCCCCGACTCGCGCCTCATCAAACTGAACGATTGATGGCTCGATCTCCTGAAAAGTCTGGTTTTGAGCAAGTTCGGGCTGGTAGTTGCCCATAGCCCCGTTTTGCGGAAAGACGCTTCGCTATCACCAATAAGCCGACTTCTGAACCTGATGCGACGTTCACTTCCGGACCCGTCATATGAATTCGTTTGAATCGAAAATCTGCCGCGTCACGGGTTCAGCTGGGCCTTGCAGCTGTACGGAGCGGGCAATTCGGCGAAGCGTCCTCGGATCCAATCAATGGCAGCTCCAGCACTATCGCGGGCAATAAATGGATGGCCGGAGTTCGAAACGGGATACCGCTGCAACTTGGCAGGACCTGACCGGTCGGTGATTTCGCAGTCGTTCCTCCGGAGAAGACGGTGCCCGACGTTGTCACCCAGGTCAGCCGAAACTCCGCCACCGGTCCTTCTTTCACAGCCGGTCGATTGCATAAAGGCTGCCGCAGCTTGGCCTGTCCGCCAGGTTTGCATAAACCAGGGGCCGCGGCATTCTCTATAGCAGCGGCTTCCTCACCGTACGCTGAACCGAAGTATCTGGCCGATCGGCGCATCTGCCGCACCCCAGTTCGAAATATAAAGTGCTCCGTCCGGACCAAACGTCATTCCGGTCGGCACGGACAAGCCCGTGATCACGTCCTCGGCCATGCCACGCCCCCGGACGCGAACGACCTTACCGAATCCTGGCGCGGGAAGTCCCGGCGTCGCCGATAGTTCGAGCACATACAAGGCGCCGTCCGGCCCCCAGGCCATGCTTACCACAGTCGTCAGTCCGGGCGTTGATGTGTCTGTAACATGCATCGGCTCCGGTAGCCACGGATCGAACGACCCCAACAGCCAATCGAGGAGCCTGGGCTTCAGGGTCATGAGGATGGACGAGTCGGGCGTGACAGGAAAGAGCCCAAGGTTACCCACAATGAAGCCGTCCTCACTCTCGACCGCCGCGGTCGGAACGATGTGTCCTTCGGCCTTCGAGATATCGGTGACCATCTCGACCTGGCCGGTCGTCGTTACCGACCAAATCTGCCCATGGTTTGCCTCCACCGTATACAGCTTTCCGTGGTCGGCGAGCATGCTATAAAACACGCCATCCGCCTCAAAGTCCGGGGCCATCACCGCGGACGGATGAGCCGCGACCGCCTCGCTCAAGTTCGCCAGCATCGTCCAGTGGCCCGTGCGCTGGTCCACCTTCGCCACCATGTTCGGCGCCGTCGACCCGTGCGAACATCCTCCGCCGGCCGTGACGGCATACAGCTCGCCGTCCAGAAAGGCTATGTCCGCCACGCCGTTCACATCGGGTCTCTGACTCAGGGCCGAGGGAAATCCCGTCGCCACCGTCGTCACACTTCCTCGTTTGTCCACCTTCACGATGCTCGCGGTATTGCCGTTCGTGTACGGCCCTCCCACGGCGTCCGCGACCTGCAGCTGTGGGCATACCTCTACCGTGCTGTTCGTTCCGCCCGGCCCCGAGAGAGCCACGTAGAGGTCTCCGTCCGGGCCAAACTTTATTCCCCGCGGGCCGAATAACCCCTGCGCAACTGCTGTTGCACCTGCCGGCACCGGCGGCAGTTGCGCATTCACATTACACACACCGCCTACGCACATACCCCACACTGCACAGACTGCTCCAAATACTCGATTGCTTCTCATCGCACTTTCCTCCTGTTTGTACATAGCGTTCATTCCCATAGGCCGTCGTGATGGAACTCTGATAAATTGGCGACTTTTCCAATTGGCGGAGCCGCCGCTTAGCTGGCAGTGAGATAGCCGCGCGATCGCTCACGCTCAAGCTGCCGTCAAATACCCATACATGTTTACCGATTCGGAATCGGAACACGAGCCGTCCCCGCCCAAGGTGGGGGTAATTCCCTCGCCGATCACCAGGCCGGAGGGGTATATAAAATGGCTGGTCAGCGTCGCGTTCGTCGTCGTCACATGCAGGAAGACCCCGCCGAAATTGGGGGTGCCTAGAAAGAGGGTGTAATTTTCGTGGCAGACGTTGAAGTCTTCCGGCAGCACATCAATCGCGGTGATGACCAGAGACTCTCCCGCCGGCACCGTAAAGCTGGAGGCGCTTCCATCCGCCGCGACTCGAAGGCACGTGTTACCGCCTGCCGAGAACACGACCTCGCAAGTTAGGTGAACCATGTTCCCTGCCTGCGCGCCTACGCTTTGTGTCACCGCCGGGTTCGACGCGGTATTCGTCACCTGCACCAGCGCTGCGGCTAACGCATGCACTGTCTTCGGATTCATCAACGTTATCAAACTGCCGGCCAATACCACTGCTCCGACAGCAAGCACAGACTTCGACAAAC
>Ga0302308_10001316_pt1 | contig 20157 bp, 17 predicted proteins | sample III_Palsa_E3_3_FD_200531 | JGI IMG/M metagenome (GOLD analysis project Ga0302308, IMG submission 200531) | Peat permafrost microbial communities from Stordalen Mire near Abisko, Sweden - III_Palsa_E3_3 | ecosystem: Environmental > Terrestrial > Soil > Palsa > Peat permafrost | place: Sweden...
CCCGCAGCCAGAGAGCAAGCGCAAATATAAGCAGTGCGGTGGTCGCGGCAGCCGGCGTTATTCCGCGAGCTTGCAGCGCACCGTGATTCGTCACTGGCTCCGTCCGGGCGGGGCCGGACGATACCCGCTGCCAATGCCCCCGCTGGCGGGGGCCAGGCCCGCTAGCTCAGAGAGTGGGACATGGTTCACTAAATTCATCGGCAGCTCCAACGTCATTAAATTATCGCACGCCCGCTGATCCACAAACACCGCCCGCGTCCGAACTGGGGACAGAATTGCTTCACAGATCTGTAATCGAACATCGGCGGCATTGGGCAGCGACTGCAAGGTCGCCCGCGCCGCCATCGTGGCGAGTGTTCGCCATCACAGGAACGTCCACTTGCGATTCGCGGTGTAATTCCAAAGCAAAACCAGGGTCGTGGCTACCAGCTGGGATTGCATGTATCCGAGCAGCGCCGCCTTCGTCAGTGCCCACATCACGAGCGAGTTCGCTCCGAGTCCAATAGCGGCTATTAGCAGGAATCTTGGCAGCGCGGTAACGTGCGACCGAGAACTGCGAAACGTCATTCGATAATTGAGGTAGTAATTGAGAACTGAGCTCAGCGCGAATCCGATTGCCGAAGCGGCAACAGGGGCCAGGGACAATTCCCGGACGCCTGCGACCAGGACGATGTACTGAAATGCCGTGGCAGCGCCACCGACGGCAGCGAACCGAGTGAATCTACCGATCTCCTTCATTCAATCCCCTGACCTTGCGAGAGATGAATATCGAGGCGCTCGAAGGCGGGACGCCCCAACGTCTACATTGCGCTGGACGAGCTAGCGTGCTTTTGGACGTTATCGATGCAAGTAGCTGATTGTTAAAGCAATAAGTCAGAACGGTTCGGATCCATATTGCGATGTTCGCCCAGATTGGCTGATCTTTCTGCGTAGACAGTACCAAGTTCGCAATTCGGCACATTCCAAAGCCACCATCCTCCGGCATATGGCACAGTTTCGATTTGGTGCTACTCGTCGGTATCAATGCAGCGCTAGCATTTAGTTTAGGTGCGTCAAGCCGTTTGCTGGCGTGGACAAGTGATCGAGCACAAAGTCGGTTCGATTTGGGATCGAGAAGTCCAAGCCGACCCCGCATGGTTCGTAACGGATCTTACAGATGAACAATTCGAGCTCTGAAGATTTGCCGGTGCTCGCCATTGTGGTGCCATGCTTCAACGAGGAAGAGGCCTTACCCGCGACCGCAAAGGCACTTGGGGAATTGCTAGCCGGCCTTCGAGCGTCCCAACTTGTTTCCATGAGCAGCTACGTCTGCTTCGTGGATGATGGCAGTCGCGACGCTACCTGGAGAGAGATCTCGAGGCTCGCTGACGTATCCCCGGACTTTCGTGGTTTGCGGCTGTCACGGAACTTTGGCCATCAAGGCGCGGTGCTCGGTGGCATGCTCGAATGCGACGCCGATATCGTTGTTACCATAGATGCAGATCTCCAAGACGACGAGCGATGCATCGACGATATGGTGAAGGAATATCGTAAGGGATGTGAGGTAGTTCTTGGCGTTCGATCCAGCCGCTCCACGGACACCGTGCTCAAGAGGTTCACGGCTCAGTTGTATTACCGATTGCTCGCACGGTTAGGGGTTCGAGTCGTCTTTAATCACGCGGACTATCGCCTATTGTCGCGACGAGCGGTCGATCTGCTAAGGGAATATACCGAGGCAAATCTGTATCTTCGGGGTGTTATCCCCCTTCTGGGGCTCAGATCCAGTATCGTTCAGTACGCGCGTCGCGAGCGGGTCGCGGGAGAATCAAAATATCCGCTGCGGAAAATGCTGGCGCTCGCGTGGGATGGTGTTACGTCATTCTCTGTGTCACCGCTGCGCCTGGTATCCGGGTTAGGCGTCTTGATCTCGGTCGCTGCCCTGCTGGTGACGTTCTGGGCGTTCTTTGTGAGATTCCTGGGGAAAGGCGTAGTGCCCGGCTGGGCTTCGACCGTTGTCCCGATATACTTCCTCGGTGGCGTGCAGATCCTCTGTTTGGGAATTATCGGCGAATATGTCGGTAAGATTTATATGGAAACCAAACGGCGCCCGCGGTACCACATAGAGACCCACGCGGGTGGTGATTCGGACTGGTTTCGACCAGGGCGCAGCGGGTAGTCTCGAACCCCTTGGAAGGCGGCGCGGGTGCGCGCCTTGCCTCAGAACTGGCAAGGCCATAGCGTCGGACGCTAAGGAAAGCAAGAGCAGGGATGTTGAGCCCGACAAATGCGCCCCGAAAGCAAGCTACGCCTACTGCATTTGCCAGGATGCCTCAGGGCCAGCTTGTCCAGCCTCAACGGCGGGCGCAGTGATGTTTTATAGCTTTGACGCTCCCGTAAGGAGTCGTTCATGACTGTCTCCAGATGGTGGATAGCAATTGGTCTGTCGGCATGCCTTCAGCTGCTGGTGCTCTACTATGAATTGCACAATGGGACGCTGAGTGGCCTGCTCCAATGGGACGACTGCGCGATTGTTCTTCGAGGGCTGGAGAATTTAGATCGCTTAGTGCACGCAACCTCCGGCTGGAGCTTCGCGCACGCTATCTATGGCCTCGACCTGCATTCGCCGCTGACTGACGTGCAGACAATGGCAGGCCTGTTGATTTCCGGTGGGCACGGGTGGGGCCCGTACTTGCTCAATGCGACTTGGTTGATCCTGACGCTCGCGGCGCTACTCCACACGGTTGACCGCCGCCGCTGGCTACTCGCGATCGCGCTTGTGTTCGTCGTGGTATGCCAGCCGCTAACGCTGAACGCCCTTGCCAACGTGAAATCCGATTGGAGCGGTGGGCTGCTGATGGCCGGCGCCCTATTTCTACTCGCACGCGGCGCAATAACGGGTCGCGAGGATCAGAAAGTGCAGGGTGCCGCACTTCTCGCGCTGGCTTCGCTGTCCAAGCTGACGGCATTCTATATGCCGATAGTTGGAGCCGCTGCGCTGGTGTTGTTTGAATGGCACTCGGCAATATTGAAGATCCTGGACCGCACCGGAGAGGCCAAAAGGGCTGATGACGGGACGTGGTCGACACTGGGACATGGCTTCCGATCAATCGATCGCCGCGCGTTGGCTCTGCGGCTGTCGGTAGGGGTCGGACCTTTCGTCCTTTTCTTCATCTATAAGTGGAGGCCAACGCTGATTTACATCAAAGGGGCGATGAGCAGCGTATGGACGGATGGGCTGACTGTATTCGGCAGAGCGCAATTTTATGGGCCGTACGGACGAGATAGCTGGAGAGAATGGGGAAATCTCCATATTTTCTTCCTGGTTTTCGTATTTGCGGCATTGCTGCTCGCGTGGCGTCGCAGAGATAGGGCGTATCCCTCCACGCTGCTCGTGCTCAGTGTCATTGGGACGATGCTCCTGATCCCGGTGCTCCTGGCTCCTGCCAGCGACCATTCATTTGCTTCGACATTCTTGGGCGCAATACTGGGCGCCACGCTGGTATCCGTCGATTATCTGATCCGTACGCAGAATGGAATTCGCGCTTGGATAATAGTGGTTGTGGCGCTGTTGATTGGTTTGCCGGCGACCTGGCCGCTAACGAATTCCAATTACTATTCGAGGTATCGGATAACTGGAACGGAACTTCGCCAGCTTTCCGCCACCTATGGGCGCATCGTCGACGCGATGATCACCGGTTCTCGCGAGGAGAAACCCGGTGTCGTGGTCTTCTTCGACAATGATTTCGCTCCTCACCCGAATTTGGCAATCGGCTACTACCGGTTGACCGGTCGGTTCCCCAGAGTGGGGCGCGTGGACGACCTGTCGGAAAAGTCGTGGCTCGTACAACTGACGGAGGCCGACTTCGCTCTGACTTTCGTGCCCGATTCGGGTCAGAAGTCGGGCGTTGCCTCATGGCTGTACCCTCCCTATCCGATATCAGAGGATCCTGCTCGTGCGGAAGACGTTGTGCATGCCTATGGCAACTTTCATTCCCTGACCGTCTTCCCGGTGCCGGGTGGGGAGATTCACTTGTATGGCGGTCAACAGCATTGAGGCAAGAATGTGCGAATAGACATTTGGCGGGCGAGCATCATTACCGCTAGCTGGACGATCCGAGTGGCCTGATAGGCGACGTCGGTAAGGAGAAAGCCTGGCATCAACATTTTGAGACAGACCAGGCTTCTGACCTGTTGAGGTCATGTGGATTCGAGGTAAGGGATCTGGATGGATACGGTCTCTTTGCGTTGCCGCTCGAGTTGATCAAAATGTGCCTGAAGCTATCTCTGCCGGATTGACTCGCACGCTGGGAGATGGCCACTTTTCATCACGCTAAAATTGTGTGCGTGGCCCCAAAGATCAGCCGCGACGCCTAAATCCCGCCGCGGAGCCTCTGAATCAGCGCTTCCCGGGTCCGAACTGTGATCTAGTCGTGCTCGGGGAGAAAAGAAACTTGCTGCCCGGCCTAACGCCCGTTTAGATGTATCGCAGTATGGAATAAAATCAGACGGATTTTGGAAGCCTTGGGTTGGGAGTACCCGAAACTGGCTGCCGCCACGCCGCGGAACTACTCATCTCGCCGGATTGCCGGCAATTCGTCGGGATGCGGGTACACGGAGTTTCTGCGGTTGGTATACGCGTCAAGGGACAGGTGCGAGATCAGAATGGCCGAGCTTGCGTGGTACACGTCGCCGCAACCCGTCGGCGCGGTGGGACGTCCTCTTGAATGAGAAAGTACAAGCCCTCGTCAGCGTTGTAACACCGGTCTACAACGGCGAGACCTATCTGCGCGAGTGCATTGAAAGCGTAATCGAGCAGACATACCAGGCTTGGCGATACGTGATCGTCAACAATTGCAGTACGGACGGTAGCCTCGCGATTGCGGAGGATTACGCCCGGCGCGACTCCCGTATCACGGTGATCAACGCCACCGAGCATTTGCCCGTACAGCAGAGCATGAGTCGCGCAATGAGTCTGGTTGACCCGGACGCTACATATTGCAAGCCACTGATGGCAGACGACTGGCTTTATCCGGAGTGCATCGAGAAGATGGTGACTTCGGCGTTAACGGATTCCACGATCGGACTTGTCTGCTGTTACGCACTGAAAAACGGTAAGGAGGTTTTGTTCGACACCATCCAGTCCTCGGGTGGCGCCGTGTCATTTCTGTCCGGTCGCGACGCTTGCCGCGCCGCGCTACTTGGGAAGGATGTGCACTTCTTTGGTTCACCTACCTCGATGCTCATCAGGGCGGACCTCATAAGAAAGCGTCAGCCGTTCTACAACCCCCGCAATCTGCACGTAGACGAAGAGTCGTGCTACGAGATCCTGCAGGAATCAAGTTTTTGCTTTATCCATCAGGTGCTTACGTTCATTCGCGAGCATCAGCGCAGTCAGACATCGCTGAATCGGCATTTGGGAAGCATCCTGGTCGGGCGCGTATTCTCGTTGGCAAAGTACGGACCGGTGTATTTGTCCGCCGACGAATTCGAGCAGCGCCGTCGGCAGAGATTCACGGAGTATTACGGATTTTTGGCCAAATGCAGGTTGCGTCGGCTTCCCCAGGAGTTCTGGCGGTACCATAGCGAGAAGCTGCAGTTGATCGGTGCTCCTCTAAGCCGGAAGCGGCTTACGCTGGCAGTCTGCCGCCATTTGGCAGGCAGAGTGATCTACGCATACTCCGCGCTGCGGGGAGCACGCGTCGCCTCCTAAAGGCGTTACAGCGGGTTGCCGTATTCCTGCAACCGCAGTTCAGTGCCGGCAAGTGACGATTCATTGATATCGGATCCGCATCGGATCTACCCTGGCTTTATGGGACGGAATTACTTAGATGCACGACGGTGGCGCGAGTGGCTTGAAAGAGAAGGCTCTGCGCGGCGGTGTGTCCAAGCTGGTCTCACAGGGGGTGCTGTTTGTAACGAAAATTGGTTCGATGGCAGCTCTCGGGCGCATGCTCGACCCGCGCGATTTCGGCTTGATCGCGATGGTCACTGCCGTAACGGGCGTGCTGTCATTGGTGAAGGATGCGGGCCTGTCACTGCCCACAGTGCAGCGCGCGACGGTCACCAATGGGCAGCTGTCGAATCTCTTTTGGCTCAATGTGCTCGTAGGTGTGGTCCTGACGCTTATCTGCCTTGTGCTGGCGCCCGGACTGGCGCGGTTCTACCACGAGAGCCGGCTGCTGGGCGTGACGCTGAGCATCGCGCCGGTGTTTGTGATCATGGGGCTCGGCGTACAGCACAACGCAATTCTCACTCGGCAAATGCGGTTTCCTGTCTACGCCGCCATCGACATTACCTCGGCGATCGTCAGTGCCGTGGTCGGCATCAGCATGGCGCTGTTTGGCTGCGGCTACTGGTCGCTGGTGGGCGCGTCGCTGGCCACTCCGTTAGTTTCCACCGTGGGGGCGTGGTGGGCGGTTCGCTGGATCCCCGAGCGGCCACGCCGTGGTACCGACCTGGGGTCGATGCTGCGCCTGGGTGGAGCGCTGACGCTGAATGGAATCATCATCTATGTCGCCTACAACGCAGACAAGGTTCTCCTGGGTCGTTTCTGGGGCGCGACGGCGGTAGGTAGCTACGGGCGCGCGTATCAGCTGATCAATATCCCTACCGACAATCTCAACGGAGCCTTGGGCGCCGTGGCACTCTCGGCGCTCTCACGGCTGCAGCATGACCCGCTGAAGCAGAAATCCTATTTCCTCAAAGGCTACTCGCTGTCCGTTGCCCTGACCGTTCCGGTCACGATCGTGTGTGCGGTCTTTTCCCAGGAAGTCGTCGCGCTCGTGCTGGGACCGAAATGGGTGGACACGGCAGGGATCGTGCAGTTGCTGGCACCCACGATTCTGGTGTTCGCGCTCATCAATCCGATGTTCTGGCTGGTCTTCTCCGCCGGGATGATGCGGCGGAGCCTGCTGACTGCGGTCGTGATTGCGACTCTGGTAATCACCGCCTACGTCGTGGGGCTTCCATACGGCCCGCGCGGCGTCGCTGCATCGTTTTCGATCGTGATGTCGCTCTATATCGTTCCACATCTGCTGTGGTGTATACACGGCACCAACGTTACCCTGGCCGATCTGTTTCGAACCGCGGGCAAGCCCCTCATCGCCGGCCTGGCCGCCGGTGCTGCGTGCATTGCGTTCCGACACGTCGCTGCTGAATGGCCGTCGATTCTCCGTCTGGTGGTCGGCGGAGCGCTATTGGCCTGCACGTATGGCCTGGTACTGTTGTTCGTGCTGGGCCAACTGGCGTTCTATGTGGATCTTGTCAAGACCGTCTTCGGCCGCCGAACCGCAGCGGAAGCCATGCCATCCTAGCGTCGCCACGGAAGCTTCGATGTCAACTGATCAGCAGCGAATGCCGGCTATACCTCGCGTCTCGGTAATCATCCCCTCATTCAACCGCGGGCACTGCATAGCCGGCTCTGTCGAGAGCGTGCTGGCGCAGTCTTTCCAGGATCTGGAAGTCATCGTGGTGGATGACGGATCGACGGACGACACCCAGGAAGTCCTGGCGCGCTTCGGCAATCGCATCCGCGTGATCCGTCAGGACAATGCCGGCGTGTCCGCCGCGCGCAATGCGGGCATTCGCGCGGCGCGCGCGCCCTGGATCGCGTTCCAGGACTCCGATGACACGTGGCGGCCGGAAAAGCTGCAGACACAGATCGAATGCCTCGAGCGATATCAGGGACAGATGTGCTTTACGCGTAGCGTCGCCGACAGCGGCGAGATGCTGAAGGACATCGAGGACATTGCCTCCACACCTGTCGAATCAGGGGTGTACAGCATCGACCAGGGCGCCGCCATCGACTCCGTTTCCAGCGCGCGCGGTCACCCCTTCCTTCAGACATCGGTGATTGCGAGAGCGCTGCTGGAAAGGGTCGGGAACTTCGATACCTCGCTGAGCGCCGCGGAGGATACGCTGCTGATCTTCAATTTGGCCTTCTTTGCCGGTTTCCTGTATGTCGATCGACCTCTGGTCGTGATCCATCGCGGCAGCGCGGGCAGCCTGACCTACGATTCGAGACCGGAGTCAGCGGCTCGGCGATATGCGTCATATCTGCGGGTGCAGGCAACCATGTATTGGCGGTTGCTGGAAACGTATCCGAACAAGGCTCCCGTAACGCGTCGGCACCTGGCATATTTCATTTCGCGTCGGGCCGAACTTGCCTGCGTTGCGCGGCAGCTGGATGTCGCAAGGGCGCTGGGCAAGGACTGCTTTATGCTCGCGGGTGACTGGCGTACGCGCATCCGCGGCGCCTGGATTTACCTGCTGCCGGGCCTGTTTCGTGCCCTCTATCGCAAGCGGTGGGGCTACCCGTAGCGCTCCTCCGCCGTTCTCCGGCTGCTGTGTCAACCGTTCGATCCGTGCTGCGTTTAGGTGCAAAGCAGGCAGCTTTCCCCAGTCGGGATAAAGACTGATCGTCGGATTTTATAAAGTGGGACGCAGCGCAAATCCAACTTGCTCGCGCGATCGTACGCTTCTCAATCCATTGGGACATAGTGCCGTTATTGGCGCATGCGAAATTGAATTCGCGAATCATTGCAGTTACGATGCTTTTTCGCTGCAATTTCCTGCGCATCGTAGGATCTGAATCGAAGTGGGATTCTGGAAAATCGGCGCTCAGCCGCGCCATCGTGGCCGTCAGTAACTCGACCGTGTACCGGGATTCCCGCCTCAATGTTTGTTGATGCCAAAAAGCTTGCGAAGAACTTCACGATTGATGTGGATGTCTGCATTGTCGGGGCTGGGGCGGCCGGCATCACACTGGCGCGGGATCTGGCCGGCCACAATCGAAGCGTGGCGCTGATCGAGAGTGGCGGCTTTGAATTCGACCCCGATACTCAGGCCCTGTATTCAGGGGCAGTTATTGGCCACGATTTCACTCCGCTGGACCGCGACCGACTACGTTTTCTTGGGGGTACCACCAATCACTGGGGGGGCTCCTGTCGCCCGTTCGATGCACTGGATCTCGAGGACTGGCCGATTGGGTTGGAGGTGCTTGAACCGTTCTACCGCCAGGCTTACGACGTCGTCCAGCTCGGTGGCGCCTATAATTTCGACCCTAAGGAATGGAGCAGCGACGACGCACGGCCAATGCCGGCTGGTGCGGGTGTCAACCTCAAGAGCGGCCTGTTCCACTACAGTCCGCCGACGCGTTTCGGCACCGCCTATCGCGACGATCTGAGTTCAGCCGAGGGGCTCTCGGTTTACCTCCATGCCAACCTGCTCGATATTGAAACCAACGACAACGCCGACCGGGTCACCGGCCTGAAACTCGCTTGCCTTGACGGCAAGCAGTTCCACGCCCGCGCCAAGCATTTCGTGCTGGCTGCCGGGGGCATCGAGAACCCGCGGCTGCTGCTCAATGCCAATCGGGTGCAGAAGGCAGGGCTGGGCAACCAGTTCGACCTGCTTGGCCGCTATTTCATGGATCATCCCTATGTCATCGGGGGTGCAACTGTGCTGGCTGACGCATCCAGTCCGGAGATGCGCTTTTTCACCATGCGTCACATGCGCGACAGCATTGTGGCGGGACATCTCTGCCCCACCGAGGAGGCGCGACGCCGCGAGCAGCTGCCGCCCTTTGCCATCAGTATTTTTACCTTGGGCGGCACGGGAGCTGAGCCCTCGCCAGTCGCGTTGCCGCAGGTGATCCGCAGGAACCTGTCGGAGGCACGCGCCAATCAGATCGAGTACTACCTATCGCGCGTGGTCGATGAGCTGGAGAAGCCGGGCGACTGGCTGTTCAACAGAGTCTGGCGAGAGCCACCGGGCGTATACACGACGCTATACATTTGCGGTCCGTTCCCTGATCCGCAAAGCCGCGTCTTGCTCGGGGACGGGGTGGACGCACTGGGTATGCGCAGGATCGAGCTTGACTGGCGTCTGCCGGGCAACTTCGAGCAGCAGATGCGACGCGCTCACGAGTTGCTGGGGCAGGATCTGGGACGCGCTGGCTTGGGCCGGCTGCGCATCGAATCGAGCGCCACCGGACATGATCCGATGCAGAACATGAACCATGGCCATCACCACATGGGTACGACTCGCATGCACAATGACCCGCATCAAGGCGTGGTGGACGCCGACTGTCGCGTCCATGGCATCAGTAATCTGTTCATCGCCGGCAGCTCGGTGTTCACGAGCTACGCCTGCGATGATCCCACGATGACCATCGTGGCACTGGCGTTGCGCCTGTCGAACCACCTGAAATCATTGGCCACCTGAAGAGGAGACCCATCGCATGCGCTACACACGGCGCTTCGTGTTCCTCTCGATAGGTTGTGCGTCCGGTCTGTCGCTGATGCCGCTACACGTTAAAGCGTTGGCTCTGGGCGCCACTACGGATGAGCTGGCGGGTCGGCTGCGGACATTATTTTACGATCGTGAGGCTGCGCGCCGTCTCGGGCATCTGTATATCCGTCAGGTGCCGACGGAAGACGACCCGCGCATCCTGGCCCGCCTCGCCGTCGCGTCCGCGGAGGCGCCGCAGGTGGATGGCATTTCCCTGGATCGCGCCAGCCTGCTTCAGCGGCTCGATGCACAGGTGCGCGATGATTTCGCGTCGGGTACCACCATTGCGCTGGACGGCTGGGTGCTGTCCCGGACGGAGGCCAGGCTGTGCGCACTCTGTCGGTAATCAAAGAGGCCCTGCTGGCCATGATGAGCTCCGCCATCAGCGCATTGTTGCTGTTCGTCTGTTATCAGGAGATCGTTCGACCAGCGGGCGTGAAAGACGCCACCCTGGGCCGCCTGTTGCCGATCACGCCCAACAAGAGCCCATGGTGGCTGCTCATCGCCGTGGTACTGGTAGCCGTGTGGTTCATCGCACGGGCGATAGGTAAGCCGCGCGGGGCGCTGTGGGGCCTGTGGCGCTGGGGGGTGCGCGCCGGGTTCTGGTGGAGCGGTGTAGCGCTGCTGCTGTTTGCCGGGGTGGTCATCCATGGCTTCGGCACCCGATCGGTTGCAGATCTGAACTGGCGGTTCGTCCTCAGCTACCTCGTGGTGTCGATCGCAATCCTCGTCGCCTGCGGGATCGGCCGCGTTCGTACCCGATAGCAGTAGCCTGCGCCGACCTGATCACACGGTCGCGGCGCGCTGCGGCAACCGCCACAATAGCAACGCCAAACCGATCAGATTCACGCATTCGCCGGCTACCTGCCCGATCAATACCGCGGCTGCGCCCCAGCGCGAAATGCCGAACCACATCAGGGCCAGGGATACGGCGGCGCTCAGGCCAATCAGCCACGCCATCGATCTGACGTGCTTGAGCGCCCACAGTGCCGATTGCAGCACCTCTCGCGGCAGGAAGACCAGTGCCACGCAACCCCACAAGATCAGCAATCGGTCCTGATCGGCGATGTGCTTGTGCATCAGATCGACGATCAACCAGTTGCGCAGCAGCCAGACGACCGCGAAATACATCAGATTGATGGTGCAGATCAGCGCCGTGAGCAGCGCTAGTCGCTGCAAGGTTTTTCTCATGCCGAATTCCGCCAGCCACTTCGAGGCGGTGGGCATCAATAGATTGTTGATCCCGTACATGAACACGAATACCGGGGCGATCACCAGTCGGGCAGCATTGACGTTGGTGACCGCCGTCAGATCCAGTCGCGTTGCCAGCACGTAGTTGTAGCTCTGCGCGAACAACCAGTAGATCGCCGCGCCGATCAGCGACCACATGCCAATCGTTCGGATCTCCTGCCAGAAAGGGCGCGCATCGCCGGAGGTCCAGCCAGGGTCCCGAGCGAGCAAGCGGTGAGCGACGAGGGCGCTGGCTCCGCCTGCGGCGCTCAAAGCGGCGATGGCCACCGGTCCTGCCAGCGAGCGACTGAGCACTGCGAGTGTGATGCCCAGCAACACGATGATGACGTAGACGGTGTCGGCTGCCAGCATGCCTCGCGGACGCGAATAGATCAGCAGGACGCTGCGGCGATATTCGCGCTGCAGAGCGGCCCACCCAGCCAGAATCAGGGCCGCGATAGCCAGCGAAGTGGTTGCGCTCCAGATCCCGCCCAGATAGGCCGCCAACGGTATGCTCAGCAAAGCTGGCGCCGCACGACGCAGCAGGCGTGTCTGGCTGGCTCCCAGGAAACCGATCATCCGTGCCCGGATTTCCGCGGATTTCGCTGCTGCGAGCATCGTGACGGGCCCCGAGAGCCACGCGCCTTGCGCGCTCACCAACAGCAGTATCGCCGACTGGGCCAGAACATACTGACCGTAGGAGACGTCGCTGGTGTAACGGATCATGACGAATCCGCCGATGAAGCTGACCCCGGACAGCAGGATCTGATCGAGAACGCCAATGCCGAAGAAATGCAGCACCCGGCCAGGCTTGCGCACGCTCATTGAATCATGCTGATCAATCTCATTTTTTATGATGTCCGGTCAGAGTGTGAGCCCCGAGCACAGTATACAATCCGACTGCAGGCCGATGGGTCGTTGCCGGGCGCGCGGGAGCTTTGAGCTGTTTGCGCGGATCTGACTTATTGTTGTCGCCGAGCAGCGACAGCATCTCGATTTCCAAATCAGCCATTTTGAAATCGCGTGTTTGTGATCGTGTTCGATCTGATCGATCGCACGAGGACTTGATAGTCCGGCGCTGACAGCCATTGATCGGGCACTCGCAGTTTCAGGGCGGCGTGCTCATAAACCACGGCGGCCCTTGGGCCGCAAAGGCGACAGCAAGGCTCGACTGCATGCCCCAGTCGTTCCAGCAGCACCAGGCATAACCGATGCCCTGGGAGGCGGCCCATTTGTAGCCGCCGATGGCGTCCAGACCGTAAGTCTCCGTAATCAGGATGGGGTAGCCCGCGGCCAGCACCGCGAGGGGTGGTGCGGTGCCCTTTGAGTAGCCGTAGACGTGCCAGGCGACACCGAGCTGGCCGATCGGATCGGCGGGTTTGGAGGCGAGCCACGTCTCGATCTCACCCGCCCAGCCTACGGGGGCGGCAAGCACGACATTGCTGGCGCCTTCGCCGCGTACGGTATCGAGCATTTGCTGCATACCGGCGACTTGCCAGGTCTCGTTCACGGTGACTATCGCGTTATTGGCAGTGTTGTTCTGCGTATGGAATGGCGAGTAGGCGCCGCCATCGCGCAACTTGGTGGCATCCGTGCCAGGAGCGTAGCTGCCGATTCCGGTATGGATCACCCAGTCGTTGTAGACGTTATTGCCAAAGGGCTCGTTGAACAGCTCGAAGATCACGGCCGGATTGTCCTTGAAGGTATCCGTGACTGATTTCCAGAAGGCGAGGGAATGATCGGCATTGGCGAAGCCAGGCTGGCCGATCGGGCACAGCGGCCGACCGGTGTCATTGTTGGGCGCGGCAAAGAAGTCCACCAGGATCACGTACAGTCCGGCAGCTGTGGCATCGGCGACTGCCTGCTTCACGGTTGTCTGGTAGAGGTTGCTCGGATCAGGTTTGTAGCCACCGCCGGCGACTGTGGCGTAGAGCTTGGCCGAGGCGCCGGAGCCCGAGTCGTAACAGGTGTAATTGAGCCAGGAGGCCTCGTTCAGCGGGAAGCGCACGGTGTTGAGGCCCGAGCCCCGATAGTTGACCAGGGAGCGCCAGAAAGCGACACCGGCGTTGCTGTATTGCGGCCAGCGAGAGGGGTAGCCGGTCTCCAGGCCCGAGACTTGGGTACCCACGATTTGCACAGGGGCGCCATCCTTGGCACTGACAAATTGATTGTCCTTCACCTGAATGCCGAAGACTCCGGTCGGGGTGGCACTCGATTTCGATGCAGGCACGACGGCAGCACCGTTGCTGGAACTTCCCTCGCAGGCAGCCAGCACTCCTACGAGGGCCAGAATGGCCAGACCTCGGCCCAGAAGTCTCCAACCCTTATCGGTATGCATTACTCAAACTCCGATGTTGACTTGCAGTCTTCCCGCTAGCCTTAGAGGCCGCTACACGCACCCGCCAATTCCAAGCGCTTCAGTAGCAGGAGAATGACCCAAAATCTCCGGCTGTGACAAGGCGAGTTGCGGCAACTTGATGGGAATGCGATGCGATGCGCATCCACCGATGAAGCGGTGATATATTCTGCACCGCGTCGCCAAAGCGGGCTCATTCGAAAGCGCGATTCGTAGTGTGGATCTAATCGTGTAGCATTGGATGACCTGCTAATTGGCCTGTGACTTGACGGGTGTGAGCGTTGATGAGTGTTATCGAGTCGGCTCGACCAGTAGGGGCTGCTAGCGGTACGCAATCTGGGGCGAAGCGCGACGGCCGGCTGCCTTTCATTCATGGCTTGCGCGGTATTGCGGCGCTGTCGGTAGCGCTGATGCACTGTTACGAGTCGACGCCGGTCGGTGACCGCGTCATGACTACGATTCCCCGGATAGCCGACTATATTATCCGCCGCGGGTTCGTCGGCGTCGATCTGTTCTTTGTCATTAGCGGTTTTGTCATCTCCCTGACGCTCTACAAGCGGCTAACCACATTCGGCGAATTCGGCCGCTTCTTCTTACGCCGGCAGATGCGCCTGGATCCGCCCTACTGGACGGCCATTGCACTCTCGGTCGGATCCGCGTTGGTGATCAACCACTTTCGCCCGCAGACCGCTGCACCGCTACCGAGCGTGGGCGACGTTATTGCCCACTTGTTCTACTTGCAGGGTTTCCTGGGCATTAAAGAGATTGTCGGCATCTTTTGGACGCTTTGCCAGGAGATCCAGTTCTACCTGTTTTTCGGCGTAGTCATTCTGCTTTTCCAGAAATCGTCGGTCTCCGGGCGGACGATCGGCTGGGTCATGCTGCCCTTGTACATCCTGTCGGTCTTGTGTTTCTGGGATCTTCTGCCTAGCCCGCGTGGGCTATTCTTGCAGCGATGGTACGAGTTCTTTACCGGCGTGACGCTGTTTCTCTTTTGGCGTCAACAGGTGAGCCTCATGCAGTTGCTGGTCTACCAAGGCACATTGCTGCTGATGGTATTAGTCAGTCCGCCCACCGACAACGGCATGGCATGGCTCACAACCGCGACCGTGTTGGTGATATCGATAGTGTTTGCCATTGCCTCCCGGACCAGTGGTATGAAGACCTGGCTCGACACGCCGGTGATGCGCTATTTCGGCACCATTTCGTACAGCTTGTACCTGATGCATGCAGTCATCGGGATTCGTCTGCTCAAGGTGATGGTTGGCCCGGGCGATTCGGCGGTCAAGGCGTGGGTCCTGTATGCGGCGGCACTGCTGGTGTCCGTGGCTGCCTCGGATGTCACTTATCGTCTGATTGAGATGCCGAGCATGAATCTCAGTCACCGGATGAAATGGCGCGGCACGACATGAACATGAACCTTCGATTGGTCGCGCCAGCGTGAACTGGTGCGTGTGCACACGCCGAGCAATACTTTTATTATGTGGCGATGAGTCAATTCGCAGCTTCGACGCCTAAAAGTCAATTGCGCATTCTCCTGCCGAGTTCCGCCGGCGGGCACCTGGCCGAACTGTTTCAGCTTCGCGAACTGCTGAGCAGTTGCGATTGCCTATTTGTGACTGAGGACCTGCCACTGACACGGCAGATCGTGGCGGCCCGCGCGTGCAAATTCGTACGACCGAATGGAAGCAATCGCAACTGGATTTTCTGGCTCAACTTCTTGATAAATTGGTTCCTGGCGGTGCCGATACTGTTGCGCTTCAGACCGCACGCGATCGTAACAACCGGCAGCCACACGGCGATACCGTTCTGCTATCTCGGCAAACTACTGCGCTGCAAGGTGATCTATATTCTCTCCTTCGCACGCATCGACTCCGGGGCAGCGGCTGCGACCGCGGTCTATCCGATCGCCGACCTGTTCTTCGTGCAATGGGAGCAGATGCGCCGCGTGTACCCGAAAAGTCTCTTCGTCGGTCCCCTGTTCTGAGTACAGCACCGCGCTTCTGGAGCTTGCGACCGTGATTTTTGTGGCCCTCGGAACCTGGGGAATGCCGTTTGCGCGGCCGTTACGCGAACTCGAGCGTGCTGCGGCGGCAGGTCTTTTGGCGCAGCCGGTCATAGTACAGAGCGGCTGCACGACGTACGCGTCCCCGCACCTGGAGATCGTCCCTTTTTTCAGCGCTGAAGAGATGGACCGCATGTACGAACGCGCCACGTTGGTGCTCTGTCAGGCGGGTGTGGGCTCCATCATGCTTGGCCTCAGAAAGCACAAGACCATCATCGCGATAGCGCGGCGCGCGCCGAGTGAGCACATTGACGATCACCAACTGGAAATTCTCGATGTCTTTTCCAAGCTGGGAACGGTGCTGCCATGGAGGGGCGAGGGCGATCTGCCGGAGGTTCTGGCGCGCGTGGCCGACTTCGTGCCCGCGCCCTACCCATTCGGCGAGGAGAAGATTTCGCGAACCATCCTGGACTTCCTCGCAGCCAATATCAGCGTGCGGTAGCACATGAGTGGACGAGCTACTCGTGTGGCCGCGACCGCACAGATGCCAAAACGGCAGTGCCGCTCAGGCGGCCAAACCGGAAGCAGTTCGCATTCTGCGGCAGCCCGCCGTGTATAATCGTGCTACCGCGACGCCGCATCGCGGATCAACCACCCGTCGCTTCAGAGGAAGGTCGTGAGAGCCGCTCTAGTTGGTCTCGGTAAGATGGGCCTGTCCCATTTCGCAATAGTCAATGCCCATCCGCGCCTGAGTCTGCAGGCCGTGTGTGACTCCTCCAAGTATCTGCTGGAAATTCTCGGTCAGAACACCGGGGTCAAGACCTACTCGGATGTCGATGAACTGCTGGCGAACGAGCAACTCGACTGCCTGTTCATTGCCACGCCCTCGAGTTCGCACGCCACATTGGTCGAGAAGGCGTTGCGCCGAGGACTGGCAGTATTCTGCGAGAAGCCCTTCGTGCTCGACCCTGCCGAAGGCTACCGGCTGGCCGATCTGGCGGATTCAGCCCATGTGGCGAACCAGGTTGGCTATCACTATCGCTTCGTCGCCACTTTCGCGGAGGCGAAGCGGCTGCTTGGCCTCGACCTCCTGGGCCATATCCATCACGTGCGCGCGGAAGCCTACGGCCCCGTGGTGCTGCGGCCAGCCGGCTCGAGTTGGCGGTCGAAAAAGACCGAAGGCGGTGGCGCCCTATTCGACTATGCGTGCCACGCCATCGACATGCTCAACAATCTGTTTGGCCTTCCGAGCGCCGTCTCCGGAACCATCTTCAATAGCGTATTTTCCGAGGCTGTAGACGACGAAATCTACTCAAACCTTCATTACAAGGAAGGTATGTCCGGTCAACTGGCGGTCAATTGGAGCGATGAGAGCACGCGGAAGATGTCACTGCGAATCCATGCCTGGGGCACGAACGGGCGCATGTCCGTCGATCGACAGGAAATGCAGATCTACCTGCGCAAGGCTCATGCCGGGGAGGGCCTGGAGCAGGGATGGAACACGCGCGACACCACTTCGTTAACCAAACCGGTCTGGTTCTATCTGCGAGGGGAAGAGTACTCGGCGCAGATCGAGCATTTCGTGGAGTGCATCGAACGCGGCGAGACCCCGATGACGAGCTTCCGCACCGCCAGCGATACGGATCTCATTGCCAGCATGATGCGCGCCGATTCAGCGGCGACGCGAACCGCGATTGCATTTCCTGGGCGCGGGGCCGCGAGCACGACTGCGCGTCAGGTTGTCGCAGCGCCGCGAGGCCTGCGTCGGGTTGCGCGCTGGTTCGGCGCACGTGGTGAGGGAAGAGCATGACAATGCCGCGCCTGCTGATGGGGGACAATCAGTTCTTCGGGATCAATCACGCCTCCGAAGAGAAGGCGCGTTCGCTCGCGATTCGCTTTCAGCGGATCGAGTCAATTATTCGGGTGCTCGAGGTGGCGTACGCGGAAGGAGTCCGTACCTTCATGTGCACCACCCACGAGCGCATCTCGGAGGTGTGCGACTACTTCCGGACCAACAGGGCCCGTTATCCGGATTTCCAGTTCTATCCATGCATGCCATACGCGCACAAGTACGCGAATGCTGCGACCGAACTCGGGATGATTGGCGCCTTGCGCAGCTTCCTGCCCGAGGAGAATCCCTTGAAGGCAGCACTCAAGGGCGGTGTCGCCGTCGCGCGCAAGGACATCGCCACCCTGGGCGGCCTGTTAATTGATGCCGAGATGAAGATGTTCCACGACTTGCCGACCCCCGTCATCTTTCTGCAGAACGCTGCTACTGACTTTCTGCTCGGCATGGGGCTTGATGTGGGGCTACTCGCATTTGCCAACCACGTGCGTGAGCGTTACGGCGCCGAGCCGGGCTTCATCACGATGAACCTGCCGATGCTGCTGCCGCGGCTCGAGAAGCTCGGAATTGAGCGGCCAGTCATCTGCGCCAACATCAACAAGATCGAGTTCCGGATGTGTGGTGGCCGGCACGCCTACGAGGAGATCATCGCGCAGAACCGTTGTCGGACGATCGCGATGTCCGTCTTTGCCAGCGGTGCCCTGCCTGCCGAGGAGGCATTGACTTACGTCTGCCAGCAGCCGGGTATCGAATCGATCGTCTTCGGCGCTTCGAGCCGCGCTCACATCGCACAAACCCGCGACCTGGTGGAACGGCTGAGCCAGCCTCGCGCGGCCTGAGGCTTCGCGCGGCGTGGCCGGCTTGTAATCTGCGCCTGAGCACGGGCGCCACGGCGATAAGCCTCGTTCAGTCCGCGAAGCCCAGCAGACACGGTCGGTGTCGCTGCCTCAGGGACGTGCCCGAGCCTTTCACGACTAAGGCCGCCGACTGCCTCAATACACTGCAGCTTCGCCGCCGGCGATAGGCAGTTCAGTCGACAGTCTGTCTGAAGCGCCTTTCTGCCTTTCGAGGGCCTGCCTGCCCGCTCGACACATCTTCGCCGAATAACAGGGCAGCGCAGGCTGAACGAAACGAACCCCGCCGGCGCGCGGATTACCGGATCGCGATAGAGGAAGGTCCGCCACCGCCAAGGATCGTCGACACGGTTGCCGTCCCGGGGCTGCCGCCTACAGGCCCGAGGCTGCCGCCGACAGGCGATAGCGCCCCGTTGGCGCCGATTGTGAAGGCCGTCAGCGTGCCCGCATCGCCATTGGCGACGTAGACGAACTGACTCGAGGGATCCACAGCGATGGCCGTGGGCGTCGTCGTAGAGGCGCCGTAGGTGGTCGCCGTGAAGGGCGATCCCATGCTCACCAGGGTGCCATTCGAGTTGATAGTGAATCCCGACACCGTGCCATCACCGGCATTGGTGACGTACAGGAACTTCCCTGCCGGGTCGATAGCAATACCCTCCGGCGTGCTGCCTACCGGGTAGTTGGCCACCGCGCCGAGATTGCCGTTGCCGTCATAGCTAAACACATACAGGGTGTTGGCACCGTTGTCGGCGACATACAGATATGCGCCCGTCGGACTCGTGGCTTCCGCATACGGAGAGGTCACGCTGAGGTAGGGGGATAACGTATTCGGAGCCAGCACTCCGGTGCTGAACGTGAAGCCGTTGATACTGCCATCCAACGCGTTGGCCGAGTAGAGATACGTATCTGTGGAATCCACTACAAGGTTGGACGACTGGTTGAAGCCGTCCGCGTAGGGCGATCCCCCCAGCGCGTTCAGGGCCCCAGGTGTCGAAATCGAGAAGCCCTCGATAAGGTTATCTGAGGCCGCCGAGTCAAACGTGCCGACGTAGAGGTATGGTCCGGCAGGATCGACGGCGAGCGAGAAGGGTTGAACCGAGGTATCTGGTCCGGGGGTTGCTGTTCCGGTCATCGCGACAGGGGGCTGTGCATCGATGACCAGCGAGCCGTCAGGGTTGACCCCGTGTATGCCCACGGTACCGGCCGATTGCACGCACGGCAACATGGGTGGCGGGTTACTGGTGTATGTCAAGCAGCCCGAGTTGGCCACGTAGACGTACTGTCCGCTCGGATCCGCCACGATCGCAATCGGCTGGTATTCCGTGCCGTTGTTGTTGGCCGATGTATAGGGCGAGCCGGTCGCCGGCGCCAGCGCGCCGCTGGTCGCATTGATGGTGAAGGCAGCGATGGAACCGTTGCCGCTGCTATCGTAGGGGTTGGTCACCCAAACGAACTGGCCGACGTTTTTGCAGGTGATCGTGACCGTGACACTGGCGTTGGCCGTTCCTGTACCGGCGGCGACGGTGCAGAACTGCGCCGGGGTCGTCGGTTGGCTCAACACAGTGACTGCGTAGGCGCCGCCCGCGGCGATCTTGGT
>Ga0302308_10001328_pt1 | contig 20106 bp, 17 predicted proteins | sample III_Palsa_E3_3_FD_200531 | JGI IMG/M metagenome (GOLD analysis project Ga0302308, IMG submission 200531) | Peat permafrost microbial communities from Stordalen Mire near Abisko, Sweden - III_Palsa_E3_3 | ecosystem: Environmental > Terrestrial > Soil > Palsa > Peat permafrost | place: Sweden...
AAGACAGATTACACCTTTCAGAGCTTTCATCTCTGATTCCTTGGATGCGAAAGAGTAACAAACGGGTTGCGTGTATCAGGAACTTGGGGGCGACTGGTCTTAGTGCGTAATACGCTGGCTCACCTCGAAATGGATAAGCCGTTCCCGCTGCCTGAACGTAGTTCGCCGCAAACTTGCCGGAAACCTTTTGCGAGAACTATGACGCCAGGTTTGCTCTTTTCTTGCTTGCTCACTTCGAGCAAGGTAACCGACATCCCTGGTCTCTGCGAAGTTCACGAACGGACGGTGACCGCGCGTCCGGCTTGCGTCTTCAGTTAGGGGCGGTGCCGATGCACGGCAATGGGAAGCCGGAAGCTCCTGATTTCGCCATGCGACAGACGGAGGATGAGACGTTATATTGTTCTCATGACCGAAGTCCCTCTATACGGAAAGGTGGAAGAAGTTTTAGCTTCCGAAATTGGACGAGGAGATCTGAATCCGGGAGACCGGCTACCGAGTGAAGATGAACTGCTGGCGCGATTTGGTGTCAGCCGGATAACGATTCGAAGAGCAATTCAAAATCTAATCCAGCGAGGTACGCTGGAAATCCGAAGGGGGCTCGGCACGTTCGTGCTGGCGCCAAAGGTTTCGCAGGAGCTGACGAAACTCACTGGCTTTGTGGAAGACATGGATATCCACGGGCGCAAAGCCTCGGCGCGCGTCGTGAGTAAAGGAGTTGTTGCGGCTAACGAGATAGTCGCTCGCCAGCTTGGAATCACCAAAGGAACGCGTGTGATGCGAATTGAACGGGTGCGTCTCGCCGACTCGGTTCCAATGTCCTTCGATGAAACCTACCTGCCGCTGGACATCGGAAAGAAGATCGTCCGCAACGACCTGCGCGTGAAACCGATCTTCACTCTCCTTGAAGAGAAGTACGGATTTTCTTTGACGGAAGCGGAGTACAAATTGGAAGCCGTCTCAGCTTCGGCGCAGGTGGCCGAAGCACTTGCAGTGCCGGAAGGTTCACCCATCTTTCGAATTGAGCGAACGTCGTTCACGAAGGGCGGCCAGCCTATCGACTACGAAACTCTTTCCTACCGTGGCGACCTCATTCGGTTCGTCACTCGTCTGGCCCGCCAGTCACTCGTCAAAGGCACTCAGCCTCAGGCGGTACGTCCCTTGCGCAAGCGATAGGCGTCAATGGACCAAGGACTCGGCCCGCTCAGAACAAGCGCCACGATACAGACGATATAGAGCAGATCGCATTCGTACCCCGGAGGTCCAAACTGCGAGCGGCCAGCGGCAACGCTCACGAGCTTAATCGAGCTGAAGCCATATGGAAGATGAACTGTCACAATGGCGACGACGAGCAGGATAACCGTGGGAACACTTACCAGCCACACAAAGGCTCCAAGGAGAATGGCGATTCCACCGAGAATTTCGGTGCCAATGGTGAGCCACGCCATTAGGTGCGGAGCGGGAACGCCAATTGCATGCAAAATCGCGGCGAACGTGTCCGGCCCCTTCGACCACTTTGCCATTCCGTGCTCCAGAAAACCGTAACCAACGATCAGTCGGAGGGGTAAGGTCGAATATCTCGCCAACCCTTTCTGCGGATCGTTCCGGTAAAACAAGCTTTCTTTGGTCATCTTCGTAGTCTCCTCTTTGCATGCGCAGCATACCCCGGCCAAAGCCAGGATACACTTTTAACGGCGACAATATGACGTTATAATGTCTTGGAGGGCAAAATGCAAACGACCGCGGACAAAACATCGGCATCAGTACAGCCGACGTTCGCAGAGGCATTCTGGTTCTGGTGGAAGTTGGGTTGGATCAGTTTCGGAGGTACTGCAACGCACATCGCCATCATGCATGACTTTCTGGTCGAAAAGAAAAAATGGGTCAGCAATAGCCATTTCCTCCATGCGCTGAGTCACTGCATGCTTTTGCCGGGGCCGGAAGCCCAGCAGCTCGCCACTTACATCGGTTGGAAGCTGCATGGAAAAAAAGGCGGCATTGTCGCCGGATCGCTCTTCATTTTGCCATCGACGCTGGTGCTGCTCGCATTGAGCATCATCTATGTTCGCTTCGGGAACCTTCGCTGGATAGCCGCGATGTTCAGCGGTCTCAAGCCCGCAGTCGTTGCGCTCGTGATCCTGGCGCTCATCAGAGTCGCCCGACGTGCCCTCGTCAAACCGTTGCAATGGATCGTCACTTTGGGCTCCTTTTTTGCGATGGCTTGGCTGCATGTCTCGATTCCTGTCGTGATGCTCGTGGTCGTGATGCTGGGCGTCCTGGTGAGTTGGCGCCGCCCCGAGCTGCTCGCAAGTGAACCTGCGGTCGAGACAGCTCGCGAGAGCCCGGGAGCAGCGCAACTAGGGTGGCAGGAAGTCTTGCGATCGACCATAAAGATCGCCGGGACCGCGCTTTTACTTTGGCTCGCTCCCTTCCTGTCGTTGTACTGGTTGAGCCATCACTTCAGCTTTTGGAGACAGCTTTCCCTATTCTTTACGAGGACAGCGTTTGTCACGATTGGCGGTTCCTACACTGTCATCCCATACGTTGCTCAAATCGCTGTGACGAAATATCGTTGGCTCAGTCAGACGCAGATGCTCGACGGCTTTGCTTTAGCCGAGACGACTCCCGGACCACTCATCATCGTGGTGGCGTTCGTCGGGTTCATGGCGGGCTTCAACTACTTCCACGGTTCGGTGATCATGGGAACCGTGGCACTCCTCGTCACTACGTTCTACACGTTTCTGCCTTGCTTCCTATTTGTATTTGTCGGTGCACCCTTTGTCGAAAGAACACACGGAAAACGGAATGTCGAAGCCGTCTTGAGACTCATTACGGCGGTAGTGGTCGCCGCAATGTTGGACCTTACCGGCTTCTTGAGCCGAGGCGTTCTATTTCCTACTGGCAAGTTCTACCTGACAGGCCTCGACGGGATTGCCCTGACGTGGATCGGAGTGTCGCTCTTGCTGCTCAGAGTTTTCAAAGTTAACGTGGCCGCACTCATCGGTATGAGTCTCCTCGCCGGGCTGGCGCGCTGGTTCATTCACATCACCTGATAGCGAAAACGTTCGGTCCGTTGGGCCAGAAAGGCAGCTCGTCAAGGCTGCTACCGCAAAGCTGCTACGGTTTACCAACGTGTTGCATAAGGCCGTAAAATCGCGAGCGAATTTGTCCTATGTGTGCTCCTCCTTCCAACAGAAAAACCGAAGTTAAACTGTTGCGCAGGAAAAGACATACAGACTTAGCGAGGTTTGTCTTCCCTATTGGGGAGGGCGTTGCGGGAAGGAACGTCCCGCGGACATTCTCTCTCGCTTGTCCAGGCTTTTCTTTTCTCTTTAGGGCGTCCAGAGGGGATATTTCTCTTTTCAAAGAGCGCACAGCGAGATCATCAAAACAGACAAGCTGCTGATCTCAGCCTGCTTCCCGTTCCACCGCAAGGGTTGACTCCAGGGTAACTGCCGAATATGCGACCATCCGGCACTACGCCATTCCCGGATGCTACGACGATTATCAGCTCGAACGCCCGCCAACTGCTCTCACTCCGGGGCTGCACCTATTCAATGTGGGACTGCCACGATGGGTGTCGGATACTCACTGGGGCGCAGATTCGCACTTTCGGCTTTTCCGTCTGCTCCGAGCCAGATGCGGTAATCGATCGATCCCTTCTCAAAATTGACCTGATAAATATCGGCGCCGCCCGGTCCGACTCCCTTAAAAATCATCGACTGCAAAGCACCCATCGCGGCAATCATGGACTGGAGTTGGGGCAACTGCTGGCGTGTTACTTCGGCGAGTCCGGGGCTCATGAGATCGTAATTGGGCTTGCCAGTCTGGAGCCCATCGATCATTCTGCGCACAGCGGCCTCGCCGCCCGGTGCCGCGGTTTGATCCTTGAATCTCTTGTCAAATGCAGCCGCGGCATCGGAAAACTTTTTTGCCTCGACATCGTCCAGACGCTTCCCCGTCATGTCCCGGCCATTCTGATGAAGGATCAGCTGGCTTGCTGGCCCCTTTTCACCTTTGGGAAACTCAATCTCGGCATTGATATCCTTTGGGAAGAACATCGTCTCCGACTCGGCAAACAACAGAACCTTGCGTTGCCCTGTCGCCCGTGAGACGAGTTGACCGTTCTCTACTGTGATGGCCATGTTAAAGGTGGGCGCAAGCGCGTAGATTCCGGCGTATTGAGCCAGGATTCCTGGATCGACTGAAACGACGGTGCGAACGGCAGGTTGGAAGTCAGGCCATCCATAGACTGCGGCGACGCTGTGCAGAATCTCGTCCGCGATCCGGCCTCCGTTGGCAGAGTTGGTCATGACCACCGCGCCCTCGCCATTCTTCTCGTAGGCAGCGAAGTTATTGACGAAGCCCTCGTTCACTCCACCGTGAGTGAAGTATGGGTTGGCTTTGGCGCCGCCGATCTGCAGGCCGAGGCCCCAGTCTCCCATCCCCGGGGTCAGCATCTGGCGCGTCATCTCGACGGAGAGGACGTGGTTCGCCTTGCCTTCCAGCGACCTCTGAACCTCGATTACGTAACGGGCCAGGTCGGTTGGAGTGGTCCACAGTCCGGCCGCGGCCATCTCGGGGTAGATATGCGCGCCGCCCTTGATAGGCTTTCCGTCACCAGAATATGGGGTCGCCGCATAGGCCTGAAACTCCTTGGGCAATGGCTGCTCGTAGGTGCTTTGCGTCATGCCAATGGGTGCCAGCACTGTGTCATGCAGCAGCTTGGGGAACGACTCCTTGGTTACGTCGATCAGCGCCTGCTGCATGATCGTGTAGCCGCCGCCAGAGTAATTCCATTTTGCTCCAGGTACAGCCTCGCTGCGGATGGCCGGGGTGTTGGCCGGTTTCTCTCCATTCAGCACCTGCACAAGAGTGGGAACCGGCTCCGTGGTGGCATAGCCAGGGAAGCCGTGAACGGTGGTGCCCCCGGTGTGGGTGAGCAACTCACGCAGGGTCACTGGCTTGCCGGCAGCCAGCGGGTCGGCGGGGAATTTCCAGGTAGTCAGAAACGTGTTAATGTCCGCATCCAGTGAGAGCTTACCTTGCTCGACCAGCCGGATCGCCGCCATGGCTGCCAGGGGCTTGCTGATGGAGCCGGCCTGAAACATCGTCTCGGGTGTAACCGGAGATCCGCCGATACTGCTGACGCCAAACCCGCGCGCCCACTCGATCCTGCCCTCATGAATTACTGCGATGCTCACGCCGGGAATATTAAGTTCCTTCATTCGATCAGCAAGCATGTGGGTGGTGTGCTCATCGCCTTTGATGACCATACCGTCGGTCAGTCCTGACGTTACATGTTGAATGTGCTGCTCGGTTTCAGGAGACGCCACTGGCGCTTTCTGCGCAACAGTATACTGTACTGCACAGCAGGCCAAAGCCATGAGTGCGAACTCTCTGGAGACAGGCTTGCGCATGAATCCTCCGCGCAAACACTTTAGCACGGTAAAACGGGGATATCTGTTGCTCTCAAAGCGTCCTTCCCACTATCCAACTTAACACCTGGACGCCCGTTGCACCTGAATGAATTCCCGAAAGCTCATTAGCTTTTGCATAATTATGCAGTATTGCAAGTAAATCTCCACCTGTGTTCTTATAGGCTCATGAAAATTGCGGCAGCCAAATGTCCTGAAAGCTGTTTCCCATACGGGTTGCGATGACAAAATCCTCGATTCAAGAGCTCAGACAGATTTCGAACCGCATTCGTATCAGTGCGATGACGATGACCAACCATTCAAAGTTGGGCCACACCGGAGGAGATCTGTCTTCATCCGACATCCTGACCTGCCTGTACTTCGGAGGCATCCTGAACGTCGATCCGGAAAACCCGAAATGGGAGCAGCGAGACCGCTTCATTATGTCCAAGGGACACTGTTCGGGTGCCTTTTACTCGATTCTGGCGACTCGAGGTTTCTTCCCTGCCGAACAACTTAAGACTTTCATGGACCCGCTGTCGATGCTGAACGGACATCCCGACCGCAACAAGCTTCTTGGTGTGGAAGCAAACACCGGCCCACTGGGTCATGGAGCTCCGATTGCCGTCGGAGCGGCCCTTGCGGCGAAGATGCGGGGTGAAAGCTGGCGCGCGTTCGTACTGACTGGCGACGGCGAGTTGCAGGAAGGTTCCAACTGGGAGGCCGCGATGACAGCCCAGCACTACCACCTCGACAACCTCGTTATCATCGTCGACCGCAACCGCATTCAGCAAGGTGACTTCACCGAAAACACGATCCGCATGGATCCCGTCGCGCCTAAGTGGGAAGCATTTGGCTTTGCCGTAAGAGAGGTGGACGGGCATAACCATGAAGAGCTGCTGAACACATTAGAGTCCATTCCCCTCTCACCAGGCAAGCCGACTTGTATCATTGCAAACACCATCAAGGGCAAGGGGGTGAGCTTCGCGGAGAACAAGCCAGCATGGCATCATGGTGTGCCAACCCGGGAACAACTTGCATTGGCTGCCGAAGAACTTGGAGTGGAGGTCCCATGGTAAGTCCTGCTGTCGACACAAAGCCTCTCTCATCCGGTGCTGCCGTCCCTCAACTCTTCGATTGCCGCGATGCATACTCGCAGACGCTCGAAAAGATGGCTGCTGAGGACAACCGCGTCTGTGCGGTGGTCAACGATTCAGTCTCGTCGACCAAGCTAAAGAAATTTCAGGAGTTGTTTCCGGATCGCTTCGTCAACGTCGGCATCGCTGAGCAGAATATGGTGGGCGTGGGCGCGGGTCTTGCGAATGGCGGCATGGTGCCCTACGTTTGTGGCGCTTCGTGCTTCCTTACCGCGCGCGCCATGGAGCAGGTCAAGGTCGACCTCGGCTACTCGAAGTGGAATGTGAAGCTGTGTGGCATGTCGTCCGGGATGGCGTATGGCCAACTGGGCCCCACGCATCACTCCATCGAAGACCTCGCCTGGACCCGCGTTATTCCGAATTTGACCGTCATCGTCCCCGCCGATCCCCAGGAAACTGAGCAGGTGATGCGTTACTCACTTGAGCATCAAGGGCCCATGTTTCTAAGAATCAGCCGCATGCCGGTTTGTAAAATTCACGCCCCTACCGATACCTTCACGCTCGGCAAAGCTTCCATGCTGCACGACGGCGATGATGTCACCATCATCGCGAACGGCGTGCTGGCTTCGCGTGCGGTCACCGCAGCAAAGATGCTGGCAGAACAAGGCATTCACGCCCGAGTATTGAACATGAGCAGCATTAAGCCGATCGACTCTGATGCCATCCTGAAAGCCGCACGAGAAACACGCGGTATCGTGACTGCCGAAGAGGCACTTCAGGCTGGCGGACTCGGTGGAGCGGTAGCCGAAATACTGGCACGGCATCATCCGGCCCCGATGCGAATGATGGGGTTGCCGGACGTCTTCGCGCCGACCGGCACCGCTGAGTTCCTGCTGGAGTACTTCCACCTCAACGCACAGGGAATGATTGACGCTGTGCTCGACCTTCTCGGAAGTAAAAAGTAGCCAACACCATGCCCGGCCTCATCCTCGCCATCGATCAGGGAACCACCAACACAAAGGCACTCCTCGTGGCTCGCGATGGGAAGCCGGTCTTTCGCGCCTCAGTGCCGCTTCCGCTGCTCATCCCCCAGCCTGGCTTCGTGGAGCAGGACCCGATTGCTCTATGGGACTCCGTCCTCGATGTGATCAGACAATGCGTGGCACATGCAGGGTCAACATCAATCGAGGGCATCAGCATCTCAAACCAGCGCGAGACAGCCGTTGCATGGCATCGCGGCTCCGGTTTGCCCGTCGCGAATGCGATCAGTTGGCAGTGCCGGCGCAGCGAGGAAGTGTGTTCCCGACTCGCTGACCATAGTGAGCGCATCCGTGAAAAAACCGGCCTTCCGCTCGATCCCCTGGTCTCGGCCAGTAAGTGGTCCTGGCTATTGCAGCAACAAATCAATCTACGTGAACTCGCCACGACCGGAGAGCTGTGCCTGGGAAACGTCGATAGTTGGCTGGTCTATCGGCTCACCGGCGGAGCTGTACACGCGACGGATTATTCCAACGCTTCGCGAACGGCTCTTCTTGATTTGGGGTCTCTCGATTGGGATAACGACCTTCTTGCGCTGTTTGCGATTCCTCGGGCAGCGATGCCGAAGCTGTTACCGTCTTCTGGAATCTTTGGCGAGTTAGCGGCGATTCGAGAACTTGCGGGCGTTCCAATTGTCTCCGCAATCGGCGATTCGCACGCCGCTCTGGCGGGCCATGGTAAATATCGAGCCGGAACGGTCAAGGCCACTTACGGGACAGGGTCATCGCTCATGACGTTGACATCCGGCAATCCCGAACCCACGAAGAACCTCGCACGCACCATCGCATGGTCGATCGGCGATACCGTGCAGTTCGCGCTCGAAGGTAACATCACCATGACCGGTTCGGGCGTGCAATGGGTGGGCGAGTTTCTCGGTCTGCCAAATCCTACCGCCGATACGTTAGCCCTCGCTGAATCGGTAGCCGACTCAGGCGAAGTCTATTTCGTACCGGCGATGGTAGGCCTCGGCGCGCCGCATTGGGATTCTTCCGCACGCGGGACACTGGCCGGTCTTGGCCGCAGCAGTACGCGCGCTCACATGGCCCGAGCCGCTGTCGACGCCATAGCCTTCCAGGTGGCCGACGTCTTTCACGCAATGGAGACGGCAGCGGGAATGCAGTTGCCCGCGCTGCACGCCGACGGCGGAGCGACCCGTAATGCCGCTTTGATGCAGTTCCAGTCCGACCTGCTGCAGGTGCCCGTATATCGTTCGGCCTGCGAGGACCTGTCCGCTCTGGGCGCTGCCTGGCTGGGGGGCCTCGCTCTCGGCTGGTGGAAACAAATCTCGGATTTGGAGACGTTGCCACAGGAGGCGATGGCCTTCAAACCCGGCAAAACACGCGACGCCCACTATGCCGGCTGGAGACACGCCCTGATGCAAACCCTATCGAAAGAGTGCGCCAAATGAGCGACATCGTTTTGCAGGCGACCGGCATTCTGAAACGTTACCCTGGCAACATTGCGCTCGACCACGTCGACTTCAAGCTCCACCGTAACGCAGTCAATGTGTTAATCGGCGAGAACGGGGCCGGCAAATCGACACTGATGCGTATCCTCTCCGGAGTTGAGAAAAGCGATGCAGGCACCATCATGATAGACGAAGCAGCTATCACCTTGCGTAGTCCTCGTGATGCTGCAAGGCACGGCATCAGCATCGTGCACCAGGAACTCTCTGTCATGCCAAATCTCGACATCAGTGAAAACATCTTTGCAGGACGCGAACTGACAAAGCGTGCCATGGTGGACCGCAAGGCCGAGGACACTCGCAGTATCTCCGCGCTCAACCGTTTGCATAAACCGATGGCTGTGACCGGCCCTACATCTCAGCTTTCGCTTGGATGCAGGCAGATTGTTGAACTGGCTCGCACCATCGCTCACGGAGCAAAGATCCTCATCCTTGATGAACCGACCTCCGCGTTGTCGATGACGGAAGCCGAGTCTCTCTTTGAGGTCATCGCCGATCTCAAGCGTTCCGGCGTCACCATCGTCTACATCTCGCACCGCTTACATGAGCTACTGCATCTGGGCGACTATTTCACAGTACTGAGGTCGGGCCGTGTGGTTGGAGAGGCCCCGCGTGCTGAAGTCACACGCCAATGGATTGTGGAGCGGATGTCGGGTCGCGCCGATACGTCCGACCTCGGAGCCCGTCCGATAACTTCAACAGAACGGGTACTTACGGTGGAGCAGCTGGCGCTCGGCTCCTCAGTGGCAGGCGAAGCGGCCCAGGCTGCTCTGCATGGAGTGAGCTTCGCCCTGCATCGTGGTGAAGTCCTCGGCATCTACGGGCTGTTGGGAGCTGGCCGCACCGAGTTGCTTGAGACACTCGCGGGCAATCGCCGGCCTCTCTCCGGAGTCGCGACGCTCAATGGAAAGGCCCTCAACCTCACCTCTGTCGGCAACTCCGTAAGGGCAGGAATGGTGCTGGTTCCGGAAGATCGCCAGCGCGACGGCCTCGTTCCCGAGCTTTCGATTCGAGAAAACGTCGCGCTCGCCTCGACCTCTGGCCCCTTCCTCTCCCGCGCTCGAGAGACAGAGCGAGTAAAGCGACTAGCGACCGACCTCAACATTGGCGTGCACGATCTTGAGCTGCCGGTGACAGCACTTTCCGGCGGCAACCAGCAAAAGGTCCTTATCGCTCGATGCCTCATGCGTAACCCATCTGTCCTTCTCCTGGATGAGCCGACACGTGGTGTCGACGCAGGCGCTAAAGCCGAGATCTACCGCATTCTTCGTCACCTCGCGTCAGAAGGCCTCAGCATCCTCTTCACCTCTTCTGAGATCGAAGAGACGCGTACCCTTGCCGATCGTGCATTCGTTCTTTGCCAGGGACGCATCTCCGCAGAGTTCGCGCACCACCAGCTCACTGACGAAGCGCTCTTCGCGGCCGCCAGCCCCAACGTCACTACGGCGGGAGCCGCAGCATGAACTCCGTCTCAAGCACGCTTTCATCCTCCGAACGTCTCGCAGGTAACGGAGCCCGCATCGCCCTGATACTCTTGCGCGCTCGCGCCATCCTGGTTCTGCTATTGCTCGTAGTTCTGTTCTCGATCCTTGCGCCCAGTTTCCTTACAGGTGCAAACCTCTCCATCCTGTCAAAACATGTCGCCATCTCGGCCATTCTTGCCATGGGTATGACCTTCGTCATTCTTTCCGGCGGCATCGACCTTTCTGTCGGTTCCGTCGCGGGACTGGGTGGCATGGTCGCAGGGGCCATCCTCACGCAAGGCATTACGATCGGCGGCAACACCCATCATCCAGGCTTCTTTGTGGCCCTGTTAGCCACATTCTTTGTCTGTCTTGTAGCGGGTGCGGTGAACGGGTGGCTCGTCTCCCGGGCCGGCGTGGCGCCGTTTATTGCAACTCTGGGCACTCTCTATATCGCTCGCGGTACCGCTCTGCTCATGTCCAACGGCAAAACCTTTCCCAACCTCGCCGCCAACTCACCGAGCTTCGCAGCGATCGGCCAAAGTTTCTTCCTCCACATTCCCACGCCCGTATGGATGATGTTTCTGCTCTTCGCCCTCGCCGCATTCGTCGCTGCCAAGACCCCCTTTGGCCGCCACGTCTATGCGGTAGGCGGCAACGAGCGAGCCGCGCGGCTGGCTGGCATCGTCGTTCCTCGAGTGAAGATGTACACCTACCTGTTCTCCGCATTGTGCGCTGGGCTGGTCGGCCTCATCATCGCCTCGCAGCTCGAGGCCGCTCACCCCGCTACCGGCGAAAGCTTTGAGCTCAACGCCATCGCTGCGGTCGTACTCGGTGGCACCTCCCTGATGGGAGGCCGCGGCTCCATCGCCGGATCACTGATCGGAGCCTTCGTCATCGGCGTGCTGACCGACGGGCTTGTCATGCTGGGCGTTTCCGAGTTTTGGCAGATCGTAATCAAAGGCGTTGTCATCGTGCTCGCAGTTGCCATCGATCAGTTGCAGTCGCGGTTGCAGGCAAAGCTTCTGCCTCTGCTTCTCCGTTCCACTCCTGAGGCCGGCGCATGAAATCTTTGCCTCTGTTCCTCATTGCCACGTTATCTCTTACGGCGTGCAATCGTAGCAGCCTGAGCAAACCGCTCATCGCCATCATCGTGCCGTCGCAGGACAATCCTTATTTCAAGGCTGAGGCAGACGCCGCTGTGACACGCGCGCAGCAGCTTGGCTACCGCACGCGCGTGGACGCGCACAACGACGATGCTTACAGACAGGACAATCTTGTCGATGCCGCAATCGCCAGCGGGGCAAAGGCCATCATCCTCGACAACGCCGGGTCCGAGTCATCCATCTCAGCCGTCCGTCGCGCCACGAAAGAAGGTATCGCGGTCTTCCTGATCGACCGTGAGATCCAGGTTGCCGGCATCGCGAAATCGCAGATCATTGCCGATAACAATCAGGGTGCTCGCATCGTCGCCGAAGAATTTGCGCGCGCTACGGGGCCAACCGGGGAGTATGCCGAGCTGCTTGGCCGTGAATCCGACACCAACGCGCAGATTCGCACGACAGGTTTTCATGACGTACTCGATAAGATTCCAGGGTTGAAGCGCGTCTCTGCGCAGTCGGCCAACTGGTCACAGTCAGAAGCGTTCCAAAAGACCGAAACCATATTGCAGGCCCACGGTTCTCTTGCTGGCATCATCGCCGGGAATGACACGATGGCGCTGGGAGCCGTGGCAGCCGTCAGGTCGTCTGGTCGCACACACGTCATCATCACGGGGTTTGATGGCTCTCCTGATGCCACCTCGGCGATCCGCTCCGGTGAACTCCAGGCCACCACAATGCAGCCTGCTGTGCTCATCTCCCGCATGGCGATTGACCAGGCAGATCGGTTTCTGAAAACAGGATCCACCGGAGAACCCGAAAAGCAGGTTATTCCTTGTGACCTCGTCACCCGCATCAATGTGGACAATTATCGTGACTTTGAAAAAATCAAATAACAGAGAGGCCCATCATCATGCCTAGCACCCTCGGCGTCATTCTCGGCAACCGCGACTTCTTTCCCGCCGTTCTCATCACCGAGGCCCGCAAGCAGCTCGTAACGCTCTTTGCCGATCTCGAAATTACCCCGATCTGGCTCACCTCCGAACAAACCAAACTCGGTGATGTCCAGAGCTGGTCTGACGCTATGAAGTGTGGTGAACTTTTTAGCCGTCATCGAGCCGAGATTGAAGGCATCCTCGTCTGTCTCCCCAATTTTGGCGATGAGAAAGCTCTCGCGGATGCCATCCGCCTCTCTGAACTCAGCGTTCCAATCCTGGTGCAGGCCTGCCCTGACGACCTCGATGCCTTCGGCCTCGAACGTCGCCGGGACGCTTTTTGCGGCAAGATCTCAGCCTGTAATAACCTTCGCCAATACTCCTGCAAATATACCCTTACGCGCGATCACACCGTTGCCATCAACAATCCTCGCTTTCGCGAAGACCTTTCCAATTTCCTGGCGACCTGCCGGGTCACCCGTGGCCTCCGCCGTGTGCGGCTCGGCGCGGTCGGCGCTCGCCCCAATGCCTTCAACACCACGCGCTTCAGCGAGAAGCTCTTCGAAGCTTCCGGCATTTCAGTCAACACCATCGACCTCTCCGAGATCTTTGGCTCCGCCGCACTTATCGCCGATTCTGACACACGCGTGAAGGACCGCATCGACCAAATCAAAGGCTATGCCGACGCCTCCGCCACGCCTAATGAAAGCCTGCTCAAAATGGCGAAGTTCGCCCTTGTCGTAGACGACTGGATGCGCGATCTGGGGCTAACCGCTACGGCCATTCAATGTTGGTCCTCCATGCAGAAGAACTACGGTGTGAATGTCTGTACCATTATGTCGATGATGTCCGAGCAGATGTTGCCCTCAGCCTGCGAAGTCGATATCGCTGGAGTTGTCAGCATGTATGCCCTTCAGCTCGCCTCCCGGAAGCCGTCCGCTCTCGTCGATTGGAACAACAACTACGGAGATGACCCTGACAAGTGCGTCCTTTTTCACTGCGGCAACTGGGCCAAAGACTTTCTACCGGACATCCGCATCGGCACCGCACCCATCCTCGGCACTGTGCTCGGCGAACAGAACACGGTCGGGGCTCTCGAAGGTCGCACCCCGGCTGGTCCGCTCACATTTGGCCGCGTCAGCACCGACGACCTGCAAGGCAAGATCCGCGCCTACGTTGGCGACGGGCTCTTCACTGACGACCCGCTTAATACCTTCGGCACCCGCGCTGTCGCCCAGGTGCCGCGTCTACAGAAGCTGATGCAGGTCATCTGCAGGAACGGCTTTGAGCACCATGCCGCGATCAATCGCAGTCACTGCGCGACGCCGATCGCCGAAGCGCTCGGCAACTATATGGACTGGAACGTCTACCACCATGGTCAAAGCGACACACTTTAGTGAAAGCGAGGGGCGGCCATAATGGCCGGATCTATAGAGGAGCTCCTCTATCCCCGCCTCTTACTTCTTGACGAGCCGGAGTGCTGTCTTCTGGTCGGTGATCAGGACATTGATGAGCTTGCCTAAGACGGCGGCCTTGATTGCACGGAACTTAGACTCTCCTCCCGCGATACCAACGATCCTGTTGATACGCTTCAGGGTGGCCAGCTCGATTCCGATGACTCTATTCAGAAGGGGTGATCGCACGGGTTGGCCTTCCTCGTTAAAGAAGCGCAGGCAGATATCTCCCACGGCCCCCGCGTCCCTTAGCGATTGAAGCTCAGGTAAGGTAAAAGTGTTTCCGCTGCTCTCCAGGAAGGCAGAAGGTTTCAACGTTCCTATCCCCACCAGCGCCACATCCAAAGTTGGGAAATACTCGATCGTCTCGCGAACATAAGGCTCCTGAAGCAGAAGATCACGAATCTTCGGACTTCCAGTAACTCCAGGAGCCTGTAAAAGAACAGGCGAGGCACCCACGAGCCGAGCCAACTGTTGCGTGAATTGCGTTGCCTGGGATTGGATCTCTGGAGTGCCTACACCTCCCAGAATCTGTACGACGAAGCCACCTTCTGCGCGCTTGCTGGGATGCAATTGATCGACCATCGCAAGAAGATGTCGGCTCCAGGACGATATACCTATTCTTTCCTTAGGACGCAAAGCTGACTCTAAATGAAACGCCGCGGCCGCACCGAGTTCGCGGATCATGTGAACTTCATCGTCCGGACAATCCACCACAATCGCTTCACGCAGTCCAAGTTTACTTTCAAGTTGTTCTTCCAGCTCTGAGTGCACGCCGCGTGGAACTTCAACGATCTGACGAACCAGGTTGGCTTCCTTGGCCCGCTTGATGAAGCGGGAGACTGTTGATTGATGGATTCCCAAACTCTCAGTAATCTGCTGCTGGCGCATACCGTGGACGAAGTACATTCGCGCGATCTTTACCATCAGGCGGGTTTCATATATGCGTGACATGACCAATCCAGCGTAACTCTTTTTCATTCGCCGCTGCGAATTTATGCAGAATCGGACCATTGCAGTGAATATTGCCAGTCCATTCAGTACAGGAACAAGGCAATGGCTTACCAGATACCCGCATGCCCTCGCCGATCTCAGTTATTAAACTGCCAACACCGCGTCTACTGCGAGCACGGCGTCAATCGGATCGGAGGTCGCGTAACTTCCGCCTACTGATGGTCAACAACGCTGGCATTCTCAAATCCCCGTTCCCGGAAGAGGCGGGCAGTCTCCCTGGGGGTAGCGCATTTTTTCTACCTCGATCTATGATGCTCGTCATACCAAATGTGTGCCGGCCATCATAGTTAATGGCCATCATCGAGGAGGAAGTATGAAACTCGCAGGCAAAAAGGCTCTCATTACGGGTGGCAACAGCGGCATCGGTCTTGCCACCGCCCGCCTCTTTATTGCAGAAGGCGCTGAAGTCGCCATTACCGGTAGGGATCAAAAGACGCTGGATGAAGCGGTCGCGGAACTCGGAGCAAGCGCGCATGGTTACCGTGCCGACGTGACCGTTGCCGAAGATCGCAGGCAGCTCTTTTCAGCACTTGCCAAAGATTTCGGCAAGCTCGACATCGTATTCGCCAATGCCGGCATCTCCGGCAGGACACCGACTGGCAGTACCGACGAGGCTGTCTTTGAGAACGTCATTCGTACGAACCTCAACGGTGCATTCTTTACCGTCAATTCAGCCGCTCCTCTCATGAACGACAACGCCAGCATCATCTTCAACGGGTCAGTCCACAATTATCTCGGTCAACCAGGCGTAGCTGCCTACGCTGCCACGAAAGGCGGGCTCGTCTCGATGGCGCGATCTATCGCCGCAGACCTTGCGCCGCGCAGGATTCGCGTGAACGTGGTGGCCCCGGGAGCGACGAAGACTCCCATCTGGAAGCGTGGGCCGCGCGCCAATGCCACCACAGAAGAATCCACAAAACTTTCCGACTTCTTCTCTTCCACGGTTCCACTTGGCCGTTGGGGCGAGCCAGAAGATCTGGCCAGGGCTGTGCTCTTCCTCGCCTCAGACGATTCGTCGTATATCAACGCGGTCGAGTTGATGGTTGACGGCGGACTCACGGGTGCTCCCTTCGGAGCCGCCATCCTTCGCGGCTGATGTTGGTGGACGGCAACCACTGTGTTGCTTTCAGAATTATTCTGGCGTACCGTTTCAGCTAACGGGCTCCAAAATGGCGATGGCGCTGCTTTCTTTGAACGGGTCGACGACGTTCTCGATTGGACGGTGATGGGAACGCACCGCTCGCCGGTCACTACCTCAGCAAGCAAGCCTTTCGAGACGGCACGTTCGCCAAACCGGGCAAGGCCCTTCCACAGGAAACACAGCTCAACCTGGAACATCTGTTCGTCCAGGGTGATGTGGCGGTAGTCGAACTCCACTCATTAGCGACGGCCAGGAATGGGATGCGTTTTGACAATCGGTAGTGCTGGTTCGTTTATTTCGAACGCAATTTGATCGTACGTGTTCGCGCCTGTCTTGACTCGGCCCTGGTCGCCCGCTTGTTTAAAGAGAATCCGATCGGCACCAACCCTGCCGACGCGGCTCTGCATACCGTTGGAGCAAAATAGATGTCCACCGAGATCAACCATGATCGCCGCCGTTTTCTCGCTGCTGCAGCCATGACGGTTGCTGCCGTCCAGCTCGGAATTGCTGGTTGCGCGAATGCGGAGTCTGCGAAGGGGATGCGATTGCCCTCAGAGGGTGGATTTCCCCCTCTGAGTGGAGCGACCGGGTGGCTTAACTCGCAGCCCCTGACGCCTGCCGGCCTGCGCGGAAAGATCGTCCTCATCGACTTCTGGACCTATACCTGCGTCAATTGGCGGCGTACCCTCCCTTATGTCCGAGCGTGGTCTGCGAAATACAAGGATCATGGCCTGGAGGTGATCGGCGCGCATACGCCTGAGTTTTCGTTTGAGCACAACGTCGATAACATTCGCTGGGCCATAAAGGATATGAAGATCGACTATCCGATCGCGATCGACAGCGACTACGCGATATGGAACGCCTTCAGCAATGAATATTGGCCAGCCCTCTATTTCATCGACGCGAAGGGGCATATTCGACATCATCAATTCGGCGAGGGCGATTATCTGCAGTCGGAGGCAGTGATCCAACAACTACTATCCGAGGCCGGGAGTAGCGGATTCGACTCCAAACCGGTTTCGGTCGACCCCCGTGGCGCCGAAGTTTCCGCGGATTTGGGCAACCTGAGGACTCCGGAGACCTACGTCGGCTATGGGCAAACCGACAACTTTGCATCTCCCGGTGGCTCCGCATGGAATAAGCATCACGTTTACGTTCAGCCCGCGCAGTTGAGCCTGAACCACTGGGCGCTTGCCGGCGATTGGACGGTCGGAAAAGAGGTCATTGCGCTGAATCAGCCCGCTGGGCGAGTTGCGTTCCGCTTCCATTCGCGTGATCTCAATCTCGTGATGGGGCCAGCAACGCGAGGAGCTTCCCTGCGATTTCGCGTATCGATCGATGGACAACCGCCGGACGCCGCTCACGGTGCTGATGCCGATTTCGAGGGCAACGGCACGATAGTCGAACCACGGCTTTACCAACTCATTCGACAGCCGGACCCGATCGTGGATCGCCGGTTCGAGATCGAGTTTATCGATCCGGGCGCTGAGGCTTATGACTTTACGTTCGGCTGACTCACGAGGCCAGCGCATATTTCAGAGATAAAGTACGCAGGCACTTAGCACCAGACTTCGAACTCAAAAGGAGATTAACCATGAACCACCCGGAACCGAATGGAATTTCACGCCGTCGTTTCGCAATGGCTGGGCTTACGGCCGGGGCTGCACTCCTCACACCCGGCGCCCTCTTCTCGGAGGGCAACCAGCCTTTTTCGAACAAGTCATTCATGGCAGATCTGGCGACGATTAAGCCTGGAGCGAACACGTCGTTCGGCCCGCTGAAACAGATCGATGCAGGCCTCCTCAATGTTGGATACGCGGAAGACGGTCCCGCCGATGGTCCCGCCGTGATCCTGCTTCACGGCTGGCCCTACGACATCTACAGCTTTGTCGACGTCGCACCTTTGTTAGCCGCGAAGGGCTACCACGTCATCGTCCCTATCTGCGCGGCTATGGCACCACCAGCTTTCTCTCCAGCACAACCATGCGCAACGCCCAGCAGTCGGCCGTCGGCCTCGACATCATCGCTTTCATGGATGCACTCAAAATTCAGAAAGCCACCATCGCCGGCTTTGACTGGGGCGCACGCACAGCGGACGTCATGGCAGTACTATGGCCGGAACGCTGCAAGGCAATCGTCTCCGTCAGCGGCTATCTGATCAGCAGCCCTGCAGGCAACCAGACACCGTGGCCGCCACAGGCTGCATTCGCATTTTGGTACCAGTACTATTTCGCCACTGAAGTCGGCAAGGCCGGCTATGTGAAATACCTCGACGAGTTCAATAAGTTCATCTGGCACCAGGCTTCGCCGAAGTGGAATTTCGACGATGCCACGTACAACCGCACAGCAGCTTCCTTCAACAACCCGGACCATGTTGACATCGTGATGCACGATTATCGCTGGCGGCTCGGCCTGGCGGATGGCGAGCTGAAATATGACGACCTCGAAAAGCGGCTGGCCGCGCTTCCTGTCGTCACCGTGCCGGCCATCACCATCGAAGGCGACTCCAACGGGGCAATCCACGCGCCCAGCACAGCCTATCGCAACAAGTTCTCTGGCAAGTATGACTACCGGCTCATCCCCGGCGGCGTTGGCCACAACATTCCTCAGGAAGCCCCGCAGGCCTTTGCCCAGGCCGTCATTGATGTCGACCATCTCTGATTCGTCACCTGAGAATCCTGCAAACTTCCGCACACAGTCCGCACGACGACGATCGATACCCTTCACATTGATGGTTTGTATGTCTTCGGCCCGGACCTGTAGATCTCGTCGAATCGGAGATTTGCCGCAAACAAAAGATGATCCGCCGCCTCATTCCTTTCGTGGATAGAACAGCGACGGAGATCCCCCACACAACACAGGAGGTAACCATGAGCACCAATGAAGTCCGTAGTAGCGACGCAGCAAAAAACGTGGGCGTCGCGAAAATTGACATGAAGCTCGAGGTCGTCGTCATCCCCGTTTCGGATGTCGACCGCGCGAAGGAGTTTTACGAGAGGATCGGATGGCGGCTCAACATTGACCGCTCCTCCGGCGAAGATTTCCGGCTCGTCCAGTTCACGCCACCGGGCTCCTGCTGCTCGGTCCATTTCGGCAGGAACGTCACGTCGGCCGCTCCCGGTTCGGCCAGGGCATTTCTGATCGTTACCGACATCGAGGCCGCCCGGGACCAACTGGTCGCCGCTGGCGTCGAGGTCGGCGAGTTCTTCCACGACGGCCCGGAAGGCCGGGGCAGCGGCCTGCATCCCGAGCGTCTCTCCTACCGCTCACGCGCCTTGTTCAGTGATCCCGACGGCAACACCTGGCACATGCAGGAGGTCTCTATCCGGGACCCCAGGCGCGGCTAACCTGGCGCGACTTCCTTCGGCGTGCAGCCGCCCTCCCGGCAAGCGCAAGAAGAATTGCTTTATTGGTGCCCGGAGGGGGACTTGAACCCCCACGACCGTTTAGGGTCTGCGGATTTTAAGTCCGCTGTGTCTGCCGATTTCACCATCCGGGCGTCGCGAAAGAAAAACTTCGCTGACTCATCTTAACGCATCCCGGCCAACGGCTTTTGGAGGAAGAAATTATTGCAGGAGATCCTGCTTTAGACCGCAACCACCCTCGCCTGCTTCAACTGGCCAGGCGAAAACGAATTGTCTGTCCGTCAAGAAAATACTCCGCGGAGCATTCCTCTGAGCCGCAGATCATCGCCTCCAGCCCAAAGCATTGTTGTCGTGTAATCAACCCCAGCGATCCGCATGACGGACAAGCCAGAACCGCCCAGAAGGGATTTTCTGCCGTGCCCAGCTCTCCAGCCTGTTCCAGCATAAATAACGTACCCGGCTGCATCTGCTCCGGTATCCACACTTCAAGAAGGTTCAACTCCGCTGTCATACTTGCCTCTTCGTCTCACGGTTGTCTTCGTTCGCGACTCACGGATACTGCGCCAATGCTGTCTTCAGGCTGCGGAAGAGACCTCCTCGAATGATAGGGTGCCATAATC
>Ga0302308_10001332_pt1 | contig 20088 bp, 19 predicted proteins | sample III_Palsa_E3_3_FD_200531 | JGI IMG/M metagenome (GOLD analysis project Ga0302308, IMG submission 200531) | Peat permafrost microbial communities from Stordalen Mire near Abisko, Sweden - III_Palsa_E3_3 | ecosystem: Environmental > Terrestrial > Soil > Palsa > Peat permafrost | place: Sweden...
GTTTGCGCGTGATGCGCGCACGATTGGTGTGGGCGCCGGACAGATGAGCCGTGTGTATTCGACCCGGATCGCGGCCATCAAAGCCGAGGATGAGAAGCTTGAAGTGCGCGGCGCCGTCATGGCCTCAGACGCCTTCTTTCCATTTCGCGACGGCCTGGATGTGGCCGCCGGTTACGGCATCAGCGCCGTGATCCAGCCCGGGGGCTCCAAGCGCGACGATGAGGTGATTGCGGCCGCCAACGAGCATGGCCTGGCCATGGTCTTTACGGGCATGCGTCATTTCCGTCACTGATGAAAATCCTGATCGTTGGCGGTGGCGGGCGCGAGCACGCGCTGGCATGGCGATGTGCCGCCGCGGTCGGCGTCAGCGAAGTGCTGGTCGCGCCGGGCAATGCCGGCACCGCTGGCGAGCCGCGCGTACGCAATGTCCCGATCGCTGCCGACGATCTTCCGGGGCTGGTGCAGCTCGCGCAGCGCGAACGCATTGAGCTGACGATCATCGGGCCCGAGGGCCCGCTGGTGCTCGGTGTTGTCGATGCCTTCCAGGCGGCGGGTCTGCGCTGCTTTGGTCCGGGCCGCGGTGCCGCGCAGCTTGAGGGCTCCAAGGCCTATACCAAGGAATTCCTCCAGCGCTACGGGATTCCAACGGCTGCCTACCGCACCTTCCGGCGCGAGAATTTTGATGAAGCCTGGGTGCGCGCACAGCCGCTGCCGATCGTCGTCAAGGCGAGCGGCCTGGCCGCTGGCAAGGGCGTGATCATCGCCGCGAGCGCCGCAGAGGCGATCGAGGCCGCCCACGGCATGTTCGCTGGACGCTTTGGTGCTGCCGGCGCCGAAGTGGTCATCGAACAGTTCCTGCCCGGGGAGGAAGCGAGCTTTATCGTGATTGCCGATGGCACTCACGCGCTGCCACTGGCCACCTCGCAGGATCACAAGCGCATCTTTGATGGCGATCGCGGCCCCAATACCGGTGGCATGGGCGCCTACTCGCCGGCCCCTGTGGTCACAGCCCGCGTGCACGAGCGCGCCATGCGCGAAGTGATCCTGCCGACCATCCGCGGGCTCGCCACCGACGGTCATCCTTTTATCGGATTTCTGTATGCGGGGCTGATGATCGCGCCTGACGGGACGCCCAACGTGGTGGAGTTCAACTGCCGCCTGGGCGATCCGGAGGCTCAGGCCATTCTGATGCGGCTGCGTTCGGATCTGCCAGCGCTCTGTGAAGCTGCGATAGAGGGTGCGCTCGAAGGCGTTGGGATCGACTGGGACCCGCGCCCCGCCCTGGGTGTGGTGCTGGCGGCCCCAGGCTATCCTGACGCTGTACGGCTCGGCACACCGATCAGCGGTCTGGCAAACGCGGCAGCGCTGCCCGGCAAGATCTTTCATGCCGGCACCCGGCTTGCGCATGGCCAGATCGAAACCAGCGGCGGCCGCGTACTGTGTGCCGTTGGCCTGGGCGCCGATGTCGCCGCCGCGCAGCAGCAGGCCTATGCCCTGGTGCGAGCGATCGGTTTCGAGGGTGCCCAGTACCGCACCGACATCGGCTATCGCGCCATCGCGCACGAACGCGCGCGAACCCGGGCGTGAACGCCCCGGAGGCGCCGAGCGAGCGCTCAATTCCCGGGCTCTCAGCGACTCTGAAGGCGCGGCTGCGGCTGCTCTTCAGGGTGCTGAGCGCGCTCAGTCCAGCGCTCGCCGCGCGCCTGGCACTGCGTTTGTTCATCACCCCCGTGGCGCGTCCGGTCAGCGCTGAGGAGACTGCGTTCCTCGCCACGGCCCGAACGCGGGTGCTGACAACGGGCCACGGCCGCATCCACACCTACGAGTGGCCCGCCGCGGGGCCGACCGTGCTCATCGTGCACGGCTGGATCTCGAATACCGGACGCCTGCGCCACGCGATCGCTGCCTTGCACGCCGGCGGCTTTCGCATCGTGGCCTTTGATGGCCCCGGACACGGTCGCTCGAGCGGGCGCTACGCCGACCTGCATGCTTTTCGAGATACCGCTACGGCAGTGCTGAGCGAGTTCGGGCCGGTCAGCGCGATCGTTGCGCATTCCTTCGGCGCCCTCGCGGTGGCCGTGTGGCTGGCTGAAGGCACGCCGGTCGATATGCGCGCCGCGGTGCTGGTGGGCATGCCGCAGGATGTCGGTTACATTCTTGAATCCTTCACGGTTGCGATGGCGCTGCGCCCAAAAGTCATCGAACGCATGCGTGCGCTTTTTTACGCGCGCTACGGTGCATGGCCGGAGTTCTACGAGGCCGGCGCACTCGCGGCGCAGATCCGCTTGCCGGTGCTGCTGATGCACGGGGCGGCCGATGAGTTCGTACCGGTTGCCCATGCCAGCGCTACGCACCAGCAACTGGCACAAGGGGAGCTGTCGATCCGGCCGCATCTCAAGCACAGCGCGCCCTTGAGTGATGCAGCATCGCTCGATGCCATCGCTGGGTTCCTGCGCCGCCACGTGGCAGGATCGGCGCAATGAGCACCAGCGCCCAACCACATGTCGCATTCGCCGCGCTTCGCCAGCCCGGTTACGGCATGTTCTTCATCGGCAATGCCATCGTGATGATGGCCGACAACGCCGAACACGTTATTACTTACCTTGCGATCGACAACACCTTCCACCGTCCCGCACTCGGTGGCATCGCGGTGCTGGCGCACTGGCTGCCGTTTCTGCTGTTTGCGAACTATTCCGGTGCGCTGACCGACCGCTTTGACCCGCGGAGAATGATCCAGATCGGATTGCTGCTGTTTATGACGTGCTCGATCACCTGGGGCGTGTTGCTGCATTTTGGCCATCTGCATGTGTGGCAGGCAGTGGCGCTGCTGACCCTGCACGGCATCGCAGGCGTCTTCTGGACGCCAGCGGCGCAGGTGCTGATCCAGTACATCGTGCGTCCGCAATACCTGCAGAGCGCCGTGCGGCTTGGGGCCACCGGACGGTTCCTGGGCACGCTCACCGGCCCGGTCATCGGCAACGTCCTGCTGCTCACGCTCGGCAGTTCCACTGGCATCTTCTTCAATGCACTGATCTACCTGCCGCTGCTGATCTGGCTGTGGCGGGCGCCGTACGGCCCGCGCTTCCAGAGCGCGGACGCGCGGCCACGTGCGGCGCTGCGGGGTCTGCGCGATATCATCGAGACGCTGCGGATCGTACGCGAGCACCCGCAGATTCTGTGCATGATCCTGCTGGCAGGCGGCGCGGCCTTTTTCATAGGCAGCGCCTATCAGGCGCAGATGCCGCGCTTCGCGGCAGACCTGGGTGGCGTCAGTCTCGGCACGGCCTATGCCGCACTGCTGGGCGCCGATGCGGCCGGTGCCTTGAGCGCCGGCATGCTGCTCGAGAGCCTGGCGCTACTCAAAGCGCGCTCCTCGACCGCCATCCTGCTGACGATCCTGTGGTGCCTGGCGATCGGCGGTTTTGCGCTGACGCACAACTACCTGCTCTCGCTCGCATTGCTGTTCATGGCAGGTTTTCTTGACCTGTCATTTAATTCGATGGCACAGGCCCTGGTGCAGCTGCATGCTCCGATCGATCATCGGGGTCGGATCATCGGCATGTTCGTCATGGCCGGCATGGGGCTGCGCTTTTTCAGCGGCATCAGTGTAGGTCTGTTTGGCGAGCTAGTCGGCGTGCATTGGTCGCTCGCTGCCAGCGCCGCCGGATTGCTGCTGTGGGCTTCGTGGCTCGGCTGGAGATTCCGGCCGGCGCAACGAGCGCGCCCGCTACCCGCCTGAGTGCCCGCTGTTAGAAACTGGCGCGCAGAAACAGTTCCGGACCCTTCACGACCATCAGCATCTGACCTGAAGGCGTGGTGTTGCTGGCGGCGACCTGCATTTCGCGCCATTCATAGCCAGCGCCAATGGCCAGATTCGGCCAGGCGCGGAACTGCAGGTCCTCATGGAAGTCGCCCAGCTCGCCGACATCGCCGTTGTAGTGCAGCCGGAAATAATTGTAATGCCCGACCAGTGACCAGCGTTTGAACACGCGCCAGGTGGCATCCAGGGCCAGCGTGCCAAAGGGCGTCGCAGCCGAATAGTCCTGGTAGAGCCCCTTGGCGTTGACCGCGCCGATGATCTCGGCCTGGATCAGGTGCAGACCCAGGCCCGGCCCGATCTCGAAGCGCTCGGTCTTGAGGATTGAGTAGGTGTAGGTCAGGTCCATCTCGCGCCAGCTCAGGCTCGTATAGACATCATCGCCCTGCACGAACAGCGCGTTGCCAAACTGCAGTTGGGTGTCCTTGAGAGGTTTGGTGTCCTGGCGCGGCAGATCGAAGAAATCAATGCGCACGTGGCTGCGCTCGGCCATCCGGAACTGCAGTTCGATCAATCCCTGGTGGGCTTTGTCGGAGAGCCCGAGATTCTGCTCGGCATTGAAAAAGGTACCGGTGCCGGTGGTTGGATTGACCTGGCCGTTGGTGCCCACCGTGGCATAGCTGTAGATGCCAAACAGCGCGAAGTGATCGGTAATCGGGCTGGGAATAACCGGCGGTGGCTCACCGTAATAGGCAGCGGCAGCAGCATCGCCGGAAGCGGCCTGGACCGCGACGCACACCAGCATCAGCAAGGAAGCCAGCAGAGCCGGATAGCACGATCGGGAAGGCGGGTAGTTCATCCGCGCATGATCCTCCAAGCCGCCCGCCCAGTGCCAGAGTCGCCGGGCGGCGACGCCCTAATTGTGCGAACTGGCTCACCCTCGCGGAATGCGGGTTGGTCGCGCGGGATCGAAGCAGAGCCGGGCCGCCTATAAAGGCGGCCCGTCACGAGGCGCTTGCTCAGCGCTTCATCGCCTCGAAGAACTCGGCGTTGGTCTTCGTGTCCTTCATCTTATCGAGCAGGAATTCAATCGCCGCCAGCTCATCCATCGGATGCAGGAGCTTGCGCAGGATCCACATCTTGGCCAGTTCCGCCTGATCGGTGATCAGTTCTTCCTTGCGGGTGCCGGAGCGGTTGATGTTCACCGCCGGGAATACGCGCTTCTCGGCGATACGCCGATCCAGATGAATTTCGCTGTTGCCGGTGCCCTTGAATTCCTCGTAGATGACATCGTCCATCTTCGAGCCCGTGTCAATAAGGGCCGTGGCCAGAATCGTGAGGCTCCCGCCCTCCTCGATGTTGCGGGCCGCGCCGAAGAAGCGCTTGGGGCGCTGCAGCGCGTTGGCATCCACGCCGCCGGTCAGCACTTTGCCCGATGAGGGCACCACGGTGTTGTAGGCGCGCGCCAGGCGGGTGATCGAATCGAGCAGGATCACCACATCCTTCTTGTGCTCGACCAGGCGCTTGGCCTTCTCGATGACCATTTCGGCCACCTGCACATGGCGGGCCGCCGGCTCATCGAAGGTCGAGGAGACCACCTCGCCGTTGACGGTGCGCTGCATCTCGGTCACTTCTTCGGGCCGCTCATCGATGAGCAGCACGATCAGGTGCACTTCGGGGTGATTGGCCGTGATGGCCGTGGCAATGTTCTGCAGCAGCATCGTCTTGCCGGCCTTTGGCGGGGAGACGATCAGGCCACGCTGGCCTTTGCCGATCGGCGCTACCAGGTCGATGGTGCGGGCCGTCAGATCCTCGGTGCTGCCATTGCCGCGCTCAAGCTTCAGGCGCTTGGTCGGATGGAACGGCGTGAGATTCTCGAACAGTACCTTGTTACGACTGCTCTCGGGCGAATCAAAATTGATCTCGCCAACCTTCAGCAGCGCGAAGTAGCGCTCGCCATCCTTTGGCGGGCGGATCAGACCAGAGACCGAATCACCGGTGCGCAGATTGAAGCGCCGGATCTGGCTCGGGCTGACATAAATATCATCCGGGCCCGCAAGATAGGAGCCATCGGAGGAACGCAGGAAACCGAAGCCGTCCTGCAGGATCTCAAGCACACCATCTCCGTAGATGTCCTCGCCATTGCGGGCGTGGGCCTTGAGCATCGAGAAAATCATGTCCTGCTTGCGCGAGCGGGCCAGATTCTCGAGCCCCATCGACTCAGCCATCTTCACCAGCTCGTGAATCGGCTTGGCCTTGAGCGCGGTCAGGTTCATGGAGCTGCGCGACTGCGCAAGTTCTGCCGGGCTTATGACCTCGGCATCATCTTCGGCCAGCGGCTCGAGCTCCTGCATCGACATATCATCGGGACGGCCACCGGTGTTGCCACGATTCCCGTCGCGGTTGCCATCGCGATTGTGCTGTTGGCGCGGTCCCTTGTTGGGCCGGTTACGGCCCTGATTGCCCAGATATCCCCTCACAGGTTTTGATCCAGGAATGCCGCCAGCTGCGACTTGGACAGCGCCCCGACTTTCTGTGCCTCGACGGTCCCGTTCTTGAACAGGATCAGGGTCGGAATGCCGCGGATGCCGAACTTCGGCGGTGTTTGCGGGTTCTCATCAATATTGAGCTTCGCGATGCGCAGCCGGTCTTTGTACTCGACCGCAAGCTCATCGAGGATCGGTGCAATCATCTTGCACGGACCACACCACTCGGCCCAGAAATCAAGCAGTACAGGCCGGTCGGCCTTCAGGACATCCTGATCGAATTTGGCATCCGAGGTATGCACTATGTGCTCATTGCTCACGCGGAATCGCCTCCATAGACGGGGTTGGATAAGGGAATAATTTGGAACGGAAAGGGAGTTTTGAAAGGCTCTGGAAACTCAAAAAGTAATCTGATTGGTAGTGCGGCGGGGCAGATGTTGTGCCACGGAATGCCGCCGAGCGGTTACACTTATGTAAGGATTGGCTTGGCAGGTGCGGGCAGAGAAGCCGCCGTTGGCGCTATTTTTAACGCTTTTCGGACCACATTGCAAGACCTGCCTTGATCCTGGCTTCGCCTTCTAACAATTAGAGCCCTGAATCAACCATGAGTGACGAGCATCTCAGTTCCCTGGCGTTTAGCACCCTGCCGCTGGCGCCCTCCCTGATGCAGGGCATTGTCGAGGCGGGCTTCACTTTCTGCACACCGATTCAGGCACAGACTCTGCCGGCAGCACTGACCGGGCGTGATATCGCCGGACAAGCGCAGACTGGCACCGGCAAGACCGCGGCGTTTGTTGTGGCCTTGTACCAATCGCTCCTCAGCAAGCCAGCCGCCGCCAATCGCTTGCCGACCTCGGTACGAGCGCTGGTCGTGGCGCCCACGCGCGAGCTGGCCATACAGATCCACAAGGATGCCGCAGTACTCGGCCGTCACACGGGCCTGCGCCTGGGTGTCGTGTTTGGCGGCACGGACTACGACAAGCAGCGCAAGCAGCTGCAGGATGGACTGGATATTCTGATTGGCACGCCCGGTCGCATCATCGATTACTTCAAGCAGCAGGTCTACGACCTGCGCCACTGCCAGGTGCTGGTGCTCGATGAGGCTGATCGCATGTTCGATCTGGGCTTCATTGCCGATATCCGCTTTATCATGCGACGGCTCCCGGACCCGGAGCGGCGCCAGTCCATGCTGTTCTCTGCCACGCTCTCACAGCGCGTGCTCGAGCTCGCCTATGAGCACATGAACAACCCGGAGCTGGTGCGCATCGAGCCGGACAAGGTGACGATCGATCGGGTGCGTCAGGTCATTTACTTTCCTTCGATGGCCGAGAAGATCCCGCTGCTGATCGGCCTGCTGCGCCAGACCGAGGCACACCGCACGATGGTGTTCGTGAACACCCGTCGCATGTGCGAGCGACTCGAGAGCTCGCTGCGCGCCAATGGCTTTGCCGCCCAGGCGATATCGGGCGATGTACCGCAGCCCAAGCGCTTGAAATTCCTGCGTCAGTTCCACGAGGGTGAGCTCGCGGTACTGATCGCGACCGACGTGGCCTCGCGCGGCCTGCACATTCCGGATGTCAGTCACGTCTTCAATTACGATCTGCCTCAGGATGCTGCCGATTACGTGCACCGCATCGGCAGGACGGCGCGCGCCGGCGCCGATGGCGATGCCATCAGCTTTGGCTGCGAGGAGTATGCGGTCGGTCTTCCGGATATCGAGGCCTACATCGGCCACAAGATCCCGGTCGAGTCGGTCGATCCGGCGCTGTTGGCCAAGCCGATTCCTTCCCCGCCGCCGCCGCGTGACAGCCGTCCGCCGCCGCGCCGCGGTGGAGGGGGTGGCGGACGGCCCGGCGGTGGCCGCCCCGGTGGCTCGCGCGGCCCTCCGCCGCGACGCCGCTAGTCCCGCAAAGCGCTCAGGCAGCGCCCAGCAGCGCCTCGATCTGCTCGACCGCCGGAAATTCTCCGGCATGACCCACGGGCGTACGCGCCTGGGGTCGGTGAATGCCAATCACCTGACCGATGCCGGCAGTGCGCGCGGCCCGCAACACGGCGAGGTTGTCATCCACGAACAGGCAGCGACTGGGTTCGTGAGGCTCGACCTCCTGCAGCTTGCGCCAGAAGCGTTGATCCTCCTTGGGCGCCCCGAAGGCGTGCGATGTGAAGCTGGCATCGAACAGCGCGAGCACCTGCGTGCGCTCATCCTTGATCGCCAGCGCCTGCGGCGGGGAGTTGGTCAGCAACACCAGCCGCTTGCCAAGAGCGCGGATCTTCAGCAGGAATTCGCGCGCGCCCGGGAGCCAGCGGATCCGCTCGGCCTCGCCGCGCGTGAGCTCGGCGATGTCGAGGCCCAGTTCGCGACTCCAGTAATCTTCGCAGTACCACTCGAGCGTCCCCTCACGGGCACTGAAACGCGGCCCGAGCACTGCGCGCGCCTGCTGCAGGTCGAGCCCGCGCTGCACGCCCCAGACCTCCGGTACCCGGGTCTGCCAGAAATGATTGTCGAATTCCAGATCGAGGAGTGTTCCATCCAGATCCAGCAGGACCGTGTCGATGCGGTCCCAGGCGGCAGCGGCAGTCAGGGCGGGCGGCATGGTGTTGGCGCTATGATGGCGCTCCTGGTGCTGCCAGATGCAGCAGCGCCATTTTAGACGTTTTGCATGGACGGTTGACCCTGTGGATCCCGACAGCTACGAGCGCATCGACCTGCATACGCACAGCACCTGCTCGGATGGGACGCTGACGCCGGCCGCCCTGGTGGCGCTGGCCGCGACGCGCCAGGTGCAGTTGCTGGCCCTCACCGACCACGACACGACCGCTGGCTGCGCCGAAGCGCGCGCGGCCTGCGCTCAGCATGGCATCGAGTTCCTCGAGGGCATGGAACTGACCGCGCTGTGGCGTGAATGTGAGGTGCACATTGTGGCGCTCGGCATACGCCGCGATGATCCTGGCGTGCAGCAGCACGCCAGCGCCGTGCGTGCGCTGCGCGCCGAGCGCGTGCACCGGATCGCTGCGCGGCTCACCCAGGCCGGCCTCGACGGTGAGTCACTGGCAGCCGGGGCCTTCGCACTCTCGACGGTGCCGACGCGCACGCATCTGGCCCGCGCATTGCTCGCGGCCGGACATGCATCGGACCTGCAGAGCGCCTTCGAGAAGTGGCTCGGCCGCGGGCGCCCCGGTTATGTCGCGCCCGAGTGGCCCGATGCCGCGACGACGGTTGCGATCGTGGTGGCTGCCGGCGGCACCGCGGTGCTGGCACACCCGCACCGCTACAAGCTCTCCAACACGGCCTTGCGGGAACTGTGCGCGCAGTTTCGGGAGGCCGGCGGCGGCGCTCTGGAAGTCAGCATCGCCGGCATGAGTCCGGATGTGCTGGCTCGCATGGCCCAGCTTGCGCGCCGCTTTGATCTGGCAGGATCTATTGGCTCGGATTTTCACGAACCCGGGCTCCCGTGGCGCCCGCTCGGCCGCTTCGCTAAGCTACCCGAGGCAGTGACGCCAGTCACCGCGCGCCTGGGCCTTGGGCCTGCAGATATCGGCAAGCAATGAATGAGCACGGGAACAACGTCGATCGCGAGCTGTTTCGCAATATTGAGAAATTGCGGGCACTGCGCATTGAGCACCGCGACCTCGATGAAATCATCTCCCGCCTGTCACTCGACTTCAATGTCGATGAGCTGCAGCTCAAGCGCCTCAAGAAGCGCAAACTGCAGCTCAAGGACCAGATCACGCATCTGGAGAGCCAGATGATTCCTGACCTGAACGCCTAGGGAACCTGTTGCGGATGAATGCTGCCGCGTTGGTCTTGAGCAGTGCCATGCAGAGTCTGGCCCGGCCGGATCTGCCGTGGCTCGCTGGCGGCGCGCTGCTGTGCGCCGCGCTTGCTCTGTTCACTGCCCTGCGCCTCAAACAATGGCGCAGCCGCCTGGATCAAGGCCGCCCCGCACTGCTCATCGCAATCGTTGCCGCGCAATTGCCTTGGGTCATCGCACTGCTGGCGTGGCTCGGCGTGCGCGCGCTGCTGGCAGCAGCCGGGCTCTCGACCCTGCTGGCCGATACGGTCACGGTGCTGCTGGGTGCCCTGATCCTGGTGCGCGTTGGCATCCAGCTGCTGCTGCAGATTCTGGGGCCCCATTCGGGCTGGCTGCGCGGCTGGCGCTATCAGCTGGCCGCGGCCATCTGGATCGGCGTGGCCTGCCAGTACCTGGGCTGGCTCGCGATCATTGAGCGCGAGCTCGATCGTGTGCCGCTGCTGCCGGGCAAGACACGCTTTACCCTCTGGGCGCTGCTCAAAGGGATCGTCGTCATCAGCGTGTGCGTGATTGCCGCCAGCGTCGTGGCGCGCGCGATCGAACGGCGGGTGATGCGGCTTCACAACGTCGCGCCCTCGACCCTGGTCGGCATCTCCAAATTCACGATGTTCTTCCTGGTCAGCCTGGGGGCGCTGCTCGGCATCAACGCGGCCGGTGTCGATCTGACGGCGCTCACCGTGCTGACGGGCGCCATTGGCCTGGGCCTCGGCTTTGGCCTGCAGTCAATTGCCAGCAACTTTGTCAGCGGCTTCGTGCTGCTGATGGACAAGTCGATCAAGCCCGGCGATGTCATCAGCATCAGCGGCGTGACCGGCACCACCGCCGAGGGCTTCGGCTGGGTCCAGGAGCTGCGCGGACGCTACGTTGTCGTGCGCGACCGCGACGGCGTCGAGACCCTGGTGCCTAACCAGAGCCTGATCACGAGCCCGGTCATCAACTGGAGCTACTCGGATCCCAAGATCCGCCTCAAGCTGCCGGTGCGCATCAGCTACGAGGATGATCCCGAGGTCGCGCTCGCGGTCCTGCAGCGCGCCACCGAGGGCAACCCGCGGGTGCTCAGCGAGCCACCGCCGGTCGTGCGCCTGATCCAGTTCGCCGACTACGGCATGGATCTGGAGCTGCGCTTCTGGATCTCTGATCCTCAAAATGGCGTCAACAACGTGCGCTCGGACGTCAACCGCGTGATCTGGCGGTTGTTCAAGCAGGCAGGCATCAAGATTCCGGTCGCGCAGCGGGAGTATCGCCTCCTCTCGCGACCGGACAGCCCGCCATGAGGCGCATAGAACTCGATCCGGGCGATGTGAGCTTCACCTTCATACGTGCCACCGGCCCCGGCGGCCAGAACGTCAACAAGGTCGCCAGTGCAGCGCTGATGCGCTTTGACCTCACTGGCTCGGGCGCGCTCAGCAGCGCAGTGAAGCTGCGGCTTCGAGCCCTGGCCGGACATCGGCTGACGGCCGACGGCTCGATCCAGATTCTCGCGCGCAACCACCGCACCCAGGAAGGCAATAAGCGCGAGGCGCTCGAGCGTTTGCACGAGTTGATCGGCCGCGCACTGGTAGAACCCAAAGTCCGCCACAAGACGCGCCCGACGCGTGGCTCGGTACAACGGCGTCTTGAAGGCAAGGGGCACCGGCGCCAGACCAAGCGCTTGCGCGGCCGGGTCAGCGACAGCGACTGACCATGGCGCCAGTGGTTCGCGCCCCGATCAAATTGCCAGCGCCCAAGCGCCGCTCGGTGCCAGCCGCGCGCAACGCAGTCCTTGTTCAAAGCAGAAAACGCGTCGCAAGCTTTGCGCCACTGGCTGCGCCTGACGCACGGGTGCTGATACTCGGGACCATGCCCGGCGTGGCCTCGCTTGCGGCCGGCGAGTACTACGCTCATCCGCGCAACCAGTTCTGGACGCTGATGGGAGAGCTGTGTGGTGCGCGCGCCGAGCTGCCCTATGCGCAACGCTGCCGCATATTGCTCGAGAGCGGAGTGGCCCTGTGGGATGTGTTTGGCAGCTGCGTGCGCCCCGGCAGCGCCGATAGCGCCATCGAACTGGCCGATGCACAGCTCAACAATCTAGCGGGCTTTGTTAAGGCGCATCCGATCCTTGAGCGGATCCTGTGCAACGGCCGCCTGGCGCAGGAGAGCTTTAGTCGCCACAGCGCAGCGCAGGTTGCGCTCAAGTTTCCCAAGCTGCAGGTCCTGGCCGTGCCCTCCACTAGCCCTGCTCACGCCGGCATGCGCCTCGCGCAGAAACTCGCGCTCTGGCGCGCTGCGTGGCCGTATCCCGCGGCGCCGGCTGCGAGCTCAGCGCGGCGCTGAAGCTGCGGTTCGCACCGACTCGGCCTGCAGATGGGTCTTCACGGTCGGCCACTCGCTGTGGATGATGCTGTACACACAAGTGTCACGCAGCGTGCCGTTGCGAGCCAACTGATGGTTGCGCAAGATCCCATCAAGCCGGGCGCCGAGACGCTCGATAGCGCGGCGGCTCTGGCGATTGAAGAAATGGGTACGAAACTCCACCGCGATACAGTGCAGCTGCTCGAAGGCGTGCGTGAGCAGCAGCAGCTTGCACTGGGTATTGAGGCCACTGCGCTGCACGCTGCGGCTGTACCAGGTCGAGCCGATCTCGAGGCGCCGGTTGGCTGCATCAACGTTCATGTAGGTCGTCATGCCGACCAGCCGCTCACCAGCGCATTCGCGCACCGCAAAGGGCAGCATCTGACCCTGCTGCTGCAGGCGCAGACGCCGCTCGATCTCGGCCGCCATGCCCTCCGGGGATGGGATATTCGTGTACCACAGCTTCCACAGCTCCCCATCGAGCACCGCCGCGACCAGTTCATCGTGGTGGGCGCTCGCCAGCGGCTCGAGCGTCACGGCCGGCGCCCGAAGTGTGATTGGTTCAAGCCACGCCATCGGCAGTTCCTCGGTACGAAAGGCCCTTCAGCCGTGGGTGACCTGCAGGATGCTGTGCCGGATCTGCTCGGAGAGCACCACCTGGGCATCAGCGGCCACGCGCATCAGCACGTCATCAAAACGCAACCGGCCCTGATTGTCTGCGGCCAGCACGCCACGTGCACGCAGCAGATCAATGAAGCTCTCGAACAACGGTCGATCGAAGAACTCCGGGGAATTGAGCCCGTAGAGCAGCGTCATGCGCTGCGCCATCAGCTGGCAGCGCTCCTCGAGGGTCTTTTGCGTGATCTCGCCACTGCCGGCACGAATCAGCAGCGCGATCGCCAGGTAGTAGCGCTCAATGGTCTGCACCGTCGATTGCGCCAGGAATGAGAGCTGGATGGCTGCGGCCGAGGTCGGCTCGGGCCGCTGCCACAGCTGCCCGCTCGGATCGCTCTGCAGCAGCCCGAGCTCGCTCAAGGCGGCCAGCGTCTGCTCGACCACCTTGGGGATCTCCTCTTCAGACCACTGCAGGAACAGTTCCGCGGCGATGTAGGGATAGATCCTAAGCGCGAGCCGCTGCAGATCCTCGACGCGCATCGCGGGGTTCGACAGAAAGCCGCAGGCGATCAGCGAGGGCATCGCCAGCAGATGCAGCACATTATTGCGATAGTAGGTGGCCAGCACGGCCGCCTCGGCACTCATGCGGAGGAACTCACCGGCGCGCTGACTTTCACGCGTCAGTAGCTTCAGGGCGATCCCGTACTCGATGATCTCCGCCGGGCCCAGTTTCGTCACGGTCACGCGCGGGCCGTAGGAGACTGTGTGCAGCACCTTGAGCAGCACTTCGAGCTGCCGGATCAGATCCGAGGTGAGCATTGACTGACGAGGAGTCGCCAGCAGTGCCAGTGCCAGCAGGTTGACCGGTGTCACGGCCGCAGCGCTGTTGATGTTGCGCATGATCTGCCCGGCCAGATCATCGACCACATCACCGACCCAGCGCGGCCGCTCCTGGTCGCCAAAGCCATTCGCGCGCCAGTCAGGCGCATAGCGGTCCAGCACGCTGTTGAGGCGAATCGGCTCCCCGAGATTGACGTGTACACGCCCGTAGTTCTCGCGCATGTTGCGCAGTACGCTACGAATCAGCCCGATGACCGATTCCTTCTCCTTAGGCTTGCCGGAGAGCTCGGCCAGATAGCTTGAGCCCTCGACAATGCGCTCGTAGCCAAAATAGACCGGCACGAACACGACCGGACGGCGCGGCTCGCGGATGTAGCTGCGCACGGTCATCGAGAGCATGCCAGTCTTTGGCACCAGCAGCCGCCCGGTGCGGCTGCGACCCCCTTCGATGAAGTACTCGATCGAATGTCCCCGCGCCATGATCGCCGCCAGGTACTTCATGAACACCACGGTGTACAGGCTGCTACCACGGAAACTGCGGCGAATGAAGAACCCGCCGCCCTTGCGCAGGAAGCGACCGACCACCGGCAAGTTCAGGTTCACGCCGGCCGCGGTGTGGGGCACCGCATAACCGTGCTGGTAGATCGCGTAGCCGAGCAGCAGGTAATCCATGTGGCTGCGATGGCAGGGTACATAAATCACTTCATTGCCATCGCTCACGCTCTGCAGCGTCTCGACGTGCGCAACCTCCACACCGTCGTACAGGCGCGTCCACAGCCACGCCAGCAGCCGCGACATGAAGCTGACAAAGGCATGCGAGTAGTTGGCCGCGATCTCATCGGCATAACGGCGCGCCTCGAGCAGCAGCTCGCGCCGGGTCTTGCGCGAGGAGGAATCGCGCAGCTGTGCCGCCACTGCCGCACGCACCGCGCGCGTGCGCAGTACCTCGGCCACAATCGTGTGGCGGTGGGAAAGATCAGGCCCGATGCGCGCCGCACGCGCATGGGCCAGCTGCGTGCGCAGCGCGCGCAACACGCGCCGGGCGGCCACCGTGGCATCGCCGGACTCCCCTGCGAGCGAGCGCAGCGAGAGCGGGCCGCCCATCTGCACCATCGTGTTGCGGCCATTGATCAGCACCCGGAACCAATCGCGCAGGCGACTGCCGATGGTCCAGTTCTCGGCGAGCCACAGACGCAGGATCGAGCGCTCCTTCTGCGGCGCACGGCCCCAGTAGACCGCGACCGGCACCAGACCCACGTCCAGCTCCGGATCCTGGCGCAGCGCCTGCACCATCCGCAGCAACTGCTCCGGAATGCGCCGATCGACCCGACGACGCCACAACCCCACCGTGCGCTCCAGCGCGAAGGCCGCGCGGCGGCCCCCCAGGTAGGCGCTCAGCAGCCGGCGCGATGGCCGCGGCAGCCGCTCGCTCGCGCAGACATTCTTGAGCAGTGCCAGGTCCGCGCTGCTCTGGCGTTCGAGTACGTAGCAGATCGGCGCGGTCTGGGCCCGGATCCGCTCACCGATCTCCTGTGGTTGCACGCTCACGCGCGACCACAGGCTGAGGAAGCGACGCAGCATCAGCGCGCCCGGCCCCTCGGGCCAGTCTCGGGCGGTTTAGCTACCGGACCGCGCATCAGCTCAGCGCAGCTCCGGGGTCAGATCGAGGGCAATCAGGAAGTGCTCGAACAGGTACTTGATCATGCGCATCTGATCAAGCAGGTGATGATCGCTCTCGACCAGGTGCAGCACGGCATGGTGCTCGTGCGCAAAGCGCACGCTCTGCTCGTAGGGCACCACGGTGTCTGACCAGCCATGCACCAGGGTCGATGGGCAGTCGAGCGCCCCGGGCCGCAGTGGCGCCAGGCCTTCCATCAGCAGCGCCGGCGCCAGCAGGAATACCCCGCGCGCATGCAGGAGTGATGCGGCCGAGACCGAAACATAGGCGCCGAGGCTCGATCCGCACAGCAACAGCTCGCCCTGAATGTTCTTGCACACCTCGACCAGCTTCTCGATGCGCCCGCGCACGGTCTCGATGCCGCGATAATCCACCGACTCGACGCCGTAGCCTTCGCTGCGCGCCGTCTCGGACAGCGAAGTGATCTTCGGTCCCCACGGCTCGCCGTCCTTGCCATGAGAGAAAACGACGTAACGCTCAACCATCGGCCTGTCCTTCGAAGTTATCTGATGCCACTGGCGCAGCACGAGATCAGTGCCGCTGCGACGCGATAATACTCCGAGTGTCAAGACCTTGAGCGATTACGCGTACTCGCTTACAGTCGCGACTCGGCTGTTGCCCTCGGCAACGGGCGACACAATTTTAAGGGTGGGATCATTTCCGAATCGGGCAGCACGCGCCCGCAACTGGATTGGCTGGCCTTTACACCAACGGCCCCGGCCAGCACGGTAGTGCGGGATTTTGAACGCCACGGCAGCTCGCGCCGCGGGCGGCGACGTATTGCCCGCAACGCACGCTCCGTGTCCCCGTTCCGTGCCGCACTTGAACCCGAAGTCCTGGAGCTGCGCCCCGGCTTGAGCCGGGTCGGCGTCAGCGCCTCGCGCATGCTGCGCTCAAACGAGGGCCTGATTGATGGTGCGGCGGTGGCCGCTTTGTGCCAGCTGGCCGCAGAGCTGGTCCTCGATGCCGGCATGCCGGGCAGTGTGCGCGCATCGCTCCATGGCTTGAGCCTGGCCTACCTGCATGAGACGCGCCTGGACCTGAGCGCTCTGGCGCGGCTCGATAAGAAGGAATGGCTGTGCTCGGAGCTGGTCAGCGTACCCGTGACTGTGTGCGACAGTGCGCAGCTGGAAGTGGCGCGGGCCGTGATCAGTTTTCGCGTAACGCCGGATGCCCAGCAGCGAGCATCCTAGTCGGCGCTTGCCAGGCGTCGCGCCTGGGCAATAGCAGCCTCGATTTCCTCGCCCACCCGATCCCCTGATGTGGCCAGACGATTCACCATCACCGGTCGGATGCGGCTGCTCCCTGGCAGATGCGTGACCAGGCAGGCATGAAAGTCCCCGCCATTGACGAGCGCCACACCAAACAGGAAGCGCAGTCCGCTCTTGAGCGCACCCGGTGGCCCATTGAGCCGCTCATCGCAGATCACAAAATAGCGCTCTTCGCTGCTGCGACCGACGAAAGCCCCTTCGGCATCGAGTGCTTCGAGGAACTGCTCCACCTGGGCACTGACTCGCTTCCACAGCGAGCGGCCCGGCGGCTCGAGCACCGTCCAGCGCGTGCCATGCAGCACCGAAGCCATCACAAACAGTGCGCAGCGGCGGGTCACCAGATATTGCGCATCCAGGCGCGTGCTGCCCTCAGCCACCAGCGTGCGTGCGCTCAGTTGCTGACCCGCGGGCAGGCGCACCGTGTGCAGCGCGTTGACCCCGTAGTGCATTAGGCGCAGCCGCTCGGGCGGCGTGAGCTCGATCGCGGTGCGAAACGCAGGTCGCAGTACCGGCTCTTCGGTCGCGGTGGCGAACCACAGCGGCTGCGCTTCCTCGGCCCGTGCCAGCAGGCCCGCGGCCGCGCCGCTGGGCGCAAACAGCTCGCTACGTCCGCGCAGGCGATCCGGCGCAAGCAGCCGCGGAAAATACATCACCGCATCGCTGCTGTGGAACGGCCAGCCGCGCAGCTCGCGCAGCGCCACCTCCGCGCTCTGCCAGTGCGCCGGGGGATCCATCAGCAACAGCGCCTGGCGTGCGCGGCAAATGCGTGCGGCCACCAAGAGCGTGGCCAGGCCCACGTCCCGCTCGCGACTCAGTGGCGGAATGCACAGCAGGTTGAACTGGGGCAGCTGCTCGAGTGCGAACAGCCCGGTGCCGGCACTGGCCGAGCCGATCAGATCGTAGTCGGTCAGCTCCGCACCATCATCGGCATCGGTCGCGCCATCGGCATAGCCCACCACGCTCCCGGGCTGGCGCCCGGTCGTGCGCTGCGGCCGGATCAGGGGCACCTCGCCTGCCACGCGCACCAGCGCTGAGCGCGCCAGCACATCGGCGACAAAGCGTGGCGAGGCGGCTCGCACCGAGACGGCGCTGAAGATTTCCTGCGATTCGATCAGTTCGGTGCCCGGCGCGCGCAGCCGCTGCACCACCAGATTAAAGAGCTCGCTCGAGCCCGCATCGATGCCATCGTAGTCAACCGCGGCGCGCAGGTATTCACGCGTCCCCGGTGCAATCCCACGCAGGCACAGGCTCGAGGATCCCGCCCGCAGCGTCACCGTGGGCGGCTGGCCGCCATTGACGACGCGCACGATGATTGCCTCGCGCCCGCCGTTGTCGAAGTACTGCTCGATCGCATAGGAGAGCATCGAGGGCTGCCACAGGCCGCCAAAGAGCTGCTGGAATTCCCCGAAGCTGCTGATGCGCGTTGGCGTTGCCACCGGGCCCTTGAGCGTGCGGCCGACAAAAGCGGTCAGCGTGGTACCGAGGCGCGCGATAGGAGGCAGCGCTGCCGGGGCGGTTAGGCCGAGCCCGGGTGCGCTGTAAAGTTCGACCATGCGCGGACTCCTAGGTCGACCCAGCGGGCTTGGGCACCGCTGTTGATGCCGGTTTGGCCGTCGCCGCCGGTTCGCGCTCGGATAGCAGCTGCTTGTAGCTTTGCTGATCCGAATCCTGCTCATCCGAGCCGTCCCAGTTCGAGCCGCTCGGGATGCGATTCTCAACCACGCGCGCTGCCGCGATCACACTCTCGGGTGTACCGGCTTCGCCGGAGACCGCGACCACCAGGCCGCGCGGCGCATGCGTGACCTGCGAGACGCTCGACCAGTTGATCTGCGAGCTGCTGTCCTTGAGCTCCTTGCTCAGGCGCGGTGAAAGGGACTTGGATAGCAGCGTGCGCTGGGCGCTTTGCCAGTTGCGCGGATCACCCTCGAGCACGGTGTAAGCCTGCAGATGGGCCTGCCCCTGATGCCAGCCAAACACGAAGGGCTGATTGACCACGCGCACCTGGGTACCGAGCGGCACCGAGTTAAAAAGCTTTTCGATGTCCTCGGGGTACAGCCGGATGCAGCCGTGACTGGAGCGCAGGCCCACGCCATAGGGCTTGTTGGTGCCGTGAATCAAATACTCAGGCCAGCCGAGAGTGAACTTGAACTTGCCGAGCGGATTATCCGGGCCCGGCGGAACCACTGCCGGCAGCGGATCATTGTCATCCTGATGCTCTTTGCGTACGCCAGGACCTGGGCGCCAGGTGGGATTCTTCTCGCGTGAGACCACCTTGGTAACGCCCTCGGGTGTCGACCAGCCGACTTTGCCAATACCGATCGGGTAGGTATAGACCTGCTGCGTCTCGCCCTTGGCGGGCTTGGGGTAATAGTAAAGCCGCATCGCCGCGACGTTGATGACCAGGCCTTCGTGCGGCGCATTGGGCAATACAAACTGCGTCGGCACGACGATCTTGCGGCCAGCGCCCGGCAGCCACGGATCAACGCCCGGATTGGCGCGGACAATCTCTTCATAGCCGATATCAAAGCGGCGCGCGATGTCCGGCAGCGTGTCCTCCTTGGAGGTGATCGCTATCTGCACCGTGCCGACCACATCATCATCGGCCTCGCGCAGCTCGAACTGATGAGTCGCCAGCGGCGCTGCCAGTACTGGTTCAACTTCAAGCGGAGCGGCCGGCGGTGGCGCGGGCGGCGCCTTGGCCAGCTCCTGCTTGTGCCAGGGGGCGGTAATCAGCGAGCAGCCTGAGAGCATCAGCGCCGCGAGCGTCGCCAGCCAGGCGCTGTGGCGCGCCAGTTTTTGGAGATTGCCGTTCACGGCAGGGATTCTAAAGAAGTACCGGCTGATTGGGCAGCTCGTTTGCTCCACCGCCCTCGGCCGGGAAATGATCGGCCAGGTGTCGCCCCACGGCCCGCACTGCGGCGCAGCTGGCTTCACCATAACGCCCGGCTGCGTACTGGGTTTCAATCTGCCGGCACACCGCCTCCCACTCCGCTTGCGGCACGCGCGCGGCGATGCCGCGATCCGCCACAATTTCCACGCTCCGGTCGGCGAGCAGCAGATAGATCAGTACGCCATTGTTGGCGGCAGTGTCCCAGACGCCGAGCGCTGCAAAGACCTGCATTGCGCGCGCGCGCGGCGTCAGCCCATGCCACAGCGCCTCAACCGACAGGTGCGTCTCGATCACGAAGCGGATCTCGCCCGAATGACCGCGCTCGGCCACCCCGATCTCGGCTTCGATGTCGGCCAGCATCGCCGGTGTGAACAAACGATGCGCCGGCCGCAGGCGCTGCAGCTGATG
>Ga0302308_10001335_pt1 | contig 20061 bp, 19 predicted proteins | sample III_Palsa_E3_3_FD_200531 | JGI IMG/M metagenome (GOLD analysis project Ga0302308, IMG submission 200531) | Peat permafrost microbial communities from Stordalen Mire near Abisko, Sweden - III_Palsa_E3_3 | ecosystem: Environmental > Terrestrial > Soil > Palsa > Peat permafrost | place: Sweden...
GAAGCCGACAGAGAGGCAGACATCAAAGACGGATTCGTCCGTAATCTGCAGCTTGTAGGCGGCCTTTTCCAGTCGAAGCCTCTGGATATACTGCTTCGGCGTTTCGCCCATCGCACTGGAAAACAGCCGCTGGAAGTGAAACGGGGAGTAGCCGTATTTCGTGGCCAGAGAGTGCAGATCCAACTCTCGATCCAGATTCTGCTGGACGTCCATGAGCAGTGGAATCATCTCCTGGGACGAGATTGAGGATGTAGGGCCGGAACTCATAGGACAGAGTTTATCCAAATTTGTCCGGTATTCTTGACGTTTCTTGCGGTGCTATCGTCGTGCGGGGAAGCGGCGGCTACTCGAGATAAGCCTTTAGCCAGGGGTCGGTGGAGTGGGTGAGTTCGCGGGTGGTGCCGTCGAAGACTACCTTGCCTTCGTTGAGGACGAGGAATTTTGTGTTCGGGTCTAGGCTGCCGTCGGCGATCTTTGCCATGTGGTTGGTGTTGGGGTCCCAGCAGTGGGTGGCGAGGGTGAAAGCATCCTGTAGGCGGTGAGTGATGAGAAGAGAGGTGGCCTTGGAGACGTCGCGCTGCTTTACGACCAGCTCGATGATGGTGGTGGAGGTGATGGGGTCGAGGCCGCCGGTGGGGGAGTCGTAGAGGATGAGGTCGGGCTTGGTGATGATGGCGCGGGCAATGGAGACGCGGCGGCGCATGCCTCCGGAGAGCTCGGAGGGGAATTTGTCGATGGCCTTTTCGAGTTCGACGAAGCGGAGGGCCTCGACCACGCGCGTGTGCACTTCGTCTTCTGGAACGTGGTCTTCGTGCAAGCGATAGGCGACGTTGTCTTCGACGTCGAGGGAATCGAAGAGGGCGCTTTCCTGGAAGACCATGCCGACGTGGGCGCGGAGGGCAAAGATCTCGCGTTCGGACATCTCCGCGAGATTCCGGCCGAAAACGGAGATTTCGCCGCTGTCAGGCAGGAGCAGGCCGTTTGTGAGCTTCATCAGCGTGCTTTTGCCGCCGCCGGCGGGACCGAGGATGATGCGGGTTTCGCCGCGGGCTACGGTGAAGGAGACTTCGTGGAGGACGGTGTGGTCTTCAAAGCCGATGGAGACGTCTTTGAACTCGACGAGCGGTGTGCCTTCGGGGAGGACGATCGGCTCGCGTTCAAATACTGGGCTGGAGGTGGCCATGGATCTACCTTCCGAAGATGCCGATCATAAGCTGGGTTACGAGGAAGTCACAGAGGATGATGAGGACCGAGGAGACAACGACCGCTTGTGTGGTGGCGCGGCCCACGCCACGTGTTCCGCCGGTGGTGGTGAGACCGTAATAGCAGCCAATACTGGCGATGATGAAGCCGGAGAAAAGCGGTTTGGTGAGGCCTTCGACAACGTCACCGTAGGCCAGCGACATGTAGGCGGTGTGGAAGAAGGCTGGGCCGTTAAGGTGCAGGAGCGTGACCGCGATGAGGGCGCCCCCGGCGGTGCCCATAGCGTCCGAGATGATGGTGAGGAAGAAGAGCATGAAGACCGTCGCCACAATGCGCGGGGTGACGAGCTTGCGGATGGGATCGGTGCCGAGGGCGCGCATGGCATCGATCTGCTCGGAGACCTTCATGGATCCGAGTTCGGAGGCCATACCGGAGGCGTTGCGGCCGGAGACCATGAGGCCGGTGAGAACGGGGCCGAGCTCTTTGACCATGGAGAGTGCGACGAGGCGACCGGTCATGCCGACGGCGCCAAACTCCTTGAGCGAGACGGCGGCTTGTAAAGCGAGGACACAGCCTGTGAAAAAGCCGGTGAGAACGACGATGGGCAGGCTTCCGAAGCCGATGGAGTCCATCTGGGTGAAGGTATCGGCGATGTAGCGGGGTTTGGAGAAGATATCGCCGAGCGCACGACCGGCCAGGAGGGAATACTCCTGCACGGATGCAACGGCGCTCTTGGCGTAGGCTTCTGGGGAGAAAAGGCTCATGCGGCTCGCTGTGGCACAGACTATCAGATGCGCGACGGATGTCGAAGCCTCTTAAAGGTACGGGCGATTTCCGATACTGGCGGAACGGCCGCTCAGTGAGAAAATAGAGAGATGGCCACGATGAAAGCCGCAGTGCTGCATGCGCGGGAAAATTTGAAGGTTGAGCAGGTCGAGCTACCCGTAGCAGGGCCAGGCGAGCTGGTGTTGCGCGTTGATGCTGCGCTGACCTGCGGGACCGACCTGAAGGTCTTTCGGCGGGGATACCATGCGAAGATGTTGACCCTGAACCGGCTGTTTGGCCACGAACTGGCCGGGACGGTGCTTGAAGTGGGTGAGGGTGTGACGAAGTTTGCACTGGGCGACCGCGTGGTTCCGCTGAACTCTGCGCCCTGCGATGCGTGCTTTTTCTGCCGCCATGGACAGCAGAATCTTTGCGACGATCTGCTGTTCAACAACGGGGCTTATGCGGAGTACATCCGGGTGCCGGCGCGCATCGTGGAGAAGAATACGCTGACGCTGCCGGCGGGGATGTTGTTTGAGCATGCTGCGCTGACGGAACCGCTGGCCTGCGTGATGCGCGGGCTGGAGGAGTCGCAGGCGATGGCGGGGCAGACGGTGATTGTGCTGGGAGCGGGGCCGATTGGGCTGCTTTTTATCCATGCGGCGTCGCTGGCGGGGTTGCATGTCATTGCGGTAGTAAAGCGCAGCGACCAGGTGGCGATGGCGAAGAGATTTGGGGCGGAGCAGGTGGTGCGACTGGCGGAGGTTGCGGACCCGATTGCCGCGGCGCGGGCCCTGACGCCTGAGGGGCGCGGCGCGGATATTGTGATTGAGGCGGTGGCTACTCCTGAGGCCTGGCAGTGGGCGGTACAGATGGCACGCAAGGGTGGACTTATCAATCTGTTTGGCGGGCCGCCGGCGGGGACGACTGTGGCGTTCGATACGAATCTGCTGCACTACTCGGATCTGACGCTAAAAGCGAGCTTTCACCACACGCCGTCGACGGCTCGGGCGGCGTTCGATCTGCTGTGCTCCGGGCGGTTTGATTGCGCGGCATTTCTGACGGGCGAGGCGACGCTGGATGAGGTGCCGGAGGTCTTCGAGCGGATGTTGGTGCGGCCAGCGGAGGGTGTTGTGCCGGAGATCAAGACGGCGATCTTTCCGCATCGGGTGATCGCGAAAGAGGTTGCTGCGTGATCGCTGTCGACGACAAGCTGATTGGAGCGCCAGAGATTTATCTAACGCCGGCGGTGCGGCCATCGCTGGCGGAAGCGCAGGCGTGGTGTAAGCATCTGGCGACGACGCACTATGAGAACTTTCATGTGGCGACATTCTTTTTGCCGGCGGCGCTGCGGCCACACTTCCATAGTGTGTATGCGTTTTGCAGGACGTCGGATGATCTCGGGGATGAGATAGCGGATACGGCGACGGCGACACGGCTGCTGGCGCAATGGCGAGCGATGTTGCACGAGTGCTTTGAGGAGCCGGAGTTATCGCGACATCCGGTGTTTGTGGCGCTACAGCCTACGATCGTCGCGTGTAGCCTGCCGATAGAACCGTTCGATGATTTGATCAGCGCATTCGAGCAGGATCAGAGTCATACGCATCACGAGTCGTTGGAGAGCCTTGAAGCGTACTCGCGGTACTCTGCTAATCCCGTTGGACGTTTGGTGTTGCTAGTCAGCGGCTATCGTTCAGAGGAGCTGTTTCAGCTATCGGACGATATCTGCACGGGGCTGCAGTTGGCGAATTTTTATCAGGATGTTGTTGAAGATGATGCGCGGGGGCGGCGGTATATTCCGGCGGATGCGATGCGGCGTTTTGGTGTGACCGATGAACAGATTCATGAGCGGCGGTTCGATGCGGAGTTTCGCGTGATGATGCAGTTCCTGGTCGATGATGCGCGAGCTCGGCTGACTCGGGGGCAACGGATTGTGTCGCTGGTGGATCGTGATCTTGCGGCAACGCTTTCGTTATTCGTCAAAGGTGGATTTGCGATTCTGGATGCCATCGCGGCGCAGGGGTACGACACGCTGCGTGCGCGTCCAGTGGTAACGAAGGAAGCGAAGCTGCGGTTGCTGGGTGGGGCGCTGCTGGGCAAGGTAGGCGCGATGTTGCGGCCCGCACGGCGACGTGTGCAGGAGGTGGGTTGATGAGCGCGAATCAGCTGGAGATCGTGGCGGCTTACGCGGCTTGCCGAGCTATTGCCAAGCGCGAGGCCAAGAATTTTTACTATGCGTTTCGCGTGCTGCCGCCGCATAAGTCTGATGCAATGTGTGCGGTCTATGCGTTCATGCGCAAGGCTGATGATCTTGCGGATGATGAGTCGATGTCGCTGGAGGCGCGTCGTGAGGCGATGGCTGTGTGGACTGCGGAGTGGAGAGCTTCGCGGAGTTCGCCGACGAACGATCCCGTGTTTGTGGCGCTCAAGGATACGCAGCAGCGGTTCTCGATTCCGGATGATCTGCTCGAGCAACTTGTTGCAGGTACGACGCTTGATCTTAACCCGAAGCCGGAGGGTGTGTTTAACATCACAGTGCAGGATCCGGCTGGTGGTGCACGCGAGTTGCAGGTCTATGAGAACTTCGCGGCCCTGCATCATTATTGCTATCTTGTGGCGTCGGTCGTAGGTCTGGTTTGCATACGCATCTTTGGCTATCAGGATCGTCGCGCAGAGCAACTTGCCGTCGATACGGGCGTTGCGTTTCAGTTGACCAATATCCTTCGTGATGTGCGTGAGGATGCGGAGCGGGGGAGGATCTATATCTCCGCCGATCTGCTCAACGAGCACAAGATTGAGCCGTCACATCTATTGGCTGTCACTGAAGGCGTGGCACCGGATGCGGCTGATCTGGCTTTGCTGCGTGGGTTGGAGAAGCATGCGCAGGCGCTCTATCGCAGCTCTGGCGAGTTGATTCCATTGCTCGACGTGGACTCGCGTTCTGCGATGCGGGTGCTGGTTCGTATCTATCATGGGCTGCTTGATCGCATCGCCGCTGATCCTGCGGCGGTCTTTCGGGAACGTGTGTCGGTGCCGACGGCGCAGAAGCTGGCTATTCTTGCAGGTGGTGTTCTGGAGTCGGCGAAGGCGCGCTTCTTCGGATGAGCACGCAGACACAGAGCGATGTGTTGATCGTTGGGGCCGGACTCTCTGGGCTTGCTGCGGCGGTTGCGTTGTCAGGTGCGGGCGCGAAGGTTACACTGCTGGAGCGTAAGCCGTATGTCGGCGGGCGGGCCTACTCTTATCCGCATCCGGCATTGGATGAGGTGATCGATTCGCAGCATGTGCTGCTTGGTTGCTGCACGAACCTTGTGGACCTTTGCAAGCTCTCCGGCGCGGACAGGCATATTCGCTGGTACGACGACGTTACGTTTCTCGAGCCCGGTGCGCCGCCGCGACGGAGCGATATTGGCGCGGGCTTTCTGCCTGCTCCGGGGCATTCATCGCTTAGCTTTCTGCGTACTTCGATGCTTTCTGCGGCTGATAAGGCGCGCATTGCGCTTGGGCTGCTTGAGTTTATGCGTGGTTATCCGGCGACGGACGACGAACCGTTCTCTGCATGGCTCGTGCGCACGAAGCAGACCGAGCGCGCGATCCGGCACTTCTGGGAGCCAGTGATTGTTGGGGCATTGAACGACTCGTTCGAGCGCTGTTCGACGCGTTATGCCGGGCAGGTGTTCTATGAGTCGTTTCTGAAGTCCGCCAAGGGTGGGCGGCTTGGGATTCCAACACAGCCAATGTCGGAGTTCTATGCTGCTGTTGCCACTTTGGCGGAGCAGCAGGGAACTGCGATGCATCTGCGCACCAGCATTGACAGCTTCGCGCGGCTGAACGATGGAAGCTGGCAGGCCACCGCATCGGATGGCTCTTTGTATGTCGCCTCGCAGATGATTCTTGCACTTCCATTTGAGCAAACAGCTCGTTTGATTAGTACGCTCCCTGAGCAGGATCGCGGAAGTCTCAGGCTGGACTTCAGCCGCTTCATGCACGCGCCGATTACAACTATCCATCTGTGGTTTGATCGCGAGATCACGTCACTCGACCACGCCGCGTTCCTGGATACGCGCATTCAGTGGGTCTTCAACAAGTCGCGTATTCGTCGCGATGAGCCTGGTGCTATCGAAGAGACGGGGCAGTATCTGGAGCTTGTTATCAGCGCGTCTTTCGCTGAGTTGCGGATGTCTCGTGAGCAGATACTTTCTTCGGCGCTCGAAGAGCTTGCACAGTTCTTCCCAGCGGTGCGCGGAGCTACGTTGCTGAAGTCGGGCGTTCTGAAGGAAGCACGTGCGACGTTCTCGGTTGTTCCGGGGCTGGACCGCTGTAGGCCGCAGGCAGCGACTGAGCTTGCGGGGCTGTATCTTGCGGGCGATTGGACGCGCACCGGGTGGCCTTCGACGATGGAGGGTGCGGTTCGCAGCGGCAGATTGGCCGCCGAAGCGGTGGCTCGAGCAAACGGAAGCCAGCGGAACTTCCTCACGCCCGACCTTCCGGCGAGTAGGTTGATGCGCCTATTTTCGCGGTAGTTCTTCATAAAAACAACGCTAGACGATCATGGTCCAAAAATAGTTTCAGAATCTTCGCAACAAAGTTCCAGTGCGGGGTTTACTCAGATGTCTGCCAGAAACGATTGGCGCACGACTCGTTGCCGCGGAAATCGGCGTGAGCGTGGAGGGCCCCATGAATACTCCGCTACGGCGCGTTCGCGTCGGTTTTTTGCTCGCTTCCGCTACGTTGCTCGGGTTCTTCACCGGCTGCTCCAACGGTACGACGGGGACTTCCACTAGCCCGAATGTAACGGTAAGCGTTGCCGGTGCTTCGAGCGTTCGGCTGGGCGCCAGTACCAAGTTTACGGCCACTGTCAGCAACACCACGAACCAGAATGTGACGTGGGAGGTGAATGGTGTCGTGGCAGGGAACGCGGCATCCGGCACTATTGCGACAACAGGTTTATACACCGCCCCCGCAACGATGCCCGCTTCGGCCACAGTCACGATCTCCGCGATAAGTGTGGCATCTTCAAGCGCATCGGGTTCGGCCTCAACAAACTTGCAAAACCCTGTTCCGATATTGACAGGCGGCACGGCTACTCAGATTGGAAGTTCCTTGAGTTATGCCATAGACATCCTCGGCTCTGGGTTTGTCCCGACCTCGGTACTGCAAGCTGCGGGTGTGGGGCAGGCTACAACCTATATCTCGGCAACGGAGTTGCAGGCGACTGTTGCTGTGGCCTCCGGAGCGACCAATGTGACTGTTGCGGTGACTAATCCGGACCCCGGTGGCAGCACCTCGGCGAGCCTATCACTGCCTATAACGTTCTATGCGACCACAGCCACGGCGGCTGCGCGAATTCTCGACCAAACGACGTTTGGACCGACCACCGGCACGATTCAGCATGTGCAGCAGATTGGGTTGAACGCCTATCTGAAGGAGCAGTTCTCCGAACCAACATCAACGCTTGCTGCCATCCCTACGAACCCACTTCCTGCTGTCTGTTTGGGCAACAACACGGCTTATCCTTGTGCGGAATCGGAGTGGTGGACTGCCGCGATTACCGGGCCTGACCAACTACGGCAGCGGGTAGCGTTCGCGCTCTCTCAGATGTTCGTCGTCTCAACGCAATCTATTCCGGGTCAGGCGATTCCGCAATTTCACAACGCACTGGCCAACGATGCCTTCACTAACTTCTACACCATCATGAAGGATGTGGCACTCTCGCCGGCCATGGGCGGATATCTGAACATGCTGAATAGCGCCGCCCCTGCGCCAGGCCAGATCGCCAATGAGAACTTCCCGCGGGAGAACATGCAGCTCTTCACGCTGGGTACTGCCATGCTCAACCAGGATGGCACGTTGCAGCTGGATAGCTCCGGCAATCCGGTGCAACCTTATACTGAGTTGCAGGTGCAGGCCTTTGCCCGAGCTTTCACTGGCTGGACATATGCTGTAGCTGGTGGTGGCTCACCAACAAAGTTTCCGAACAACACCGCCGACTACGCGGACCCCATGGCTGCTGTAGCCAGCGCGCATGACACAACCAGCAAGATCCTGCTCAACGGCACGGTGCTTCCCGCCGGGCAAACCGCGCAACAGGACCTGACGCAGGCGTTGACCAACGTCTTCAACCATCCTAACGTCGGCCCGTTTGTGTGCAGGCAACTCATCCAGCATCTGGTGACGAGCACACCCAGTGCGGCTTATGTCTCGCGCATCGCCGCGATATTTGCAAACGACGGAAGCGGTGTTCGCGGCAACATGCAGGCGGTCATCAATGGCATCCTGACCGATCAGGAGGCTCGCGCAGGCGATACGAATGCGAGCTTCGACGGTGGACATCTTCGTGAGCCGATTCTGTTTATCACTGCGATGATTCGCGGGCTTGGATTTATCAATACCGATGTCAATGGCAGCTATGAATCGCTTTCAAACTACAGCAATAACCTGAGCGAACGGCCCTATCGTGCTAACTCGGTATTCAACTTCTTTCCGCCGGACTATGTGATTCCTTCGACGACGGTGAATGCGCCGGAGTTCGGGATTGAGAATACTGCGACCGCGACGTTGCGGCTGTCGCTGGCTGATTCGATTGTCAACAACAAGATTACGAGCTTTACGGTCGATCTTTCGAACACGAGCACGCTTGGTGTACTGGCGGCGAACCCTACCAGCTTGGTGCAGGCGCTTTCGGGGTTATTTATGCACTCGCAGATGCCCGCGAACATGCAGACCACGATCGTCAACGCCATCACGCCGCTGACCTCGAACGCACAGCGTGTGCGCGTAGCGGCCTATCTCGTTATTACGTCGTCGCAATACAAAGTCATTCATTAGTTCGTAAGCTGAGGGCCCTTTGCCATGCATGTTCATCGTCGCGGTTTTATCAAGTACGCTTCATTAGCAGCTGCCGGCAATATCGCCGGCCTCCGGCCCTTCGGTGCCCTCAACGCGCTGGCGCAGTCGGGCAGCACGGACTACAAGGCTCTCGTGTGCGTCTTTCTCTTTGGCGGTAACGATGCGAACAACATGCTGGTGCCGTTCGATACGAAGGGCTATGCGAATTATGCGAGCATCCGCGCGGGTCTTGCGCTCCCGCAGAATACATTGCTACCGCTGACGCCGTTGCCAAACTTCGCGCTGCATCCGAGCCTTCCGGATGTGCAGTCACTGTTCAACTCCGGTGCCGCAGCGCTGGTAGCGAATGTGGGGACGCTGACGCAGCCGATCAACCGGTCGCAGTATCTTGGCGGTGGAGTCGTGCCGGCGAATCTGTTCTCGCACCCTGACCAGCAGGAGGAGTGGCAGAACGCCGCATCCGACGGCTCGGTTCCGACCGGTTGGGCGGGGCGTATCTCGGACGTGCTCACTGGGCCATATAACGCCTCGGCGACGATCCCGATGATTACTTCGGTGGATGGCGATACGCTCTTCTGCAATGGTATGTCGACCACACCGGTCTCGGTGTCACCTGGGAATCTCGGTGGCGCTTCCTGCTCGGAGGGTTCTGAGTGCGGCGCGAGGCAGGCTGCGGCGCAGGCGCTGATTACATTCAATTCCGGCGTCTCGCTGGTTACCGCGGACGACAGTATTACCTCGAACGCCTATAGCTACTCCGCGATCCTGACGGCTGCAACCAAGTCGGTGACGCCGCTTAAGACGGTCTTCCCAGCCAACAACGGCCTGGCCGCGCAGTTGCAGCAGGTGGCTGAGATTATCCAAGTGAGGGCGGCGCTTGGGGTGCAGCGGCAGATATTCTTTTGCGGCATCGGCAACTTCGATACGCACTCGGACCAACTGACGTTACAAGCCAGCTTGCTTGCGGGCATCAGCCCGGCGCTGGCAGCGTTCTATCAGGCGACGCAGGAGATGGGCATTGCGAACGAAGTCACGGCGTTCACGATGTCGGACTTTGCGAGAACGTTCCAGCCGAACTCGAATACGGGGACGGACCACGCGTGGGGCTCGCACCACATCGTCATCGGCGGCGCGGTGAAGGGCGGGCAGATGTACGGTACGTTCCCGACACTGGCGCTTGGTGGGCCGGATGACTCCGGCTCAAACGGTCGCTGGGTTCCGAGCACAGGCAGCGTGCAGTATGCGAGCACGCTGGCGCAGTGGTTCGGTGTGCCGGCCGCTCAACTTGCGACCGTGTTCCCGAATATTGGGAGCTTTAGTTCGAACAACCTTGGGTTTGTCTAGATCCTATTGGTTTAGCGCGTTAGCAAAGCAACGCCCAACGCGACAAACCCAGTTGCCAGCCAGCGGCGCTTGTCCACTCGCTCATGCAGGAAAACCTTCGCCGCGATCGCGTTGCCGATGTAGGTAAGGGAAGCGATCGCGGGTGCGGCCAACGACAGGTCCGCAATGCTGAGCGCGAACAGCATCGCAAAGAAGTTGAAGGCCATGCAGAGCGCGCCTATGACGAATTTCATGTTCGTTAGCACAGCGCGGATGGCGCCAAGTATCCCGCTGTGAGCGCGGATGTCGTCTAGGTCGCCGAGCTGCCGCATCCCGGCCGCGATCAGCACTTCGCCCGCGACGGCCAGCGCAGCCACAAAGAGAATGGCGCTCCACACGTGAAGAGTTTGCGAAGACATCAACGCCCCACCCCGGAATCCATCTGGTCGAGCTCGTGGTGTTCTGTCCGCGAAGGCCCACCGGCAACGAACCCTACGGCGCACACGATCAGCCCGATGCCGGCCCAGCGCGAGAGCGAAAGCTGCTCATGCAACCAGAAGCGTCCAAGCAACGCGATAACAACGTAGCCGAACGCCGTCGCCGGCATGACGAACGTCAAATCAGCCCAGCTCAACGCCGCCGTGTAGCAGGCAAAGAAGCCAATCAGCAACACAATCCCGGCGTCGACAAAAGGATTGAAGAGCGCTTGCCAGAGCAGCCCCAGGTGATGGATATCCACCTGCCCAACCTGCCCCATACCGCGGGAGAGCAGCGAATCACCCACCGACGCCGTCAACATGATGGCCACCAGCACGGCGTACTGCGAAGGCTTGAGCTTGTGCTTCATAGGTGCCTCAGGTGAAAAGAGAAAGGCGGAGCAGGAACGCTCCGCCTCGTGACTTCGAACGCGAACTACGCGTTCATGCTGACGCTTTCCTGGGCCTTGAGCGCGTTCTCTTCCTTCTTTGCGCGCGACGCCTTGTTTCGCTGCGAACGCAGCTTCATGAAGGCCTTGGCTTCGACGTAAAGGCGGGGAACATCGCGGTTCACGACAGCCTTCCAGACCACGCGGAACGCAGCCTTAGGGCGGAAGTAGTACTCGTCGTAGAACTTGTGCACCATCTCCATCACGTACTCGGTCGGAAGCCCCGGGTATTCGATGTGCGCCATCTGGTGGCCGCCACCATCCTCCATCTTTTCGTTCGTGATGAAGTTGTTGCGCTTGGCGTAGTCGTAGAACTCGGTACCCGGATAGGCATGAGCCACCGAGACCTGAATCGTCTCGCAGTCCAGTGTCTTGGCGAAGTTGATCGTGTTGCGGATCGACTCCTTCGTCTCACCCGGCAGACCGAGAATGAAGTCCGCGTGGATGATCAGCCCGAGGTCGTGGCAATCCTTCACGAAGTCGCGAGCACGTTCAACAGTGGCGCCCTTCTTGATGTTCTTCAGGATCTGCGGATCGCCCGACTCAAAGCCGACGATCAGTAGCCGGCAACCGGCATCCTTCATCGCCTTGAGCGTATCGCGATCGGTAGTAACGCGTGAGGTACAGCTCCAGGTAATGCCTAGCGGCTTCAGCTTCTCGCACAACTCAATAGTACGAACCTTCTGGATATTGAAGGTGTCGTCGTCGAAGAAGAACTCCTTCACGTTGGGGAAGTTCTCCTTCGCCCACTTCATCTCGGCGGCAACGTCATCGGTAGAGCGCTTGCGCCAGGCGTGACCGCTCAGCGTCTGTGGCCAGAGGCAGAAGGTGCACTGCGCCGGGCATCCACGCGTGGAGTACAGCGAGATGTACGGGTGCAGCAGGAACGGCACGTTGTATCGCGTCACGTCCATATCGCGCTTGTAGATCTTCGTCGCCCACGGCATCGCGTCCAGGTCTTCAACCTGCGGACGATCCGGGTTGTGCTGGATGACGCCGTTCTCATCCTTGTAGCTGATGCCGAGGATCTCGTTCAACGGCTTGCCATTGGCAAACTCGACAACCGTGTAGTCGAACTCGCGGCGGCAGATAAAGTCGAGCACTTCGCACTCATTGAGCGCGCGATCCGGGTCAGTGGTTACCGGCGGTCCGACGAAGCAGATCTTGATCGTCGGGTTGGCCTTCTTGATGGCGCGAGCCAGGCCATGATCGCCGGACCAGCCTACCGTCGAGGTAAACAGCACGAGGAACTCAAAGCCCTTGGCGATCTCGATGGTCTCTTCCGCGCTGACGTGGTGCGGCGGAGCGTCCAGCAGCTTCGAACCCTCCAGCATACCGGCCGGATAAGCTAGCCAGACGGGGTACCAGTAAGACTCGATTTCGCGTGTAGCGGGCCAACGTGAGCTGGCACCACCATCAAAGTTTTCGAAGGAAGGCGGGTTCAGGAGCAGTGTCTTAAGTGGCATATCGTTATGCATGATTTTACCACTTTGTAACTGCCGGTGCCGTCAATCAACCAGATACCGCGTGCACCAACGCTGGTGCACTGTGCAAATAATCGATCAGGGCTTTATGGGGTGTACGGTGGCGGCCGCCGGAGTGGCAATCGCCAGCTTCAGCCAATCATCCAACTGGCCAGTCTGGCGTAGCAGATTCACCTCGGTCTGGCTAAGCTGCAACTTGTCGTTGAGATAATCGATCGTACGCGCGCTTACTTCGATCCGCGCGTTCTGCTCGTCTTTCGGTGTTAGCTGCGGACCCCCGGTGGCGGCATTATTGGCCGTCAACTGAGCCAGCGTCGCATCCAGCTCATCCTTGGCGTAGAGCTGCTGGGCCTCGGCAAGTTTGCAGCGAGCCACAAGAACGTCGGTGCTGTGTACCAGCTTGAACCGGCCTTCCAGGTACGTGTTACGTGCATCTTCGGCTTCATAGCGGGCATGGACAGCTTCGGCAGCGCTCACGCGCGCGCGGTCAACGTGGGCGCGGTCAAACAGCGGAATCTGCACCGACATGCCGATCGACAGCGCATTGTCGCTAAGACCGTTTTGCCCTGCAAAGCCGGGGTAGTAAAGCGGATAGTTCGTATGCGCGGTTGAGATGCGGCTGTAGTTTGCGCCAAAGCTGAACTGGGGGCGATAGAGGTAGCGGCTCTCTCCGAATGCGGCCTCCTGCTTGCTCTTGGCGTTGGCGAAGGCGGACCGGACGCCGAAGCTTGCGCCGCTCGTATCGACGAAGGAACTCGGCTCCGGCAGCGCCGGGATGGAACCGGCAACAGGTTGAATCTGGCTCCCGGGAAGCCCGACAAGACGAGTGAGATGATCGTTGAGCGTCTCAACCTCCTCGCGAAGATTGAGCGCATTCACCTGGATCTGGTCTGCGGTAATGTCCGCCTGGTCGGCTTGCAGGCGGGTGTCCTGGCCGGCATCTACGCGGTCCTTCACAATGCTGACCAGCCGCGTGGCATAACCATACTCTTCGGTCATCGCAGCCTGCCGATGTTCGGCGTTGTCGAGATTGATATAAGTAATCACTACATCTTCCGCCAGCTTGTCGCGCGCCTCAGCAAGCGCAAGCTCAGCGGCCTTTACGCCGGCAGCTGCCGACCGCAGGTTATCGCGCTGCGAGAAATTGAACAAAAGCGACTGGCTGTTCATCTGGAAGACGACCGGCACGTTGAGCGGTACGCCCGTTGAGCCGCCATATCCTGCATTGATGCCGACGCTGGGAATATAGGCGTCCTTGGCCTGCGCCTCCGCTGCCCTTGCTCGATCCAACTCAGCCTGAGCCATCCGCACCTTGGCATCATTGTGAAGTGCGAGATCAACCGCAGTAGACAGCGACATCTGCGCCTGCGCGCCCGCGCACACCATCAGCCCGGCCAGTGCCAGTGCACTGCAGGTCAGCCGTTTCGCCGCTCTCGTTCCCTTAAGCAAATCCTTCTCCTGCATACAACTTTACGATGCGGAACTCCGCCCAACATGTCCGATGCCTTATAGATGCTGTATCGCCCGTTTCGCCGGCGGATAATCTCGAGCCAACGATAGCGCATGTTGATACTGCATCTGTGCGGCCTGCTTATCGCCAGCATCTTCGAGAAGATTGCCCAGAATTACATAGGCTTTAAAGGTGGGCGCGGCATCACTTTTTGTGTTCGATGCCAGATAATCTCGAAGCGCCTGTGCAGCTAAATCTGTTTCGAGATGCATCTCGTGGAGAATACTGGCAACATCGACCAGCGCGGGGCCATGGGCGCGATCGGCATCGACCGCATGACGGAGAGCATCCACGGCCTGCGGCTTCATTTCGCGGCGGGAATAAAAATTTCCAAGGTCTGTCCATGCATCGGAGTGGCCGCCCTCTCCAACGGCTGCCTTGAACTCCCGCTCGGCGGTGTCGTAGTCGTGCCGTTTCTCCGCGGCTAGGGCGCGTATCCGATGCGCCTCCTTCGGAAGCTGCGCCTCCACTCTGTCTGCCAGCGCAACGGCTTTATCCACGCCACCGCCCACCAGTGAAGGGGCTCCCACATAGTACTCGCTGAGGTCGTTCACAGCGTCGCCGTTATGCGGGTCCAGTTGCACGGCTGTTTCAAAGGCTGTCTTAACTTTGGTGGCCAGTTTGTAACCTGAAATAGGACCGGCATTGTTGGCCTTCAGACCGTAAGCTCGCCCCATCCAGTCCTGCGCCTTGCTGTCGTTGGAGAGCGTCCCGAGCGCGGCCTCACACTCGGGCACGGCGGCATCGGCTAACTCTTCTGCATAGAACACACGGCACAAAAGCAGGTGTGCGTGGCCATCCTGCGGGTTCGCAGCCACTACGCTCCGGAGCTTGGCGATAGCATCATCCGCACGTCCCTGCATCAGGAACTTTTCGCCTTCCGCCAGCGGATTCGCCGTCGCCGGCTTTGCCGCGCCTTCTATAGAACCGGCATACGCTGAGGGGCAATGAAGTCCCAACGAAAGCAGCGGCACGGCCGCAACCAGCCACAAGCGTCTCTTCCCATCCGTTGAAGCGTTCTGTTGTGTTCCAGGCTGTTCCATCTACGGTTGCGCCTTTACCTCAAGCCCGTCTGTTAGCTCGTCCTCGCCATTGGCCGGCGCCAGCACGACCGTGTCGCCGTCGTTCAGACCGGAGGTCACTTCTACCAGCGTCAGGTTCAAGACTCCAACCTGCACCGAGGTTTTTTGCAGATGGCCGCGGACGATCTTGTAGACATAGTCATACTGACCTTCGGTGTGCAGCGCTTCGCGAGGAATGCTCAGCACGTGCGCCTTCTGCTGCGTCGTCACCGTTACCGTCACGTTGGTATTGGGCAGCAGATCGCCGTTAGCGTCATCAATGGTAATCACGCACTCGCCAACATTGCGGGTGCCATATTCGATCACCGTCGTGGGTGCCTGTTGAATGTGGCCATGCCATACCCTGTTCGGCTTGGCGCCCCACACGATCGTCACTGTCTGACCGGCGCTGAGCTTGCCGATATCGGGTTCATCAAAGTAAGCGCGCACCCGCAATCTGGTCAGATCGGCGATGTACAGTAGCGGCTTGCCGCCCGGGACATAGTCATACTGTGAAACCGGTGCGTAGTACACCGTTCCAGAAAGAGGCGACCGTATGTCAACGCCAGCCAGCGCACTTTGGGCAGCAACCAAGCCTTCGCGCGCATTCGACACCTGGGCCTCTTGCGCACTGAAGTCGGTACTGCCGTAGCGGCCGGTCTTGCGGGTCTTCAAATCGACAACTCGGCTTTGAGCAGACTGCAATTTTTGCTGGGCAGACTCCACCTCATTTGCGGAAGCAGCGCCCTTGGCCTGCAATGCCTGCAGGGAAGCCAGCGCCGCGGCCGCTTGCGCCTGCTGGGTCTGGGCATTGGCCAGATCAGTCCGCGTGGTCAGCAGTTCGTCATGCGTTCCGCCGTTCTGCATGTTCTTCAGTGTGGCCTCGGCGGCTGTCAGGGTAGCCTGCGCCGTCGCAACGCGGTCACGGGCATCCACATCATCCATCTGGATGATCTCCTGCCCTTGGGCGACCTTGTCCCCAACATGCACAAAGATCTTGTTCACCACCCCCGGAGCGGGAGCGTGCGCCTGGTAATCGTTGATCGGTTCCACGATGCCGTTGGTCGAAACGACACTACGGATGTCCTGGTAGCCGACAGTCGCGACCGTGACCTCTACCTTGCCGCGAAATTCATAGCGCAGCACGAAAAACAGGACAACTACGACTGCCAGAACAGCAATACCGATTATCCAACCGCGACCTTGAGGTGTACTTTGTTGAGCCATAAGCTAAAGAGTCAGTATATAAGACGCATAGTGATGCTCTGGGGAGTCAAAACTTTTCAATGCAGCGTTTAGAGGCATCAATAGCCGCCGCAAAGGCTCATTCAATGGCGTTTTAATTCAGCTTCAGCTCTGTTTCACTAAGTGAAAGAGAGTGCGGGGAACCAGGTAAGGTTCGACCTCTTCTTCGATTCCCAAAATCCGGGACCCAGAACCCAAAAACGGCTATGCGCACGCCGCCCGTATCCCCACAATCGCCAGTTCCCATCCGCCAAAATCCGGATGCCAGTTGCGGTGCAGGCGATAAGCCAGATCGACCAGATCTCCCTCACGCCAACCCTCCTTCTGCGCAAGCGCTGCCCAGTCTGTCCGCCGGCTCCATGCCATGCCTCCAAACCGTGCTCCATCCGCCACATCTTCCACCGAGACCCGAAGATGCTTTTCCTTCACAACCTTTAGAGCCGCAGCCAGCCGCACTCTCTTGCTTACGAAAAGTGGCTCCGGGTTGCCGTTGCCGAAGGGTCCCAACTGTTCCAACGCCTGCAGAAACAGCGGTGTAATCTCGCCAAGAGTCAGCTCCGCGTCGCAGTCCAGCGCCCCGGCATCGCCTGTGCCATCCCACGAGTTGGCATACCGCACCATGCGCTCGCGTAGGGTAGGGACGCGGTCAGAGGGTAGGGAAAAGCCGACAGCGTGCGCATGGCCCCCGAAGCGCGTGAAGAGCTTGCCACCGTCTGCAACATCGATAGCTGTCAGGGCGTCCAGCAGGTGAAAGCCCGCAACCGAACGCCCCGACCCATAAGCCTGCCCATCTTCGTGGGCCAGCACCAGCGCCGGTCTCCCGGTCTGGTCCACCACTCGCGAGGCAAGAATCCCAATCACCCCACGGTGCCAGTCCGGGTCGTCGAGCACCAGCCCCGCTGCCAGTCCTTCAGCGGATTCCGCCATCGCAGCCAGCCGCTCCTCGATCTCGCGCAGCGCCTCCGCCTCGCTGGCCCGCCGCTCGTCGTTCAGGCGGTGCAGCTTCTCGGCAAGCAAACGCGCCGCTGCCGGGTCCTTCTCCAGGAACATCTCCACCACGTCGCTGGCGATATCCATTCGCCCCGCCGCATTGATCCTCGGAGCCAGCCGGAAACCTACATCGGAAGCCGAAATTGCCCGCGAAGAATCAATCTGCGCCAGTTCCATCAACGCCTTCAGCCCCGCCTGCGAGGGTTTCCGCAGCTCCTGTAACCCGATAGAGGCGATCACCCGGTTTTCGCCCGTCAGCGGTACCGCGTCAGCGATCGTCGCAATCGCCAGCAGTTTAAGGAAAGACGGCAGCATCTTCTCGCGCACCCGCTGCCGGTCGGCGTCGTCCTTCGCCGCGCTCTCCAGCACCGCCTGCGCCAGCTTGAACGCCACCCCAGCCCCGCAGAGCTCTTTATAGGGGTACTCACACCCAGGCTGGTTGGGATTCAGCACCGCAAGGGCCTTAGGAACGCCCTCCACCCCATCTGGCAGGTGGTGATCCGTAACAATAAGATCCAGCCCCACCCGCTCAGCCACTTCAGCCGCCGCAAAGGCCCGAATCCCGGTGTCCACACTGACCACCAGCCGAACCCCCTCAGCCGCCGCCGCCTCAATCCGGGATTCGGTCATTCCGTAGCCTTCCCGGATGCGATGCGGGATGTGATATCGGATATCCGCTTTGACCCCGAGCAGGGAAGCGGCTCGTTCCAGTGAAGTTTTCAACAGTACTGTCGCGACTGTCCCGTCGACGTCATAGTCACCGTAAATAAGGACTGGCTCCTCCGTAAGAAGAGCTGTTCGCAACCGTGTCACAGCCGTCGCCATACCGAGCATTTTGGCAGGATTATGTAGCATTTCGACCGTCGGATGCAGGAAATCCCGTGCGGCTTGATCCCCCGTAATTCCCCGGCAAAACAGCAGGGACGCAATCGCTAACGGCAGCCCCAACTCCCCCGCCAACGTCGCTCCATCCTGCCCCGCAGCGCCGATAACCCACCGCAAATCAGGCATTTGAGGGTCCTTAGTCGTCGTCGGAATCATCGACAATAATCTGGCCCAAATCCCCAACCGTCTCCATTAACTCCTGGAAAACGTCGTACCACTCGGTCGCTGTTTCATAAAGAAACATCACCCCGCCATGCGCAAAACCAAGCTGCAAATACCCGGTTTTCCCCACATGCGCCGTCAAACCCTGCGCTTCTTCCAATTCAACCGCATCATGGTCCGGATAGTTCTGATCGCGCACTTGGCCGATCAGCGTAGCAACATCCTCAGGCTCAAGGACGACCTCGCTCATGGTCAGAAACGGCGCGTTGGCCGATTTCGCGTGCTCTACGAAGTCCTTCCAGCCGTCTGCGTCGTCGTCCTCGAAGACAACGGTTGGAACTTCCTCGGGCACATAGCTATTCATGCGCCTCATGCCGTGCCCGGCGATGAAGGCCACCATATCGTCTTTGACTGCTGAAAGATCGTCCAAATGCATAGAACGCTATTCTCGCAGATGCGGAAGAGTCGTGCGCAGCCGGGCTGTGCATCCGAGGGGCGGCAGCTGCATCCAAGAGCAAATAGAGGACTGTGCATGCCGAACTATGAACACCACGTTTTTGTCTGTCTTAACGACCGTGACGGGTCTGCCTCCAGACCCAGTTGCGCCCATGGGAACTCCAAGAAGCTTCGCGGCGCGTTGAAAAATGCCGTAAAAGACGCAGGTTTGAAGCATCGCGTGCGTGTGAACGAGGCGGGGTGCCTAGACCAGTGTGAACACGGGCCCGTGATGGTGGTCTATCCGGAGGCGGTCTGGTACGGATTTGTCCATCCACGCGATGCGGAGGAGATCGTCCAGGAGCATCTTGTCCACGGGCGTCCGGTGGAGCGGCTCCGGCTGCCCGATTTCTGCGTCAATACCGACCACTGTCCCCATCGGAAGAAATAAGTCTTTCGCAGTGCTATCCTTTTCCAGACCATGATTTTTTCCAAGGACTATGTAGGCTATCTCGCGCGCCAGACGAACAAGCATCTGGTGGCCGCAAAGATGATCAAGACCAGCAAGCCGGCTGTGCTCGACGAGCGCGTAACCGCCGGGCTTATCGAAGAGCTTTCGCTCGAAGACCGCATCAATGATGAGGTTCGCGTCATTCTGGAAGCTTTTCAGGACGACATGCTGAAGAGCGGCGCCAGCTACCCGGAGATGTTCAAAAAAGTGAAGCAGGAACTGGCTCGAAAATATAAGGCGGTGCTGTAATGGCTGCTCCCCGTGACTTTGCTAAACCGATGACCCAGACCATGCGCATCACGGATGACAAGCTCAATAAGCTTGCTCACGTAGTTGCCGATACCCTTGCCGAGGTCGACGAGGTCGACTTCCTCGAAGACCGCAACACGATTCGGCAGGAGGCTCGCAAAGCGCTCGGCAAGCTTCTGATCGAAGAACTCAAGATCGATGCAGCTGCGCGCCAGAAGATCGCCTCGCAGCGCAAAATCATTGTGGAAGGCTCACAGGAGTGGGACATTCTGTATCGGAAATACTACAACGACGAGGTCAAGAAGCTGGGGCTGTAAGCCTCATCGTGGTTTTGCTATACTGGTTGAGTCGCAACGGATTCTCTTCCGTGCTGTGGCGTTATGGTGTAACTGGTTAACACGTCGCCCTCTCAAGGCGAAGAGTCCGGGTTCGAGCCCCGGTAACGCTACCAATATCTCTTTTAA
>Ga0302308_10001345_pt1 | contig 19980 bp, 19 predicted proteins | sample III_Palsa_E3_3_FD_200531 | JGI IMG/M metagenome (GOLD analysis project Ga0302308, IMG submission 200531) | Peat permafrost microbial communities from Stordalen Mire near Abisko, Sweden - III_Palsa_E3_3 | ecosystem: Environmental > Terrestrial > Soil > Palsa > Peat permafrost | place: Sweden...
ATTGAGGTTTTCTCAGCAACATTCACGTGATCATCTTGTGTTCGAATAGCACCAGGACAAGCGCGGCCCTGGCGATCAGGCCGATTCTGCCCGGACTGGCAGTGACATGCTGGAGCGTCCGCCAGCGCTGGGTTAAAAGCGCGAAGCCGCGCTCGCCCAGGCAGCGCACCGAGCGCAGCAGCGCGTTGCGGGCCCGGGTATCAATGTCCAGCTCCTTGACCCCGGCCGGCTTCTTCACCGGGACGTGGACACCGTGACCTGCACCTTCGTAGCCGGGATCAGCCAGCACGGGCATGGCATCCAGGAACGGCCGCAGCACGCCCAGGACATTCTCGCGGGCCGCGGCCAGGTCATGGACATTGCCCGGGAGCACGTCAGAGACCCACAGCGGGATCCCGGACGGGTAAAACAGGGCCTGGATGTTCCCGCCGAAATCACGGGTCTTCCCCGAATACCACAAATCGATCGTCTTCCCCTTCCGGCTGACGGTCTTCTCCCGGCACCGGTCCGTGTCCACCACCTTGCCGTCCAGGATCAGGTACGGCGCGCCCCCGGCCAGGGCCCGCTGCAGGGCATCCCGCAGGCCCGGCGCGCGGGCCGCGAGCACCTCGATCACCTCATCGAGGTACCGGTACGCCGTCGACTGCGGCAGCCCGAAGCCCCGGCCAAGCCGCGGGATATCGCCCTTGTCCCGGAACCAGGCCAGCGCGAACAGCGCCTGCCGGTAACAGCCCAGCCTGCGGGTTCCCTTCCGGGTCCCGATCTCGCGGCGGCGCGCGGCCAGCAAGCCGGAAACAAACCGGACCAGCTCCGCAGGGACGTCGAGCATGACACGATAGGAGACCACGCGGAGCCTTTCCCCGGTAGGTGGATGATCTTCAGCGAGACCTCTTCTACCGGGGGCTCCGCGTCTATCGCTGCATCTCCGGGCCTGTCCGCGTGTCTGCCCAGATGCCCCTTACATCACGTATGACCAACTCAAGCTTGTTGAGAAAACCTCATTGAGGACGTTCACCCCAAGCGCGGCGATGTATATACATACTGCTCGGCTGACCGTCCGATTGGGCCATAACCGGGACTGCTGAGCGGCCAATGCCACGAAGATCCCCTGATAACCGCGCGCTGACCCGCCTTACCTGCATCCGCCAGTGACCGCAAGCGTTGGATGTGGGTTTGTGCGGTCATGGTCACCCTGGTCTGGGCATGGCTGAGTCTGGTCCCTGTCCCTGATAGCTGCCGGGTTCTGCGAGCGGGCGGGCGGGTCAAAGCGGCGCGTAGCGCCCGCGCAGCCAATGCCGCGTAGTTAGGCGAATGGGGGCGTAGTCAAGTGGATCTTGCGCGGCGTGGCGTGGCCGGCACGAGACGGGACCTCTGGTAGATCGGGGCAACCTGCCAAGATCGTCCTGATACCAGAGGTCCCGATGAGCGTTCAGTCTGCCACTGTCACGATCACCCGCGCCGTCACGGTCGCCGCCGGGGTGTATGCCCCGGGCCACCTGGGCGAATTAACGCAGTACCTGCCATTGGAGGTCGTCGGCGATGTCCTTGAGCAGACAGGACGGTGCAGCGCAGGCTACGTGCCCTGCCGTCCCGGACCGGGGTCTACTTCCTGCTCGTGCTGGCGATGTTCCCGCGGCTGGGATACGCGCGTGTCTGGGGCAAGCTGACCGCCGGGCTGGCGGGCCTGGGCGTCGCGTCTCCGTCGGAGAAAGCCTTGCGGGACCTGCGCCGCCGCCTCGGCCCGGCACCGCTGAAGGCATTGTTCGAGGTGGTCGCCGGGCCGCTGGCCCCGTCGGGCACTCCCGGGGTGTGCTTCGCCGGGCTGCGCACGGTCGCCTTCGATGGCCTGAACTCCCTCAAGGTCCCCGACACTGACCGCAACCGGGCCTGGATCGGGCGGATCCGCTTCCGGACGGGCTTCGCCGGGTATCCCGCCCTGCGGCTGATGGCCCTGGCCGAGACCGGAACCCGCGGGCTGCTCGGGGCTACCCTGGGCTCAGCATCAGACCGGGACGAGGCGAACCTGGCCCGGCGGCTGCTGCCCCTGCTGCGGCCGGGCATGCTCCTGCTGGTTGACCGGGCCTTCGACGGCAACGCCTTCCTCGCTGAGGTGCACGCCACCGGGGCGATGCTGCTCGCCCGCGCACGATCTGGCCGCAACCCCCCGTCCTGCGGCACCTGCCCGACGGCTCCTACCTCTCCAGCCTGGACGGCCTGGCGGTGCGGATCATCGAGGCCGACGTGGCGATCACCGGCTCTGACGGCAGCCGCACCGGCGACCGCTGCCGGCTGATCACCACCCTGACCGACCACCGCCGCTTCCCGGCCCTGGAGCTGGCCCGGCTTTACCATCAGCGCCGGGAAATCGAGTCCGCCTACTATGCGCTGCGCTGCACCCTGCTGAACGGCCACGTGCTGCGCTCCGGCGACCGCAGCGGACTGGAGCAGGAAATCTGGGCGCTGCTCACCCTCTACCAGCTGCTGCGGATGGCCATGACCGACGCCACCTCGGCTCAGCCTGGCACCGACCCGGACCGGGCCAGCTTCACTACCGCGCTGGAAGCCGCCCGCGACCAGCTCACCGCCGCCGCAGGAGTTTTCCCCGCCGCCCCCGCCCGGCCCGGCCCCATCGGCCAGGCGGTCCTGGCCGCCCTGCTGCCCGCCCGGCGGCCGCGTTACAGCGCCCGCCTCGTCAAATGCTCCACCTCCCGCCACCACGAAAACGACGACACCCGGCCCCGGCTCCCCGCGGCGATCACCGCGATCGGCATCACGCTGCACACCCCGCCGCTGGGAGCAGGCGCACCCAGCCGCGCCCGGTACGCCTCCGCGACACCACGGCCGCCCCAGCCGCCGACCCGGCGTGAGCTGATCACCGCCATCATCACCAGCCAGCCCCCGCGAGACTGGAGCGGCCACGAACTCGCCCAGCTCCTGCACGTCAAGCCCCGCAACATGCTCACCCAGCTCGGCGAATGGGCCAAGCTGGGCTTCTTCACCCGAACCGGCTTCGGCACCTACGCCCTCAACACGCCAAGCCCGGCAACCTCGACAAAGGAGGCAGATCCTTAACGACGCGGCATTGCCCGCGCAGCGGCGCCGCAGGCGCCCTTGACGCGTTCGCCCGGGAGCGGATCATGCCAGGCGGCGGGGGCAGGGAGCCCCGGGTGCCGGCCGCACCGACCTCAGCCCGGGTCGCGGAGCAGGCGGCATGCCGCTGCTTCGTCCACCGGTGTGCCGTCGGCTTCACGATGAGCTGCGCGGCCAGGTGCGGGCCGATGCTGGGCGAGACCCGGAGCCGACCGCGGTCATCGACTCTCAGTCGGTCCGCGGCGCCGGCACCGTGCCGCGCGTCGGCCGAGGGCTGGGGACCAGGCTAGGTCAACGGCCGCAAGCAGCACAGCGCTATCGATGCCCTGGGCCCGATCATCACCATCGTGGTCACCGCCGCCAGCGTCAGGTCCGCGGCGCCCGGCCACTGATCTGGAACCTGCACCAGGTCGGCCGCCGTGTCCGTCTGGTCCGGGCCGGCGGCGGCTACGCCGGCAAGCTGGGCACCTCAGCCCAGGGCGGGCTAACCAGTTCTCAAAGTCTCGCTGAGCCCGAGCACGGTGCGCCCATGAAGTAGAGCTCCTTGACAAGGCTGACCTCAGTGCCGCATAGTCCTAATCATGGTTGGTGAACTTAAGCGTGATAGGCAAGCCGAACGTCGTGAGGCTACGCGGCAGGAAATCCTCACGACGGCGTGGGAGATCGCGCACGAGAGCGGCCTGATCAGCGTGACGCTGCGCGAGATCGCGGCCCGGATCGGCATGCAGCCACCTTCGCTGTATTCGCACTTCGCGTCCAAGAACGCCATTTATGACGCGATGTTCGGGCAGGCGTGGCGTGAGTTCCGCGCGGTGCTGGAGAAGGAAGCCGCGTCGTTTCCCGCTGATCCGCGCGGGCGGCTGCTGGCGCTGACGAGCACGTACTTCGACTTCGCCGTCAGCAACCTGGAACGGCACCAGCTGATGGACATGCCGATGCTGCGCGACTTCACGCCGAGCGAGGAGGCCTACCGCCCCGCGGTGGAGTGCTACGAGATCATGCGGTCGACTCTGGCTGAGATCGGTATCCGCCGCCAGGCCGACCTCGACATGTACACCGCCCTGACCGGCGGCTTCGTCAACCAGCAGCTGGCCAATGATCCCACGGGCGATCGCTGGCGGGTCCTACTGCCCCGGGCGCTGACCATGTTCGCCGACGAGCTCGGCCTGCCGGCCCAGCCACGCACACCCAGGAGGAAGAAATGAAGTCTCGGACCTCGGCCCTGGACCGCAGGACCGCGATGCGGCTGGCCGCGACGGAGTACCAGCAGTGCGCGGAATTGCTGCGGTCCCTCGATAGTCAGGCATGGGCGGCTCCGACGGCCTGCCCCGCGTGGGACGTCCGTCAGATGGCCGCGCACATGCTCGGCATGGTTGAAATGGCTGCCTCGATCCGCGAAGGCAGCCGGCAACGGCGCGCGGCCACCGTCAACGGGAACATAGACATCGACCGCCTCACCGCTCTGCAGGTCAGTGAGCGCTCAAGCTGGTCCGGGCCGGCCATCAGCGACCGGTTCGCCGCGCGTGCCCCGAAGGCGGTCACCGGACGCCGGATGACACCAGGGTTCATCCGGCGCCGGACGATGATCGGCGGGGTGATCAACGGTGTCGAGGAGCCGTGGACGCTCGGGTACCTCATCGACGTCATCTTGACCCGCGACCCCTGGATGCACCGGCTTGACATCTGCACCGCCCTGGACCGGACGCCGCAGCTGACGGCCGATCACGACGGCGTCATCGTCGCCGACGTGGTCAGCGAATGGGCCGACCGTCACGGAAAGGATTTCACCCTGTACCTGACCGGGCCGGCGGGCGGCACCTGGACGGCCGGCACCTCAGGTCCGCGTATCGAGCTCGACGCCGTCGGCTTCTGCCGGGTGATCGCGAAACGACCCGGCCCGGTCGACTTCACCGAACTCATGAGCACCGAAGTCCCCTACTAGCACCGGCAGGAGCCAGCCATGGTCGCCAATCACTACGACGTCATCGTCGTGGGCGCCCGGTGCGCGGGATCCCCCACGGCGATGCTGCTAGCCCGCCAGGGCTACCGCGTCCTCCTCGTCGACCGGGCCGCCTTCCCCAGCGACACGATCTCGACCCACGTTGTTCAGCCGCCGGGGATTGCCGCGCTGAACCGTTGGGGGCTGCTCAGCCAGCTCCTGTCGACAGGCTGCCCGCCGGTCGGCACCTATGCGTTCGACTTCGGCCCGTTCACCATCGCGGGCTCACCTGGCACTGACGACTCACCGGTCGCTTACGCGCCGCGCCGGACCGTCCTGGACCAGCTGCTGGTCGACGCCGCGGCCTCGGCGGGAGCCGAGGTCCGCGGGGTTGATGTAGATGCCGATCGCCATGAGTTCCTCCCTAGCTCACTGACTCCTGTTAGTTCTGACACCGATATCGAGGTGACGGCCCGGCTCGCAAATTCCGGCTGCCGTTGTGTGGTCATTTCCGTCACTTCCATGTGCAAGTCGATGCTGCTGCGGGCTTTTGGTTCCTAAGAATGGCCGTTACGGTGACGCCGCCGCTACCGGGCGACGCCGCCGCCGGTAGCGGTGACCAGTCTCGCATTCACGCAGGTAGAAACCGCTGTGGGTATCCACCGGATGTTGCTGGTTAGCCGGGCTCGCCGGGCCGCACTATGCCGGTTTCGTAGGCGAGGACGACCACTTGCACCCGGTCACGCAGTCCGAGCTTGGCCAGGACGCGGGCGATGTGGCTTTTCACCGTGGCATCGCTGAGGTACAGCCGTCCGGCGATCTCGGCGTTGGACAGGCCCTTGGCCACCAGCTTGACCACCTCGAGCTCGCGCCCGGTCAGCTGGCTGGCCGTCTCGGCGGCTGCGCCGTCCGGGGCGGGCCTGCGGCAGAAGTCCTCGACCAGGCGCCGGGTTATGGAGGGGGCCAGCAGCGCCTCGCCGGCCGAGACGGTGCGCACCGCGGTTGCCAGCTGGTCGCGGTTGGCGTCTTTGAGCAGGAAGCCGCTGGCGCCGGCCCGCATCGCGCGGTAGACGTACTGATCAAGGTCGAAGGTGGTGAGCATCAAGATCTTGGCGCGGCTGCCGGCCCGGATCAGATGCGCGGCCGCCTCGATGCCGTCCATGCCGGGCATCCGGACGTCCATGAGCACGACGTCGGGATCAAGTTTGCGCGCGGCCGTGATCGCCTCGCTGCCGGTGCCCGCCTCGCCTGCCACCGTGATGCCCGGCTCGGCCTCCAGCAGCATCCGTAGGCCCTCACGGACAAGGTCCTGGTCATCGGCGATCAGCACGCTGATGACCGGGCTCATGGCAGCGGCCAGGCCGGGCGGGGCTGCTCACCGAGCGGCAGCCGGGCCCGGACCGCGAACCCGCCGCCCGGCCGCGGCCCGGCGGCCAGCTCGCCGCCGAACAGCGCCACCCGCTCGCGCATGCCGGCCAGGCCGTGCCCGCCTTCGGCCGGCCCGGCTGGCTGCGGCCCGGCCCCGTTATCGGTGACCTCGATGGACACCTCGTCAGCGCCGCACCTGACGCTGATCTCCGCGCTGGCCTGGCCGGCGTGCTTCAGGACATTGGTCAGGGCTTCCTGCACGATCCGGTAGGCCGAGATATCCACCGCGGCGGGCAGCTGGTCAGGGTCGCCGTCGATGACCAGCACCACGGGCAGCCCGGCCGCGCGGACCCCCTCCGCCAGCGCCGCCAGCTCGGCCACGCCCGGCTGCGGAGACAGCTCGGGCCCGGCTGCCGGCTCGTCCGGCTGGCGCAGGACGCCCAGCAGCCTGCGCATCTCCACTAGCGCCTGGCGGCCGCTGCGCTCGATTTTCTCCAGGGTCGGGCCGGTGTCGGTGCCGCCTGCGGCTTGGGCGCCGGCCGCCTGCAGGACCACCACGCTCAGGTTGTGCGAGACGATGTCGTGCAGTTCGCGGGCCATCCGGGCCCGCTCATCAGCGACGGCCCGCTCGGCCCGCCCTTCGGCGGCCGCGGTGCGCGCTGCCTGCGCCACCGCCTCCCTGCGGCCCCGGACGAACACCCCGGCCAGCCACGCCGCCAGGATCGCGGTCGCGAAGAAGGCAGCCGACCACTCATTGCCCGTGTTGCCGCTCATGACGTCGTGGTTCGCCTGGCCGTAGATGATGGCGCCCACGGTCGTGACCGCCAGCCCGGCCAGCGCCCGGCGCAGCGTGCTGTGCGCGGCGACGGAATAGCTGCCCACAGCCAGCACGAACATCAGCTCCAGGCCTTCCGGCGAGTTTCCCGTGATCAGCGCCTGCAGCGAGATACCAGCCCAGATGATGGTCCAGCCCAGCAGCGGCGCCCCCCGGCGCAGCGCCAGCGGAGCGCCGATCAGCAGCGGCCAGATCACCTTCAGCCAGGTCGGCCCCGCGAATGGCGTGGCGATCACGTTCACCGACCACACCGCGACCGCCGTCAGCACCATGCCGATCACAGCCAGGCTCAGATCCAGGGCCAGGGCGCGGCCAGAGGCCTTCATGCCACCAAGCTACGCCCGCCAACGCTGGCCGGCATCGCCCGCGCGGCTACCCAGATTCATCCTCGCGGCGGAGCTAATTCGCCCTGACGGCCGCTGACTGGCGGCTAGGCCCGTGGCTACGTTCGAGCTCACCACACATCGACCGGAAGGAACTCCCCAATGCTTCGCCAACAACTACCCCGGGCTGCCGCCGCGGCCTCGCTGGTCGCCGCGCCGCTACTCGGACTGGTCGCGGCCTGCGCCTGGCCGCCGCTGCGCGCCGGCGACCGCGCGCAGATCGCCGCGATCGGCGCCCAGCCTGGCCGGTGGTACATCTTCTCGCTGTTCCTCCTGCTCAGCACCATCATGCTTGTGCCCGCCGTGCTCGCCCTGATGCGCCTGCTCGGCCGCAGCCGCCCGACCTGGGCCCTGATCGCCGGCTGCGCGGCCCAGCTCGGCATCCTCATCGGCGTCGGCGACGCGGCCACCAACCTCATGTTCTGGCAGATGGGCTCCCCCGGGGCCAGCCTGGGCCAGATGGCCGCGCTGGCCACCCGCTACAACGCCGCGCCCGGCGCGGCGCTGATCTTCATGATCGGCGGACTGGCGACCCTGGGCGGGACGCTGGCGCTGTCGGCCGGGCTCTGGCGCGCACACGCCGTGCCCGCCTGGACCGCGATCGCCGTCGCGACAGCCATGATCGCCAACATCGTCGGCCTGTCCGCCAACAGCGTCCCGATCACGATCGCCAGCTTCGCCCTGCTGCTGGCAGCATTCGGCCGTATCGCGGTGATCGCCCGCAGCAGCCCAGCCTGGCCCCAGCCAGACACCACGGTAACCACCAGGCCGGCGGTCAGCGCACTGCCCGCCCGCAGCTAACACACACGCTGGCCCCTCCGGCCCTGGCGACGGAGGGGCCAGCATCACGGTCCACAGCATCGCCGTCCCTCAACGGACCGAGCCACCAACACCAAGCCAGCACAGCCCAGCGACCCACCGCCGCGCCCAGCCCGGCGCCCGCAGAACGCACCCGATCACACCGAAAGCGGCCAACTTCCAGGCGTGCGGCAGCTTGCCGGTGCGCCCAGAACGACCCGTTCGATACTCCCTCGCAGAATCGAGTAGCGGAGCGCCAGACCCCATAACGGCGGCTACGCGCGCGAGTTGCCTTCGCGCCAACCCGATCACGCACCGTCATCGGCCTTAGGCATGAAGTGCAGACGCGGCAAGCGTCAGCGATGCCGGTATAGACAGCCAGTGCGCTCAGGCGCGATGCTGTCCATAATCGATTGCCTACTGGTCATGGGGGTCACGATGGAGCCAGACGCAAAGCCGACCATCGTCCTGATTCACGGTGCGTTCGCCGATGCCTCTGGATGGTCAGAAGTCATCCAGCGCTTGTCCGCGCTGGGCTACCGCGCGTACGCGCCGGCGAATCCTCTGCGGGGCGTGATCAGCGACGGCGACAACGTGCACACTTTCCTCAGCACGATCGAGGGCCCGGTCGTGCTCGTCGGGCACTCCTACGGCGGTTCGGTGATCACCAACGCGAGCGTCGGCGCGCCGAACGTCCGCGCCCTGGTTTATATCGCGGCCTACGCGCACGACGAGGGCGAGACGCTGGCCGCGGCCGGCGCGCTCGACGGAGCATCGAACGACCTGGCCGGCCACCTCCTCGTGCGTCCCTACCCCGGAATGCCCGACGGAGACGGCGACGCCTATATCAACCCCGAGTTCTTCCACGAACAGTTCTGCGCCGACCTGCCGGATGCGCTGGCGGCCGTGATGGCCGTGAGCCAGCGGCCCGTGACGTTGGCGTGCCTGGGCACGCCGTCAGGTCCGGCGGGCTGGAAGACCCTGCCGAGCTGGTACATGGTCGCCAGCAACGACAACGCGATCCCGCCGGTGGCGGAGCGTGCGATGGCGGCCCGGGCCGGTGCGCACACGGTCGAGGTCAGCAGCTCCCACGTGGCCTTCATCAGCCACCCACAGGAGACCATCGATCTCATACTGACCGCCGTACAGGGCAGCTGACGCCACCACCTGGCCGGAACAGTCCTTTCCGTGTTCACCTGAGATCCCGCGCTGCGCCCTCATCGCAAAGTCAGACGCCGGTGAGCCATGCCGACCATGCGTGTGGCCGGCCGCACACAGATCACCCCGTTAGGCGCGGCAGAGGGCGGCAACCAGGCCGACCAGATTGCCGATCATATCGAGTCCTCTTTGCTGTTGGTGTCAAGTGGTTGTCCGGGTTTTCTTCGAGACCGGCTTCGGCGGTGTGCGTGTAGTGGTGCCGGGTCGTAGGCTGGTACCAGGTCCGGGAGTGGCTTGTCCGAAGAGCTGGCGTGCGGGGTGTGAGCCGGCCGCGCTGGATGCAGAGTCGTTCCCCGGGTGCCCTCCCGGGCCCTTGGCCTGGGCCGCTGCGGCCTGGCGGGCGTCTGCCTGCAGGCGGGCGTAGATGGCGTCGCTGATCTTGCGCTTGAGGGACCTGAGCGCCTCTTTGTGCGTCTTGCCCTCGGCCAGCTTCTTCTCGTAGTAGGCGCGGCCTTCGCTGTGCTTGTGGCTGAGCTGGGTGATCGCGGCCATGTGGATGGCGTGGTTGATGCGGCGGTTGCCGCGCAGCGAGAGCCGGCGGATCTTGCGGTTCCCGGAGGACACCTCGACGGGGGCGGTGCCGTTGCAGGCGGCGAAGTGGTCGCGGCCGGGGAAGCGGGACACGTCGGCGATGTCGCCGATGATGGTGCCGGCGATGACCGGGCCGACGCCGAATACCTCGGTGAGGGTGGTGCCGGAAGACCTGACCGCGGCGGCGAGCTTCTTGCGGGTGCCGCCCAGCTGGGCATCCAGGCGGCGCATGTCCTCGAGGAACTCAGCGGCGAGCTCGGCGCGGGCCAGCTCGACGGCACCGGACGGGGTGACCTGCCCGAGGATCCTGGCAGCCTGAGCTGCGGAGATCTGCTTGGAGGTGCCGCCGGGGACTAGATCGCAGAGCACGGCGTGCAGCCGGCAGGCGACCTGGTTACGGAGCGGGCCAGGTCCCGGTGACGCTTGGACCACACCTTCAGCACCGCCGGGTGGTCCTCGGCGGCCACCTGGCGGCAGGTCCTGGACCGCAGCGCCGCGATCGCCACGGACCGGCTTCATGGGGTCGGTCATCATCTGCTGATGACCGACGGAGACATAGACGTGGTTCTCCCGGTCGCCGGACTCGGGGATGGGGAACAGCGTGGTGATCGGCCGGCTCTGGACGATCTGGAAGGCCGCCCGCGTACGCGCCGGACATGAATCCCGCGGAGAGCATCCGGTCGCTGCTGAAGCGGTCCATCGCCAACTTCGCCGCCACCGACCTGGACGGCCTGGTCCGCATCATCAAGCGCAAGCTGAAGAAGATCCAGTACCGGCCCCACCTGGTCGATGGCTGCCTTGCCGCGACCGGCTTGATAATCGAGCCCTGGTGATCACGTGGACATACGAGTGCAGACGTGCCCCGGACTGGCGGTCCCGCCTGTTGTGTGGCTTGCCTGCGGGCGCCAGGCGGCTGTGCCGGTCACGCCTCCCGGTACGCGGGCTGGCGGCGGGCGAGGCGCCGCGGGTAGCATCCCGTTTCCGCGGCGGCGAATTTGCCGACGGCCTCGGCGAACGCGGCTAGGTCGAACCCGTCCAGATGGTCGATGACGTTGGTCCGCACGCTGGCCAGCGCGTGGGGGTATGCGTCACGGAGCCGTTCGAGGCCTGCGCCGGTCAGCGTCGCCGTCATCCCGCGGGCGTCCTCGGCGGCCTGCTCGCGCTCGACCAGTCCCTGGCGCTCCATGCGCTCGATCAGCCGGGTGACGCCGCTGGGGGACAGCGTCGATTCCACCGCCAGCTCGTGCATCCGCATCGAATTGCCCGGCGCCTCCGACAGGTTGACGAGCACGATGTACTCGGCCAGGCTAAGGCCGCAGCCGGCGAGCAGGTCGGCGTCCAGTGTCCTGGGCACCACCAGCACGGCACGTGCGATCGCCCGCCAGGCGGCTTCCTCGCCGCGGTCGAGGGGAGCCATCCGTGCCTTCAGCGCTCGCTCCATGGTCAGACTCTACCCGGAATTTTTGCTTGACGCAGCAAACAAGTGCCTGATAGCTTTCAGCACGACATTGTTTGATTGATCACGCAAAGACTTGAAGGAGGGGCGATGGCCGTCACCACCGAGCAGCTCGAAGCCAACAAGAAGCTCGCGCGCGACTACATCGACCAGGTGTTCAACCAGCACAACCCGGCCAAGGCGGCCGACTTCGTGACCGGCGACGTCGTCTGGCATGGCGGGGGCCTCGGCGACGTCGCAGGCCCGGAGAATCTGGCCGGCCTGCTGGAGTCGTTCATCGGGGCGCTGCCGGACCTGTACGCGGCCGAGCAGGACATCATCGCCGAGAACGACCTGGTTCTCGTCCGGCTCGTCGTCACCGCCACCGTCAAGGGAAGCCTGCTGGGGGCGCCGGCCGACGGCAAGCCGGTCCGGTGGAACGCGTACGACGTCTACCGGGTCACCGACGGCAAGATCAGCGAGGAGTGGGCCGGCGACGACGTCGCCGCGATCATGGCCCAGATCGGTGCCTTCAACCCGCCATGGGCTGCCTGACATCCCCTCTGGCCAGCAGCTGACAGGCTTACGCTGGGGCGCGATCCGCCAGTCTCCGCACCGCACGGGCGGACTGCGCCCGAACCCCACTGTCGAGGCGCCATCCAGCACGCGGGCGAACTCTGCATGAACGGAGCACCAAAATGCACTCCCCCGGTGCTGCCCCCGCATCCACAACGGACGCGACGCTCCCAGGCACGGCGGGAACGGCCGATCTTGTCCTTCGCAACGGCCGGATCTTCACTGGCGATCCCGCCCGGCCGGAGGCCGCCGCGCTCGCCGTATCCGGCGGGCGGCTCACCGCCGTCGGCGACGAGGCCGATGTCGCTGCCCTGACCGGACCGGGTACCCGCGTGGTAGACGCGGTCGGGCGCCGCGTAATCCCCGGGCTCAATGACTCGCACATTCACCTCATCCGCGGCGGAGTTAACTACCTGCTTGAGCTGCGCTCGGACGGCGTGCCATCGCTAAGCCTGGACCTGCGGATGCTGCGCGAGCAGGCAGCACGCACACCCCCCGGCCAGTGGGTCCGTGTGGTGGGCGGGTGGAGCGGCGCGCAGTTCGCCGAGAAGCGGTTGCCCACGGTCTCTGAACTCAACGCTGCCGCGCCGGACACCCCGGTGCTGGTGCTGCACCTGTACCAGTCGGCCATCTTGAACCGGGCGGCTGTCGCTGCCCTTGGCTACGGCAGGGACACGCGTGACCCGGCCGGGGGGCAGATCGTACGCGATCACGCCGGTCATCCCACCGGGGTGCTGCTGGCAGCGCCCGCTCCCTTCATCCTCTATGGCGTCCTCGGCCGTCTCCCCATCCTGAACCTGGATCAGCAGGTCGGCTCTACGCGCCACTTCTTGCGTGAGCTGAATCGGTTCGGGATCACCAGTGCCATCGACGCCGCTGGCGGATCACAGCAGTTTCCCGACAACTACGCCGCCGTTATGCGGCTTGCCCGCAGCGGCGACCTCAGCGTGCGGATCGCCTACCATCTGCTACCGCAGACCGCTGGCAGGGAGCTGCAGGACCTAGCGCAATGGGCCACGACCATGCGTGTCGGCGATGGCGACGAGTGGCTGCGCCTCAACGGTGCTGGTGAGGCGCTGACACTGTCGTCGGTGGACTTTGAGAACTTCTGCGAGCCCAGGCCCGAGCTGCCCGGCACCGCCCTCGCCGACGTCGAGCAGGCCGTCCGGATCCTGGCCGTCAACGACTGGGGATTCCGCCTGCATGCGAGTTACGGCGAGACGGTCTACCGCTTCCTGGCAGTTTTTGACAAGCTTGCCGCCGAGGGGATGTTCCCCAACGGCACCCGCTGGTTCTTCGACCACGCCGAGACCGCGAGCCGACGGTCGATCGACCGTATCGCCGCACTTGGCGGTGGCGTTTCCGTCCAGAACCGCACCATGTTCCAGGCCCAGCCGTTCATCGACCGCTACGGCCCTGCAGCAGCCGAGACCTCACCCCCGATCCGGGCCATGCTCGACGCCGGCCTGACAGTAGCAGCTGGATCGGACGCTACCCGGGCGGCGAGCTACAACCCCTGGCTGTCGCTGTCCTGGCTGGTCACCGGCAAGGACATCAGCGGGCGGTCCCTGCGCACCGGACCCAACCTCGTTGACCGTGCGACAGCGCTCGCCATGTACACCAGCGCCGGCGCAGAGCTCTCCGGGGAAGCCGACGTCAAGGGCACCATCTCGACCGGGAAGCACGCCGACCTCGCCGTGCTCTCAGCGGATTACTTCAATGTCGACGCTGCCGACATCTCCCGCATCGAATCGGTTCTCACGATCGTCGGAGGGAAGATCGTCTGGTCATCGGCCGAGTTCGAGGGATTGGCTGCGCCTCTCCCCGATCCGGCGCCCGTATGGAGCCCCGTCACCGAATTCGGCGGCTTCCGAGATCCCGCACCCAGTGCGGGCTGAGCAGCCAGTCGGTCTGGCCGGCCGCCCCGCTTAACCTCTCGGCGCGGCGCTCGCTGAACTAGCGGGGAGACACACTGGGGCTAGCGAGGAGCACCATGGAGAATGCAGTTGGCGGGGGGTATGGCTCGGTGCGGCTTGCTTCGGCCGCCGGCCGGTGGGTGCTGGCGGTGGCGGTGCTGGGCGACGCGATGATCCTGCTGGAGGCGACGGTTGTCAACGTGGCGTTGCCGACGATCGGCCGTGATCTCGGCGCGGGCGTCGCGGGATTGCAGTGGACGCTCAACGGCTATGTGCTGACGCTCGCGGCGCTCGTCCTGGTGTGCGGTTCGCTCAGCGATACCTACGGCCGGCGTCGCATATTCATCCTGGGGACGGTGGTCTTCGTGGCTGCGTCGGCGGTGTGCACGGCCGCCCCGACGATCGAGCTGCTAGTCGCTGCCCGGTTCGTTCAGGGGATCGGGGGGGCTCTCCTTACGCCAGGAAGCCTTGCGATCATCGAGGCGGTCTTTCATCCCGATGATCGCACCCGGGCGATCGGTGCGTGGGCAGGTCTGGGTGCGGTCGCGGGCGCGATCGGCCCCACCGTCGGCGGGTACCTGACCGACGCGGTGTCGTGGCGCGCGGTCTTCCTGATCAACGTTCCGGTGGGGGTTTTCGTCGTGGTAGCCGCGGTTCGCCATGTGCCAGAGACCAGGGACCCTACGCGTGCCGGCGGCCTGGATCTGCGCGGCGCCGCGCTCGCCACGCTGGCGATCGCCGGTGTGTGCTTTGCGCTGATTGAGGCGTCTGGGGGCCTGACACCAGCGGTGATCGCCGCCTCGGCCGTCGCCCTGGCCGCCGCAGCTGCCTTTGTCGCCGTTGAGCGGCGGGCCAGGCATCCTATGCTTCCGCTGGAGTTGTTCCGCTCCCGCCAGTTCGCCAGCGCTAACCTGCTCGCGCTGGTCACCTACGCGGCGCTCGGCGGCGTGATCTTCCTGTTCGTCGCGTTCCTGCAGATCGCACTCGGCTACACCGCACTTCAAGCCGGTGCTGCCACATTGCCGATCACCTTGCTGCTACTGACCCTCTCCACCCCATCGGGGGCGATCGCCCAACGAATCGGCCCGCGGATCCCGCTGACGATCGGAGCTATCCTGACCGGTGCGGGACTGCTGCTGATGGCACAGATCCACCCCGGCGACAGGTACCTCCCCGCAGTGCTGCCCTCGCTGATCGTATTCGGGGTCGGTCTCGCCGCGCTGATCACCCCGATCACAGCGACGGTCCTGGCGAGCGTCGATTCACAGCACTCCGGGATCGCTTCCGCCATTAACAATGCGCTCTCGCGCCTCGGTCAAATGATCGCGGTTGCCGCCCTTCCCCTTGCCGCGGGGCTTTCCGGCTCCGCCTTCGAGGACCCTGCCAGAATGGCAGCCGGCTTCCCGGCCGCCATGACCGTTGCCGCAGGGGCGTCTTTCGCGGCCGCGCTGCTCGCCTGGACCACGATCAGCAGCGACGTCCTGAGCCGATCCGGCACGGACACCCAGGAAGTACCAAAGGAACTCCCGCCGTCCCTCCAGCGGCACTGCCCGGTGGCCGGCACCCCGCTTGCCGCGCCCCTGAATTCCCCGCCCAGTTCCCGCCCGCCGACGGCCAACGAGCCGTGACTGCCGCGGCGGCGGGCGATCCGGGAGTAACGCTCGCCGAGGAAGGTCGTGGTGCGGGCCGCGTCGGTGGCGGCCTGGCCGAGGTGGCCGCGCAGCCAGGTGTCGCCCTGGTTCTTCTTGCCGGTCCGGGTGCGGGGTCCGGACTGATGGGCCCGCGGGCACAGCCCGGCCCAGGACACCAGGTGGGCGGCGTCGGGGAAGCGCGTCATTTCCAGGCCTATCTCGGCGATGATCGAGCAGGCCAGGTCGGGGCTGACGCCGGGGATCTCCGCTAGCCGCTGCACTGCGGGCAGGGCGGCGGCGTCCGGGCCGGTGCCGGCGTCCGGGCCGGTGGTCCCGTCCGCATCCACGCCCCAGGCGGCGGGGATCGCCGCGACTGCCTGCCCGATCCAGGCGGTGAGCTGGGTGATCTTGCCGTCCAGGGCGGTGATCTGGTCCAGCAGCAGCTGGGCGAGCTCGCCGTGGTGGTCATCGAACATGCCGTCCAGGGCCTCGGCCAGCTCGTCGTGGCGGGCCTTCATCCGGCCCCGGGCCAGGGCGGCCAGCTGGTGCGGGTCGCGCTGGCCGGCGATCATCGCCTTGATCATGTCCTGCGTGGACACGGTGGTCAGCTTGCTGGCCACGCTCGATACTTTCACCAGCGCGCCTTCCAGCAGTTTTTCCAGCCGCTGCCAGCAGCGGGTGCGTTCCTGGGTCAGCCGGGTCCGCATCCGGGTGTAGTCCCGCAGGTCCCGGATCGCCTTGGGCGGCACGAAGGACGCGCGTAGCAGCCCCATCTCGGTCAGCCGGGCTAGCCACATCGCATCGGCCTTGTCCGTTTTGGGCCGCCCTGGCAGGCTCTTGGCCTGGGAGGCGTTGACCAGCTGCACCGCCAGCCCGGCTGCCTCCAGCACGAAGAACCAGATCCGCCAGTCGGGTAGCGGCGGCGCGTTGCCGCGCCGCCGCCCCCTAAGAACCGGCCGTGCCCGCTTTCCAGGCAACCGGCTCAAGCAAGCCCTGAGGGCGTGCTGGTCAGGATTGCAGGAGTGCTGGTCCACCGTCGGCGCTGTCTGGCAGGCGGCGTCGGCAGTGGGCGTGGATGAGACGGATGGCGGTGCGCTGGTCCGGTGTCCCGGGTCCCGCGTCGATGGTGATCGCCTGGCGGCGGACCGCCTTGCGCACAGCGGTGATCCACTGTTCCCACTCGTCGGGGTGCTGCGGCTCCTGGTCGGCATGAAGCAGCAGGCCGCCGCAGATAGCGCAGCGGGCCTGCTGTGCCTTCAGCAGCCGCAGCTCAGCCCGGCGCAGCGGGGGGTTGCCCCGCCGCCGCCGGGCCGCCCAGTAACCGGCCAGGGCCGGGTCGTCCGGGGACGCCCATCCCTTGACCAGCGTGTGCCGGGTGATCTTCATCCAGGCGAACTTGAGCAGGTAGGCGCCGCTCTCGCGGTCGCCGAACACCCACCGGTCCCGCCTGGCCGAGTTGAACGCGCCGAAGTACCTGCCGGTTATCCAGCGCTTTCCCTTGTGCGGATGGGAGAACTTCGCCCACTTGTAAGTGAGCGTCCACACGTGCTGGTCCAGCTCGTTGAACACCCGTGCCGACACCGCATGCCGGTAGTAGGCCGACCAGCCCCGGATGACGGGGTTGAGCCGGATGAGGACCACCTGCGCGTTGTTCCCGCGCAGGGCTCTCATCTCGGCGGTCAGCCGCGCCCGGATCCGTTTCACGGCCGCCTTGCTCGGCTTGATCAGCAGCTTGCCGCGATAGCGGCGGACGTTGAATCCCAGGAAGTCCAGCCCGTCGTCAAGATGCACGATGCGGGTCTTGTCCTCGTTGAAGGACAGCCCCCTGGGCGCCAGCCACGCGGCCAGCCGCGCCTTGACCTGCGCAGCCTGCTCCCGCGAGTGGCACAGGGCCAGCAGATCGTCGGCGTACCTGACCACCACCGGAGAGCCCGGCCTGGCCGTCCCGGCGTTACTGCCGGAAAGGATGTACCGGACCCCGGCGGCCTCCTCCATCCCGTGCAAGGCCACGTTCATCAGCACGGGACTGATCACCCCGCCTTGCGGGCTGCCCCGCTCGGTCGGGGCGAACCGGCCGCCGTCGATCACGCCCGCCTTCAGCCAGGCCCTGACCAGTCCCCGGGCGGGGAATGACCCGAGCTGACCGAGGAGATGATCATGATCGATGCGGTCGAATGCGGCAGCCAGGTCCGCGTCCAGCGCCCACTGGCGCTTGCACGTGGTGCCGCGTGCGGTCACGAAGATGGCCTGCATCGCGTCCTGGCAGCCGCGGCCCGGCCGGAACCCATAGGACCTGGACTCAAACCGGGCCTCCCACTCAGGTTCCAGCGCGCCGGACGCCAGGGCTTGAAGGGCCCTGTCGGCGATCACGGGAATCCCGAGCCCGCGCCGTTTCCCGTTTGCCTTCGGGATGAACACCCGCCTGACCGGCATGGGCCGCCACGCGGCCGCGCCGCGCTGAAGCCAGGTGGCCATATCAGCCTTCTCCCAGCCTGCCAGCACGACCCGCCCATCGACCCCTGCCGTCTTGCGGCCAGCATTGACCTCCGTCACCCGCCGCACGCTCAGCAGAGCGCTGGCGCGCGACCGGAGCATCAGCTTCTGCAAACTGCGGACCTTCTTCAGGTCCCCTGCCCTGCTCGCCGTGAAGATCCGCTGCCGCAGCCGCCGTACGTCGTCCTCGGCCTGGCGCCAGTCCACGGCGTCCCAGTCCACGACATCGCCCTCAGGTCCGTTCGCCGTGACGGCGTCCAACTTGCCCATCGGTTCTGGCGTCTCCGTTCACCTGGTCTCCACAGGCTCACCTGACCCACGTCAGCTCCCTTTCGGGCCGGGCACCCGCCCGTATCCGGCCAGTTATCCGGGAGCCACCGGCGGAGGTGCCAGCACGCGGTCCCCGGTTTCCTGCCGCCTTTCGGCCACCGGCGTTCGCTTCTTGGGTCATCCTGCGCCCGCTGGGGAACTCAGCCTTCCTCACGGTCGGCCTTCCGGCGGGCCAGCCCGCCGGACCCCAACGGGGTTGTCGTGTTGCACATGAGCAAGACGCGACCGGGCAGGGCGCCCCCTTAACCCCGGGGACGGCGGTGCGCTCCCGGCCGGCGACTATCCTCCGGCCGGCACCCGCCGCTTCCCAGCGGCTAGTCCCTACGGCCCCGCTGGAACATCCCATCGGCGGGGGTCACCTTCACGAGGCGTCATCAGGGGTTCACTCACGTTCGCCCATCACCCCGCAGCGGCTGGATGCCGCCACAGAGCCGGGAAGCACCGCTGCTTCCCGCCGGTCTTCTCCTCGCCTGCGACCCCCGGATGGAACGAGGACCGCTTCGGCTTTAACCCCGGGCTTCGCACCCCGCAGTTACCCGCGACGCACGCCGAGGCGGAGACGGGCCATCGCGCACTGGCCCGGGTACCGCGCTCCCGACATCAGCCGGGCCTCCAGCAGCGCCTCCCACTTGAACTCATGCACCCTCACTTCGCACGTAATCGCTCGTGGACTCGAGCGTGACGACCTCGATGCCGTCCTTGCGCAGCTGGCGGCCCAGCGCGCGGACCGCGTTCATCCGGGCCCTGACCGTCCAGATCGTGTTCCGCCGGGCGCCGGGCCGGGACGGATGCGGGGTGCGGGTGCATACCATCCCGGAGTCCTTTGCCACATCGATCGCGGCGACCCGGTCATGGACCCGCTCGTGCTGCTCGTCGTCGATTACCTGCGGTCTGCTCACCGCGGCCACCTCCTAAGCTTGGCCTGTGGGATAACGGCGAGCTGCCCGGGGTCCCGGTCGGCGGGCACCAGGCCCGGAATTCTGACCGGCGTGCTCGAGGCAACAATCTGCGACCCTCAGGTCAAGACCCCAGCGCCAAGCTAACATTCGGGTTCGCATTCCAAGGTGGGCCGGCGTCACGGGCAGCTCGCTCCCACTGTCCCATCCCGCACGATGGCACGAACCCCGGCCCAGCCGCGGCAGCGGCCCCAGCCCGCCGCGACCTGCACCGGCGGGCATTTTCACGCAGCGCGACCACCCCTAGGTGAAATAGCTAACATTGCGTTAGGATTTAGATGGATACGATCCGTAGAGGCTCAGGTCCGCAGGCCGGTGACCTCGCGGGCGATGATGGTCTTCATGATCTCTGAGGTGCCGCCGTAGATGGTCTGCACCCGGGAGTCGGCGTAGGCCCGGCCGATCGGGTACTCGGCCATGTAGCCGTAGCCGCCGAACAGCTGCAGGCACCGGTCCAGGACGCGGTGCTGCACCTCGGTGG
>Ga0302308_10001351_pt1 | contig 19923 bp, 17 predicted proteins | sample III_Palsa_E3_3_FD_200531 | JGI IMG/M metagenome (GOLD analysis project Ga0302308, IMG submission 200531) | Peat permafrost microbial communities from Stordalen Mire near Abisko, Sweden - III_Palsa_E3_3 | ecosystem: Environmental > Terrestrial > Soil > Palsa > Peat permafrost | place: Sweden...
GCAATGGGACGCACGTTGGCGAACGAAGGGATCGCAGTGTGGAGCATCGAATACAGAGGCGTGGATGAGGACGGCGGTGGTTTTCCCGGTACCTATGAGGACATCGCGTCCGCGTTGGACACGCTAAGGGATCAGTCGTCCGCGCTTGATATCGACTTGACTCGCCTTGTGGCTGTCGGTCATTCGGCGGGCGCACAACTCGCGCAATGGGCGGCGGCACGGGAGCGTATCAGTCCGGCGAGCCCTCTTTACGCAGCAACACCCTTGCCCATTCCGGCCGTCATAGGCCTGGGCACGCTACCCGATTTGCACGATGCCTGGTCTATCGAACGCGCTTGCAGGCTCGACCCCCTTACGCTAACCGGTACGCCGCAACCCGGCAGGCAAGACGTGCTGGCCGACACTTCCCCCACCGCGATGCTGCCATCTGGTGCACACACCGTGTTGATCAACGGTGAACTGGACACGGTCGCGCCGCCTGATCTCGCGGCGCGCTACGCGCTCGTGGCACGTCGCGCGGGCAACGACGTGAAGACAATCGTTGTTCCCGATGCTAGCCATTACGACGAAGTGTTGACGAGCTCGCCGGTGTGGCCCGTGCTGCAGGCGCAAATACGCGAGGCACTTGACATCAGATAGCTGTCAACCGATGCCCGCGGAAACAGCTCCATGCTTCATTGCGCAAAAAGCGGGCTGTCACGCTTTTGCGTGCGCGGAGAAAGCGCTTCGCGCCCTCGCCAGCAATCGTTCTCGACCAAGATCCGAAGCCTGGATCCGGGAAAATACTTGTTCCGCATATCCGAGCTCACGAAGGCGCTTTAAAAGGGCCGGAGGCACCGCAGCATCACCGTTTATTGCCAGTTCAAGAAGCCAGTCAAGCTCGAACTCAGTAAGGTCGTTGCGCATCGCTTACTCCCTAGCCAGGCAAAACTTGGCGAAGCACGGCCCATCCGCATTCGCGAGCGGATCTATCGAGAAGTCAGTGTTTAATTCAAACGCCTCGAACGCCAGATCACGTTAGACGAGATACGTAAGACGGAAACGTTCGGATGCAGTGCGGTTGCTTATTTATTGGTGCCGCACGCCCTTTTGCTTAACCGCCTCGGCATGCGCATGCTCGTACGGTTCAGCCGGGATAAACGCGCGTTCCAGGCCACCGTCGCTTAGCCAAGCACGCGTTTTCCCAGCTGCACGCTCAATCAGTCGATCGCACTGAATGTAGCCGTAAGGCGATACATCGAGTGGACACAAGGGCGGTACGACAAAGATCTCTGCACGCGACGAATAAAACGCCAGATCGCGCACGAGTTGCCGCGCGCTGATCAGCGTCATTGCGTGAATAGCCTGCGCGATCGCGTTGGCCGGCGGTTTGTGCAGCGCACAGGCGAAACCGGCCGGCAGCACGATGATGCGTTTCGCGCCGAGCCCGACGGCTACCGAGATCGGCGTATTGTTGGCCACACCGATCTCGACCAGATCGATACCGTCAATGGGCACCGGCGGAAACACCCCGGGAATCGCGGCGCTTGCAACGACGGCATCCACCACAGGGCGCGACCGGATACGATGTTCATGAATCGCCGACGTGCAACCCGGCCAGTCCGCACCGCCCCGGCGTTGGGGTTACCGAAATCGCCTCGTGCCGGAACACCAGCGTTGTGCCCGAAACAGCCTCGGTAAATCATCGCCGGACAGGGCTAGTGGCCCTTGAACAACTCCAGTAACTGGTTCTGCATCTGCATCATTTCGTGCTCGTGCTTCATCTCCATTTGAGCCATGGCTTCCTTGTGGTCCATCTCCATCTGCATCATCTTTTGCTGAATGGTGATGGCCTGGGTCCGTTGTTCAGGCGTCAGCTTGTCCATCATCATTTGATAGTCCTGCGGCATCAGATACATGCCGGCATGTCCAATTCCCTGAGCATGCGCGAGACCGGTTGCGAGCGACAGCGGAAGCATTGCGCACAGGATGATTTTTCGAATTGATTTCATCAGATCTCCGGTTTCATGTTTAGCGTAAAAATATAAGGATGACTACGCAATCAGCTTGTATTCATCCAGTTGAAAACAGTGTCATTCATGCCGCCAGCCCAGTCCTCTGATCTCCCGCCAGTCTTGCCGTGGCCGACTTGTTGAACCCGGACGCCCGGTGCCTGTTGCCGCTCCCTTCCCGTTGTTTAATGCCGGGCGAAATTCGGCGTACCGCCTGGTCCATACGGATCGGGGTTACCGAAACGTGAGATGGTGCCGTCCATGCGAGCGTGAGCCAATTCGGCACGCACTTGCTCGCGTGTTTTCGGGCCTTGGTTCGACGCTACCGCCATCGCGTTCCCGTCCACAGGCTGCACGGATTGCGCGTTCGCCAGTGTCGACACACCAAGGGCCGCCACGGTCATGATCATCATTAACTTGTTCAGTTTCATCACTACTCTCCAAAAAGGTCACTATCGACCGTTGACCTGCCGACGCGCCTGGCGGTCCAAGGGACGCTTGAGTACAGGCGCTTCAAGGGTATTTCGCCTGATTGCGGGCAACGGTTACAGGGAGCCCCAAAAGATGTGTGGACGGTGATGGCAGGCAACTGAAAGCTGCCCGCGAGGTTATCCGGACGGTTGCAGCGTGCGTTGTAACTGAACTGAAGAATGACCGCGAAGACCCATGACAAGAATTCACAGTGTCGCGGTTCGTGTGGTGATATTGTCACTGACGATGGCGGTTGGACGCCCGTCATCAGCGTAAGCCATGCCCCTCGTTGTCGTGCACTCCAAATGGGCGTATTCGTCGACGAGGCTGAGAGTGGAAGAAGTGTCGCCGGTGGAAGATGCCGCTGAAGATTCCAACCGCGACGTCCTTTGAAATGCGTGAACGTGAAACAGTGCGCGTTCACGTTCAAACTATACGGTGATTAATATGGGCTTTCTGGATGAGGTAGGAAAGGTCGCGGGTGCAATCGCGGCAGTGGAAGCGACGGACAAGGTCGATCCGGACGCTTCAATTCTGACGAAAGGGATTGCGGCCGTCGCCGGCTTTAAAGGCGCAGGCGCTCTGGAGTCGCTGGTAGAAAAGAAAGAGGACGATGCCAGTCCGGACGACGCGGACAGTGCCGGAACACAGGCCTGATTTGCGGTCGCGCCAGGCCAGCCGCTGTCCAAGGGGCTGGCCTGGCGCATAGGGTTCGCTCGTCGCGCTACATCACGCGGCGCTCACCGTCTGCCAGCATATTCTCCGTCCACACTGACCGCTTCCTGCTGAAATAGTCCTGTCACATTCAGCCGCAATCCAGGCACACCACGCACACCCCTTAAAGCCGAAACACCTCGACGGCCTCGCTTAACGTTCTCGCCTGACTCTGCAGGGACTGTGCCGCGGCGGCGGCTTCCTCGACGAGCGCCGCGTTTTGCTGCGTGCTCTGGTCCATAGTTGCAACCGCCAGATTGACCTGCTCGATTCCCTTGCTTTGTTCGCCCGCCGCAGCGGATATCTCCGTCACGATCTGACAGACACGTTCGACCGCGCTCACCACGCTGCCAATGGTCGTCCCCGCGCTTTCCACCAGCGTCGACCCGGCGTCGATATGCGCGCTCGAATCCTGAATGAGCATCTTGATCTCCTGAGCCGCCGACGCGCTGCGCTGTGCGAGACTGCGCACTTCACCGGCCACGACCGCAAAACCTCGACCCTGTTCGCCGGCACGTGCCGCTTCGACTGCCGCGTTGAGCGCCAGGATGTTCGTCTGGAAAGCGATGCCGTCAATCACACTCGTGATCTCCGAAATTTTCTTCGAATGAGCGGCGATGCCCTGCATCGTGGTGACTACATTGCTGACGACTACGCCTCCCTTCACCGCCATTTCCGATGCTGTTGTCGCCATCTCTCTCGCTTGCCGGGCGCTCTCGAAACTCGCTTTCGCCGTCGCCGTTATCTGCTCCATGCTGCTTGCCGTGGTTTCCAGCGACGCCGCCTGTTGCTCCGTTCGAATGGAAAGGTCGTTGTTGCCGCTAGCGATTTCCGTCGCGCCAACGTTGATCGATTCGGTGCTGGCGCGCACGGTCGTCACCGTCTCAACCAGCGATTGCTGCATCTGCTCGAGCGCACGCAATAGCGCGCCCATCTCGTTGTCGCGGCCGGTATCGACGGGATTGGTCAGGTCGCCCGCAGCAATGCGCTGAAACTGGCGAATCGCTTGCCCGACCGGTTTGACGATTGCGTTAAGCAATGCCTGACGCGCGAATGTACCAACGACCACCGACGCTGACGCCGCTGCAGCCAGGAGCCAGAGCATCATGTGGAAGCGCTCTTGTGCGCTCGTATAGCGTGCTTTCTGGCGCTCGGTTAGAACACCTTCCAGCGCAGCCACTTGCGCGCCGAAGTTGTTGGCCAGCGCTTCCGTTTCAGCGCCTTGCAGGGATTTGTAGGCCGAGAAATCGCTTTTACCCAGCGCTTCGAACGACGCTTCCAGACCGTCGTGCAAGTACTTCTGACGCGCAGCGACAAAGCGCGTGCGCAGCGCCGTTTCGGTATCGTCCGCCGATGCAGTCGCGAGGTACGCCCGCACTTCCTCGTCGGATTGACGCAGATCGCCATGTGCGCCCTCGAGCAACGCCGGCTGAACATCGCCTAGTCCATAAAGCGCCGCAAAGCTGCCCAGCGCAAGACGTGCATGCATCACGTGTTCATAGCTGCTTTTGATTTGAAGAAGTGAGCGCGTGTCTTCCGTGTACATCTTTTCAATCGCGGCGTTACTGGTTTGAAGCGCGACGCCGGCCAATGCGCTAACCGCAATCAACAGCGCGGCAAAAACCGTCAACACGAGCGTAATGCTGGTACGTAAGCTGATGTGACTAAATAGACTTGTATATCCCGAAAAATGGGATACAGGAGGCGCTTTTGATATGTTCATCCGATTGTCTCCGACTCGTCGTGTACGTTGTATCGAAGGTATATCGGCGGCCCGGAGACAGGACTGGAGGGTCTTTGATGAATAAAGCAAAGCAGCCCAATTAGCGGGATTTAAGTTGGTTATAAGCGGTTAAACGAGGTTATTCTTCGATACACCCCCTGCCCCGGAGCGTCCCATGCAGACAGTTCGCCGTTTCGCATTCCTCGCGTTGACATGCAGTGTCATTGGTTTGTCGCCTTCGTCGAACGCATCGGCCGACTCCGCCGATGCGCAACGGAGCATCAAGCAGGTCGTCTCGTTCGGGGACAGTCTTTCTGACGTTGGCACCTATGCGTATGCCCGGAAATTCGGCGGCGGCACCTACACCACCAATCCGGGCGCGATCTCCGTAGAGGTTATCGCGGAACATTATGGGTCGGGCCTCACACCAGCGTTGACGGGCGGCTTCGGGCAACCCAGCGTCGTTCATCCAGAAGGATTCGGCTACGCCCAAGGGGGCGCCCGAGTAGCAGGGCCGCCGAACCCCGGCGATGCAACAGGCGACACCGGCGAGTTACAGACTCCACTGACCTCACAGGTGGCGGCCTATCTTCAGTTGCATACACGCTTCACCGCACAGCAACTCGTACTGATGCAAGGCGGAGCCAACGACGTTCAGGATGCCTATGGCGCATGGGCGGGAATGGTTGCCAACGGCGGCGACCCGGCCGCGTCCTTGCAGGCGGTGCTGCCGCCGCTGCGACAGGCAGCGCAACAATTTGCGGGGCTGGTGCACAACGTGCAACAACACGGCGCCACTCATATCGTTGTACAAAACGTACCGGACATCAGCAAGGCGCCGATCGCAAACCTTGTTGAGCAGCAACTGCCTGGCTCCGCGAAAGTGCTTCGGCGGCTGTCGCAAGTGTTCAACACCGCGCTGGATGAAGCGCTCCCTTCATCGCCGGCCGTGTTGCGGATCGATGCATTCACGTTCATCGATGAAGCGTCAGAGAACTATCGCCAACTTGGCTTTCGCTTCGACGGCAGCGTCGGCACCCACGTAGCATGCGCCCCGGCAAACTTGCCACCGGCGTTTCAAGCCGATGACACCAGCGCGCTCTTCTGCTCACGCGCGACATACGTCTCCCCTCATGCTGACGCCATTTATATGTTCGCTGACGCATATCATCCGACGACTCATCTGCAACAACTCATAGCGGACTACGTCGTGATCCTGATCGACAACTGGCTTCACGAATAGGCCATTGCCCTAGCCCTTCGTTGCCCCGAACGTCAGTCCGGCAACGAAGTGCCGCTGCATCGCGAAGAACATCATGACCGACGGCAACGCAGCCAGTATCGATCCCGCGGAGACAAGGTTCCACGACGTCACCCACTGACCCTTGAGCGCGGCCACACCCACGGTAATGGGCGCCGCCTCGTCTCCCGTGGTGAGGCACAGTGCCCAGAAGTAGTCGTTCCACACGAACGTGAAGACCAGGATTGCCAGCGCGGCGAGCGCCGGGCGAATCAACGGCAACACGATGCGAAAGAACACCGTCCACTCATTCGCGCCTTCAATGCGCGCGGCTTCGACCAACTCGAACGGCAACTGCTTGATGAAATTGCGCAGGAACAGCGCGCAAAACCCGGTCTGAAACGCGATGTGAAACAGGATCAGCGCGCCGACAGTATTGAAGATACCCATCTGCAAGGACAGGTCCCGCACCGGGATCATCAGGATCTGGATAGGTACGAAGTTCCCCGCGACAAACGTTGCAAATAACGTGGTGTTGCCCCGAAACGAATAGATCGCCAACGCAAAACCGGCCATGGAAGCCAGCACGATCGAGCCGACGACTGCCGGCACCGTTATGAGCACGCTGTTCCACATATAGTGGAGCATCGGGGACGTCGTCAGCGCATCGCTGTAGTTGGCAATCAGTGAGAAGTGCCGTGGCCAGCCCCAGTAATTGCCTTCGACCAGTTCATCGGAGGAGCGAATGGACGTCACCATCACCGCTATCAACGGCAGTAACCAGATCACCAGCGCGACCGGTAACGACAACTTGTAAAGCGCCCGATTCACGGGCTTCCACTTGGCGACGGGCATTGGAAACATGGCGCGCTCCTGGCTTATTGCTCGGTGCGCAACATTCTGCGCAAGTGATAAACGATGTACACCATCATGATCGCGAACAGCACCACGGCGATCGCGGCGGAATAGCCGATACGGTAGTACTTGATCGCCTGGTCGTACATGTAATAGGCCAGCACGGTGGAGCTTTCGAACGGACCACCGCCGCTCATGACGGAAATCAGGTCGAAGCTGCGCAACGCCCCGATGATGGTCACCACGATCGCCATGAAGGTCGTTGGACGCAGCTGCGGCAAGATGACGTGCCACAGCATGGTCCAGCCCTTCGCGCCTTCCATGCGGGCGGCTTCTATCTGCTCGGAATTGAGCGATGTCAGTCCAGTCAGGTACAAGATCATGCAATAGGCGGTCTGCGGCCAAAGCGCGGCAAAGATGATCCCGAAGGTCACGTAACGCGGATCGCCGAGCACCGGCACGCCATGTCCGAGGATCAGCTTCAGCAAGCCGAAAGTCGGGTCGTAGAACCAGCTGAACATCAAGCCGACCACCACGCCTGACAACACGAACGGTGCGAAGAACAGCGACTTCACCATGCGAATGCCTCTGACCGCCTGATTCAGGTACAACGCGACGGCGAGACCCATCGGTGGCGCCAGCAGGAACAGGATCAGCCACAAGACGTTGTTCTTCAGCGCGGTATAGAACGTGGGCGCGTGGAACAGTTCGACATAGTTATCGAAGCCGACAAAGGTCTTCTCCGTCATCCCGTCCCAATTGTAAAAGCTGAGCCTGAGGCTGGAGAAGATCGGCCAGATCACGTAGATCGCGACCATGATGCAGGCCGGCGCGAGGAACAGGAACGCGGCCAACCGCTGCTGTCGCGCAGTCGCCGACATCCTTTTGCGGCGCTTTGACTTGATCGCCGGAACGCTGAGGGTTTCGGACATGTGGTGCTCTCCTGATCCTGATGCTGATCGCCAGGGCGGCTCGCGTTAGTGGCGAGCCGCCGTCTTACGCTACTTCTTGTAGATACGCTTGCGAGTGGCTTCGAGCTGCGCCAGGATCGCGTCAAGTTGCGTCGGGTCAGACACGAACTGCTGCATGCCCTTCATGCCTTCGTCGGCCATCTCCTTGGTCATGTCGCGGTCGTAGAACTGAGCAATGCCACCCTTCGTCTGCGAGAGGATCTGGAAGCCGATCTTCGAGATGGGATCGTCCGGTTCCGGCGCCTTGCTATTGGCCGGCAACGATCCCAACCCCTTCGCCAGTTGTGCGCTGATGTCCGGCGTTTCCGCGAATGCCAGGAACGTGTGTGCGTCCGCCTTGTTCTTCGCCTTCGACGGAATATGCAGCGACTCCACGGGACCATCTTCAGCAGTCGGCACGTTGCTGTCGATGATCGGGAACTGGAAGAAGCCCATCTGCGGCTTGATGTTCTCCGGGAAGCCACCTGTAATGAACGTACCCATCAGCATCATGGCCGCCTTGCCCTGGAACAGGAACGGCTGCACCGCATCGAGGTCGTAGGACAGCGAGTTGTCGATGAACACCTTGTTATCAATCAAGTCCTTCCACGCCGTATAGACCTTCTTCACGCGCGGGTCCGTGTAGGCGATGTCGCCTGCCATCAGCTTCTGATGAAACGCGTTGCCGTTGATGCGCAGGTCAAGGTAATCGAACCAGCCGGCGAGTGTCCATGCGTCTCGCCCAGCCACCGCGACCGGTGCAATGCCCGCCGCTTTCAGCTTCTTGCAGTCGTCGAGGAATTCCTGCCACGTCTTCGGCTCCGCGGTAATGCCCACCTTCTGGAACAGGTCTTTGCGGTAGAACATGCCCCAGGCGTAGTACACGGTCGGCGCCGAATATTGCTTGCCGTTGTACGTGGACGATTCCTTGGTCGACGCGTACATTGCGTTCCAGCCGTTCTTGTTCCAGTCCGGCGTCAGGTCTTCGAACAAGCCGCGCTTCGCGTAATACGCCATGCGTTCGCCGTTGTGCCAGTTGACAATATCGGGCGAAACGGTTGTGAGCCAGCCGGGCAATTGCACCTTGTAGGCTTCTTCATCGACGAAGGTCACCTTCACGTCAATATCCGGATGCGCTTTCTTGAAGGCATCGAAGGTCTGTTGCCAGACCGCGCGCTGGCTAGCCCCTTTGAACGCGATGTTCGCGGTCAAGGTCCCCGCCTGCGCAATGCTGGTTGTGGCTATGGCTATGGATACGGCCAGCGCCGCGCCGGTCAGTCCGTGGCGAATCAAGGTTTTCATGCGTGTCTCCTCATCGATGAGTGTTGTGTGCCTGGCTATGCTCTGTAAATCGCGACGCCCTGCGGTTCTACTTCGTCCTGCCCCACTATGAAGCTCACGGCGGCCGGAATCCTGTACGGCGTCGCGTTGTAGTTAAAGACATAGGTCAAGCCACCACGCCGGCTGATCCGGATGCCTTCGGGCAACGGTGCGGCATTTAGGCCGGCTGCTTTCGCCACGTTCAGAAAGATCTCCTGCGTGAGGGTTTCATCGAAGAGACTGGCGAGGTAGCGCACGGAACCGCTACGTACGATGGCGGGATGCCCGTCCGCGAACGATGCCTCAACCTGCACGCCATTGCTTGCTTCGATGAAGTCGCGCCAGTGACGCGCCTCACCGCGTTGGTCCACCTTTTCGGTTACGTTCGGGCGCATCGATTCAACGCGCCACACGCGGATGGGAATAAGCTTCGCGATGCCCTCGCCCGGCGGCAGCGCAGCGGGAATCGTCAGATCGACCGTCTTGGATCCCGTGCGCGGCCCGAGCACCACCTGTGCGCCGCTTGCCGCGAGCCTGCCGGCAAAATCAGCGGGCACCACCGGCAGCGGCGGCACGACGATCATCTTGTAGCCATCCAGCGGGGCATCGACCGGAATCACATCGACATCGAGCCCCAGGCTGCGCAATGCGCTGTAGTACTCGAATGCAAAACGCGGATAGTGGAAGTCAGCACCTTGGGGATGAATTTCGAATAGCCACTTTGCTTCGTAATCCCAAACAAGTGCAACTTTGGTGGATACTGTCGATTCACCGTCTGCTTCCAGCACCTGCTCGATTTCCTTCGCCACCACCGACGCTTCCACGCCGCCCATATCGAGCCGGTTATCGGGTGTGTTCAACCCCGCGTGCATCTGCTCTTGCGCGAACGGCGCTTGCCGCCAGCGGAAATACGATACGCACCCGGCGCCATGCGCGAACGCTTCCCAACTCCAGAGACGCACCATGCCCGGCAGCGGCGCGGGATTCCAATGCGCCCAGTTCACCGGCCCCGGTTGCTGCTCCATCACCCAGAACGGCAACTTCGACATGCCGCGATACACATCGTGATTAAACGATGCGAAGTCGGGATGGCCCGTGCGCAGCCACTTCGACTTGATCGACGGATCGAACCACTGCTCCTCGAGCGCGCCGAGCGGATAGCTGTCCCATGTCGCAATATCCAGGTCCGCCGCCACCTTGTAGTGATCGAACTCGGTGAAGAGTTGCATGAAGTTGTGGGCGACCGGCCGCTGCGGCGAATGCGCGCGAATGATGTCGACCTGCATGCGGTTGTAACGTACGACTTCGTCCGAGGCGAAACGCCGGTAATCGAGCCGATGCGTCGGATGCGCTTCCGTCACGGTGCCAACCGGCAGATCGATTTCGTCGAAGCTGCGGAACTCCATGCTCCAGAAGACCGTGCCCCATGCGGTGTTGAGCGCGTCGATGGTGCCATAGCGATGCTTCAGCCATTCTCTAAAACGCTGCAACGCGGCCGGTGAATAGCTGACTACGGTGTTGTGGCAGCCGAACTCATTGTCTGTTTGCCAGAACGCCACCGCGGGATGCTTGCCGTAACGCTCTGCCACGGCCGTACAAATTTTCTGCGAGGCCTCGAAGTACGAAGGCGACGAGAAATCGTAATGCCGGCGCGAACCGAACGCACGCGGACGGCCATCGGCGCCAATGGGCAAGATATCCGGATGACGATCGATCAGCCACTTCGGCGGCGTGGCGGTCGGCGTGCACATGACGACCTTCAGGCCCGCGTTGGCGAGCACGTCGATTGCGCGGTCCAGCCAAGCCCAGTTGTATTCACCTGGTGAAGGTTCGATCCGGCTCCACGCAAACTCCGCAATCCGGACGCGGTCGATACCCAGCGCTTTCATGCGCGCCGCGTCGTCTTTCCACATCGATTCGGGCCAGTGTTCCGGGTAATAGCAGACTCCAAGACGCATATGGTGCGCTCCTACGCAAATTGTTTAATGGCATCCGATGTGACGGCAAAGCCGTCCTCGGTGAAGAGATGACACGACGCGGGCGGCACGTTGAACACCACGCGCTCGCCCTGCCGTGGCGTCTTGTCGCCGGGTGCCTTGGCGATCAGCACCGCGCCGCCCGGTTGATCGAGATGCAGATAGCTGTGCTCGCCGAGTTGTTCGACCAGCGACACCGTGCGGCTGATCTGTTGAGTCGAGCCTTCGCTGGCGGCCGGTTCGAGATGCTCGGGACGAATGCCTAGCGTGACGGCCTGATCCGGCCGCAAGGCCTCACCGCTGGCGTGAACCTGCAGTCGCTCGTTCGTTTCATCGAGGACAATCGACACGCTTTCCGCGCTGCCCGATACCACTCGCGCTGGCAGGAAGTTCATTCGCGGCGAACCAATAAACCCGGCAACAAAGCGGCTTCTCGGCCGGTGATACAACTCGAGCGGCGCACCCACTTGGGCAATGCTGCCGTACTTCGCCGTGTCCGCGCCTGCATGCAGCAGGACGATCTTGTCGGCGAGCGTCATGGCTTCTATCTGATCGTGAGTGACGTAGACAACGCTGGCGGTATTGAACTGCTTGTGCAGGCGTGCGATCTCGACCCGCGTTTGGCCGCGCAATGTTGCGTCGAGATTGGAGAGCGGTTCATCGAAGAGAAATACGCTCGGACTCCGAACGATAGCCCGGCCGATCGCCACACGTTGCCGTTGCCCGCCGGACAGCTCCTTCGGCCTGCGTTCAAGCAACGCTTCGAGTTGCAGCACGCGCGCGGCTTCCTTCACTTTCTGGTCGATCACGTCCTTCGGTGTCTTCGCGAGCGTCAGGCCGAACGCCATGTTCTGGTAGACGGTCATGTGCGGAAAGAGCGCGTAGCTCTGGAACACCATCGCGACGCCACGCTGTGCTGCAGGCACTTCGTTGACGAGTTTGCCGTCGATATACAGGTCGCCGTCCGTGATGTCTTCCAGACCCGCGATCATGCGCAGCAAGGTGGATTTGCCACATCCTGAAGGGCCGAGGAATACGCAGAATTCGTGCTCGCCGATCTCCAGATCGACATCGCGAATCACGAGTGCGTGATCGCCGTACGCTTTTTGAACTGATCGTAACGAGATGCTCGCCATGCCGACGTCTCCGTGTTTTACCGGGGAGACAACGGAAGGTTAAGCGCTTAACCTCCTGCCTGAGAAAAAACGATCCGTGTTTGGGATCGCTTTGACCGGCTGTCTCCGTCCTATGTTTTTAACTACCTTGGTCTCAAATTTAGCGGCGTCGGCGGTTTTATACAAATGCCGGGAAGCCATCCCAAAATGTGGACATTGAAAGGGGTATTTGGACGAAGCAGCCAAACCGGCGACAGTTCATCGACATCGACCGATGTTGTGCCGCGTTAACCCTTGTCTTGAGATTCGATGACTACTTTGGCCGAAGTCGCTGTACGCGCCGGCGTCACGCCGGCAACCGTCTCCAATGTGCTGCGCAAGCGCGGCAAGGTGGGCGCCGCGACGCGTCAGCGCGTGCTCGATGCGGTGGAGGCGCTGGGCTACCGCCCGCACCTGACCGCGCGGGCGCTGGCTGAAGGGAGCGCGCCTACTCTCGCGTTGATGGTGACCAGTATTGCGAACCCGTTTTATCCGGAGTTCGCGTTGGCGGCAGAGCGTGCAGCGCGCAAGAATGGGCGTTTTCTGATCGTATGTAATACGAACGAAGATCCGGTGATCAGCCGCGCGTATCTGGACCAGATTGCGGGGACCTTGTCGGAAGGCGTGCTGGTGATGAACTCCCGAATCGCGTTCGACGATCTTCATACCACGCGCGCACGCGGCACACCGGTCGTGCTGTGCATGTGGGAACGCCCGGAGGTATCGCCTGGACTGCCTTGTATCGCCGTCGATTTTTTCGCTGCCGGCGCGCTGGCCGCGCAGCATCTGCTGGACCTCGGGCACACGCGGATTGGAGCGATCATCGGGAGTCAGCCGGATGGTGTTCAGGCGGCACGATACGCCGGCTTTTGTCACACCCTGAAGGTTGCGGGCGTGCCGCATCCTGAGCAGGAAGCGCGTTTTACTCGCGACGCTGTCCAGGGCGGCTACGAAGCTGGGTGTGAATTGCTGACGGAGCACCACGACTTGACCGCAATCTTCGCGACCAACGACTTGCCTGCGCTGGGCGCGATGCACGCCGCCGCGGATCGCGGCATGCGCATTCCCGATGACCTGTCAGTGATCGGGATTACCGATATTCAACTGGCGCGTGAATCACGGCCGGGGTTATCGACCGTTGCCGTTCCTACCGATGCCGCCGCTGCGATGGCCGTGGAGTTGCTGGAAGCGTTGATCGAAAGCGGTGGCCACTGCGAGACACCCATGCGTGTAGCACCCCCGCCCGTGCTCGTTCAAAGAGCATCGACGGGACGGGTGCGTAGCTGAAGCATGAGTATTGAAGCCCTTTTTGAGGCCCTTTTTGAGGCTTTATTACGCGCTCTCAGGGATCTTCGCGAACAGCATGTTCAAGCCTTCCGCGATGGTCGGATGCGAGAGGATCGCGTCACGAACGGCGGTGTACGGAAGATTGCCGAGCATGGCCATCTGCACCGTCGCGACCACTTCTCCCGCGTTCGAACCGAGCATCGTGAAGCCGAGGATGCGATCCGATTGCGTATCCACGATCGCTTTCATGAAGCCGTGCGTGTCACCGGTCGTACGGGCGCGGGGAATAGACGCCATCGGGAGTTTCGCCACACGCACGGCGATGCCTTGCCGTTGCGCGTCACTTTCGTTGATACCCACACGTGCAAGCTCCGGTTCGATGAACATTGCGTACGGAATGACGCGATCACGCGTGGTCAGATTGCCGCCGGCGAGTTGCGATTTGAGCACGCGATAGTCATCGAATGAAGCATGCGTGAACATGGGTGTTCCCGCTACCTCACCAATTGCCCATGTGTTCGGTGCAGACGTCGCCAGACGCTCATCGACTTTGATAAATCCGCGTTCATCGAGCGCCACGCCAGCCAGGTCCAGTCCGATGCCTGCCGTGCGCGGCACCCTGCCCGTCGCCACGAGCAAATGCGTGCCCGTTATGTGGCTGCCGTCGTTGAGCTCGACAGTCACGGATTGTCCCGAGCGGCCGCTGACCTGCGAGGGCTTGACCGACACCCTCACGTCGATTCCTTCGTTGGCAAGGACCGACTCAATCGCATCCGTGACGTCGGTGTCCTCGCGCATGGCAACACGCGGCGCCTCTTGCACGACGGTTACGTTGCTGCCCAGGCGCCGGAACGCCTGCGCCATTTCCAGGCCGATATACCCACCGCCAATCACGATCAGATGTTCCGGCAGCGACTCGAGTTCGAGTGCTTCAACATGCGTCATCGGTGCGGCGTCGCGCAGGCCGGGAATATCGGGAATCGCGGCGTACGTCCCTGTGTTGATGAACACATGCTCACCCTCGACCACGCGTTCCCGCCCGTCGTTCATCGTGACCTGAATCCGGCGCGGGCCCACGAAATGTCCGGTGCCAAGGATCAGGTCGAACCCCGATGCCTCGAACGCCTTTGCGTTGATATCGACCATACCGTCCACGACTTCACGCACGCGCCGGTGAACCTGCGTCATATCGACCTTGGCTTCGTGAGCCTTGCCCTTCAATATGTCTGCGGATTGCACGGCGTGCATGATGCGCGCAGTTTGAATCAGCGCCTTGCTTGGAATACACGCCACGTTGATACACGAGCCGCCGATCATTCCCTCTTCGACAACCGCCACGCGCTTGCCTGATTTGGCGAGTTCCATCGCCAGCGTCTTGCCGCCCTTTCCGCCGCCCAGAAACACATATTCGAATTGCTCGATCGTCGACATTTTCAGCTCCCTTTCAAAGGTTTGCGCATGGCTGAACCGAGCCGGTATGGGAGGATTCGCACTACGCCGAGAGAGCGGGTTATTTTCTATACAACCCTGCCCCCGCCATGACGTAAATGTAGACTTCGGAGCGCTGAATCTCCATGCCGGACCGGCTCGAATGGATGCTCGTTCGTCTCATTGCCCGAGTTTCATTGCAGACGAATTACGTGAGGTTGGCGGCGTTCGCGCAGGTTGCGCCCGATAATCGCGGGTTTTGTTCTCCGGTAAGATCGCTAAGCCGCCGTTAATGCCTTGCTACTTGCGCCTCTGCGCTCAACCATGGACGCACTCGACCGACTGATCCAGTTATCCCGCCTGCAAGGCGCGCTCGACCTGCGCTGCCTTCTGAGCGGGCAGTGGGAACTGGATCATCCGCCCGCTCCGCCGAGCGAAGCGGTCTATCACGTGGTGCTCGCGGGAAGCTGTTTCCTCAAATTCCGCGGAAAAGCGGACGTGCGGCTGGAAACCGGCGATATTGTGATGTTGCCGCGCGGCGATGCCCACGTGCTGCAGGGACTGGAATCGGCTAACGACAGCGAACACGGTGGGATGGAGAGCCGCTATAACGGCGTGGTGACGGTGCGCTCGAATGGCGGGCCGAATGCCGCGAGCCTTGATCTGTTATGCGGTCGCTTCAACTACGCGGCGAATGCATTACTCATCGACGTGCTGCCGGATATCGTGAAAATGTCCTTTGCCCGCGCCGATGTCCCCGACCTCACGCGCCTGTTTGGGATGATGCGCAAGGAGGCGAGCGACGCAGCGCCCGGCGCGTACTCCATTGTGTCGGCGCTCTCCACTGCGCTTTTTACCCTGTTGCTGCGGGCGCACCTTGAACAGCAACCATCCACCACCGATGTCCTCGCACTGCTCGCGCATCCGCGGCTTGGAACGTCGGTGATTGCCATGCTGGAAAGGCCGGCTGAACGATGGACGATCGACATGCTGGCGCGCCAATCTGCGATGTCACGCGCCACCTACATGCGCACGTTCAGCGCACTCACCGAAGACTCGCCGATGACCCTGCTCACGCGCATTCGCATGCAGCTCGCGGGAACCTTGCTGACGCGGACATCGAAGAGCATTGCCGAGATTGCGGACAATGTTGGTTATCAGTCGGAATCGGCGTTCAGCAAGAAGTTTAAAGACACATATGGGGTCGGGCCGGGTGGATTCAGGCACGCGCGGGGTTCTTGAGACGGGAGGAGCGGCTTACGCTTTAGTCACGCGCTTTAGTCACGCCATGAAGTTGTCGAGCACCAGCTCGTGCGAGTGGCCGATCCACACCGCCGCGTCGCGATGGTCTCGCAACGGATCGCCGGTATTGGGATGGAGGAAAACGTCCAGCGCACCGTGGTTCAGCGTCAGCCACTCGACGATATCGGCAAACTGCGCACGCTCGAATGCGAGCTGGTACGACCATTTCGGATGCGGGCCGACAGGCTTCTCGTGAAACCGGCCGAGTTGCAGCGTATCGCCGAAGCGGGTCGCGATTTGCTCGCGGAATTGCCAGGCGACATCGCGGGTGGCAGCGTCGAAGTAGATGTGGGCATGCCAGGTTTGAATGGGCGAGGTGTCGGGATGGGTCATGGAGGGTTGGGTTTGCTCGCGCCGGTGAGGGGTGGGAATCTGCCGCCGGGCGCATTGGTCGGCCTGGTTCGGACATTCTATTACCTCGATGCGTATCCTGCTCGCGTTAGCTTTCAATGCCGTACCTACGTACTTCGCTTCTTCTGCGTGATGCCCACTAGAGGCCTGCTACCGGTCGATATCCTCACGCGTTGTGAGCCTGGCTTGTCCGTCAGGCGTGAAATACGTGCCGTAGCGCACCAGTCCCCCTTGTTGCAGCTCACACGTCATCGTGAAACTGAGCAGCATGCCGTCTTCCGGATCGGCGGAAGCTATATCGATCTTTTTCAAACGCGGCTCGTACTTGAGCAACGTGCCTTCAATCTCGCGCCGCAGCGTATGTGCCGAGGCCGGCATGTGCCGATAAATCTTCGACAGATCACCCAGACCGTAGTCAGGCAGGTGTAAAAAGCTATTGCGACGGCTGTTCAGAATCCGCTGGATATTGTCCCGCACCGACAGGAACGTTTGAGTGTTCCTGTCGTGCAAGCCAATAGGATCGCCATTCGCAAAATGGCCCGTCACAACTTCAAAGAGCCCAGGACCGCCGCGCGTCATGCGGTGGTTCCAGTGGCGCTCGCGGTGGCTTCGTCGAAATCGACCTCGATTCCGGTTTCGTCCGAATAAGACAACCTGAGCGCATGGAGGGCCTGCGCTTGCGCAACGCGCACCAGCAACTCCCGCGAAAGCACCGGAAGAATCTGCTGGTCGAGCAGGCTATCAATATTGCGCGCCCCCGAATCCGGTAACTGGCACGCACGCACCAGTTCGCTGATCAATGCGTCGTCGCAGATCAGCGGCACGTTGAACTTGCGCTCGATACGCTGCGCCACCTTCGCGAGCTTCATGCGCACGATCGTAATCATGGCGTCTGAAGAAAGCGGCCGGTACACAACCGTCTGAAAGCGGGCGAGCAGCGCGGGTTGGAAGTGTTCGATCAGCGTCGGCCTGATCGCCTCCATCAGCATGCCTGTGGTGACGTCACCGCCGGCTTCGACCACTGCTTCCTGCGCGGCCATGATCTGGTCGCTGCCCAGATTCGATGTCATCACGATCACCGTATTGCGAAAGTCGATCACGCGTCCTTCACCGTCTCGCATGAAACCTCGATCGAATACTTGATAGAAGACGTTCAAGACATCGCGGTGCGCTTTCTCCACTTCATCGAGCAGGATCACGCTGTAGGGACGCCTGCGCACGGCTTCAGTCAGCACGCCACCTTGTCCATAACCTACGTAGCCCGGGGGTGAACCCTTCAACTGAGACACCGTGTGGGCCTCCTGATACTCTGAAAGATTGATCGTCAGAAGTGCCCGCTCACCGCCGAACATCAGGTCGGCAAGCGCTCGCGCTGTTTCCGTTTTGCCCACGCCTGATGGTCCGACGAGCAGGAATACACCAAGCGGCGCCTCGTCAGACTTGAGCCCCGCTTTGGCCGCACGGAGGCTCTTGCCGAGTGCCTGCAACGCATCGTCCTGACCGACCACCACCTGTCCCAGCCGCGTTTCCAGTTCCAGCAGCGTCGCGAGCTCGTCGGAAAGCAAACTGCCAACAGGCACGCCCGTCCAGTCGGCAATCACGCGTGCAATCGCGGCTTCATCGACTTCTGCGTAGATCAACGCGTCATTGCCATGTTGGGCAAGTTGATCGTGCGCCTGTTTGATCGACGGCTGCAAGTCGCGACGTTGGGTTTCGTCGGTTGTGGCATGCCACCGGGCGCGTAACGCGAACAACGTCTCGATCGCGTCCTTTTGTTGCGCGAATTCAACTTGCTGTTGCACGAGTTCGCGCGTGAGCGTTTCCAGCCGCGTATCGATGGAAGCAAGACGCTCCGCATATTCCACCGACGTCGCGCCTTCATCGTGCCGCAAGGCCGCGCGTTCTACTTCGAGTGCTGCGTGTTCTGCACGCCGAGTGGAGATGGCGATGGGGGTTGCGTCGAGACTCATGCGCACGCGCGCTGCCGCGGTGTCCAGCAGATCGACGGCCTTGTCCGGCAACTGACGACCAGTGAGGTAACGACGAGATAAACGAACCGCCGCGCTCACAGCGGCATCAGTGATATGCACGCCATGATGTTGCGCGTAGCGCTCCTTCAGGCCACGCAGCATCAGGCACGCATTTTCGTCGTCCGGTTCATCGACTTTGACCATCTGGAAACGCCGTTCGAGCGCGGCGTCACGTTCGAAGTATTGTTTGTATTCAGACCAGGTGGTGGCAGCAATCGTACGCAACTCGCCTCGGGCAAGTGCTGGTTTCAGCAAGTTTGCGGCGTCCGCGCCACCGGCCGTGTTGCCTGCGCCAATCAACGTATGTGCTTCATCGATGAACAATAAAATAGGCGAGGATGATTGTTGAACGGCTTCGATCACGTTCTTCAGCCGCTGCTCGAACTCGCCTTTCACACCCGCGCCTGCTTGCAAAAGACCAAGATCAAGCGTCAGCACGCTGACATTTCGGATGGCCGCCGGCACATCGCCTTCGATAATTTTCAGCGCCAGTCCCTCTACCAGCGCGGTCTTGCCTACCCCCGGCTCACCCACGAGGATCGGATTATTCTTGCGGCGTCGCGCAAGGATATCGACCATTTGGCGGATTTCGACTTCGCGACCAAACACCGGATCGATCTTGCCGTCGCGTGCCTTTTGCGTGATGTCGATGGTGAAGCGCTGCAGCGCGTCGGAGCCTGCGTGGTTGGGTACGGCCGACGGCTGTTCGGCGTTCGCGGGCTCGACGTCGGAGGCCGTCGCGTTGTCCGTTGCCGCGTCTGTCTGTCCTTCAATTGAAACCTGATTCAACTCCGGCATCAACCGTTCGATCTGGACAGCCGACACGCTCAACAATTGCCACGCGTCCGGTGCACGCAATAGATGTGGGGAGTCAGCGAGCACCGCCAGCAAGTGAGCAGAGCGAATAGCAGGCCGATTGCCTTCAAACGAAGCACGCAACCAAGCGGCTTCCAATATCTGCCCAAGCCGATGCGACAACCCCGGCTTGCCCCGCAATTCACGCGGCAACCGGTCGATGCTTTTTAGCAAGCCGTTCCATATGCCGTCCATATCCAACTCATAGCGCCGCGCGATCGCCACCAGATCGCCGTCGCCGAGTTCTAATAATTTGACCAACCAGTGCTCGATTTC
>Ga0302308_10001354_pt1 | contig 19916 bp, 20 predicted proteins | sample III_Palsa_E3_3_FD_200531 | JGI IMG/M metagenome (GOLD analysis project Ga0302308, IMG submission 200531) | Peat permafrost microbial communities from Stordalen Mire near Abisko, Sweden - III_Palsa_E3_3 | ecosystem: Environmental > Terrestrial > Soil > Palsa > Peat permafrost | place: Sweden...
AGCCTCGCCGCAATCTTTGCTCACAGCGAGGCGATCGTGCACATGATGCGCACGATGGTGCCGTTTTCCATCGGCCTGCTGGAGGCTCTGTCTTTGCAGGCCTGGACACTCGCGGCGCTTGCCTGCCTGATCTGCATCGACCGGCAGAACCGCACGTTGGGATCCATGCTGCTGCTGAGCGCGGCTCTCGGCGCCTCCGTCACCGGCATGGGACACAGCTATGCCGAGGAGGCACAGATCGGCTGGGCGCTGACCGCGCACATTCTGTTGTCGATGGGCGCGGCGGCACTGCTGTTCGCGGCAGCCGTGACCGCCGTGCTGCTGGTCATCCTCGACCGCCGGCTGCGGCTGCGGCGCATCGCGGATCTGCCGAACACCTTGCCGCCGCTCGACGCCTTGGAAAGAGTGATGTTTCGCCTGATCGGCGCGGGCTTCGCAATGCTCACGCTGGCCTTGTTCACGGGCTTCGTGTTCGTCAGCAATTTATTCGTCCAGCACCTGTTTCAAAAGACCGTGCTGTCGATCCTCGCCTGGCTGCTGTTCGGAGTGCTGTTGATCGGCCGCGTTCGCTACGGATGGCGCGGCCGCTCCGCCGTCGGCTGGACCTTGAGCGGGTTCGGCGTGCTAGCGCTGGCGTACTTCGGATCGAAATTCGTTCTCGAGTATGTCCTCGGGCGGCACTGGGGCTGACGGCGCTTAATGCCACAGTACTCATTAGGCTTTTTGTTCGGCGGTTTGGCGGCGCTGCTCATCCTCGCCGCATTCTTCGCCGGCAGCGAAACGGCGCTGATGAGCTTGAATCGTTACCGGCTTCGACATCAAGCCAACGCCGGAAATCGCGGCGCGCGCCTGGCGGAGGCGCTGCTCGCTCATCCCGACCGCCTCATCGGACTGTTGCTGAGCACCGTGGTCAACGTGGTGACGCCCACCTTGGTCGGGCTGATCGCCTTCCGCCTGGGCGGCAATTTCCTGGTGGTGGTCGGCGTGGTGGCCTTGACCTTCGTTACGCTGATTTTTTGCGAGGTTGCGCCCAAGACCTTCGGCGCCCTGCATCCGATGCGCCTGGCAATGCCCGCCGCGTATATTTATACGCCGCTGCTGATCCTGCTGCAGCCATTCGTGTGGGCGACCAATCTGCTGGCCAACGGGGTGCTGCGCCTGTTCGGCGTGTCGCAGGAGCAGGCCTCGCATTCCTTGAGCAGCGAGGAGTTGCGCACGGTGGTGGCGGAGGCCGGCGCGATGATTCCGCATCGCCACCAACAGATGCTGGTCAGCATTCTGGACCTGGAGAAAGCCACGGTGGAGGACATCATGGTGCCGCGCACCGAGATCTTCGGCATCGACATCGACGACGACTGGGACAAGGTCATCGAACAGCTGCGCCAAAGCCAGCACAATCGCCTGCCGGTGTACGAGGGCGAAATCGACCGCATCCTCGGCGTCTTGCACATGAAGCGCGTGGTGCATGAGCTCGCCCGCGGGCGCCTCGACCGCGAGGCGCTGATCGAGGCGGCAAGTTCGCGCGATGCGTATTTCACGCCGTCCGGCACGACGCTGAATACCCAATTGGTGAATTTCCAGCGCGACCGGCGGCGCATGGCCTTCGTGGTCGATGAATACGGCGATATTCAGGGTCTGGTGACCCTGGAGGACATTCTCGAGGAGATCGTCGGGGAGTTCACCACGGATCCCGCGACCATGATGCACCGGGACGTGCACGCCGACGCCGACGGCAGCTTCGTGGTGAACGCCTCGACCACCATCCGCGCGCTGAATCGATCCATGCGCTGGAAACTTCCGACGGACGGGCCGAAGACCTTGAATGGCCTGCTGATCGAATACCTGGAAACGATTCCGGAAACCGGCACCACGCTCAAGCTCGCCGACTACATGCTCGAGGTGCTGCAGACCGGCGATAACGCCATCAAGACCGTGCGGGTGCGGCCGCCGCCGCCGGCGCCGCTGCCGGCGCCTTCAAAATCGCGACGCCGCCCCAAGTCGCCGAAGCCGCGCTAAGCGCCAGGCGCTCGCTGCAGCGCCTGGGCAAGGCGGCTCACTCCGCGCACCGTCATGCCCGGCGGAGAGCGTTTCGGCACATTCGCCTCGGGCACCAGCGCGAGCGTGTAGCCGTGCTTCGCGGCCTCGCGCAGCCGCTCTTCGCCGAACGGCACAGGGCGGATTTCTCCGGCCAGGCCAAGCTCGCCGAAGGCGATCAGCGCAGTGGGCAGCGGCGCATCCTCGAGGCTCGAGCGCGCCGCCAATACGATGGCGAGATCTGCGGCGGTTTCGGACAGGCGCACGCCGCCGACCACATTCGCGAAGATATCCTGGCCCTGCAACGCAAGGCCTCCATGCCGATGCGCGACCGCGAGCAGCATCGTGAGCCGGTTGGCGTCGATGCCCACCGCCACGCGGCGCGGGTTCGGGCCGAGACTCGCATCCGCCAGCACCTGCACCTCGATCAGCAGCGAGCGGGTGCCCTCGCGCATGACGGTGATCACGCTGCCGGAGACCGGCGCATCATGACGCGATAAAAAGATGGCCGATGGATTCGCCACTTCGCGCAGGCCGGTCTCGAGCATCGCGAATACGCCGATCTCGTTGGCCGCGCCGTATCGATTCTTGACCGAGCGCAGAACCCGGAAGCGGCTGCCGGTATCGCTTTCGAAATACAGCACCGTGTCGACCATGTGCTCGAGCACGCGCGGCCCGGCGATTTGCCCCTCCTTGGTGACATGCCCCACCAGCAGCACCGCGGTGCCGCTGGCTTTCGCGAAGCGCACCAGCTCGGCCGTGCATTCGCGCAGCTGCGAAACCGCGCCCGGCGCCGCCTCGATGCGTTCCGAGTACATGGTCTGGATGGAATCGACGATGAGCGCTTGGGCATGCAGTTCCGTCGCGGCTGCGACAATGCTCTCCACGCAGGTTTCCGCGGCGAGCCGCGAGGTCGAGGCCTCTAGGCCCAGCCGCCGGGCGCGTAGCGCGACCTGCTTTACGGATTCTTCGCCCGTGGCATACAGCACCGGGCCCCGCGCATCGAGCGCGGCGGCAGCCTGCAGCATCAAGGTCGACTTGCCGATGCCGGGATCGCCACCGATCAGCGTCACCGAGCCGGGCACCAGGCCGCCGCCCAGCACCCGGTCGAGCTCTGCCGAGCCGGTCGCGAGCCGCGGCTGCTCCTCCAGGGCCTGCGTGGCCAGCGTGGCAGCCTGGATGCGCCGGGCCGGTACGGCCTTGGCCGTGGCCGATCGTCCCGTCAGAGTCTCGGCAAGCAGGGTGTTCCACTCGCCGCAAGCCGCGCACTGTCCCTGCCATTTCGGCGAAGACGCTCCGCAGTTTTGACAAATGAACACCTCTTTTGACTTCGCCATTGGCCCCCTTTACGCCATTTTGTGAGCTTACCATTGCCGATCATGTGGCCCGATCACCTATACTGCCGGTCTTACGGGATTGGATTATGTTTATTGCATGCGCAAATTTGGCCTGATCGCGGCAATTGTGGGCTTTTGCATTTTGGCATCGGACCTGTTGCTAAGTATGCTTGCGCACTCCAGTGCCTGGTTATGGCTGCCGGGCTTCCTGCTGCTGACCGCCGGCAGCGCCTTGCTGCTGTGGTCGCACTTTCAGACCGCCGCGGTGGCCTCCCCCGCGCCAAAAATATCCGGCGTGTCGGCCACAGACACCAAGCGCTTGCTGGATAACTTCGAACAACGCTTCGCCGAGCTCAAGGGGCGCAAGCCGAACGCCACCGTGCTCGCCGATCTGTATACGCTCGGCACCCAACTCGAGCAGCGCGGGCGCACCACCCAGGCCACCGCGGTGTACCGGCATCTGGCGCGCTTCGACAACACCTATCGCGACGTGGGCGCACGCCTCAAGCGGCTGATGGACGCCGAGCGCGCCCGGCTCAAGACACTGGCAACGATGGCGCAACCCGCCATGGCCGCCGCAGCGCCCGTGCCCGCGGCCGTGGCCGTGGCCGTGGCCGCGAATGCCGCTGCGGCGCGCGTCGCCACGCCGGCAGCGCCGGTGGCACCGGTGGCGCCGGCCGCGCCGCTGGCGCGCCAAAACGTCGAGGAAGTGCCCGCGGACCAGCGTCTCGGCCGTTATGTGCTGGAGCGCGAAATCGGCCGCGGCGCGATGGGCATCGTCTATCTGGGACGCGATTCGGCCATCAATCGACAGGTCGCCATCAAGGCCATTCCGCTGGCCGCCGAATTCAGCGACACCGAGCTCGCCGAGGCCCGAGTGCGTTTTTTTCGGGAAGCTGAGACCGCCGGTCGACTCAACCATCCAAACATCGTTACCATCTATGACGTCGGCGAGGAACGGGGGCTTGCCTACATCGCAATGGAATACCTGAAGGGCCGTCATTTGAGCGACTACTCGGCATCGAACAACCTATTGGAACCGCGCAAGGTGCTCGAGTTGATCGGCCGTACCGCGGAGGCCTTGGGCTTCGCCCACAAGCAGCAAGTCGTTCATCGCGACATCAAGCCCGCGAACCTCATGTACGATTCGAGCACGGGGGTATTGAAAATCACCGATTTCGGAATTGCGCGCCTCACCGGCGCCGGCAGCACGCGCACGGGCATCGTTCTCGGCACGCCGTCTTTCATGTCGCCAGAGCAGCTCGAGGGACGAACTGTGACCGGGCGCTCGGACTTGTTTTCGCTCGGCGTCAGCCTGTTCCAATTGCTGACCGGGCAGCTGCCGTTCACGGCCGACTCGATGACCGGGCTGATGCAGCAGATCGCCGAGGCTCCGCATCCGCCGCTACGGGCTTTCCGGCCGGACCTTCCCCCCTGCGTCGAAAGCATCGTCGATCGCGCGCTCGCCAAGGATCCGGAAGCGAGGTTCGATTCCGGCGCGCAGATGGCAGCCGCGCTGGATGACTGTCGGTCGCGCATGCCGAGCGGGCAGCCATGAGCCTGCGCGGGAAAATCGCCAGCGTTGCGCTCACCGACACGGGCAAGGTCCGCGATCATAACGAGGACATGATCGGCGCCGAGGGCGATATCGGCTTGTTCGTGCTGGCCGACGGCATGGGCGGCTACAACGCCGGTGAAGTGGCGAGCGGCATCGCCGTCAAGACCATCATCAATCTGGTGCGCGACGCCCTGGTGCGCGAGGACCTGACCGTGCGCGATCCGGAGACCGGCTTGACGCGCCCGAGCATCATCCTGCGTGATGCCATTCACAGAGCCAATAAAATCATCTACCACACCTCGAAGACGCAGCCGCAATGTGAGGGAATGGGCACGACAGTCGTGGCGTGTTTGTTCCACGATAACAAGATGTCCATAGCGCACGTCGGTGATTCAAGGCTTTATCGGCTGCGGGACAACCGCTTCGAGCAAATGACGCTGGATCACTCGCTGTTGCAGGAGCTGGTCGACCGGGGGTTCTACTCCCAGCAGGAGGCGCAGCGGGCGACCAACAAGAATTATGTCACCCGCGCCTTAGGGGTCGAGCAAAACGTCGAGGTGGAGATTCACGAGCAGCCGGTGCAGAAAAGCGACTACTATGTGCTCTGCTCGGATGGCCTGTCGGACATGATCGAGGACGAGGATATTCACTTAACAATCAGCACCTTTAGTGCTAATCTTGACACGGTTGCTAAGCAATTGATCCAACTCTCGAACGATAACGGTGGCCGGGATAACATCTCGGTGATCATGGCGCATGTGGCGGAGCCGTTTCCCGCGCATCGGCGTATATTTGACAGAATCTTGGGATGGTTCGGTTAGGGATATGGGAGTCTGAATGGCACGCCTGATGCTCAGCTTGGACGGTGCGGTCCTCGCGGAATACAACATGAACAAGGAGCGCTACACCATAGGGCGCCTTCCAGACAACGATATCCGTATCGATAATCCCGCGGTGAGCGGCCATCATTCGCTCATCATCAACATTCTCAATGACTCCTTTTTGGAGGACTTGAACAGCACCAACGGCACCTACGTCAACGGCAAGCTGATCAAGAAGCACGCCATGCAGCATGGCGATGTGATCACGGTCGGGCACCATCAACTGCGCTTCGTCGACAGCCAGGACGGCAGCGCGGATCAGGATGAGTTCGAGAAGACCATGGTCATCACGCCGAGCTCTCAGGGCGAGGACCGCATCCGCCGGGTCGCGGCCGCGGTGGATCAGGCAGCCAAGGCAGTGCCCGCGAGGCGTCCGAATGTGCCGGCCGGTGCGGAGAGCGCGACGGCGCTGCCCAAGGCGAAGCTTCAGGTGCTGAGCGGGGCGTTCGCCGGACGCGAATTGGAATTGACCAAGGCGCTCACCACTTTGGGCCGCCCGGGCATTCAGGTCGCCGCCATCACCCGGCGTGCCGAGGGCTATTTCATCGTGCACGTGGACAGCGGCAAGGAAAATGATTATCCGCAGGTCAACGGTGTGCCCATCGGCCCGCAGGCCCGCCGCCTCAACGACAACGATGTCGTGCAGCTCGCCGGCGTGAAGATGGGGTTCTTCGAAAGCTAGCGGCCGGCCCCGTCAAGGTTCCGGCATGACCGATCTTTCTGAATTTCCCATCACCCGAAAGTGGCCGGCGCGCCATCCGGATCGAATCCAGCTGTATTCCCTGCCGACTCCGAATGGCGTCAAAGTCTCGATCACGCTGGAGGAAACCGGGCTGCCGTACGAGCCGCATCTGGTGAACTTCGATACCCAAGATCAGATGACGCCGGAATTCCTGTCGCTCAATCCCAATAACAAGATTCCGGCCATCATCGATCCCAACGGCCCCGGCGGGAAGCCGCTGGCATTGTTCGAATCGGGGGCAATCCTCATTTATCTCGCCGACAAGAGCGCTCAGCTCATGCCGCAGGATCCCGCCGGCCGCTATGAAACCATCCAATGGCTGATGTTTCAGATGGGCGGTATCGGACCCATGTTCGGCCAGGTGGGATTTTTCCACAAATTCGCGGGCAAGGACTACGAGGACAAGCGGCCGCGCGATCGCTACGTCGCCGAATCGCAGCGCCTGCTGCACGTGCTCAACCAGCGCCTGGAGGGCCGCGCCTGGATCATGGGCGAGCTGTACAGCATTGCCGATATCGCCATTTTCCCCTGGGTGCGCGGGCTGGTGGTTTTCTACGCAGCGGGCGAGTTGGTCGGCATCAAGAATTTTCCGCATGTGACGCGCGCGCTCGATGCGTTCCTGGCGAGGACTGCCGTCATCAAGGGCCTCAATATACCGAAGCGGCCCGCACCGGCAGCGTAAATGCGGCGGCCCTGATTCAGGGACGCAGAACCCGATAGAAGTAGGTGGTGTCGCACGGGCCGCCGTGCGGCAGCAGAGCGAATCCAGGAATCACCCCGCAGCGCTGCCAACCCAGGCTGGCATACAGCCGCTCGGCTTCGGCGCTTGCCGTGTCGAGCACCAGCAGTGTTTTCCCGCACTCTCTGCCCAGCGCCTCGGCGGATCGCAACAGTGCCGCTCCCAATCCCTGGCGCCGCGCTCTTCGGTGTACCAGCATCTTCGACAAATCGGCGCGGTGCGGTTGGTTCTCCGGCTGCTCGAGGATCAATTGCACCGTGCCGACGATGCCGCCGGCATCCTCCGCCACCAACAGTGCGCGCCTGTTGTCGGCGACTGCCTGCGCCACGCGCCGCCAGAAATCGCGCGCCTTCTGCTGCGACAGTGGGTGCATGAAATTCACCGATGCCCCGCCCTCCACGCAATCGATCAGCAGATCGGAGAGGCCCTGGATGCAGGGCTCATCGACGTCGAGCAGGCGCCGAACGGAGTGCATCATTGGTGTCTGGCGGCGCTGCGCGCTATTCTTCTCAGCATGAAAAATCCCGGCGACTCCCGCATCCGCCTCTACCAACTGGTGCTCGCCAACGGCCGTTCCTCCAGCCCCTACGTGTGGCGGATCCGCTACGCGTTGGCGCACAAGGGTCTGTCCTTCGAGTCCGTGCCGCTTGGTTTCACCGAAATCCCGACGGTGTTCGCCGGGCGATCCAAGACCGTGCCCGTCATCGAGCACGACGGCACCATGGTAGCCGATAGCTGGACCATTGCCGAATACCTGGACCGCGCCTTTCCGCAGTTGCCGGCGCTGTTCTCGAGTCCGGCGGAAAACTCCATGGTGCGGTTCTTCGACGCCTGGCGGCAATGGGAGATCATGCGCAAGTTGTTCCGCATCTACGTGCTGGACATTCACAACGCCGCCCGGCCCGAGGATCGCGCCTACTTTCGGCAATCGCGTGAGACGCGCTTGCACGGTCTGACGCTGGAGGAGGCCACGGCCAATCGGGAAGCGGCGCTGCCCGCGGCGCGCGAAGCGCTCACGCCGCTGCGCACGCAACTCGCGCACGCGCCTTTCTTGGGGGGCAGCTCGCCGAATTACGCCGACTATATCGCCCTCGGCGATTTTCACTGGGTGGCGAGCCTCGCCACCCTGCCGCTGCTGGCGGCGGATGATCCGCTGCGTGCGTGGCTCGATCGGGGCTTCGACCTGTACGGCGGCATCGGTCGCGATCCGCGCATGAAAGCGCTGTTTGAGTAGCTCCAGGCGCATGCGATCGGGCGCTGTGCGAGCGATCGGCGGAATCGGCCTTGGACTGCTGCTGGCCGGTGCCGGGCACGGCCAGGCGCTCGAGGACGATGCCGAGTCCTTGGCCCGGGCGAGCGCCGCGAACAAGGCCGGGGATTACCAGACTTCGCTCGGGATCTACCAGGGCATGAACGACCGAGGCAGCGCGGTCGGCTCCTCGATGCTGGGACTGATGTATTGGAGCGGCCGGGGCGTGGGCGCCGACCGCAGCCGGGCCTGCGATTTGTTCGCGGTGGCTGAGAAGCGCGGCGATCCGACCGGTACCCAGCTTCTCGCGGACTGTTATTTTCATGGCCAGGGGCGCACGCAGGACTACGTAAAATCGGCGAAATTCTATGGGCGAGCGTCCGCGCGCGGATTTGCCATGGGCGATTGCGCCTTGGGGAACCAGTATCTTCAGGGCCTCGGGGTGCGCAAGGACCCCGCCAAGGCGTTTGCGTTGTGCAAGAAGAGCGCGGACAAGGGCGTTGCCGATGCGCAGACGGATCTTGGACAAATGTACCTGAGCGGGAACGGCACCGGGCAGAACTACGCGGAAGCGGCGCGCTGGTTTCGCAAGGCCGCGGACCAGGGGCAGGCCAACGCCGGATTTCTCTTGGGCACGATGTATTGGAACGGCGACGGCGTCGAGCGCAACCATGACGAGGCCGCCAAGCTATGGCAGATGTCGGCGCAGCACGGAAATCCGTCGGCGCCGGCGCAGCTGACCAAGTATTACTTCACCTCCGCGGTGAAGGACAACGCCATCGTCATCGAGCCGGCCACCCAGGCGGCGTATTGGGGTACGGTGGCCAGCCGCACCGATCCGGATGCGACCGCGCGGCAAGACAGTCAGAAGCTGGTTGACATGCTGTATGGCCAATCACCGGGCTTGAAAACCAAGGTCGACGAATTGCTCGCCAGGTCCCACGCCCCCGTCAATTAATTTCTTTCGCCCAGCTCAGATCGACGCCCTCGCGCCGATCGGCGAAACCGATCACCGCTCCCGCGCTGTTGCGCTGGAACACGCGCACGGTGCGCGGGCGTCCGGGAGTAAAGAACACATCGCCGCTTTCCACCAGCAGGATCTGCGGCGCCCTGCCCGCGCGCTCCACCACCAAGTGATCGCCGTCGCGGCGAATGGTCTGCACGGTCTTGGCGCTCAAGCGGTAGCGACCCTCGAAGCCTGCCAGCGCATCGGCCGAGCTCACGCCGGCGGGCGGGTCAATGGGCACGCTGAAAGTCTCGGATCCCGCCAGCCGCCAGCCTGCCGGGGTGCGCCGCCAGGTGTCGGTGGTGCGATAGTGGGCGTGCAGCTCGTGCCCTTCCACAGTCTCGTACTCGTCCTGAATGTACGTGGTGACCGCGAACGCGCCAAAGTCCTGCGACTGAAATTCCACGATGTTGATTTTCCCTGAGTAACCCGCGGGCAGCGGCTCGAGGTCCGCCAGGAATTGCTTGCGCGTCTTGACCAGATTGTCCTCGGTGGCATAGATCAAGGCGGGATCGGTGTAACGTTCCCACACCGTCCGATCGCCGGGCGCGAGCGCGTCCGCCATCTCCTGGGTGAGCTGCTTCAAGGTGCTATCTGTCGCGCCGGCATCGGCGTGGCTCGCCGCCGCGACAAGACCCAGAACGGCTGCGAGCAATAGTCGTGTCATGGCAATTCTCTCCTTGATCTAGCGCAGCTCCACGGCGACGCGCTGGCTGATGCCGCAGAGCAGCTCGTAGGGAATGGTATCGGCCCACACGGCAATTTCCTCGACCGGCAATCCGGCGCCCCACAGGATGACCGGATCGCCCAGCGCGGGCACGCGCGCAAGCTCGGTCACATCGATCCCGATCATGTCCATGGAGACCCGCCCGGCGAGCGGCGCGCGCTCGCCATTCACCAGCACGGGGGCACCGGAGGCAAGGTTGCGTGGATAGCCGTCCCCATAGCCGATGGCCGCCACCGCCAGGCGCGTCGGGCGCGCAGCGCTCCAGTCGCCGCCATAGCCCACCTGCTCGCCGACCTCGAGTTGCTTGATCGCGATGACCTGCGAGCGCAGGGTCATGGCGGACCTTAAGCCGAAATCCGCGCCGATCGAGCCTGCGAACGGCGACACCCCGTACAGCAGCAGGCCGGGCCGCACCCAATCGGCCTGCGCCTCGGGGTAGCTGAGCATGCCGGCGGAATTCACGATGCTGCGCTCGCCCGCCAGAGACTCGGTTGCCGCGGCAAACCGCGCCAGTTGCTCCGACGTGGCGGGCCGCTCCGGCGCATCCGCCGAGGCCAAATGGGTGAACAGATTCACCGGTGCCTGCACCGCGGGCAGCGTGTTGAGCGCGGCGAGCGCGGCCTGGAAAGCCGCGCCCTTGAAACCCAGCCGGTTCATGCCGCTATCGAGCTTGAGCCACACCTTGAAGCGCACGCCGGGCGAAGCCGCGCGCAACAGATCGATTTGCTCCGGCGTGTGCACCACCAGCTCGAAGCGCGCCGCTGCCGCCGCGTCGAGCTGCTCGCGGTCGAACACCCCCTCGAGCAGCACCGTGGGCGTATCGATGCCGGCCTGGCGCAGCGTGAGCCCTTCATCGACCCGCGCCACCGCGAAGGAATCGGCGGACTGGAGCGCGCGGGCCACGGCAATGAGCCCATGGCCGTAGGCATTGGCCTTGATCACGGCCATGACCCGCGAGCGCGGCGCCCAGCGCCTGATCACCTGCAAATTGTGATGAAGCGCGGCGGAATCGATCGCCGCGCTGACCATCGGTGTCACCGGAATACGCCCTCGGCGTAGGATTCCGGCGCGAAATTCTCGAACTTGGTGTATTGGCCGAGGAAGGTAAGCTGAACGTCGCCGGTCGGGCCGTTGCGCTGCTTGGCCACGATGATGTCCGCGATGCCCTTGCGCGTGGTGTTCTGATCGTACTGCTCTTCGCGATAGATCAGCAGGATCAGGTCCGCGTCCTGTTCGAGCGCGCCGCTCTCGCGCAGATCCGACATCACCGGCTTCTTCTCGGTGCGCTGCTCGACGCCGCGATTGAGCTGCGACACGGCGATGACCGGCACCTTCAGCTCCTTGGCCAGCGCCTTCAGCGAGCGCGAGATTTCCGAGATCTCGGTGGCGCGATTCTCCTTGGTGCCGGCGACCTGCATGAGCTGCAGATAGTCGACGACGATCAAATCCAGCCCGCGCTCGCGCTTCAGGCGGCGCGCGCGCGCGCGCACCTCGGTGGGCGTGAGCGCCGGGGTGTCATCGACGAATATCCTGGCGCTGCCGAGCTGCGTCATGGCCGAGTCGATGCGCGGCCAATCCTCCTCGGTCAAGCGGCCCGAGCGCAGATGGCCCTGATTGATGCGTCCGAGCGATGAAATCATGCGCAGCGTGAGCGACTCCGCCGACATTTCCATGCTGAAGATCGCCGTCGACATGTTGGCGCCGAGCGCGGCGTTCTCCGCAATATTCACCGCCAGCGTGGTCTTGCCCATCGATGGGCGGCCGGCGACGATGATCAGGTCGCCCGGCTGCAGCCCGGAGGTCATCTCATCGAGCTTCTTGAAGCCGGTCGCAACACCGGTCATTTTGCCGTCGGAGTGATACAGCTCGTCGATTCGATTGACGACTTCGGGAAGGATGTTCTTCACCACCCTGAACCCCACCTTGCCGCGGGAACCGCGTTCGGCGATCTCGAACACCGCGCGCTCGGCATCGTCGACGATCTCGCGCGCTTCGCGCCCTTCGGGCTCGAGCGCGCTGCTGGCGATGGCATTGCCCGCCGTGATCAGCTGGCGCAGCACCGAACGCTCGCGCACGATGTCGGCGTAGGCGCGAATATTGGCGGCCGTGGGAGTGTCGCGGGCCAGGGATCCCAAGTAGGACAGGCCGCCGACCTGCTCGAGCAGCCCCTGGCTCTCCAGATGCCCCGACAGGGTCACGGCATCGCAGGGCTGATTGCGCTCGATCAAGCCGGCGACCGCCGCGAAGATCAGGCGATGGTCGTTGCGATAGAAATCCTCGGCGAGCACCCGGTCCGCGACCTGGTCCCAGGCGGCGGAATCCAGCATCAAGCCACCGAGCACCGATTGCTCCGCCTCGATCGAATGCGGCGGCAGCCGCAATCCGTCGACGGTTCCCAAGGATCGATTGCTGACGCGATCGGGCACGTGCAAAGCCTGCGCGACGCGGCTTTGCCGGCCGCTACTCTTCGGCGACGATAGTGACCGTCAAGGTCACATTAACGTCGGTGTGCAGGTGCAGCTGCACCTGATGCACGCCCGCGGAGCGGATGGGTCCGGTCGGCATGCGCACTTCGCTGCGGCTGATCGGATGTCCGGCCTGAACCGCGGCCTCCGCGATGTCGGCCGTGCCGATCGATCCGAACAATTTGCCCTCGGCGCCCGCCTTCGCCGTCAGCTCCAGGCTGAAGCCCTCGAACTTGGCGGCGCGTGCCTGCGCCGCGGCGAGCTCGTGCCCGGCCTTGGCCTCGAGTTCATGGCGCTGCGCCTCGAACTTCGCGATATTGGCGGCGGTCGCGAGCGTCGCCCTGCCGGTGGGCACCAGATAATTCCGCGCGTAACCGGATTTGACCTTGACGCGGTCGCCGATGACACCGAGGTTCGCGACCTTTTGCAACAGTATGATTTCCATGTGCTAGCTCGCCGGACTAATGCTGATCGGTGTAGGGCAGCAGGGCCAGGAATCGCGCGCGCCGGATCGCAAGCTGCAGCTGGCGCTGGTAATGCGCGCGCGTGCCCGTGATGCGGCTGGGAACGATCTTACCCGTTTCCGTGACATAGCTCTTGAGCGTCGCAAGATCCTTGTAGTCGATCTGCTTGACGTCGTCGGCCGTGAATCGGCAAAACTTCTTGCGGCGAAAAAAACGTGCCATCTGGTTCTCCTTTACCGCATGCCCATGGGCATGTCGTCATCGTCGCCCTCATCGCCGAAGTCATCGTGGCGCCGGGCGCTCTCATCCGGAGCTCGCGCCATCGGCGAGGCCTCGGTAACCGCCTCGTCCATCTTGACCACCAGATTGCGCAGCACCGCATCGCTGAAGCGGAACGAGCCGGTGAGCTCGGCCAGGGTTTTCTGGTCGCATTCGATGTTGAGCAATATGTAATGCGCCTTATGGACCTTGGCGATGGGGAAGGTCAGCTGGCGCCGGCCCCAATCCTCGAAGCGGTGCACGGTGCCGCCGCCGGCGCTAATCATGCCCCGGTAGCGATCCACCATTGCAGGAACTTGTTCGCTCTGGTCCGGGTGGACCAAGAGCACTATTTCATAATGCCGCATGTAGGCTCCCTATGGATTTAGCCTCCCGTTGCGAGCGGTGAGGCAAGGAGTTAAGCCGGGCAGCCGGCGAAAAGAGCGCGAAGGATACGCGCAACTTGCCGGAATGGTCAACTGCACGCCGATTTCGCGACGCGTTTCCCGGACCTGGGGCTGCCGAGCGCCTACTGTAAGCCCATGGTCAGCCAGTGGAACAGCGAATACGGGCTCGTGGTGAGCATCGGCCTGGTGCTGGCATTCCTGTTTACGGTCGATGGGCTGCGCTCGGTGCATTCACGCCTGCCGAAGAAGCTCCCGGTGGTCGCCAACGCCCTGCTGAGCCGGGCGGAACAGGTGCTGTACGGGCGCCTGGTGCGCGCATTTCCCGGGCATGTAGTGCTGGCGCAGGTCGCGCTGTCGCAGCTCCTGATGGTCGACCGCGCGCAGGCCGGATCGAGCGCGCAGGCCATCCGCAATAGATTTCAGCAGCTGGTCGCGGACTTCGTGATCTGCGCGCCGGATTTTTCGGCGCTCGCCGTGGTCGAGCTCGATGACCGCTCGCACCAGCGCGAGTCGCGCCGCGAACAGGATCAGCGCAAGGATGCATTCGTGCAGGCGGCGGGACTGAAGATGATTCGGGTGTCGGTTGCCGACCTGCCGAACGAGGCGGCTTTGAAGGCCCTGTTGGCGGTCACGCCCGCCGCCTCCTCCACCGCGCAGCTACGCCCCGCCTCCAGATCCGGCGCTCACAGCAGCAGCTGATGGGCGCGGATGCGCTCGACGGCGCTCGCTGACAGCGACGCCCGCGCCGCGAAATCCGGCCACGCCGCCACCGCCTCGCGCACCTGCGCCAACAGCTTGGACGCCGCCCCGATCTGGAAACGGTCCGCCAGCAACAGCAGATCCGCGCGCCCGATGTCGTTGTACTTGCCGTTCACCGCAATCAGGTGCTGGTAGGTCCACGCGCCCTTCGGGTTGTAGGCGTAGATCAGGTCATAGGCCGGCGCCAGCGCCCACTGGTTGGGGGCGTTGAGGATGAATGAAATGTTCTTGCTGTGATCGTCGCAGTTCGAGGCCATCACGTTGAATGCGACGCGCCGGAACGCCTGCTCGAAGGCGGCCGCCGGCATCTGCAGCCGGCGCATGGCGCTGAAAAGCTGGCTGTAGTCGTGCGCTCCGCGGGCCTTGTAGTCGAGCTGCGCCAAGCCGCACAGAGTCTGGGTATGCAGCTTGTGGTTGCCGTCGCGGTCGAAGCGCTTGGTCATGAAGTGCGCCCGGCCGTCCTGTTCCAGCAGCCGGCAGGGCGACATGTGAATCCCCGCCTGCACGGCCATCAAATGATAGGCGTATTCGATGCGCCCGTGCCCCTGCGGCTCACCCAGCTCGGTGTCCGTGCCGATGCCGTCGAATTTCAAAATCCAGTGCTCGAAGCCGGGATCGACATCGAATTGCCCGGCGCGAATTTCATGGGTGCGCGGATTCCATGCAATCACCGCCTTGGCGCGCGCGCCGCCGGCCGAGGTGCCGACGGATAATAGTTGTTTAAGCGCCGTGGCCGCAGCCGCAGCCGGGCGACGCAGGCTTTCGATGAGCTCGGAGAGCACGATGGCTGCGGCGGGGCCGGGTCCGGGCCCGCGCACCGGCCGAAATTCGAGCGCACCCATGGCGCGCTTTCCCATGTACGCCAACCGATCCAGCGCCGTGATATCCGCAGCCGCGAGGCCTTGATTGGCCATCCACGCGTTGATCAAGTGGTTGCCGAAATCATCCGGCAGCGAGTCGGCAAGCATGGCCGGCAGGCGCTTATAGGTCGGCTCGGAGAGTCCCGGAAAAATAAAAGGGCCGCGGTGCGCCGCGGCGAGCGGCATGGCCAGCGGCGCAAGCTCGATTCCTGTGCGGATGAATGCCGGGGCATATTCGAACGCGTAAAACCCCAGCTTCGGATCCAAGGCCACGGCGCCGACCAGCTGATCCCAGGCGCGCACTTCGACGCTGTCGATGGGCCTATGCATCGAGCCGCGGCCGGCGGGCACGCCGCGGCTCGCGAATGCCCTTCTTCAGCATCTGCATGGGGCTGATGGACACTGCGGGGAGCAGCGCCTCCAGCCAATCTGTCTTTTGCAGAGCGCGCAGCAGCTTGATGAGCGAATTGACGCGCGCGCCCTTGCCGGACTCGAGGTGCTTCAGGGCGTTGAGCGACAGTCCCGCGCTATCGGCCAGGGATTTTTGGTCGAGATTCTTGAGCAGCCGCAGTTCGCGCAGACGCGAGCCCAGGAGTTGCTCCAGCTCATGGCTGGTTCTATCTATGTGCATTTATAGCCTCAATACGGTCCATATGAGGGGTAATGCTATTATATAGCCCCTTTTAAAGCTATAAGTGTCCTGATTTCCTCTGTCGACAGGCCTCGAATAGGGCGATGCCGGCCGCCACCGATACATTCAACGAGGCCACCTGGCCTGCCATCGGAATTCGCGCCAGAAAGTCGCAGCGATCGCGCGTCAGGCGGCGCATGCCGCTGCCCTCCGCTCCCAGCACCAAGGCCAGCGGACGCTTCAGGTCCACCGCATACAGCGTCGTGGGCGCGCCATCGTCGGTGCCCACCACCCAGACGCCGCGCGCCTTGAGCGCATCCAGGGTGCGCGCAAGATTGGTGACCGAGACAACCGGAATGAACTCGGCCGCGCCCGCCGCCACCTTGCGAACCACACCGTCCACGGTGGCTGCCCGATCCTTGGGTATGACGACGGCATGCACGCCCGCGGCGTCGGCGGTACGCAGACAGGCGCCAAGATTATGCGGATCGGTCACTCCATCCAGAATGAGCAACAGCGGATCCTGCTTAAGATCCTCGAGCGCCTCGAGCGTCTGGATCAGATCGTGCTCGTCCCAGGACTTCAGCGGCCGAAGCGCGGCGACCGCGCCCTGGTGGACCACCTCGCCCACCAGCTTGGTCAATGCATCCACGGGCACCGACTGCACACTCACGCCGACCGCCTGCGCGCGCTCTTTCAGCTCTTGCACCCGCGCGTCATCGCGCGGCTGCGCCACCCAAAGCTCCAACAAGCGTTCCGGCGAGCGTTCAATCACCGCGCCGATGGCGTGCAGGCCGTAGACGAAATGGCGCTTCGAATCAGCCACGCCCGCCGCGCCCACCGCGACCACCGCGCCCGCCACGCTTAGGCTGTCGCCGCGCACCACCGCCGCCGCCACCGCCACCACCGCGCCGCGGCGCGCGCACCGTACCGCCGGAAACTGCGCCGCTGGCATCCAGCAATTCAAAATCGACCTGGCGCTGGGCGAGGTCCACCCGGCTCAAGCGCACGCGCACGCTGTCGCCCATCTGCCAGCGCCGGCCGGTTCGCCGGCCCACTAGGCCCATGCCGCCCTGCTCGAGCGCCCAATAATCGCCCGGGATCGTCGAGATGTGCACCAGGCCGTCGATGGGCATTTCCTTCAATTGCACGAAGATGCCGAACTCCAGCGCGCTGGTGATCACGGCATCGAAGGTCTCGCCGACGCGCGGCTCGAGATACAGGCACTTCAGGTAGCTCATGACGTCGCGCGCGGCATCGTCGGCGCGCCGCTCGCGTTGCGAGCTCTCCGCTCCGAGGGTCTGCAATTCCGCCGGGCTGTAGCGATGCCCGGACGCTGAAGCGGGCAGCATCGCCGCCTTGATCGCGCGATGCACCAGCAGATCCGGATAGCGCCGAATCGGCGAGGTGAAGTGCGCGTACTCCTCCAGCGCCAGCCCGAAGTGGCCGATGTTGGTCTGCTGATAGACCGCCTGCGCCAGCGAGCGAATGACCAACCCTTCCAGCAATTGGCCATCGGGCCGCGCCACCAGGCGCTCGATCAGCTGGCGAAATTCCCGCGGGCTGGGCTTCTCGGAGAACGCCGTGCCCACTTGCAGCGCATTCAAGACCTTCTGCAATTCGGTCACGCGCTTATCCTCGGGCTGACCATGAACCCGATACAGGCTGCCGACCTTCGCCAGGCGCAGCGCCACTGCCGCTTCGACGTTCGCGGCGATCATGCACTCCTCGATCAGCCGATGCGCGTCGTTGCGCGTCACCGCATAGAATCCCTCGATCGTGCCGTCGCTGCCGATGCGCGCCTTGACTTCGCCGCCGCGGAAATCCAGCGCGCCGCGCGCGTCGCGCGCCGTCTTGAGCGCGCCGTACGCGGTATACAGCGCTTGCAGCGACTCGCGCACCGGCGGCGACAGCCCGGCATCGCTGCCCGGGTTTTCCAGAAAGCGCCAGGCTTGATCGTAGGTGAGGCGCGCATGCGAGCGAATCACCGCCTCGTAGAAGCGGCTCTTGCCCGGCCTGCCGCCCTTGCCGATGCGCATGTCGCAGACGAAGGCCAGGCGCTCCACGCGCGGCATCAGCGAGCACAAATGATTGGATAGATTCTCCGGCAACATCGGCAGGACCCGGTCCGGAAAATACACGGAGGTGGCGCGCGAACGCGCCTCCTGATCGAGCGCGGACCCGTAGCGCACGTAGTTGCTCACATCGGCGATGGCGACGACCAGCCGCCAGCCGCCGCCGCGCAGCGCCTCGGCATACACCGCATCGTCGAAGTCCCTGGCGTCTTCGCCATCGATGGTGACCAAGGGCAGATCGCGAAGATCCTCGCGACCGGCGCGATCCGCCTCGAGCACCTCGGGCGCGAAGCTCTTTGCCTCGCGCAACACCTCGGGCGGAAATTCCTGCGGCAGGTCATGGCGCAAAATCGCGAAGCGCGCGGCCAGATCGGACGGACGCAGGTCATCCAGCAACTCGACGATGCGTCCCTGCGCCGGGGCTTCGCCCTGCGGTCGCTTGGTGACCTCGACCACCACGTGCGCGCCATCCGCGGCGCCGTGCCGATCGCGCGCCGCGACCTCCACCGCATACCAATGCCCCGGGTCCTCCGGCTCGACCCGGCCATTGCCGTGCGCGGCATGCCAGATGCCGCCGATGCGCGGCGGCGAATCTTCGGTGCGCCGTATCAGGCGCGCGATGCGCCGGCCGCGCTCATTCATGCCGACGGCCAGCACCTCGACGCGGTCGTTGTGCATCAGCGTTGCGGTGTCGGCTCGCGCCAGCACCAAGGGAGCGGAGCCATCGTCCGGCATGACCAGGACTTCGCCGTTGGCGCGTCCGCGCACCCGCCCGGCCACACGCTCGCCCTCGCCGGCGGCGGCAAAACCGTTCGGGCCGGAAACCGCCTGGCCGTCGCGCACCATTGCCGCCAGGCGCTTGGCCAAAGCGTCGCGCTGCGCGTCGGTGTGCAGCCCCAGGCGCTTGGCAATGCGCGCCGCGCTCAACGGCTCGGGAGCCTCCGATAAATGCTTTAGCAGCAGCTCGCGGCTGGCGATCGGGTCGGCGTAGCGCGACTTCTCGCGCTCGATGTTCGGATCCTGGGCCCGCCAATCCGCGGGCGCGGCGGGGTTTTGGGGCGGGCGGGCGCGCTTGGACATTGATTCACGGTATCAGCTTTGCCTTGGCTGTGCGGGCATTCCGTCCGGCTTCGGTCCGCCGGTTGCCCAGTCGAGCAACTGCGCGACATGCAACACCGGGAGCGTGCTGCTGCGCGCGATCTGCACTATGCAGCCCACATTCCCGGTCGCGATCACGTCGGGTTCGAGGCGCTCAAGGTTGGCGCTTTTGCGCGTGCCCAGTTGCGCCGCGATCTCGGGCTGAAGAATATTGTAGACACCGGCCGAGCCGCAGCACAGATGCGCCTCGGCCGGCAGCCGCACCTCGAAGCCGGCGGCGGCGAGCACGCGCGCCGGGATGCCCTGCAGCCGTTGCCCGTGCTGCGAGGAGCACGGCGGGTGATAGGCCACCCGAACGCTGCGCGCTTCGACCGCGGGTAAGCCGATCCGATCGAACAGCTCGGTAATGTCGCAGGCCAGAGAGGAAATGCGCGCCGCTTTCGCCGCATAGCGCGGATCCTCGCGCAGCAAATAGCCGTAGTCGCGAATCACGGTTCCACAGCCCGAGGCGGTCACCACGATGGCCTCGAGCTCGCCGGCTTCCAGCTCGCGGCACCAGGCATCGACGTTGGCCCGCGCCATTCTCAAGGCCTCATCCTCGCGCCCCAGATGATGCGGCAGAGCAC
>Ga0302308_10001361_pt1 | contig 19861 bp, 17 predicted proteins | sample III_Palsa_E3_3_FD_200531 | JGI IMG/M metagenome (GOLD analysis project Ga0302308, IMG submission 200531) | Peat permafrost microbial communities from Stordalen Mire near Abisko, Sweden - III_Palsa_E3_3 | ecosystem: Environmental > Terrestrial > Soil > Palsa > Peat permafrost | place: Sweden...
CGCGATGTTGAATCCATGGTGCGCGATCTCGTTGAGATCGGCATCGACATGGTCCGCGAAGAGAAGCTCGAAGAGATCGAAGACCGCGCAGAGCTAGCCGCGGAAGAACGCCTCGTAGACCTCCTCGCAGCACAGGGCACACCGCCAACCGCTGACGGCAAGCCCACACCCGAACCCACGCTTGAAGTCATAGCACCGCCCGCGCCAAAGACCGACGGCTTCGGCGCCCCGATCATCGCCGGCACCACAGAAGAAAAACCGCCCGCGCTTGTAATCGTCCCGAAGACCGACGCCGAGAAGGCCCGCGAACGCGACCGCATCCGCCAGCAGCTCCGCGAAGGCCGTCTCGACGACCGCATGGTCGAGCTCGAAACCCGCGACCGCAACATCCCCACCATCGAGATCATGAGCGGCAGCTCGAACCCCGACGAGATGGACACCGGCGGCATGAAAGAAATGCTAGCCGGCATGTTCGGCCAGCGCACCCGCAAGCGCCCCATGAAGGTCGCCGACGCATTCGACTATCTCGTCCAGGAAGAAGAAGGCCGCCTCCTCGACATGGACCAGGTCACACGCCTCGCCATCGAGCGCGTCGAAGACTCTGGCATGGTCTTCCTCGACGAGATCGATAAGATCGCCGGTCGCGAAGGCGGCCACGGCCCCGACATCAGCCGCGAAGGCGTCCAGCGCGACATCCTCCCCATCATCGAAGGCACCACCGTCAGCACGAAGTACGGCATGGTCACCACCGACCACATCCTCTTCATCGCCGCCGGCGCCTTCCACGTCTCCAAACCCAGCGATCTCATCCCCGAGCTGCAAGGCCGCTTCCCCATCCGCGTCGAGTTGCTCCCGCTCACCGCCGCAGACTTCCTCCGCATCCTCACCGAGCCGCGCGCGTCGCTCGTAAAGCAAGCCACATCGCTGCTCGAGACCGAAGGCCTCACCCTCGAGTTCGCCCCCGAAGCCCTCGAAGAGATGGCCAACTTCGCCTTCCGCGTCAACGAAACCACCGAGAACATCGGCGCCCGCCGCCTCCACACCATCATGGAGCGCGTCCTCGACGAAGTAAGTTTCGCCGCACCCGACATGGTGAAGGCCTCCACCACGAGCGATGCGCCAGCCACAACGGAACCCACAAAACCCACACCACAACTGATCGATCGCCCCTTCGAAAAAGACGGCGTCAAAGGCATCGAGCGAGTCCTCCGCATCGAACGCGAGTACGTCCAGCAGCAGGTAGCCGACATAGTGAAGGACCAGGACCTAAGCCGCTACATCTTGTAGCCACGCGCGCCCGGAGACGAAATGAACTTGCTCGCTTGGCGAAAGGTCTACAGCTTCGGACGCCTCGAAGCCATAGTGCTCACGCTCTACGCCGCAGCGCTCGCAATCGCCATCCCATCTCACGAACCCTGGGCCGACGAAGCACAAGCCTGGGTCACCGCACGCGACAACACCTTCTGGCAGATCTTCCGCTATCGCCTGCACTACGAAGGCGCGCCGCCCGTCTGGCACTTTCTGCTGCGCACACTCTATCTCGCACACGTGCCATGGATCGCCATCGGCTGGTGCTGCGGCGCAATCGCAATAGCCGGCGTAGCAGTATGGCTACGCTGGTCGCCATTTCCACTCATCGTCCGAGTGCTGCTCCCCTTCAGCTTCTTCGTCCTCTATCAATACGGCATAGTCATCCGAAACTACGTGCTGTTCCCACTGCTGCTCTTCGCCCTGTGCGCACTCTATTGCGCGAAGCCACGCCGTCTCATGGCGTTCGCATTGGTAGCCGCCTTGCTAGCAAACCTCTGCATGCAAGGCGCCATCGTCGCCGGCATCTTCACGCTCTTGTACGCGTATGAGCTCCATCGAGCACACACACCAAAACGACGGCTGCTACCCCCGCTGCTTCTCTTAGCAACAGCCTGGCTAATCTGCATCTACACCGTAATCCCCGCGCCCGATGAAGGCGTAGTGATGCGCAACCAGGTCTCCACCGGCACATCACATCGGCTGTTAGTAAAGTTCATCGGAGAAACCCCACGCATCGCAGCAGCGCGCCCCATAGACGCCCCCATCGTGCCGCTATCTCAACCCGTCGTGAACTTCAAAGCCTCACCACGGCAATGGATCGCAGCAAAGCTACAAGAGCCAGCAAAGAGCAGCGCACTAGACACCACACCAACATCGTCGACCGGCCCACTGAAAGCAGCAGCAGTAACAATCCTCGAACTAGTCTCCGAACTCCTCTGGCCAATCGCCAGCTCAAGCCTGCTCGCCTGCCTTTTCCTCGCGACGCTACTGTTGTGGGCGCGCAAATACACCGGCCTCATCTACTTCATCCCCGCGCTCGTCCTCTGGTTCGTAGGCGAGTTCCTCTGGACAACCGACCACCACGCCGGCATGTTGCTGCTCACACTCATCGCAGGAATCTGGATCACCGCACGCCGCTGCGAACTAGCCGGCGTCGTCTCGCGCGAAACAATGGTCTGGCGCAAAGCCACATGGTTCGACGCCAGTTTTATCCCACTCTTAAGTCTCATACTCGCACTCCAGATAGTGTGGAGCATCAGCGCCATAGCAAAAGACCACCGCGGCAACTACGACCCCGGCCCAGAGACAGCCAGATTCTTAATGCAACAACCAAGCAACAAGCGAATCGCAGCCTTCCACTATTGGAGCGTCGCGATCCAACCATACTTCACGCAAAATCCATTCTTCAATCTCCCCACGTCCTACTGGCAGTGGAGCTCCAACATCTTCCCGGATGCATTGCATAAGCAAACGCTGGACACGCACCCGGACATCGTCGTCTATACGCAGGAGCAACCACTCCCCGCCGAGATGCGCAACCAGATCATCCCCCTCAACGCCGGCCCCAAGCCCATTGATCCCGTGCTGACGGACATCCAGCAGCACGGCTACCGCGAGACGCACCAATACTGCGGCGAACGTTTCTCCCGGCTAAGCGCATCCTTCCAGGTATGCGACTCAATCTTCGAACCCGCACAATAAAGCGGCAATTACCCTGGTAGCGTCTATAATGGCCAAATATTTTGAACACGTTCATATTTGCAACAATCCTGGCCGCAATTTGTGTATCTTATAAATTGAACACGTTCAAAATATATTGATCGGAGAATCCAACATGAACATCGCAGGAGTCTACTTCAGCTATCTGGCAATCAGTATCGCGCTCACCGTATGGGTGGCGCGCACCCTTCATCGCAGCGGTCGAGTATTCCTTGTGGACGCATTTCGCGGCAACGAGGTACTTGCAGACGCCGTAAACCACCTGTTGGTGGTCGGCTTCTACCTCATCAATGTTGGATACATAACGCTGGCGCTCAAGACCACCGACCCTCTCGTAACACTGCGGCAGGTCATTGAGTTGGAAAGTTATAAGATTGGCGTTGTGCTGTTGATCCTTGGCGGCATTCACATCTTCAATATCCTGATCTTCGCGCGGATGCGCCACCGCGCAACAGATTCGTCGGCGCCACAATCGTTCCTGCCCAGAGAGAGGGTCGCTCATTAGCACCAAAGCCATAAGCAAGTCGGATGAGACAAAGACGCGAATCCTCAACGCGGCCCTGGAAATCTTTCGCGAGCGCGGTTTTGAACGCGCCACAATGCGAGAGATCGCCGCGGCCGCAGGCGTCGCCACGGGCGCAGCCTACTATTACTTCGATTCCAAAGACGCGCTGGTCATGGCGTTCTACGAGCGGGCTCAAGCCGAGATGCACGACGCGCTCGTAGCAAAGCTTTCGAACTGCAAAACATTGGACGACTGGCTGCGCACCATCATCGGCGAAAAGTTCGAGTACTTCGCGCCCAACCGCAAGCTGCTCGGAACTCTATCCTCCCATACTGATCCAGAGCATCCCCTATCGCCATTCAGTGAAGAGACTCAATCCATCCGCGACAGCGACATGGCCTTCTTCGCCCTCGCCGCAGCGGAGTCCGGAGTCAAGCTGCCGAAAGACATTCAGCCCTATCTTCCCCGCCTGCTCTGGATGTACCAGATGGGGCTCATCCTCTTTTGGGTCTTCGACAAATCCCCCAAACAGAGAAAAACAAAAACGCTCTTCGACCAGACACTGAAGATGCTTCTTCTAACGTTGCGCCTGGCTTCGATCCCTCTGCTCAGGCCCATGCATAAGCTGGCGGCGGAACTATTAAAGAATGTGTTTGAGGAATAGCGAATCCTCCTATCGCTCAAAATCCATCGTTTTTTGAGCGATAGGATTTGAAGGCTAAAGAGTGGAGTAAGGCCATTCAGCGCCAAAGGCGCATTTCATACCAGCGAGGGGCGTAGCCCCTCGTCCCGGACCACCGCAAATTTGAGGGCCGAAGGCCCGATCTATAATCCGCGGTTCCGCATCGTCTGCGAATCTGTTCTAAGACACGAGCAACACAAAGGCCGCCATCATCGATGGCGGCCTTTGTCAGTTCCAAACTCCCAACAGCTAAACAGTCTGCGGCTTGGGCAGCTCGCTCAGGCGCTTCTCCAGCAGCTTCTCCAAATCTTCCAGCGCCTTCGAGAAGCCTTCGATGCCTTCCTTCAACTTGTCGGAAGCCATCTTGTTCTCTGCATGCATCTTGTCGAAGGTAGCCTTATCGACCGTGATCTTTTCAATCGGATCGTCTTTGGAAAGCCTCGGATCAAGCTTGCGAATCAGCACGCCCTCGGTCGTCTGCAACTCTTGCAGCAACTTCGGAGCAATCGTCAGCAGGTCGCAGCCGGCCAGCTCGATGATCTCGCTCGTATTGCGGAAGCTCGCGCCCATCACCACAGTCTTGTATCCGAACTTCTTGTAGTAGTGGTAGATCTCCGTAACCGACTTCACACCCGGGTCCTGCGGACCGCGATATTCCTGACCCGTCGATGCCTTGTACCAGTCGAGAATGCGACCAACGAACGGCGAGATCAGCGTAACCTTGGCCTCGGCGCAGGCAACCGCCTGGTGCAGGCCAAACAGCAACGTCATGTTGCAGTGGATGCCCTCGGTCTCCAGAATCTCCGCCGCCTTGATGCCCTCCCATGTGGAAGCCAGCTTGATCAGTACACGCTCGTTGCCGATCCCAGCCTCGTTGTACTGCTTGATGATGTCGCGGGCGGCAGCAAGAGAGCCTTCCGTGTCATAGCTCAATCGTGCATCAACTTCGGTGGAGACGCGTCCCGGGACGATCTCAAGAATCTTACGGCCGAAGGCAACAGCAAGCGTCTTGAACGCCGCAGCGGCGACATCCTTATCGGAAGCACCCTCCGGAGCCTTCTCACGCGCGTTCGTAAGAACATCGTCCACGATGGACTGGTACTCAGGCATTCCGGCTGCTGTCCCGATCAGTGAGGGATTGGTAGTCGCGTCTGTGGGCTTGTACTGCTTGATGGCGTTGATGTCACCGGTATCGGAAACGACCGTAGTCATCGACTTAAGCTGGTCTAAAAGGTTAGACATGGAAGTAAGGCTCCTCGGATACAGCAAATGGGGCGCGTTAAGCGCGTAGGAGAACCATTATAGGCCTGTTTGCAACCGTAGTTTTGACGTTGTCTGACAGGTTCTCGGTCCACGATACTTTGGCTCGCAGGCACGGTCACCGTACACGGTGAAAATCACCGTAAACCACCGTCCGTGGTACCGTAAAACACTCCGCACGAACCGTGCCCCTCACCGTAAAAACACCAGTTTTACTGGCGTTTAGTTAACTTCCGTTCAGCGATCAGTCCGTCATAAAGTGCCACCGTTTGCGCCGCAATTGCGGTCCACGAAAAGTGATCTTCCACCCGCTTCCGCCCCGCATCTCCCATAGCTTTTGCCTTAGCCGGATCATCAAGTAAATCAGTAATTTGGCGCGCAATATCTCGTGAAAACTGCTCCGGATCTTTGGGAAAAGTAGTGACCTCATCCGCCTCAAACGAAACCAAATGCCCAGTCTCCCCCTCCACAACAACCTCCAGAATCCCCCCGGTAGCCGAAGCAACCACCGGCGCCCGACAGGCCATCGCCTCTAAATTGATGATTCCAAAAGGCTCATAAACCGAAGGACAGCAGAAAACCGCACAATGCGAGTAAAGCTGAATAGCCTCTTCCTTAGTCACCATCTGCTCAATCCAAACAATATTGTGCCCAGTCCCAGTCGGATCACCAGTAGCCGTAGCATGACCCGGCGGATTATGTTCCCCATCGGACTCGACTGTGACAAAAGCCGGAAGGCTTCCAAGTGTCTGTTTCCTAACGGCTTCCACCTTCTCCCGCATCTCCGCAGCAATCTCAGGCGTATCTGGCGCCCCCGCGCAAAGCACCACCTGCGTCCCTGGCGGCAAATGCGGAATGGCCTCAACAAGATGCGTAACCCCCTTCTGTCGCGTGATGCGACCAACGAAGAGAACATAGGGTTTCATAGGATCTACGCCATACTTCAGCAGCGCATCCTGGTGCGGATTGTATTGATATTGCTGGAGATCGATGCCGTTGTAGATCACATGAATGCGCTCCGGCGAGACGTCCGGATAAGCCTTGATTATGTCCGCACGTGTGCCATTGGAGACAGCGATGATAGCGTCGGCGTCAAGGATAGCAGTGCGTTCCATCCACGAGCTCAAAGCGTAGCCAGTGCCTAGCTGTTCGGCCTTCCAGGCACGCAGAGGTTCTAACGAGTGCGTGGTCAGGACGAAGGGAATTCCGTAGAGTTTTTTGGCCAGAAATCCGGCCATGGCAACGTACCAGGTGTGGGTGTGGATGATGTCTAACTTGTTTAGGTTGAGGTTTTGCAGCAGGTTCAAGGAGAGCGCTTCGAGCGCGCCTTTGAACTTGGCGTGGGTGCCGTTGGAGATGAGCGGCCACGGATTTTCGAAGTGAATGTCGAGGTTTAAGTTGTGGGGCTCACACTCGTTGGGGATGGGTTTTAGAGAGTCGTGATCGGGGGTGTCGCCCCAGGCGTGGACTTCTACTTCGATGGTTTTCGCCAGTTCGCGGGAGAGGTATTCGACGTGGACGCCTGCGCCACCGTAGACATATGGGGGATATTCGCGGGTCATCAGGCCTACGCGCATTGGGAGGGCTCCTTGAGGTGCTGCGAACAGTCTAGCGCGGATGCGGGGTGGATGGCACAATAGCCAATAAAGACGCAGGTTTTACGGTGATTTCGCCGGTGAGGGTACGGTTCGTACGGAGTGGTTTTACGGTCGCACGGACGGTGATTTACGGTGGACTTCACCGTGACGGTGCTCCCGGTTCGTGGCAAAGATACGTACTATGGATTTCAAGAAGGTTTCCGAACGTCGAAGGAGAAAAAATGCGTCAACGCTTTATCGCGCCTACCCTAGCTGCCTCTGTTTTTTGTCTGCTTGCTGCGCCTGCGTTGTTGAGTGCGCAGGATGTTCATGGGGCACAGAAGACGACTACAACGACTACTGTTGCGATTGAGCCGGATAAGGCTCCGGTGCCGTTGCCGGCGGATTCTACGACTGAAGGATCGGTGACGGTTGTGGGTGGGAAGACGATTGCCTACCGGGCAGTTGCGGGGTTGATTACGGTGGGTTCGAGCGATAAGCAGGATGCGATGCTTGGGTTGGACGGGAAGTATCTGCCCGACAACGGGACGGACCTGCCGGCGAAGGCGGAGGACCAGCCGGCTACTGCGCGGATGTTCTATACGGCGTACTTTGCGAAAGGTGAGACGCCGGGGACGCGACCGATTACATTTCTGTACAACGGCGGCCCTGGGTCGGCGACGATGTATCTGCATATGGGCAGCTTTGGGCCGAAGCGGGTGGTGACTACCGATACGCAGCATGATGCGGGCGGACCTTACAAGCTGGTGTCGAACCAGTACAGTTTGCTGGATGTGAGTGACCTGGTCTTTATCGACGCTCCCGGGACGGGGTTCAGCCGGGTGATGGGTAAGGATGCGAATAAGTCTTTTTATGGGATCGACCAGGATGGGGCGGCGTTTGACCGGTTCATTCGGCGGTTTCTGACGAAGTACGATCGCTGGGGTTCGCCGAAGTTCCTGTTTGGTGAGAGTTATGGGACTACGCGCGATGCAGTGCTGTCGCTGGACCTGGCGAACAGTGGCGTGGACCTGAATGGCGTTGTGCTGCTGAGCCAGATTTTGAGCTTTGACGATACGGCGGATGGATCGGATGCGAACCCGGGAACGGAGAATGGGTTCTTTCTGGCGCTGCCCAGCTTTGCGGCTACGGCGTGGTATCACCACAAGCTGACGAATCAGCCGGCGGACCTGCAGCCGTTCCTGAATGAAGTGGAGCAGTATGCGGTGGGCGAGTATGCCAGCGCGTTGCTGCAAGGGGCGGATTTGGACCCGGCGAAGAAGGCCGCGGTTGCGGGCAAGCTGGAGGGCTATACGGGGATTCCGGCGTCGCTGTGGCTGAAGGCGAACCTGCGACTGACGGGCGGGGAGTTCTCGAAGTATCTACAGGATAAGGAAGGGCTGACGACGGGGCGTCTGGATTCGCGGTATCAGGGGCCGGCGATGGACCCGCTTTCGCGGGATGCGGACTACGATCCGTTTACGCAGTCGATTGGGTCGGCGTATCTGGCGGCGATCAACGTGTATGCGCGGAACGATCTGAAGTTCGGCCAGAATATGACCTACAAAGACAGTGCGCGGGAGCCGGGTTGGGAGTGGGACATGAAGCATGTGATTCCCGGCGGATGGGCAGGAACGAGCGTGAATGTGACGACCGATCTTGCGGATGCGATGAAGAGCAACCCGAAGATGAAGGTGCTGTTGATGGGTGGGTACTTCGATCTGGGGACGCTGTTTTATGGGGCGACTTATGAGATGAAGCATCTGCCGATTCCGCAGGAGTTGCAGAAGAATATCGACTACAAGTTCTTCCCGACTGGGCATATGGTCTATGTGAATGAAGACGCGTTGCATGGGCTGCATGATCGGACGGCGGCGTTTATTAAGGCGAATGAGGGGCAGTAAGTGCGGTGAGTAGTGAGTAGTGAATAAAAACGAAGGCCGGGTGGATGCCCGGCTTTTGTATTTGTTGAACAATGGCTAAACTTTTTGAGGTGGGTCAGGTTCGTTTAGACCAAAGAGATCCTCGATGTAGTCCTTGAAGTCCGTTTTGAAGCCGTCTCCTTCAGGAATGACTCCCTGACCCTTCATAAAGCCGAATCGCTTGATGGGCTTCGAGGTCTTAGGACTTGAACTCGGGTTGGGTTGTTCGTTCGTCGATCCTTCTGCCTTCTTCATGAAGATCCCTCAAGATCAACCTTTCATATCTTTCGAGTGAGCATCAAGACCTAAGTGTTGGAGGGCGATGGTGGTGATGGTGGCGGCGTCTTGTTGGGGGGTGTTGGTGGTTTGGTTGTCGAGGCGGCGTTCGTTGCAGCCGCGGATCATGTCGAGGATGGCCCAGGCTAGTGAGTCGAAGGACTCGTAAGGTTGGGACTTGATTTCGCCGGTGGCTACGGCTTCCGCCAAGATGGCGACGAAGGCATCGTGGCCGGCGCGGAGGACGTCGTTGGTCTGGCGACGGTGTTTTTGCTCGCGTCCTACGGTGATGATGAGGCGGTAGAGGTTCTGGTGGTCTAGCCAGAATTCGAGGCGGGTGGCGATGGTGACGGCGAGTTTGTTGCGAATGTTGTCGGATGCGGCTACTCGCTCGGCTACGACGGACTGGAGCTGGCGGATGGCCTGCTGGACGGCGGTGGCGTAGATGTCTTCTTTGGAGCGGAAGTAGAGATAGAGGGTGCCTTTGGCGATTTTGGCGGCGGTGGCGATGTCGTCGACGGAGGTTGCGGCGAAGCCTTTTTTACCGAAGACCTTGATGGCTGCGGCGAGGATCTCGCGGCGGCGGAGGTCGGTTAGGGCTTGTTTGCGGGTGGTGGCCACGGAATCCACGTTAGCAGATGGGGTTGGTGGCTGGTGGGAGACTTCCGGGGTGCTTGTGGTTCTCGGGGAGAAGAACGGGAGAAAGCGGATCCTACCGCTGCGTCTCAGGATGACAATTTTGAAAAGGGGTGGCGGCTGGAATAGCTTCCGATGGGCATTGTCGTCGCGCTGAACGAAATACAGTGGTCCGTTCGCTACGCTCAGGATGACGAGAGTAGAGGTGATGCGGAGGAGAGCGACCGAGCTTTGCTCGATATCCCACCCTTTGCAAAAAGCGCAAAGGGTAGGGCACCCAGAGTTGAGGTGGGGCTAGCGAAGAACGGGAGAGTGCAAAGCCAATACAGAGATCCTTCCCCCTCGGCTTCGCTCAGGGTCAGGATGAAGACCTTCAAAAAGCAAGAGTGATTTTGGATGAATCTTGGGGTGGGCTGGGCGCTCTAATGACTGTGGAGTCATTTTTGTGACCGTACAGTCAGTTTTAGATCGAGCGGAAGATTCACTGTCGGAGAGTGCGCCGGAGTTTGAGCCGGGGGTGGTGCTTGCGTCGCGACCGCCGAAGCAGAAGCCTAACGGTGAGTTGCAGATACCGGGTGAGCCGAGAATCTTCAATCCGTGGATTATTGCGCTGGTGGTGACGATGGGCACGTTTATGGAGGTGCTCGATACCTCGATTGCGAACGTGGCGCTGCCGCATATTGCGGGGAGTTTGTCGGCTTCGCAGGATGAGAGCACGTGGGTACTGACTAGCTACCTGGTGGCGAATGCGATCATTCTGCCGATCAGCGGGTGGATTTCGAGTGTGGTGGGGCGGAAGAATTTCTACCTGATTTCTGTGGTGATGTTTACGGTGTTTTCGGCTTGCTGTGGCATTGCGCCGACACTAGCTATGCTGGTGGTGTTTCGGGTATTGCAGGGGTTGGCGGGCGGCGGGTTGCAGCCTTCGGTGCAGGCGATTTTGGCGGATGCTTTTCCGGGTGAGAAGCGTGGGATGGCGATGGCGGTGTATACGGTTGCGATTTTGTGCGCGCCGGTGCTGGGGCCGACGCTTGGTGGATGGATTACGGATAACTACTCGTGGCGGTGGATCTTTTACATCAACATTCCGGTGGGCATCTTGTGCGCGTTCTTTACGCGGATGGTGCTGGTGGATCCGATTGCGCTGACGGCGAAGCGGCTGGCAGCGAAGGGCAAGAAGCTGGTTGTCGATGGGACGGGGTTGGCGCTGATCGGCATCGGGTTGGCGGCGATGGAGATTGTGCTCGATCGGGGGCAGGAGCTGGATTGGTTTGGTTCTTCGTTCATTGCGTGGAGCGCGGCGATTGCGTTGTTTGCGATTGTGGGTGCGATTGCGTGGGAACTGCATGTGAAGAACCCGGTGGTGAATCTGCGGCTGTTGAAGGAACGTAACTTTGCGATGTGCTGCGTGATCGTGTTGGGGATGTATACGGCGTTGTATGCGACGACGTTTCTGCTGCCGCAGTATATGCAGGAGTTGATGGGATATAGCGCGACCGTGGCTGGGCTGGCGGTATCGCCGGCGGGGCTGGTGACGATGGTTGAGGTGCCGATGGTTGGCTGGGCGTTGAGCAGGGGGCTCGATGCGCGGCGGATGATCTTTGTCGGGCTGGTGACGATGGGGCTGGCGACGTGGTGGATGTCGCTGGGGAATTTGCAGATGAGCGAGTCGAACCTGGTGTGGCCGAGGGTGCTGCAGATTATGGGCCTGGGTATGACGACGGTGCCGCTGAGTACGATCATGTTCCGATTTCTGCCGGCGGACCAGAGCAGTAATGCGGCGGGGATCTATGCGTTGGTGAGGAATGAGGGTGGGAGTATTGGGATTGCGTTGTCGTCGACGTTTTTGCAGCGGACGGCGCAGACGCACCAGACGTATCTCGTGGCGAACCTGACGGCGAGCAATGTGGTGCGGCGTGGGGCTTCTCCGGATAGTGCGCACGCGGCTATGGCTTTGCTTTATGGCAAGGTGCAGGAACAGGCTTCGCTGCTGGCGTATATGGATCAGTACCGGATGTTTGCGTACATGATGGCGCTGCTGCTGCCGCTGGTGTTCTTTCTGAAGCGGCCGCCGAAGGTGGTGGGGAAGATCGAGCTGGATGCGCATTAAGGGCAGACAGTAGAAGGTAGACAGTAGACAGGAAAGAGCCGCCTCGGTTGGGGCGGCTTTCTTTTTAGAAATAAAGTTGGGAAAGGGTGAACGGTTTTGCGTTGGCGGCGGTCTTGGTATGTGAAGGGCCAAGAATGCTGCGGCAGAAGATCGGGTTTGCGGAAGAGTCGAAGGATGGGGCTGGGGAACGGGACGCGGTGTTTTCGCGGATCGTGGAGAGCCATGCGGCGTTTCTTTATCGCGTGGCGCATAGTTTGCTGCGGCATCCACAGGACGCTGAGGATGCGGTGCAGGACGCGCTGTTGAAGCTGTATCGGGGCGAGGCCTGGCGGCAGATGCAGGATGAGCGGGCGTTTCTGGCACGGGTGGTCTGGAGGACGGCGCTGGATCGGAAGATGGCTCGACCGGCGAGTGCGGAGGATGGGGCGGAGCTGCGGGTTATCGATGGTCGGGCGACGCCGGAGGTTCGGGCGGCGGAGATGGATGAGAGGGCGTTGCTGCATGAGCTGATTGAGGAGTTGCCGGTGGAGTTGAGGGAGCCGCTGTTGCTTTCGGCGATGGAGGAGTTGAGTTCGCGGGAGGTGGGGTTGGTGATGGGGATTCCGGAGGGAACGGTGAGGACGAGGTTGATGCGGGCGAGGGCGGAGTTGAGGCAGGCGTTTGAGATGAGGGTTAGGCAGGAAGTTGGAGGTCGGCGATGAGCGATGTGATGGTGATGGATGGTTTTGGCGATTTCGAGGGGCTGCTCGCGGGTGTGTTGCGGGAGCGGGTTTCGGTGGCGGTTCCGAAGGGGTTGGAGCAGCGGCTGAAGGCTCGGCTGGCGCAGGCGGAGACGCCGGAGGCCAGGCCGTTTGCGTTTGCGGAGAGCGTGAAGACCGCGAAGAGTGCGGCGTCGATGTGGATGGCGGTGGGAGCGCATGGGTTGGTGTTGGCGCTGCTGCTGGCGGTGGCGTCGGTGAGGGTGATGACGCAGCGGAGTATTGGGAAGAATGTGGCGGTGGTGGAGATTGTGCCGCCGTTGCCGGTGGCTCCGAAGAGGGATTTGAGCGGTGGGGGTGGGGGACAGCCGGATAAGTCGGCTGTGACGGTGGGGCATCTGCCGAAGTTTGCGCAGACGCAGGTGCTGGCTCCGAAGGCGCCGCCGATGATCGATCCGAAGCTGGCGGTTGAGCCGACGGTGGTGGTGCAGCAGGACCTGAAGATGGCGGATAACAAGATGCCGGATATGGGCTCGCCTGCGTCGACGCTGAAGGGTTTTTCGATGGGAGATGGCCGTGGTGGTGGCGTTGGAAGTGGTGATGGGAATGGGTTTGGGCCGGGATCGGGTGGGAATGGCGGTGGAGGCGTGATGCAGGTGGGGGGTGGAGTTTCGGCGCCGGAGGTGATTTTTCAGGTTGATCCGGAGTTTTCGGAGGAGGCGCGGAAGGCGAAGTTTTCGGGCAATGTGTATGTTTCGGTGATCGTGGATGAGCAGGGACGGCCGACGCATGTGAGGGTGGCGCGGGCGATTGGGATGGGGTTGGATGAGAAGGCGATGGAGGCGGTGAAGCAGTACAAGTTCAAGCCGGCGATGCTGAATGGTAAGCCGGTGAAGGTGGCGGTGGATGTGGATGTGGTGTTCCAGATCTTCTAGGCGATGGGCGAAGCTTCGCGGGATGGGGCTCCGGCGCGGTAGAGTATCGGTACGCGCCCTCAATTGGCGTGCCGGAGAGTGGAATGCTGGGAAACGTGAAGCGGTGGGGCGTTTTGGTTGCGGCGGGGTTGGTTATTGGGTGCGGTGCGCGGTCGATTGCGCAGCAGGGCGCCGTGGCCAATGGCGGCGACACGGATAAGTATGTGTGGCTGGAGGATGTGTCGGGCGCGCGGTCGATGGCGTGGGTGAATGCTGAGAATGAACGCTCGGCCAAGGTGCTGGAGAGCGATCCCCGCTATGCGACGTACCAGGCGGAGGCGTTGACGATTGCGCAGGACCCGCGGCGGCTGCCGATGCCGGATCTGCATGGGGATGAGGTTTTCAACTTCTGGCAGGATGCGCAGCATGTGCGCGGGATTCTGCGGAAGACGACGCTGGCGGATTACAAGAGCGCGGACCCGAAGTGGGAGACGGTGCTGGACTATGACGCGCTGGGAGCTAAGGATGGCGTGAAGTGGGTGTCCAAGGGGATGAACTGTTTGTATCCCGAGGATGAGCTTTGCATGGTGACGCTTTCGGCCGGTGGCGAGGATGCCGATACGCAGCGGGAGTTCAACATCAAGACGGGGAAGTTTGTGGAGGGCGGTTTTGTGCTGCCGCACAGTAAACAGAATTTGGCGTGGGTGGACAAGGACACGCTGCTGGTGGCTCGCGACTGGGGTGCGGGGACGATGACGACGTCGGGCTATCCGTTTGTGTTGAAGGAGTGGAAGCGGGGGACGCCACTGGAGAGCGCGAAGGAGGTGTATCGCGGGGAGGCTTCGGACCTGAACGTAGGGCCGACTGTGTTGCGCGATGCGCAGGGGCACTCGGTGGTGCTGTTTCAGCGGGGTGTGTCGTTCTTTAGCGGGCAGCTATTTGCGCAGACGCCGGAGGGAGTGAAGCAGTTGGCGGTGCCGGCGAAGTCGAGTGTGCAGGGATTGCTGGATGGGCGGCTGTTATTGAGTCTTGATGAGGACTGGACGCCGGAGGCGGGAGGCAAGACGTTTAGGCAGGGGTCACTGGTGGCGATGAAGTTGGCGGAGATGTTGAAGGACCCTGCACACCTGAGGCCGGAGGTGGTGTTTGAGCCAACAGCAACGGAGTTCTTTCAGGAGGCGGCAGTTACAAAGGGGCATCTGCTGGTGACGACGCTGAACCATGTGCAGGGGCGGGCTTATGTGTATACGCCGACCAAGACTGGGTGGGCGCGAAAGCCGTTGGCGGTGCCGGAGAATGTGTCGGTCAATCTTGTTTCGACGAACGATGTGGATGAAACATTTTTTCTGCGGATTACTGGGTTTCTGACGCCTTCGTCGGTGTGGCTAGGGGATGCGGCGGCTGGAACGATGGCGGTGGCGAAGACCGCGCCGGCGTTGTTCGATGCTTCGCAGGACACGGTGGAGCAGATGGAGGCGACGTCGAAGGATGGGACGAAGGTGCCGTACTTTGTGGTGCATCGCAAGGATATGAAGTATGACGGCACGAATGCGACGTTGCTGAATGCGTATGGCGGGTTCGAGGTATCGGAGACGCCGACGTACTCGGGGAACACTGGCAAGTTGTGGTTGGAGCATGGCGGAGTGTTTGTGCTGGCGAATATTCGCGGTGGTGGTGAGTTTGGGCCGGCGTGGCATGATGCCGGACTGAAGACGCACCGGCAGAGAATCTATGACGACTTTGCCGCGGTGGGCGAAGACCTAATTGCCAGGAAGATTACTTCGTCGAGACGGCTGGGAATTATGGGTGGGTCGAACGGTGGGCTGCTGATGGGCGTGGAGATGACGGAGCATCCGGAGCTTTGGAATGCGATTGTGATCCAAGTGCCGCTGCTGGATATGCTGCATTTCGAGCACATTGCTGCCGGAGCTAGCTGGGTTGCTGAGTATGGGTCGGTGTCAGTGCCGGAAGAGCGGGCGTTTCTGGCGACGATCTCTCCGTATGAGCAGTTGAAGCCGGGAGTGACGTATCCGGAGCCGCTGATCTTTACGACGACCAAGGACGATCGCGTGGGTCCGCAACATGCGCGGAAGTTTGCGGCCAAGATGGAGGAGTTCCACGAGCCGTTTCTGTATGACGAGATTACGGAAGGTGGTCATGCGGCCGGGGCGGATTTGCAGGAGACGGCGAAGACGTGGGCCACGACCTATGTGTACTTGGCTCGGAAGTTGATGGACTGAACTTTGTGGGCCTAGTTTGCCGCTGCCGACTGACGCGGCACGGCGCGTTCTGATTGGAGCTTCCGGGTTCTTTTTGGAGTGGACCGGCGGACGGTTTTTGGCTTACCTGTTGCTGAGATAGACTTCTTTCGCGCGTCTGTTGTCTGTGCGGGATGCAAGGCAGATAGAACTGCGGTTGGGTTCTTTGCTATTACGGTGAGGTAGGCACGCGCCGAAGCCTCGGGAGTGCGACGACCGCCCTCCCAGTGCTTTACTGCGTCCAAACTGAAGCCAAAAGTACCTGAGAAGCGCGCCTGCGTCATGTGGAGTTGATTACGGATGCTTTTGACATCGATGTCCGCGGGGACGGTTACTTTGTAGCCTGTGCCTTCGCCGGCGAGGAAGGCGTCTACTTCATTCAGGCCGGTCATTAGATCGTCAAACATTGCGCTCATGGCTTGCTCCTGTATTTCGCGAATATCTCATCGGCGCGTTTCGCGAGAATGTTGCGTTCTTGCTTCGTCAGGTTGTCCTTTTCGTTCTTGGGATAAACAGTGATGAGAAAAATGGGGAAAGTTTCGTTGCGAAAAATATAGACCAGCCGCGCCCCGCCTCGCTTTCCCATACCACTGCGAGCGACTCGTGCCTTGCGAAAGCCGCCGGTTCCCTGCATGACTTCGCCACATTCGGGGTCTGCGGCGACCATTGCTACGATGGCTGCACGCTGGTCTACAGTGAAGATGGCTTCTGCCGTTTTCAGATAAGAGGGCATCTCAACGACAGTCTGCACCTTTTGGTTGTACTCCAATGGACACCTTTAGTCAAAAGTGCGAAAGCTCTGAAGTTGTATAAGTTCTCAAGTCGCTGTGGATAGGGCTGCTCATGGATAATTGAGGTAGGCTCGGTTTTGCATAGAGGGACGAGAAATGCATCTGGAGTGGTTGCCGACGCGCGAGGATTGGGATGGGCTGTTGCAGTTGGTGAAGGAGTTGCCGGCGCGTGAGGCGGCGGCGCGGCTGGGGGAGTTATCGAACTGCCGGATGGAGTTTTCGCAGGGATTACGGCTGGATAAGACTGCGCAGAGGGTTCGGGAGCAGAGCGGCGGGGCGCTGGCGGGATTTGAGGCGGTGCGGCTGGCGGTGTTGGGGTCGGCGACTACCGGGCATTTGGTGGCGGGGATTCGGGTGGCGGGGTTGCGGCGTGGGCTGGATATTGAGGTGTACGAGGCAGACTATGGGACGTACCGGCAGGAGCTGGTCGATGCTGGATCGGGGCTGCATGGTTTTCGGCCGCAGGTAGTGCTATTGGGGCTGGATGCGCGGCATCTGGCTGGTGGGATGGACGCTACGGCTGAGAGTGCTGTTGCGATGATGGAGGACTGCTGGCGGCAGGCGAAGGCGGAGTTTGGGTGCCAGGTACTGCAGCAGACGGTGTTGCCGGTATTTCCGAATCTGTTGGGGAATAACGAGGAGCGGATGGTGGGGTCTCCGGCGGCGGTGGTGGCGGGGATCAATGAGCGACTGAGGCCGGCGGCTGAAGCGGCAGGCGTTGAGCTGCTGGCGATTGATAGGTTTGCGGCGGTGGATGGGATTGCCAACTGGTATGACGCGGGGATGTGGCACCACTCGAAGCATGAGGTGCACCCGCGAGCTGCGGAGATGTACGGCGAGCAGGTAGCGCGGCTGATTGCGGCGGGACGTGGGCGGTCGAAGAAGTGCCTGGTGCTGGACCTGGACAATACGCTTTGGGGTGGGGTGGTTGGGGACGAGGGTGTTGAAGGGATTGTGCTGGGGCAGGGGAGTGGGCAGGGTGAGGCGTTCCAGGAGTTTCAGCGATATGCGAAGGGATTGAGCGAGCGCGGGGTGGTGTTGGCGGTGTGCTCGAAGAACGATGAAGCGAATGCGCGGGAGCCGTTTGAGCGACATCCGGAGATGCTGCTGCGGGTGGGAGATATTGCCTGCTTTGTGGCGAACTGGCGGGACAAGGCGGCGAACCTGCGAGAGATTGCGGAGACGCTGAATCTCGGGCTGGATTCGCTGGTGTTTGTGGACGACAACCCGGTGGAGCGGGAGTTGATTCGGCGGGAGTTGCCGATGGTGGCTGTGCCGGAGATGCCGGAAGATCCGGCGGGGTTTGCGGCGATGCTGAGTGCTGCGGGGTACTTTGAGGGATTGAGGACGACGGAGGAAGACCGTTCGCGGTGTGGGATGTACAAGGCCAATGCGGACCGAGAGCAGGCGCGGGAGACGGCGACCGATATGGGGAGCTATCTGGAGTCGCTGCGGATGCGAATGACGGTGGCGCCGTTCGATGATCTGTCTTTGGCGCGGGTGACGCAGTTGATCAATAAGACGAACCAGTTCAACCTGACGACTGTGCGGCTGACTGAGGCTGAGGTCTGTGGGGCGATGCGCGATCCGAAGTTTGTGACGCTACAGGTGAGGCTGGTGGACAGATTTGGCGATAACGGCGTGATCGCGGTGATGATGGCTCGGGTGAATGGGGCTGAGGTTGTGATCGAGCAGTGGCTGATGAGCTGCCGCGTGTTGGGGCGGCGGGTGGAAGAGGCTTGTTTGAACACGCTGGTGGAGGCTTGCGAGGCTCGGGGAGTACGGCGATTGGTGGGGCTTTATAAGCCGACGGAGAAGAATGGGATGGTGCGGGAGATGTATGCGGGGCTGGGATTTGAGCGAGTTTCTGCTGTAGAGGGTGGGGAGTCGCGGTGGGAGTTGAAGTTGGATGGATTCGAGGCACGGGTGGTGCCGATCGAGGTGGACGTGGTGCGTGAGGCGTTGGTTTAGCGATGGCTACACGGGTACGTTCGTTTGCGAAGATTAATTTGGGGCTGGCGGTGGGGCCGGTGCGGGTGGATGGGTTTCATGGGCTGACTACGATGTATCAGACGGTGGGGCTGCATGATTTTGTTACAGTTACGGCGCGAGAGGCGACTGAAACACGGATCGTTTTGACGGCGGATCACGGTGGGGTTCCGAGGAGTGAGACGGGGGATGCGGAGAAGAATACGGCGTTTGTGATGGTCAACGGAGCGCTGGAGCGGATGGGGATTCGTGCTGAGGTGAGCCTTCATATTGAGAAACGGCTGCCGGTGCAGGGTGGGCTGGGGGCTGGATCGGCGAATGCTGTGGCGGCTCTGGTGGGGTTGGAGCGGGAGTTGGGTAGGGCTTTGCCGGGGGCGGAGCGGTTGAAATTGGGGTCGGAGGTGGGGTCGGATGTGCCGCTGTTTTTGGTGGGGGGAACGGTTTTGGGGTTGGGTCGGGGGGAAGAGGTTTATCCGTTGCCGGATCTGCCGGTTACGCATTGTGTGGTGGCGGTGCCGAAGGTGGGGGTCTCGACGAAACTGGCGTTTGAGGCGCTGGATAAGCGGCAAGCGTTGACTTTTGCACAGGGGAACGATAGACTAAGGGAGTTGAGCCGCGTTCTGGCTGCCGTCTGGAGTATGGATGGCGCTGAATCTGGCCTCTCCGGTGTCAACCGCAGGACGGTTGACCTGGCCGAGAATCCTCTTCTCGCGCTTGTCCGCACCGGGATCGAAAACGACTTCGAAGAAGTAGCGTTTTCACAGCATCCCTCCTTGCGTTCAACCAAGCGTGAATTAGTGGGTAGTGATCCCGGAGCCGCGATTTTTGCGTGCCTATCTGGATCGGGTTCGGCGTTGTTTGGGCTTTATGCCAGCCAAACGGACGCACGCGCTGCTCAACAACGTGTTCTGGAAGCTGGAACGCAGGCGATTCTTACGGAAACCCTGCCAAGACCGGCTTACTGGGATACGATGTTCGCAGAGTAGCTTTGCCGGCAAGAGCAAGAAGCGCGCCGGCAGATACTGGGCGATCGACTAACGGTAGGTCAACTGCCTTTGACGCAGTTTGTCTAGGTTCGAATCCTAGTCGCCCAGCCAATAGCCGTTCGCCAGGCTTGATCGCTCAGCTTGGAAGCTGACCTATAAGTCCTGGAACACAAGTACAAGGGAACTTTTGATTTTTGGTGCTCGGAAACGTCGAGTGCCTAAGGATT